>QQTW01000208.1_pt1 | contig 34899 bp, 40 predicted proteins | sample 1904831 | NCBI WGS metagenome assembly QQTW01 (sample SAMN09435610, study PRJNA476489) | Subsurface metagenome, whole genome shotgun sequencing project.
CAGGGAAAGTATGAGTCAATTGTGCTGGACTTTCGGGAAGATATACCAGCGACTGAAATTGCAGCTGGGGTGAGTGCGATCGCGCAAAACTATAACGTCACGCCTCGACTGAATAGTGAATTTTCCGCTTCAGACCATGTATATATTATCAAAGGCGATAAAAATACGCTCAAAAGCCTGAGAAAATCCAAATTAGCCAAATCTACAGAATACATCGAACCAAATTATATCTACCGCGCATTGGATGTTCCCAACGATCCGGACTACGCTAAGCAGTGGAATCTGCGTAGTATCAACGTTGAATCTGCATGGGATGAAACCAAAGGCAGTGGTGTCACAGTTGCAGTCATTGACACTGGCATTAGTCGCGTCCCAGATTTACAAGATACCAAATTTGTCGAAGGCTATGACTTTGTGAACGATCGCGTCGAAGCTGAAGACGACAACGGACACGGAACTCACGTTGCAGGTACAGTCGCCCAATCCACCAATAACAGCTATGGCGTTGCTGGCGTTGCTTACGAAGCTAACCTGATGCCATTGAAAGTATTGGATGACTTCGGCGGTGGAACAATTTCCGATATTGCCGAAGCAATCAAATTTGCTGCTGACAAAGGCGCAGATGTAATTAATATGAGCCTAGGCGGTAGTGGTGAAAGCCAGTTGTTGCAAGAAGCTATTAACTATGCTTACCAAAAAGGCGTTGTCATCGTTGCAGCTGCGGGTAATTCCAACGAAAATTCTGCTGGCTATCCAGCCCGTTATCCTCAAGTAATCAGCGTTGCAGCAATTGATTCATCTGGGGAAAAAGCCCCCTATTCCAACTTTGGTGCTGGAGTAGATATTTCCGCTCCTGGTGGCAGCGATACTGGTAAGATTTTGCAAGAAACCATCGACCCCGAAACCAGACAACCGATATTTGCTGGTTTCCAAGGTACGAGTATGGCAGCACCTCACGTTGCAGGAGTCGCTGCTTTAATCAAAGCAGCAGGAGTGACAGAACCAAATGAAATCTTGAGTGTGCTGCAAAAGTCAGCCAGAGTAATTCAGGATGATGCCCTAAACCATTATGGTGCTGGACAATTAGATGCATCTGCTGCTGTCAAATTAGCGCTGCGAGGACAAATCAGTTTCAAAGATTTCTTCCGCTGGTTAAGAGACAACGGCTATCTCAACCCCCGCTTCTGGTTTGATGGCGGTGCAGTAACGCTTCTGCCCAAGATTGGAATGGTAGTTGGTTCCTATCTCCTCGCTTGGTTTTTGCGAGTTTACTGGCCTTTCAATTGGAGTTGGTCGTTATCCAGTGGTTTAATTGCTGGTAGTTCTGGATTATTTTTCCTCAAGGGATTTTATATCTTCGATCTACCCCAATGGCCTTTCAGATTGTTGGGAAGTTCAATTCCCGAATTGGGTAACGCAATTAACGGCGATAATACAATGAATCCGTTATTTGCCAGCGTCCTAATTCCCTTTGTCTTAATTGTGTTGCTGCTGGGAAACCCCAGTTGGAAAAAGTTCGCTGTCGGTTCAAGCTTGGGCGTAGCCAGTTGTTTGTTAGTCAGTGCATTTGTCACGCCTGATATTTGGTGGTTAGGACAAGGCGCATTAGCCCGCTTCTTTCTGATTGGCAATGCCCTACTATGTTATGGCATTGCGCATTTAGCCATGAAAGGAGAAGGACAACCCGCATGAGTATCACCGTGACAGGAACAATCGAACGCCGTGACATCGGCACAGGCGCTTGGGCATTAGTCAGCGACGATGGCACCACCTACCAAATCTACAAAGGTGCTGCAAAAGAATTACTCAAATCGGGACAAAAAGTGAAAGTTCAAGGACAGGTAAAAAAAGATGTCATGACAACAGCAGCCATCGGCCCTGTTCTAGAAGTGAAATCGTTTGAAATTATAAGTGAGTAGCAATGAAATGATGAATTATGAATGCTAAATGCTAAATGTTAATTTCATAATTCATCATTCATAATTCATCATTACTCTGTTGGGTTCAGCACCTCTTGCAGACGAGTGCGAAACTCACCCTTGGGATGGCCTCCTTTCACCTCTCCCAAAATCTTAAAGTCTCCTTCAGGAGAATCACAGATGAGATAGGTGGGCCAGCCCATTTCTGCTTTATCAGGATACTGAGTTAAAAGAATCTTGCGATACTTGCGGTAGGTAGCAGTGTCTTGCATTTTCACATCGATAAACTGCATACCTAGTTCTTCGCTCACTTTTTTGTCATAAAAAGACATTTTATGACAAATGCCGCAATCTTCAGAAGAAAATTTAATTACAGATCGCTCCATTGTTTGCAACCTCTACGATTTAAATAATTTTACCGATCCAGCTAAACTAAATTTTAAAACTAGATTAAAACTAGATTATTTCAAAAATTACCTTTATTGCTGACTTACGGGATTTTTGATTGAGAATAGGCGCTTAGGTTAGAGGCAAATGGAGTTGATAGTTATGCTGTCTGACCAATATTGACTGCTTGCCGATAAAATCTTTGAGTTTGACATCTGCAAAGATCTATCGCTTCTGCACTTGGTGACAATAGCTGCGATCGCATTTCCCTAGCATCGCGCTTAGTTTTGTCTATGCTTACCCAAGTGTAAACCAGTGTATTTACGGAAACCTTATATATTATACTTATAGCGTTTACGCAAGAGAAGATACACGGATAAATTTAAAAAGTTTTATTTTCGCCATTCAAGCACTTCAGAAGATTTACGCTCAACATTATCAAACAATATAGATATTCTGGAGTCGAGCCTCACCAGAATTGGTGAGAAATATATATATTGCTCCTCCTGACAAAATGAACTTGTTCGGCTTGGATCAGAAACATACTCAGTGGTGGTGTTATGGCGTGGCTATCTTAGCCCCTGCGATCGCACTGCTAATCAAGCTGCTGTTAAACTCCCTAATCGAGTATGAAAGTCCTTTTCTGCTATTATTTTTTGCTGCCACTGTAGTGAGCGCTCGTTACGGTGGCATAAAAGCAGGTGTATTGGCTAGTGTTTTAGCCACTTTAGTCAGCGAATACTTTTTTCTCTCGCCAAAGTATTCGTTGCATCACAACTTTGAGCAAAACTTGCAGCTAGGCATTTTCTTGCTGGAGAACATAGCAATCTCTAAGCTAGTCGCATCACTTTCTTTTGCTCAGGGGCGAACCGAACAGAGCAAAACAGAAGCTTTGCAACATCAGGATACTTTACGCCAAACTGAAGAACGCTTCCGTTTGTTAGTTGAGAGTGTCAAAGATTACGCAATTTTCATGCTCGATCCATGCGGACACATTATTAGTTGGAATTTAGGCGCGTCACGCATTCAAGGATATGTTGCCAACGAAATTATTGGGCAACATTTTTCCTGCTTTTACACCCATGAAGACATTGAAAGTGAAAAACCCAAACGAGAATTACAGATAGCAACAGTGCAAGAGCAATTTGAAGATCAAGGCTGGCGAGTGCGGCGGGATGGATCGAAGTTTTGGGCTAATGTAGCGATCGCGGCACTAAGAGATGAAACTGGTAATCTCAAAGGATTTTCGCAAGTAGTATGCGATCTTACTGAACGCAAACAAAGTGAGGAGTCGCTACGCCAAAACGAGGAGAGACTCAAGCTAGCCTTGTCAGCCGCGCAGATAGGGGCTTGGGACTGGAACATTGTCACTAACCAGGTAACATGGTCTGAAAATCAGGAACTGCTGTTTGGTCTGACTCCAGGCTCTTTTAAAGGCACTTATGAAGCTTTCATCGATCGCGTTCATCCAGAAGACCGCCAATTATTTACTAAAGTAACCCCCCGTGCGATTGAAGAAACGAGGATATGCGATCGCGAATTTCGTATTACCTGCCTTGATGGTAGTATTCGTTGGCTAGCAGGAAAAGGCAGAATTATTTATGACGAAACAGGGTCAGCGGTGCGAATGCTGGGGATTAACATCAATATTACTGCCCAGAAGCAGGCAGCAGAGCAAATCAAAGCATCGCTACGGGAAAAAGAAGTTTTATTAACAGAACTTCACCATCGAGTAAAAAATAACTTACAAATCATTTCCAGTTTCCTCAATTTACAATCTGGATATGTTGAAGATGCAAAAACACTTGAAATCTTGAAAGCGGCTGAAAACCGCGTGATTTCAATGGCACTTGTACGCGAACAGTTGTATCTATCCCAAAACTTGACTCAAATAGACTCAGCTAGCTATATCAAACAGTTAGCATCTAACTTGTTTGGTTCCTACAATATTAATACAGATGCTATAAAATTAAAAATTAATGTTGACAAAATTTTACTTGTTGTCAATACTGCTATTACTTGTGGTTTGATTATTAATGAACTGATTTCAAACGCCTTGAAATATGCATTTATTGAAGGGGCAGCGGGTGAAATTAGGATTAATTTTCAATCTAGCGAGCGAGGAAAATTAATCCTTGTCGTTAGTGATAATGGTATTGGCTTACCAGAAAATTTTGAAATGCAAAAAACAGAATCTTTGGGCTTGCAGATAGTGCAAGGTTTAACAAATCAATTACAAGGAGAGATTGAGATAGAGCGAAATAATGGTATTGAATTTAGGATTACATTTCCGGAGTAAAGAGTATTAAAAATGAGCGATGCAAATATATTGATAGTAGAGGACGAAAACATCGTTGCTAAAGATATAGAAACGAGGCTGAAAAAATTTGGCTATCATGTTTTTGGCCCGGTGCCAACTGGAGAAGAAGCAATCAAAAAAGTCACCGAAAACTCTCCAGATCTAGTTTTAATGGATATTCGATTAAAAGGAAAAATGGATGGGGTGGAAACAGCCCAATTCATTCATCAAAATTTTGATATTCCGGTAATTTATATAACTGCTAATGCTGACGAAAAGACATTAGAGCGAGCAAAAGTAACAGATCCATTTGGTTATATAATTAAACCTTTTAAAGAAAAAGAATTAAAAACCACGATTGAAATCACTCTGAATAAATATCAAATGGAAAGAAAACTAAAACAGAGTGAACAATGGCTGGCTACCGTACTCAAAAGTATTGGTGATGCGGTAATTACAAGCGACGCTATTGGAACAATAACTTTTATGAATCCGGTAGCTGAAGAGTTGACAGGCTGGAAACAGCAAGATGCTTTTGGTAAAGAAGCAACAGAAATATTCAAGATTACCCATGCTGATACTCATACTTTAACCGAGCATCCAATCTTACAAGCGCTACGGCAAGGTGTAACTGTCGAGCTACCAGAACGGACATTACTGATTTCCAAAAATGGTGTAGAAATACCAATTGATGACAGCGCTGCCCCGATTAAAGATGACAAAGGAAATATCATGGGTGCAGTATTAGTATTTCGAGACATCACCGAACGACAACGAGCGCAAGCAGTGCAGCAAAAGCAAATTGAGCAAGAGCGACTAGTAGCGCAATTAGAAAAACTCAATGAACTCAAAGACGACTTCTTAAGCACAGTTTCCCACGAATTGCGGACTCCCATAGCCAACATGAAAATGGCGATCCAGATGCTAAAAGCTTCTCCCACTGCTGAAAAAACTCAGCGGTATTTAGAGATATTACACGCTGAGTGTAACCGTGAAAGCGAGCTGATTAACGATCTGCTGGACTTGCAGCGGCTGGAAACAGTATCCTATCCGCTATTGCTAAGTGAAACTTTGAACCTAAAAGAGTGGTTGCCTAGTGTAATTGCGCCGTTTCGAGTCCGGACGCAACAAAATCAGCAAGTTCTACAGGTTAATTTAGCAAACGATCTACCTTTGTTAGTTACAGACCGCGCTAGCGTGGAACGAATCGTAGCAGAACTACTGAACAATGCCTGTAAATACACTCCTGCTGGGGGTGAAATTGTTCTAAGTGTTAGCCACCAGAACTCAGGAGTCAGAACTCAGGAGCCAGCACTCAGGAGTCGGAAGAAAGTAGGGAAATCTACGGGTTCTGGGGATGCAAGGGGAGAACAGCCTCTGGTTCCTCTAACCTTTAGCCACTCGCCACTCACCCCTCATTCCTGTACAATTTTCAACATCTCTAATCAAGCAGAAATTTCGGCTGTAGAGTTGCCTCGGATCTTTGAGAAATTCTATCGCGTTGCTAGTGCTGATCGCTGGAAACAAGGTGGTACGGGTTTAGGGTTAGCTCTAGTGCAGAAGTTAGTCGAACACCTACAAGGAACCATCTCTGTTAATAGCAGCGAGGGATGGACTACATTCGTCGTTCAATTACCTGATTGAAATGCAGCTATTGGGTAATCAAACTCAGCTAAATGTTAATAACTTAACTCAGTATATTCAAGGTGGGCATTGCTGGGCTAGAGTTACTATATGCCTCTTTCTCAGAATTTACATAGATGCCTGGAATTCTTCCGAATCGGAAGTAGTGCAAGATTTCAAACAAAAAAAATCCGTATTTTCAAGGTTATTATTTACCCGATCGCGGGGGTATCACTAATAAAGATCGAACTCAAACTAGCCCAATCCTGCTAGCTTGAGTCTAAGATTCATAATTGTTCAGAATAATTAGCCCAGAAGGGTTTTTTGGTCATGCGTTCTGCAATGACCTAGAATTTGTATATTTCTTAATCAAACGGGGAATTAACGAATGGGAGGAGATTAAATAAAATTTTGAGACATTGCTGGAAGTAGCAGCACTCAAAGGTGTAGATATTCAGCAGTAAAACCGAGCGCCACTAAATCAAAGTGTGAGAACTCAATCATGGACTACAACAGCACAAGCAACGGACAATTGATCGACTTTTTGCAAGAGCAACTAGCACTTCCGCCTTTAGCGATCGCTATGGCTATACGTTTAAGAGAGCAAAATCCTGGACCTTTACCGATGATTCTCTGGCAATATGGATTAATTTCCCTAGATCAGCTGAATCAGATTTTTGATTGGTTGGCAGGTTAAATTAAGTCTTAAATCAAGTCAAGACTATGCAACTGAGCAACACCAAGCAACCGAAGCAATATTTTATTAACAAGTCAACTTCAATCTTGTTCCCAGGGTGATTCTGGGAACAAGAATAGAACTAATCAAACGCTTTCCTTGCTTAGGTTTGCATAAGCAGCCAAAATCAGCCTTTCTGTTTCTTCCCAACCAATACATTGATCTGTTACAGAAACGCCATATTTTAATTCTTCTAGATTACTAGGAAGCGGTTGGTTTCCTCCATATAAATGAGATTCCAACATCATCCCCACTAGAGATTTATTACCCTCTAATATTTGTTGAATCGAATTATCAAAGGCAACAGCTTGTAGTTTGTAATCCTTATTAGAATTTCCATGACTACAATCTATAACTATTCTCGGTGGTAGATTTGCTTGTCTCAGCTTATCTTCTACTAACTTGACATTTTCAGGATCGAAGTTAGATTTACCACTACCACCTCGTAAAATAACATGACCGTAAGCATTACCTTTGGTTTTGAAAATACTTACTCTTCCTTGTTGGTCAATTCCTAGAAAATGATGCGTTGTACTAGCTGAGTGCAATGCATTTAAAGCCACTTGAATACCGCCATCAGTGCCATTTTTAAAACCCACAGGCATAGACAGCCCGCTTGCCATTTCTCGGTGAGTTTGAGATTCAGTCGTTCTGGCTCCGATCGCTGACCATGAAATCAGTTCGCTAATATACTGCGGTATTATCGGGTCGAGTGCTTCTGTTGCAGTAGGCAAGCCCATTTCAGCCATTTTTAGTAATAGGCTACGTGCTATTATTAGACCCTTTTCTATCTGGAAAGAATCATCCATATCGGGATCGTTAATTAATCCTTTCCATCCCACAGTTGTTCTGGGCTTTTCAAAGTAAACCCGCATTATCAGTAGCAGTTTATCTTTAACTTTGTCAGCCAAACTTTTAAGTCTTTGCGCGTATTCTTCAGCCGCTTTGACATCATGAATGGAACAAGGCCCCACCACTACAAATTTTCTGTCATCTAATCCATCTAGGATATTTTCTATATCTTTGCGGGAGCGCCAAACAGTCTTTTCTGCTATTTCTGTTAATGGTATTTTTGCTTTTAGTTCATCGGGAGTGATTAAAATATGCGAATTTTCTATATCTATATGAATGTTAGTTATATTATCGTGCGTATTGCTCATGATGTAGATATCCTACTATTGTGTGCCTAAAGTGAGAAACAAACAGTAAAAACTCTACGATCTTAGATCAAAAATCTCTGGCATTGGTTAAACTTAGAGCAAAAATCTGTGGCATTGGTTAAATTATCGAAAAAAACTACAAAGAAGTTGCAGTCATCTTTGCTAAACCAGGAAAAGAGCAATATCGCACGTTCTGCTTCGCGCTTTGCTTAGCGCCGAATTTCAAACCCCAGCATACCTTCAGGCGCTTCGTACTCAACCGCCACATTTTCGACTACAGCAGGAGAGTTTCCCTGGCGACACCATGCAATCATCTCCTCAACCACGTCTTTGGTTCCTTCAAACACTGCTTCCACTCGTCCATCGGGAAGATTGCGCACCCAACCGCTAAGTTCCAATTCGTTGGCTACTTCCTCTGTTGACATTCGATAGCCAACTCCTTGGACTTTTCCAGAAACAAAAACATGGGCGCGAATTTGCTTTTGTGCCGGTGACGATCGCATCAACTTCTCTTTCCGTCCGTTTTTCCGGTTAAAGTCTTGCATTTGACCATTTTAAACAGAAATGGCGTTAACTATCGAGCTAACGCCAATCAACAAATTATCTTGTCTAAGCTAGACAAGATAAATGATTGAAGTTTATTCTTCTATACCCTAGTTGCGATCGCGGTATCGATACTCTTAATCATCGTCATCGTCATCATCATCATCGTCATCGCGATCGCGGTATCTACGGTCATCATCGTCGTCGTCATCATCGTCACGCTTGCGATACCTGCGATCGTCATCATCGTCATCATCACGCTTGCGGTATCTGCGCTCGTCATCATCATCGCGATCGCGGTATCTACGGTCATCGTCATCATCATCGTCACGCTTGCGATACCTGCGATCGTCATCATCATTGCGATCTCTGTAATTGCGATCGTCATCATCACGACGGCGGCGTTCTTTCGAGATCCCAGGGATATTGTTGAACAAATCGCCTATTCCCATAATTTTCCTCCAGATAGCTTAGGAAAAATGTGCTTTATTAAAAACGATGCATAATTTGAGTAGTTTGTCATATAATTTTTGACTATATCTCTTTCGGTGGTTATAAAAAACAATCAACAAATCGAATGATTTTGTGATTTAACTGGATGTCAGATACTGCTAAATTTGAACTAACAACAAATCGAGAGCCACAAGTTGTTTTTGAGGTGGCAAAACTTTGGATATGGAGAGCCAAACCTGATGTTTCCACTTAGGCGTAGACTTTCTATAAATAAATGACAATAAAGATAACCAACAAGAGGGGAATTACAGTTGATGATGTTTTCAGCTAGGAGTTAAGACCCTCAATAAGTGCTATTATGCCTTGTGAATAAATATTTTATTTGTGCTGCTAATAATTACTAGCTATAGACATCAAAGTATTATGATAAATGATGCCCAAACTTCCTTTCTCATGCCTAACTTACCACCACTCAATACAGAAACAATCTGGGCTATCCTCAAAGATGAGATAGATGATGCCACAGTCAACCAGCTAGTTTGGCAATGCTTGGGCTACCGCTACGACGAACAAACTAATTCTTGGAACGCGACAGCTGCAATACCGGAATGGCGCGATGAGTATCCCGAACCACCGGATTTCATTGACAGTCGCCTAGCTACAGTTAAGCTAACTCGTTCAATTCCTCCAGAGAACAAGCAACTGTTGAAAGAACAATTGGGCTTTAAAGGTTATAAAGTAGGTGAATTTGGCCCAGGGCAAACTCGCAGAGCAACGGCTGCTAACTGGTTGTTGAGCTATATGAAATCTAATAAATGATGAATGTTGAATGATGAATTGTAAAAACCTTTATTTATAGTTTTATTTCCATCGTTACCAGGCTCAGTCTGGTAACGAGAGGGAAGACTGTAACCTAAACTAATTTACAAGCTATTAATTAATTCAGGAGTATCGTTAGTGGGTTTGTTCACTTTGGTGCTGACTGGATATGAAGTCATCGCCGTAGATGAATAAGGTTGCAGTAGCTGCTGTAACTGTTCTGGCTGCACAGTTGGATCGAGCCACAGCTCGTAGTCTTTCGGGTTAAGAATTACTGGCATTCGCTCGTGAATTTGTTGCAGTAATTCATTTGCTTCTGTGGTTAGAATTGTGCAAGAGTGGATCGCTTCACCTTTGGGATCTTGCCAATGTTCCCACAACCCAGCAAAAGCAAAGGGTTGCTGATTCTGCATCCGAAAATAGAATGGCTGTTTTTTGCCGTCTTGTCGCCGCCACTCATAAAAGCCATCAGCTATGACTAAACAGCGACGATGGCGAAAAGCAGAACGGAATGAAGGTTTCTCAGCAACGGTTTCTGCTCTAGCATTAATTAACCTCGATCCCATTGTGGCATCTTTTGCCCAAGCGGGAATTAAACCCCAACGCAACAATTGGAATTGACGCTCGTGTGCGGATGTTTGCAAGACTGTTGCTACTGGTTGAGTTGGCGCGATATTGTATCGTGGTTCTAATGTTGGGACTTGGTTAAGCTGGAAGACAGAAGCGATCGCCTCTGCTGATTGACTCAAAGTAAATCTTCCACACATAATTAAGAGAATATGCTGCGTTTATACGATTACTTACCTTCGGGTAATGGCTACAAGGTGCGACTGTTGTTAACACAACTTAGTATTCCATTTGAGAGAATAGAGCTTGATATCCTCAAAGGCGAAACCCGTACCCCAGAATTTTTAACTAAAAATCCCAACGGACGTATTCCTCTATTGGAACTTGAATCAGGACAATTTTTAGCGCAGTCAAATGCCATCCTTTTCTATTTTAGTGAAGGAACTGAGTTTTTACCCAACGACCGATTTTTACGCGCTCAAATTTTGCAATGGTTATTTTTTGAGCAGTACAGCCACGAGCCTAATATTGCTACTTCCAGATTTTGGATTTCTATTTTAGGTAAGGTGGAGGAATATCGCCACGCACGTGAGCAAAAACTCCAATTAGGCTATGCTGCACTGACAGAGATGGAAAAGCATTTAACTTCTCACACCTTCTTTGTTGATGAGCATTATACTATTGCAGATATTGGCTTATATGCCTACACCCATGTTGCTGATGAAGGTGGTTTTGATTTGACCAAATTTCCCGCTATCCAAGCATGGTTAGAAAGAGTCAAAGCTCAGCCGCGACATATCAAGATTACAGATAATACGATCTCGTGACTAGGCTGAACCTGGAAAGAAGAGGTATAGAGGCTTCTGCAAGGTTGAATATAAGACAAAATTTGGTGTTTCTCTTAGCTAAGAAAGGTAAATTACGAATTACAAATTATGAATTATAAGCCTTGATTGTTGTCCTTCAACCAAGCAGATTAAGAACTAACTTGAGACAACAATGCTCCCCCTGGTAGTTCTCCAATTCTCTTTTGTTCAACGCTAATAGCAAAATCTCGGATGGTTTGGGAAATCTGATAGATAAAGGCACTAACCCACTCCTGTATCCATTGTAATTGGATAGCGTCAGCTGTTGAGGTAGTTATGCCAGAGAAGGTAATATTTTTAGTAGAGCGATTGACTTGGAAATTGTCTAACCAATCAAATTGTGGGCGAGTCGATTGCCATGCATTAAAAGTTAATATAGCACCTAAAAAGCTATTACTAAAAGAATTCAACTGATTTAGAGCAATAACTAAATCTTCAATTTTAACTCCTATCAGTTTGAAACCTAAAATACAAGCAATTTGCAGTTTGATTTCATTTAGCATTCCATAATCAAAGGGGTTAATACTAATAACATTCTGATGGAGTACAGTTAATTCTTCTAACTGCTGCAGTTTGGTATAAATCTCAGTAATCAGCATATAATGTCTGCAATATATCTGCTAAAGTTTCTTCCAAGAACACACTATGTAATAGCTTTTCTAAGGTTCCTTGGGAATTAAAGCAGAAGCCTGATTTCTGATTCAAAATTGCCTTAAGTTCAGATGCCTCTTGTTGCAAAAGTTTACGCAGATAGTAACAAGTTGAAAATCCAGGCTTCATCATTGTATTCATAGCTTGAATTACTCGTTCAATTATCTATGCTATTGTTTAGCATTGTTTGTTTAATTATTGCTAAAACTAAGTATTTTTAAGAGATATATAAAAAATAATTTAATTCACTTTCTTTCAAATATAAATTATTAAATCAAAATCTAAATGTAACCTTAAGTCGGGTATGCAGTTCAAAGCTGGTTACTCTTCACAGCAGAAATTAAAGGGTCAATATATGGTATAGATAGAGGAGGAAGATTACCCATTGTTAATTTCTCCACTTCTGTAGCTAGTTGCACTGATTTCAACATCTCAGTAGCAGAAGAGAATCGACGAGCAGGCAACTTCTGCATAGCAGTAGAAATTACAGAGCGCAGCAGATATGAAACTTTATTGGGGATGTCTACAGGTTGATTTATGTGAGCCGACATCAGTTCTCCAGGTAAACCAGAAAAGGGTCGATAGCCAACTGCTAATTCAAATACCATAACTCCAACGGCGTAAAGGTCGGAGGCTGGTGAATACTTGCCATAAAATCTTTCAGGAGCCATGTAGGCTGGAGAACCCGTACACATACCGATCGCATTCTCAGATGAAAATTCATGACTAATTTTAGCCAAACCAAAGTCAGAAATTCGAGCTATCCAACCAGTAGAATCCATGCTTAGCAAGATATTTTCTGGTTTGAGATCGCAGTGAACCACACTACGCTTATGGGCGTGTTCCAAACCTGCGAGGACATCAACAATTAGTTTTAAACCATGAACTAAGCTGAATGGCTCCTGTGATTGCATAAGACTACGTAGAGTGCCACCTTCGCAAAAATCAGTCACAATATATCGTCCTGTCTGGGTATGTTCTAAGCCCTGAAAAGTGATAATATTTGGATGTTGCAAGCTGGCTAAAAAGTGTAATTCCCGTAAAAATTTATTCGTGGGGAAACGATGTTTGTCTAACTCTTTAAGCGCTACTATTTTTTCGCTTTTTTTATCAACAGCACAGTAAACACGCCCGTATTGTCCTTGCCCAACTAGTTTAATAATGTGATATTTGTTGGATTCTGGCAAAGGTTCACTCATAGGTAGGGAATGTGTTTTAGTTGATGTTGGCGATCCCGGTTATGTCGAGAGCGATAATGCTAACTATTAACCCTTCTGGGCTTGCTTTGCATTCGCGCGATCGCGCAATGAAGTGTGCGCTTCTGTTTAATTTTGAGTATTGCCCTACAGTTGAATTTTAGTAAATTCCCAACAATTCATCTTCCTGGTGGGTCAGAATTACACAGTCAGATGTGGGATAAGCTTTACAAGCGAGGACAAAACTAGCCTTGAGTTCCTTTTCTTTTAAGAAAGAGTGATCCGCTTGGTCAACTGTACCTTCAATCAGTTTGCAAGTACAAACAATGCAAGCCCCTGCACGACAAGCATAGGGTAGATCGGTGTTCTGCTCTTCAGCAGCATCAAGAATATACTCATTCCCACGAACTTCAACTGTGGTTCTCACATTTGTTGCTGGGTTGACTAATGTAACTTTATAATTTTTGTTACAATCTCTGTTTAACATTCTTATCTCCTTGAACTCGAATAAATTAATAAACTAATTGCACGAATCACTTTTGTTGCTAAGTTAGAAAGTTGAGTTTTTGGTAAGCGCGAAAGTTTAAAATATAGCAAGTTAGAGCGGGGAAGAGTTGATTTTTTAACTTGTAAACCTTCGCGCATGGCAATCTGGTATGCTTAAGAAAATAAAGATTCTAATGCTATTTCCTCAAAATACTCATTACTTGCAGAAAATACAGGAGTTTCCTCTGGCGCATCTAGCTCATGGAACTTCTTGCTCAGATCCCTAGCTATTTGGTATTTATCAATTTCGCCGATTTCAAAAAATAGTCTTGCTGCTTCGCGCAAATCCTTAACTGCTGCCTTTTTATCACCTAAATCTGCATGGGCAAGACCACGACTTTGGTAAGCTTCAGCATAGTTGGGATGGACTTTAATAGCCTCAGTAAAATCGCCAATAGCAGCGGTGCGATCGCCCAATCGCTGATAGCTCAGACCTCGGTTAAAGAAAGCATTGGCAGAGATAGGATTGATGCGAATACTTTGGGTACAAGTTTCAATGTCGCGCAAAGCATCAACTGTTCTGGCAATTTTTGCCTGTTCGTTCATCAGCTTATTACTTTGCTCCTCAACTAATCGATCGCTCTGCTGTTGTAACTTCTCTAGCTGCTGAGATAGCATTTCCAACTCTACCAGAGTTACGCTGTCTGCTTGTTCAAGATTGGTAAGCGATTGATGATTTAAATCTTGAGTTTGACGGAAGTTGTTAGTTAGTTGCTGTACTCGTTCGTCTACTAGACTAATTCCACCATTTAGTTCAGCGTGCTGTTGATTAGTTATTTGCTCGAACCCTGCTTGTTGCTCGGCTAAACTTTCTAGTCTACTTTGGGTTTTAACATTCTCTTCAATAACTTGGGCGATCGCAGCATAATTGTTCTGTTTCATCGACTCTAGAAATATGCGGCGATTCGCTAAATTGATCGCCACAGTTACAGATAAAGGAATAGCAGCAACTGCCGCTTGGTTAAAAACTACAGATGCAATTGCACCGATAATTGAACCAGCCACTGACGCAATTTCTACCTTTTCCAGCAACTGAGATTTTTGATTAGCAGCTTGTAAATTTTCTGGCATAGAACGTTCGATTTTAGATTTTAGATTTTGGATTTACGATTTTGGAGCGCTTCCTCAGCTTATTTACCCAGGATGACTTGGTTGAGTCCCATAATTGGAGAGATTAAAGCTGCTTCTTGGGAAGTCAGATATTTCTTAAGTACCTCTTGCATCACTTGGTAAGTGACAGCCGCAGCTTCTCGATCTTGAAAGACACGGATGATTGTCCGATACCAAAGTAAAAAGCTATCGCGCAGGCAATCTAGGTCGTTGCTGAGTAAAGCTGTGGCTGAGTAACGCAATACATCGAAGCGATCGCGTTTGCAAGTTGCGGTGACATCCCGGTTTCCCTTGCGGAATAAATCGGGGTTTGTCGCCCGTACCTGTGTCTCTACCAGATCGACAATTTCTGTTTGTGCAGCAGAGATTTTCTCATAAGCACTCAAGCGCAAATCTAAAGATTGAATATAGTCTTTGAGAAACTGAAGTTCCTCTGATGTGGCATAGCGGCCGTCCGCTTCCACACTCAAGCGCGATAATTGATTCAGCATTAATTATTATCTCCAAGGCAAAAATGCAGGTGCTTAAGCATCACTAGTGTTGGCAAGGTATTGTCCCACTGAGGCGCGAGTGTCTTGCAACTGAGTAATCATCGAACGAGTAATCAACTTACCAGCTTCGACTAAAACCTCACCAGTAATGGGATGCAGAATGTTTTTCTCGGCTCGTCGCCCGATTAGGGACTCGATATCTTCAATTTCACTGACATACATCCCAGAGGGCAATTCAACTACAACACCCTCTCCGATGACTAAAGCTTGGCAAGCAAGGAGAGAATTTTGCTTAGCGGAAGTGATGATCTCCAAGGTGCGTCTCTCGCGGCGACTCACATGAGAAAGACCTTCCATACCACCTTTGATGTAAACATGGCAGGTAGCGCACATTCCTCGACCACCACACTCTCGGATCACATTTAAATCCTCTTTTAAGAGGACAGACAGAATGTTGGAGTTAGTTTGAATCGAGGTTTCCAAACCAACGGGTTCTAACTTGACAGTCTTTGTCATGTTTTCCTTTGTCCTTAATCGCAATCTTGCTAATCGCTGTTATGTATTTGTTTGGTTGCTACAAAGCTGATTCATAATTGTTTCGTGTTCTAGTGCTTCTTGTATCCAAGCTTCTGCGGGTTTGAGGCGCTGTGCTAAGCCCAGAACAAAGTGGTTACAATCTGCCCCCAAAGACTCACAGGTTAGTTTGCAGACATTGAAGTTCTCTCCCGGTGAGCTGACTGAAAAAAGAACTCAGTATGCCTGTTTCAAAGAAGCACACTGGTTTAGCACACTGGTTTATTTACTTTTGGTGCTTGCTGAGCAAAGGCAGAGTTCCAGATTTTGACTACGATAAATCCCTGGTTGTAGTAGTTCATGTCTAAGTCAAAAGTACCCCAGCCGTGAGATTTCCAGCACTGTTTCAAGCACTGAATAAACTCCACCATCTCCATTTCATTCAGCAGCTTGTTATAGTACTCGTTCAATTGTTCTACAAACCGCGCATAGAAGTTTTTGCCCCACCAACGACCGCAGTTAGCCAACACTAAGCCAAAGGCTTGACCTGTTTCTTTTTCTATACCAGAGTAAATAGCCTGAATCAAAGTTTGTGGCAGAGCCAAGAGGCGATCGCCCCGTCGGTTTTCCAGCAAACCAGCTTCAAAATCACCTGTGATATAGGCATTAAAGGCAAAGTAGTTACCTCGTAAGCGTTGGTCTTTCACCAAATCGGCAACGCTAATCATGAATAAGTCTCCCGTCGTAGCGTAAAGTTATCTTGGCAATTGGGCTAATTTACCCGTACCCAACAAAGTTTCTTCAGCTTGAGTTAAGAAAGGTTGCACCAAAGCCATGTGTTCGCTGTTAAGATATTCCGGCAAGTGGACTTGCAGCAACTCGTAGATAGCCATCTCAATTGCTTGAGTTTGGTGAACTTGCACTATGTCTGTCAGCCATTCGAGCAGACTTCTTTGAAGAAATTCTGGATTATTGAGTAGCATTGCCATCGCGCAGTAGCGCATTACAGACAGCCAATGTTTCAATGCATGCTCTAAATTTTCCTGCTTCTCTTGGGGAAAGATACTTAGCAGTCGATCTGCAATAGGTTGGATGAGAGCAACCTCATTGTCTCGCAACAACTCATAAGCTTCTAGGCGTGTGCTAATGGACAGAACATGATGTTTAAAAGTTTCTATATCCTGTGGTTGCAAATATTGCTGTTCAGCCTGATTGAGTAAAATCTTAATTTCAGGATACATATTTTATAGATCTAAAATAGGTCGGAAAGATCGCTGAATTTAGGCTCGATCGCACTTATTGGCAGTTGGTAAGTGGTAGCTGCTGATGAAGGTAGTTTGCCTATTTCCGGTTGCCCTTCCCAAGGAACAAACTGGAAAAATTCCCATACTGGCTGCTTTAAGCGGCCATAAGGATCTAGTTGTTCCCCGAAGGAGTTCGCTTCAAGCGATCGCCCGTGCCAGTTACACTGAATGAAGAATTCCTTGACTGATAGGCATTTCAAGGTATTTTGCGGTGCGATCGTTGCTACCTTTGGCAGTTGCGGTTGGAGTTGATTTTGACTGGGTTGGAATTGTTGCGATCGCCCTGACCAGTTAAACTCAATAAAGAAATTCTCTACTGTTTGGCATTGCCAAGAAAGCGGGAGAAAGCTTTCCTGTTCTTGAGAGTTGGGGCGCTCTGGTAGTTTTCCTTCCCAGTTACATAAACGCAAAAACTGCTCTACTGTTTGGCATGGCCAGGAATCCTGACTGCTCATCCTAGGCGCTCCCCGTGCCGCAGTCGCTTTTCAATATCGCGGGCTGTAGCACCCTCATTGTGCCAAAAGGCGGCGGCATCAATGCGCTCTTGTGTGCCTAAGAGGAACTTACAGTAAGTTTCTCCCATTGAGTAGCACTGAATTTCAATGCAACCCAAAGCTTTTTTGACTAAATCGCTAAAGAATCCAGCAAACAAACCAGCATAGAGATAACATACTGGTTTACCAACATCACCCAGCGTCCGCGCTACTGCTGAATCAAAGATGTTGACAAACATGAATCCGTTTTTATGGTCGCTCATATCTACTTCCCAGTTTCCCCAACCTTGGGCAGTAAAAGGCCACCACCATGCTTCTAACATGAACATGGAATTTACTTCACGGATGTTTTTCCCGTACTCTTTCTCAAACCACTGCTGGAAAAACTTAGCATCCCTAGTACCCCACTCCAAGCCAATGTTGTACATAACAACACAAGAGGCACTTCCGACTTCTTCTTCTAAGCCTTCAATTAAGCCGATAATAAAGTCTTCAGTTGCAAAAAGATTACGCTGCTCGTTCCAGTCTGTGACTATTCCTGTATCATTTTGAAATTGAAAAAAATTTTCAAACCTGTAGTGGTCGTGTTTTTTGGGATACTTCTGCTTTAAATTAAGTTTTAAATTACTAGCATTTGTGCTAGAAGAAACTAGCAAATTTTCAGACATGACTACCATTTAAGTAATCCTCCCTTTCATAACAATTAGGTAATCTTTTTAGTACATTTAAGCTAACTTATTTCAAATTTATAGCTGAATGAAATTAATGTTGTATATCAAAGACTTTTTATATCTAACTTCAATTAAACCTTTATTCATCCATGAATATACGGGTTTTTAGATTAACTTACCTTAATATTTAATTAATTACGTGATTCTACGGATTTGCCAAGAGGAGGAAACTGCCAAGCTGCCTATGTGGCAATTCGTAATTAGCGCCACATAGATATATAGTGGTGATTAAACAGTGAAGCAGGCTCTTTATTGGCTTTATAACAATAAAATTCGAGGTGCGATCGCAAAATAAATTACGAATTTTTCAGGAATATGTGTCGATTTCGACTAGCTTTTGCCGAGATGACAAACCAGACTTAATTCTAATATTTGCTTTTGGCACATTGAATTTTTCAGCTAATAGTTTAATTAGCTCGTCATTTGCTTTTCCATCTACTGGTGGCGACTTTAGGTTCGTGAAACTACCATCTGGTTATTCTTTGATATTTTGTTGCTTAGAAAAGAGTTTAACTTTAACTTTTTTTTGGATCATTTTTTGCTACTTGCTTTAGGCGCGTTAACATTGCGATCGGGAGTTATCGCCACTAGTTGTTTCAACCATAACCAGCCTAAAACACAGCCTAATACATAATGAGGAAAATCCCACCAAGAAAAAGTAGTGCCAATTAACATACGTCCCAAAAAGGTAGAACGAAACTGTTCTAGGATGGGTGGATGCCATAATTGTAAGAATTCCAGTCCACAAGTGACACCAAAAACCCACAGAGGAATTTGTCTGGCTGCTTTGCGACTCGGTAACAACAAGAACACGAACAAGCACCAGAATATTTCATAAAATACAGCGGCTCCGTAATTATTGAACCACTCATGGGCAGGGCCAGTATAGAATTTAAAAAGAAAGCCCATCACTATAATGATGAGCAAAGAGAGAATAGAATAGAGCCATTGAATTGCGTTTAGCCGCATTGCTTGAAGAGTAAGGTTCTGCTTTGGAGATATTAGCTTACCTTACGTAAGATTTTGCATCCAATGTCTTTCACTCCATAGTGAATGTAGCGGCATTTTTAGATTTGAATGCGATCGCCCAGGAGATATTACATAAGCATATCCAGAAGCATACAGCGTTAAAGGTGCGTAAGCTACAAAAGCGAGTAAGGTGGGCAATGGCTACTTTTAGTAATGCTACGGAAAGTTTATATATTTATGAGTAAGGTGGGCAATGCCCACCCTACGTTACGGTTGAGTTCGGCTTCCGGAACCTACGACACCTATTTTATGCCGATAAGATAGTTCGGCTCCAAACCAACCCGAAAGGCTAGTCAGCGTACCAACAATAGTGGAGATGAGCAATCCCCAAGGTAGGATTGCGTCTATAGGATTTCCCCAACGCAGATAGAGATTAATTGCTGTTAAGACTAGCAGCGAGACGTTGAGGATCATATGCGCCCAACCAGCATTGCGCTTACGAACTCGTTCGATTTGCAAGAAATCACTCATACCAATGATGGCAGCTACCAAGCCAGTAGCTAAGCCAGCGACAATTAGCCAAAACGATCCTCTTGCCCAGAAGGTATCGCGGGTTAACCAGTATACAGCATCAGTTACCAAGGCTCCTGCTAAAGAACCTATCGGGAAGATCACGCTTAACGGATGTAACGGATGTCCGGCGATCGCAACGGTACTTGGCACCCCAGTATCGCGGTACTCTCTATCGTCACTTTCAATAATTGGTGGAATATTCGGAAAGGGTGTTCCTGTTCTCGGCTGTGTATCCATATTTTCTCCTGATAAAAACTGTAACTATGGTTTGGTTTTGAAAGGAGTTACAAGTCAGTATATTGAATTATTGAACCATCATTCTCTCAATCGCACCTAACCCCCCACTTCCACTTCCACTTCCCCTCCCTTGGAGGGAGGGGTTAGGGGTAGGTGAGAAGGGGGAGCCTGCTACCCCTGCTAAGCGTCCCTATTTCCTAGCCTGTGGGGATTTGCTCGACATGGGCTTGGGCTTCTAAGGTGAGTTTACCAGCCTCTACCTGAAGATGATTAATCTTGAGCGTCATTCCTTCGAGGTCGAAGTTGGTCAAATTGAGAATATCGCTAGTTTGATCTACCAAAGCTTTTGTCAGTTCTGGCGATAATTCCTCGCCCTCGCCATATTGGACATTTTTGAGAGTAACGGTTTGTCCATCAGCGCCAACTTGGGGTACAGCCGTGAAGGCAACTTGTTTTGTTTCGCCTGTTGCAGGTAACACCACAGTTGCATTGAGTGAAACTTTACCTTCACCAGGTAAACGAAAATCAACTCGTTGGGGTTCAATGGTTGTTGGTTTCCCGTTGACTTGTACTTGCTGACTTTTCAGTTTGTCACGAATAAAATCAGAGTTGAAGGCGCGGTTAATATCGGCTTCTAATAAAACAACGTGAGTGCTTGCCTCGGTGGGCTTGGTAAGTTCAATTTTACCAAAAGCAGCGCTGAGAGGATTGATGGCAACGCCGCTCATGTGCATATCCAGTTCTTCCATGCGCAGGTCGCCCTGCATCACCATACCTTTGCCTTCGATGTCGACTGAATCTACTTGTCCCTGAATCGCTTTGAAGGGATCGGTTTTGATATCTACATCCAATTCTTCAACTTTATCTAGCTGGCTAGCTATGCCCATTTCTGCTGCCTTATTTAGCGCCTGCTCTCCTAGTCCTTGTTGTTCTGACATCCGCCGTGATTTCCTCAGTTCTTGCCTCATGAGTCAATCTAGCGATTTGCGTTATGTGATGTTATCTGCCTAGTGGTGGAGGACTAAGCGTTAGTTTTTAGACACGAGCATTGCGATCGCTTGAATCTATTCTTTGCCGGAGAAAAATTTTACCTGGAATTATCGCTGTTTCTTAATGTCAGTTTAAACTCTATGAGAATAACAATATTAGCAATTGATTCGGCGATTGACTGCATATTAATAGTTTTTCAGCCTTATGACTGGTTTTATCAAATGCGCGCTACTGATATATCAAAAGAAAGATGGAATGTTAGTAAGCTGCATGACAACCTAAAAATATATAGCGATGCAAAAACTTTATTGAGAGGAAAGTGAAAAATGGTAGCAACCTTAGATGATACCAAACGCTCTGCGATCGCAGTCAGATTGGCTGATATGAAAGCTTTTCAAGAGCTAATAATTGCTAACGAAGAAACTCTTGTATCTCAAGTAAATGATGCAGAAATTCAAAAGCGTCTGCAAGATATGCTTGATTCTGACCGGAAAAACTTAGGTGTTCTTGAAACAGTAATTGTTCAGTACGGTATCCAGGCAGAGCCTAGAGACATAGCGAAAAAGTTTGTTGAAATGACTCAGCAAATGATGAAAGGGTCTGACTTCTCTATGTACGATAAGTTCGCTCAGCACGAACTACTCAAGCATGGACAAGTAATGACTGGTATCATGCTGCACAAAGCTGCTCAAGTTGTTGGTGCTGACATCGATTTGGCTTTTGGTCCTCTAAATACAGTTAACTTTGAGAACCGGGCGCACCAAGAGCAACTTAAAGGTGTACTGGAGCAAATTGGCACCCGCGAACTAACTGGTAAAGATGCAGATCAAGGGCTGTGGGCGCGCGTGCAAGATGCTGCGGCAGCATTTAGCGGTGTAGTGGGTAGTGTGGTGACACACAGCTCCGACAAGAAGGATATGAACATTCAAGACCTGATTCGCTTGGATCACAACAAGGTCAACACTCTGTTCACCGAGTTGCTGCAAAGCGACGATCCTCAAAAGATCCAAGAGTATTTCGGTCAGATATACAAAGATTTACTTGCTCATTCTGAAGCTGAAGAGCAAGTTGTATACCCTAAAGTACGTTCTTTCTACCCCGAAGATAAGGTTCAAGAACTCTACGACGAGCAAGGTCACTTCCGGGTGCTTTTAGATGAGATCAAGGCTATCGATCCCTCTTCTTCTCAATTCAAAGACAAAGTTAAGGACTTGATGGGTGAAGTAGGCGATCATATTCGCCAAGAAGAGTTCGATATGTTCACTGCTATCCAGAACAACATGAGCAGCGACCAAAGCGAACAACTGTCTAGCCAGTTCAAAGAAGCTAAGGCTCAATCTCAACAAAAAATGGGCGTTGTTAACCAGTAATCGTTCGCTGTAGCGAAGAATTAGCCCAATTAATTAGTTAACGAGATAAAACCCCATCCACAATCAGCGTGGATGGGGTTTTTAGTCTTTCCTTCATCTGTTGAAACCAGGATTTGAAAAGAGGCGGAGCCTCTTAAAACTCATTCCTGGGCTGCTGCCAAGGAATGAGGGAGGGAGGGGAGATAGAAGTAATGAGATTTTACGTTATTAGCCGTTGATTACGTCGCCGCCGTTGGGATGTATAACCTGACCGGAAATATAAGAGGAGTCGTCAGACGCTAAAAAGACGTAACTAGGTGCTAATTCTTCCGGTTGTCCGGCGCGTTGCATTGGTACTTGTTTGCCGAAGTTGGCTACTTTGTCTTCGGGGAAGGTGGCGGGAATTAGTGGTGTCCAAATGGGGCCTGGAGCAACAGCATTAACGCGGATTCCCTGTTTTACCAGACTTTGGGACAGCGATCGCGTGAAGGCAACGATCGCGCCTTTGGTAGAGGAATAATCCAGCAGTGTGGGATTTCCCTTGTAAGCTGTTACTGATGTGGTGTTGACAATGGCGCTACCTTCGTGCAGGTGGTTCATTGCCGCTTTTGTCATGAAAAACATCCCAAAAATATTGGTGCGGAAGGTACGCTCCAACTGTTCCTTGCTGATGTCCAAGATGCTTTCTTGGGGATGCTGTTCGGCAGCATTGTTGACCAAAATATCAAGTTTGCCCAACGCATCTACGGCTTGTTGCACCGCTTGCTGACAAAAGTTTTCGTCACCGATATCACCTGCGATCGTTACCGCACGGCGACCTTGTTCTTCTACCAGACGTTTTGTTTCTTTGGCATCATCATGTTCGTTCAAGTATAAGATCGCTACATCTGCGCCTTCTTTAGCATAAAAGATCGCCACAGCACGACCAATGCCACTATCTCCACCCGTAATCAGTGCTACCTTATCCTGTAATTTTCCACTCCCCCGATACTGAGGATCGTCAGCTTTTGGTCGGGGGGTCATTTCTGACTCGCGTCCTGGTTGTTGATCTTGATGCTGTGGTGGTTGTAGAGATTGTTCTTCTGGCATGAGATACATCCTTGACGATCGACGTTGATTGAACTTGCGAAAGACTGCACCAAAACCAAACTTTGGATCAAATCCAGAGATCCAAGGTTTGTTTATGACAATTTGTCAATTTCGACATTAGTTTCTACACTTTTAATTCGTACCTTGGAGAGTAGAAACATTTCCGCGTCAGTTTTTGTTTTTTGCTGACTTCAGGGCTTTTGACCTGAAGCCGTGCAAATATAAAACAGTTGCGACCGAAGACAGGAAAAAAAAATTGTCTTTGGCTGCCATCCATTTAACTACTAGCTCAGTTGTTGTTATTCACTCTAAAGGTGGAAACTGACAAAGAATTTGAACGAGCTTTTGGTGTAATAAAGGTTACATTTTGGTTGTAACTTCAATACTCGATTTTGAAAATTGTTGATTGTTACTTGCGGAATATTTTGCTCAAAATGCAACCGTAGTACGATCGCAATAGTTGGGAAGGCTACCGAGTTTAGGGCAATGCAAACTTTTGATCGTTCTGTTTCTGACATAGCACAGCAGTTTCGACAACTGCAAATGCAGCTACGCGCTCGCTGGCAGAACGTGCAGTTGTTTGACCAAAGTGATGGCGACATTTTGGTTATTCCTTCGCTAAGCTTAGATCAACGAGAGATCGGTAAAATTGAAGGCGTTCACCACTATGAAGAGCGGCTGCTATTCTCGTTGATTCGGCTGCAAAATCCCCGTACCAGGCTGATATACGTTACTTCGCAGCCTTTGCATCCCAGCATTATTGATTACTATCTGCAACTATTACCTGGAATTCCGTTTTCTCACGCACGCGATCGGCTGCTGCTATTGTCCACTTATGATTCTTCCGGCAAGCCGCTGACCGAGAAAATTTTAGAGCGTCCCCGCTTAATTGAACGGATTCGGCAAGCTTTGCGGCGAGAAAAGTCATACATGATTTGTTACAACACTTCTCCTTGGGAGCGGGAGTTATCAGTCAAACTGGGTGTACCGTTGTATGCTGCCGATCCAGATTTGATGAAGTGGGGGACAAAGAGTGGGAGTCGGCAGATTTTTGCTGAAAGTGGTGTACCGTATCCAGATGGTTGCGATGATTCGATTTGGAGTGTAGACGATCTAGCAGAAGCAGCAGCTGCATTATGGGAACGCCAACCACTTCTTAAACGGATGGTGGTGAAACTTAATGAAGGAATTTCTGGCGAAGCAAATGCGCTATTGGATCTAAGACCGATGCCAAATTTTGCCCCAGAAAAAGCATCGCACCTGGAACGGGTAGCAGCAATTAAAGAAAGCTTTCAGTCGTTAAGGTTCCAAGCGAAATCAGAAACCTGGGATAATTTTTCAAGTCGGATTCCAGAATTGGGAGCGATTGTTGAGGCGTTTGTCGAAGGAGAGGAAAAGCGATCGCCAAGCGTCCAAGGTCGAATTCTACCCAACGGGATGGTGGAAATTCTCTCAACCCACGATCAAATTTTGGGGGGTCCAGATGGGCAAATATATCTTGGCTGTCGCTTTCCCGCTGATGAAGCCTATCGCATACGTTTACAAGACTTGGGGTTAAAAGTTGGCAGGAAACTGGCAGAAAAAGGTGCGCTAGAAAGGTTTGGTGTAGATTTTGTCGCAACTCATCGACCAGAGATTAGTGAAAACCAGTGGGATTTTCAGGCGATCGAAATCAATTTGCGTAAAGGTGGGACTACTCATCCGTTCATGAGTCTGAAATTATTGACCAACGGGCGGTATGACTTATCTACTGGACTGTTTTACAGTCAACAGGGGCGACCAAAATACTATGTTGCTACCGATAACCTGCAAAAAGACCGCTATCGCGGGTTACTGCCAAACGATTTGATGGATATTATTGCTTATCATCGGTTGAATTTTGACACTGGAACTGAAACAGGTACGGTGTTTCATTTGATGGGTTGTCTTTCCGAGTTTGGTAAGCTGGGATTGACAAGTATTGGTGACTCTCCTCAGCAGGCGGAAGATTTGTATCAGAAGGTGGTGAAAGTGCTGGATGAGGAAACCAAGTCTAGTAACAGCGTTTTGACTTGTGATACTGATTGTTTGCCCTTCGCTTGGAATGGAGGATAATTCAGGTTGGATTGAAAGGTAGGGGCGGTTTTTACCAAATTATTTAATTATAATAAATGTCTTGGCATAACCCGCCCCCTATGTGCATATTTGTGTTTAATATCCATTGTATATATTGTCTTTACAAACCTTCACTAAAGGCAATTATCAGCTCCACAGTTAAATTCAAATCGGGGAAGAATTCAGATTTGATGCGATCGCTACCTGTGAAGCTCTGAAATTGGTATTCATTCTCTACCAGGATGCTATCAGAAGCAACCAGCTTTCCTATAGAAATTGTCGGTTGCAAAATTTTAGGGTTGCGCTTACCTGGATATCTGTCAAGATGAAACAGCGGATCGACGATCCATAATTCGCGCACCCCAAAAGCAGCGTACCAGAGTGGTTTATTTCTGTAGTCATCTTCCCAATTAGTGCTGACAATTTCGATTGCGACGCTGGGAGGCTGTCTGAGTACTGCTTGCGTTTGAGTTTGTTGGTTCCAAGATTCCCGATCTATTGCTATCAAGTCAGGTTTGCGAGTATCCTTCTTACCAAGGACGAGTACTGGTTGGGGATGGATTAGTAAGCCAAGGTTAGCTCTCTTACTTTCGGATTTTAGAGAGAACCACAACTCACTACGCAGGTTTTCATGTTTTCCAGAGGGTTCTGCCATAGGTACTACGATCCCATCGATCAGTTCATATTCTTGTCCTTCAGGCAGATCCAGATCGAGGAATTCTTCAACAGTGTAGATGTGTGACTGGATAGCGGCAAGCATAGGTTAGTTTGGGCAGGTAATAGTTTATTATATCTTCAGTGTATTATTACGGTTTGAAAAGCTGGGCGATCGCTGTCTAAATCGAAAACTTCATACAACTGATAGTTGAGTTTTTACGCAATTCAAGCTTCATTTGTGTAAAATCTAGAGAGCCTGCAATCTCTAAGCTGGTTGTGTCTCATTCCAGTGCTAGTATTATTCTCTGCATTAATCCCAACGATCCCCAGCATCCTCATGTTCAAGGGCGGGGGAACAAATTTTGTACTATCTGTGGTTCTCAAATCGTCCTGAAAAATCGCTACATTCCGCTGCAAAAACTCGGTTCAGGGGGATTTGCAATTATCTACACTGTTTGGGATTTGAAAACGCAGACAGAACGGGTGCTGAAGGTTTTGCTAGAAACTTCACCTAAAGCCAGAGAATTATTCAAGCAAGAAGCAGAAATTTTGCAGAGTTTGCGTCATCCGGCTGTTCCCATTGTCGATCCAGATGGCTATTTTCAATTAGCTGTTGGTAATCCTCCCACACGTCTATTACCTTGTCTGGTAATGGAAAAAATCAACGGTCAGACGTTGGAAGATATTCTTGCTAGCTATCCGCAAGGATGTCCTGAAAAGATGGTGATGGATTGGTTTGAGCAAGCAGTAGATATTTTAAGGGTGTTGCATAAGCGGCAGATTATTCACCGCGATCTCAAGCCGTCTAACTTAATGCTGCGCGGGGAAACGAATCAACTGGTGTTGATTGATTTTGGTGGAGCGAAGAGATTGCGATCGCTCTTGTCTTGGTCACAAGATAGTTCTACTCGGTTATATTCTCCCGGTTACAGTCCACCAGAGCAATCCCAAGGGCGAGATGTAGACTCTGCTGCTGATTTTTATGCTTTGGGTAGGACTACGATTCAATTGCTGACAGGCAAATCTCCCGCAGAATTGACAGATCCTATGACTGGGGAATTACACTGGCGCAGATTAGCACGAGTAAGCCCAAAATTTGCCGATTTGCTAGATGAATTAGTCCAAGAAGATGTGCGTCAGCGACCAAACAATGCAGCCAGAATTCAACAACGTCTAGAGCGGAGTATCCCACAATCTCCACAGCAGTCTTTCCAACCAGTTAAACCGCAGATTCAAATTCAATGGCGACAGGCTGCGGCTAACATAACTAAACGCGCCACGACAAATAAATTAACGCGAAATATTTGGCAGCGATCGCATACTATATCTAGCAACTTGACAAACAGTTTGGTTAAAACAAATCGTTCGCTGTTCAAATTGATTGTTCAGTTAGGCAAGTTTTGCATAGATACGATCAAAGCAATGGTATTGAGTGCGATCGCAACTTGTGTCGGCACTTCAACGGGCTTTATCTTGGCTTATTTCACTCCTTTGGGCGCTACAGTAGCTAGTTTTCTAGCTCAACATCAACCCCAACTACTTCAATATCCTCAAATTACAGCCGAGGCGGAAATAATTATATTTGCAGCAGCGGGGTTAGCAACAGCATGGGGGCTAACCGTAGCTGGAGGATTCGCTCAACAAAAACGCCCTATCATATCATCTTTAATTGGATTATGCGGCTATATTTTAGGCTGGTTGTTTTGGCTTGCTGCAACACCCTCTGCTCAATTTTGGGGCATAGCAGGACTAATTATAGTTAGCGTTGCCATTCTCACTTTTGGTTTGGGGCTACGCAGTCGCCAGCGCGTTCATGCTTTTGTGACTTCAGTTGGTACTGCGATCGTCTTTGTCAGTTTGGTTAATTTAAATCTCTTTCCAGCAGTCATATATCATCTTAGTCCTCAACTCCTTTGGAATGACTTTTGGGTATACATAGCTTTTTTCAGCTTTATGAGTATCACCCTAAGTTTTTGGTTGGGGATTAGCTACTACATAGTTGTACCTTGCTTGCGCTGGTTAGGTTGGCGCTAAAAAAGTGACAGAGACGCGATGTTCATCGCGTCTGTACTTACAAGGGAAAATTATGAATTATGAATGATGAATTATGAATGTTTCAGCGATCGCCAGCGGCTAGCACAAATTGCGGCTTCTGCATTCATCATTCAGAATTCTTTTACTAATCTAGGTCTAATTGCACGCTTCTCCGACTTCGAGTCCGGCGTAGATTCTTTGTCTAGCATCTCCTCCAGAAGGACTTGGTACAGGATTGGAATCACATAATGCTTTGTTGTCAGATTGACTAGCGTCGGAACTGGTTGAGCTTTCCGCGTCTGGGGTTGTAGTCGCGTCTGGGGTTGTAGTCGCATCTGGGGTTGTAGTCGCGTCGGGTGTTGTAGTCGCGTCGGGTGTTGTAGTTGCGTCTGGTGTTGTAGTCGCGTCGGGTGTTGTAGTCGCGTCGGGTGTTGTAGTCGCGTCTGGTGTTGTAGTCGCGTCTGGTGTTGTAGTTGCGTCTGGTGTTGTAGTTGCGTCTGGTGTTGTAGTTGCGTCTGGTGTTGTAGTTGCGTCTGGGCTAGTTGGTGTAGTAGTCGCGTCTGGTGTTGTTGGTGTAGTAGTCGCGTCTGGTACTTGAGATTGCAAAATTGGTTCTTGCTGTTTTGCTTGAGCGGAGAACCCGCCTGTTAGCAATAAAGCGAGAACAGAACCACCTGTTAAAAGTTGCTTAAGCATGAATGTTATCTCCTAGTATTCGCCTGCTTTGCCTAAAATTAAAGTTTTCAGCTAAGCATTGCACCTCTAAGTTAGACATCGCTTATACCTTAATGCAGATTCTACATTCTGCCTATATAGTATCAAGCAATGGCTATTTAGTAGCAATATATACACTTATTATAGTAAAAAATTTTGAATCATAAATAATATATCTAAAGCCGTAGTTATTTTTGTTTTCTATTAAGTATCGAATAATACATTATTCATGATTTATGCCGCGAAAAATGATTAGTTTTTTTAATCAATATTCCTTTTGATATTTACTAAATAATTAATCAGGTGGGCATTGCCCACCCTACGGTTAAGTTTAAGACTTTGGCTTTTTGGCAGTTGAGGCGACGTTTACTTCTTTGAGCTGCTTGTCATCCACAGTAGAGGGAGCATCCGTCATCAAGCAACGAGCTTGTTGTGTCTTGGGAAAGGCGATCGCATCTCGAATTGATTCTTCTCCTGCTAGCAACATCACCAAGCGATCTAAGCCGTAAGCTATACCTCCATGCGGCGGAGTGCCATATTCAAATGCTTCGAGCAGAAACCCAAACTTGTTGTAAGCTTCCTCCAAGGATAAGCCGATCGCTTCAAAAACCTGCTCTTGAATTTCCCGCTGATAAATCCGCAGACTTCCACCACCAATTTCAAAGCCGTTGAATACTAAGTCGTAAGCTTGAGCGCGGGCAGTTTTGATGTCGTTGAGGTCGTCAGGATGAGGCGCTGTGAATGGATGGTGCAGCGCTTCTAAGCGCTTCTCATCTGCATTCCACTCGAACATAGGGAAATCTGTCACCCAGAGTAAGTTAATTTTACTTGGATCTATTAGCCCTAATTCTCGACCGATAACTTGCCGCAATCGATCTAAAGTTTTGTTCACGGTGTCAACTGCACCTGCACCAAACAGCAATAAGTGACCGGGTTTCGCGCCTGTGCGGCTTAACAGTTCTTGTTTTTGTTCTGGGGTAAGGTTGTCTTTAATCGCGCCAATGGTGTCAATTTCACCATCTTCGCGGACGCGAATATAAGCAAGACCTTTTGCTCCGGCTCCCTCTGCTTCTTTGAATAAGTCGCCACCTGGTTTAATTCGCACGTTGGAAATGAGATCGTTGCCGCCGGGAATTGGTAGGATTTTGACAACACCACCAGAGGCGATAGCACCGGAAAAGACTTTGAAGCCAGAGTCTTTGACTAGATCCGAGACGTTGACTAGTTCTAAGTCAAAGCGGGTATCGGGTTTATCACTACCGTAGCGTTCCATCGACTGAGCATAGGTAAGGCGGGGGAAGGGACGCGGTAAGTCGATGTCTTTAACTGTCTTGAAAATATGACAAACTAAATTTTCGTTCAGTTCGATAATTTCTGATTGGGACATGAAACTCATTTCCATGTCCAGTTGAGTGAATTCTGGCTGTCTGTCAGCTCGCAAGTCTTCATCTCGGAAGCAACGAGCAATTTGGTAATATCGGTCAAAACCCGACACCATTAGCAGTTGCTTAAATAACTGAGGTGACTGTGGTAAAGCAAACCATTCCCCAGGATTGACGCGACTGGGAACGAGGTAATCTCTTGCACCTTCGGGAGTAGAACGAGTCAGGACTGGGGTTTCAATTTCCATGAAAGCTTGTTCGTCTTCCAGGTAACGACGAATAGCTTTGACAACTTGATGTCGTAATTGCAGATTACGACTCATGCGATCGCGCCGCAAATCCAAATAGCGATACTTCAGTCGCAAGTCTTCCCGCACTTCTTCTGTATCTGCTGTTCCTACTTGGAAGGGTAACTGTTTGCGGACTGGGTTGAGTAGTTCTATAGAGTCAGCATAAATTTCCACTTCCCCTGTAGGTAAACGGGGATTGAGGGATTCTTCCGGACGTTGCGTTACTCTTCCCGTAATTTTGACCACGTATTCATTCCGCAGAGATTCCGCCATGTGGTAAGAATCGGGGGTACGCACAGGGTCGCTGACGACTTGGATGATTCCGCTGCGATCGCGCAAATCCAGAAAAATTACTCCTCCATGATCGCGGCGACGGTCTACCCATCCGCACAGGGTAACTGTGGCTCCAATGTGTTCTGTTCGGAGTTCGCCGCAATAGTGGGTTCGCATAGCTGTTGCTTAGGTTCAGTTGAGGTAATTAGAAAGCCAAATTTTGACAAAGCCTTCCTATTATCTAGCATTCTGTAAGAATAATTCGTAATTTGTAATTCGTAATTCTTTGTCTGTTACTCTTCACTCCCAGCTTGAGCTAGAAGTTCTCCACCTTTGGGTGGTAGCGACGGTACTAAAAATCACCTGTAATACGGCAACATAGCATTTTTCACCCTTTATAATTCCGTTTTTGAGCGGATTTTTACCTAGAAACAGTGTAATGAGGCATCAACAAATCTTATTAGAACTTGCCACTAGGAAGGCTACACATCCTCAAGAACTAGATCGATCTCCGCAGCCTAGACGTAAGCGGCGATTCCCTCGGAAAGCTTCGCTAACGCATCCGGGCAAGAAATATTACAAAGCTACTCGTACAGCATCCGGTGTTCCTCAAAGGTCAAAATTTGTTGGCGATCGACTTCCCAGACACAAAAGACGAAGACGACAAGATAGCTGGAAAAAATTAGTAATATTAGCACCTACGATTATTCCAATCCTGTTGATTTTAAATTGGCTAATATCTTTCCTTTCTAATTCTTTTCCAGTGTTTAATTTACCGCAATTTGAAAATACTCCCCAACAAGTAGCGGTTTCACCGCCACAAATTTCACCAGTGGATGCTTTGGTTCGAGCAATTATTGAGCAAGAAAGTACAGACAACTTTCAGTCGTTAAATCCTCACTCTCAAGCCCTAGGATTAGCCCAAGTTATGCCAGCTAACTTGAGTGATTGGAGTAAAGAAGCTCTCGGTTATCATCTCACAGCTAAAGAGTTTCTCAATAATCCAGATTTACAAAAGAAAATTATTAACCACAAGTTGAGTGAGTATTGGCAAGACGCTCTAGCTGATACTAATGGTAATGAAGATTTAGCAATATTGATGGTAGCAAGCCGTTGGTATAGTGGTAGCGCTGATAATTACAATTCAAAAGCACCGCAATGGTATAAGGCAAAAGATGGTAAATTGCATCGCTATCCATCAATTGCAGAATACAGCAATTCAATTTTAGCAAAATACAAACAATTTATCACCCCACAACAGTAGAGACGCGATATATCGCGTCTCTACCAAAGGTAACGGGAGATTGAAATTATCGATCTTCACGAGAACGAGGGGCTGTAAAAGCGTCCCACGCGGCTTTAGCCGCATCAGTTAAGCGATCGCCTAAGTCTGCAACTTCCTTGGTAATTAACTCGAAATTCTTCTCGGCTTCTTTTTGCAGCAATTGCCAAGAATATTCAATCCGATCGCGCTCGATCAGCTGATTATCTTCAAGTGATTCTCTCACCTTGCGTACAGCATTTAAATATGTCTCGCGGGTGAGCGTACCAGCAGAAACAGCCTCCATCTGAGCGCGTTTTCTAATTGCATCAATCAATGCCTTGGTTTCCAGGGTAATATCACCGTCTCCAGACATTTGGTTTTCTACGATTTCACCGCTTTGGGGAATAATTTCAATCTTGATTGATGTGTCATCGACATCATTAGTTTCAGCAGCCATATTTTGGGGAGTAATTTCAATTTTGACTGATGAGTCTTCTTGATTGTTATCAGTAGTCATTGCAGCATCTCCTAGATTGCAAGGGTTATTTGTGATTTGTCCTTTGTTCAACACTAATAAATTTTGAGTAATAACAAAGAACAGTCTTAACTAACAAAAGTGTCCGATCGATACCAAGACAACAAGTTCATGACATCTGCTATAGCAATACCAACAATTACGCTGCTACCACCAATGATCCAGTAGCTAATCGCAATCGACAAACCGTTTAATAAACCTAGTACGACAATTTTTAACTGATTTTGCATATTTTTGCTCCCCTGATAATGCTGTCTGCTGCCAATTTTACTTAGCTACAGCATTACTTAAGTCGTACGCCGATCTTATTAATCGTTACTCAAATTTGTAGGGCTAATATCCCCTAACATCCGAGTACGGTTCTGCCTACTTAATTTACTTCGATCCTAGCTTATTTGAAAGGCGTTTGAGGTAATAATGAGCCAAAGCAATTTAAGCATAAAATCTGTTACTCATAAATAAGTCATACGTTAATAAATCTATGCTAAATCAACATCTATCGTTAGTCATAAATTAGGAGAAACTGCGGGAAAATCTGAATCATAGAGTGATGATATTTAGCTTGATAAACCACTTCAATTGATGACATAATTGACGGTTAGCTAAAAGTTGTAGCATTTTGAAGATTAAAATGCTACAACTCAAAATTCCCGATCTGTTGGCTACCAATGCAAACGCGATCGCGGCAATAGTGAAATACTTTTTATAGCTGAGAGCTTGTTTGCAACAGATACTGTATCTTTGTTGCTGACTCAAACAGACAAATATTGATGAATTTGAAGCACTTAATTCAGCAAAGTATCGAATTTCTAGTTGCTGTGACTACACTTGTCCCAGAAGTTCGCAATCCTCTTGCTGTAAGTTTGGGAGCGATCGCAGGGGCTTTAAGCCGCTACTATCTGACTTTATGGTTTGCTCAGCGCTTCGGCAGCAATTTTCCCTACGGCACTTTTTTCATCAACTTGACAGGCTGTTTCGTCATGGGCTTCTTTGCCACTTTGGCTTTAGAACGGGCGGCGACAATTTCCCCAGAAGTCCGATTATTGGTTGCAGTAGGTTTCTTGGGTTCCTATACTACGTTTTCCACCTATGGGCTAGATTCTGTTTTACTACTGGGGAATCGCAAATTTGCTGCTGCTGGTTTTTACTGGCTCTTTAGTGCTTTGTTGGGAATTATCTGCGTACAACTGGGAGTGATGCTGGCTCGTTTGCTGAGGTAGAGCGATCGCGCTTGGCGCTTGTATTAACTTAATATTCGTATTTACCACAATATAGCTAATTTGTCATCATTTTCGACTTCCTCCCGATTTCTTTTGATGCCTTGTGCTTGCGGTCAGTCTATGACATACTCACTATTTATCGACATTAATTACGGTATTCCTACCGGATTAGGAGTGATTAAACCTAACTCACTATTAATTGCATAAGCTGAAGGAACAGGCTTACCTTGGTGGCGGACAATTCGCCCTGGAATACCCACTACTGTGGAGTTTGCCGGAATATTTCGTAAGACAACAGAACCAGCACCGATGCAAACACGATCGCCTATCTGGATATTTCCTAATACCTTTGCTCCTGCACCTACCACCACATTCTGTCCCAATGTCGGGTGGCGTTTACCTGTTTCCTTACCTGTACCACCGAGAGTAACTCCCTGGTAGAGCATGGCGTAGTCTCCCACAATCGCAGTTTCACCAATTACTACGCCCATCCCATGATCGATAAATACACCCTTTCCAATTTTGGCTCCTGGGTGAATTTCAATTCCCGTCCAAAAGCGAATTACATAGCAAACCAAGCGGGGAATAAAGGGAACGTTGAGGCAATAAAACCAGTGTGCTACTCGATAAAAAATAAGTGCTTGTACGCCTGGGTAGCAAAACAGCACTTCTAGCCAGTTGCGAGCAGCCGGATCGCGATCGAAGATGATCCGAAAATCAGCTCTTAAAGTGTTCAGCACGGGTAGCCTGTTCCTTCAGCTTATGCAATTAATAGTGAGTTAGGTTTAATCACTCCTAATCCGGTAGGAATACCGTAATTA
>QQTW01000209.1_pt1 | contig 34821 bp, 27 predicted proteins | sample 1904831 | NCBI WGS metagenome assembly QQTW01 (sample SAMN09435610, study PRJNA476489) | Subsurface metagenome, whole genome shotgun sequencing project.
CGACGAACCTCCGTCGTGGACCTTTCCGCCGCCGATTGGAGCCTACAACAAGCTCACTTTGCGTTGCGACCGGACTGGGTCTTGACTGGCTTGGTTCCTTGATCAATCGGTCGCTATCAACAGCCGCGGCCGTATCGTCATCAGGTTTCTGTGTTGGCTCCATGTCAATATCCTCATTAGGCCTGATGACGGGGACGGCTCTCGGCTCGGGGACTCTGTCCACAAGTTGTCTGCGTTCACTGTAAGTCGGACCAGAGGAATCGATGATAACGTCCTCCCGATGACCAGGTGTAGTCCGAAAAAGATTGAAGATAGTAACCCTAAAGCTTCCATGCGTCCTGGCGAACGGATTGTTAGAGACCCAAATTTCACGAATGTCGGGAATCCCTGTCAGTCTCGCAACCTCGGTCGGATCCGAGAGCTTGTTGTCACGTAGATCGAGTCGCTCCAGGGAAAGGAGTCGCTCGATCCCGGCTATTGAAGCTAGCCGATTGCCGCGGAGGTTGAGTGCCGTAATCGCAGGAAGCGGGTTTCTCGCGAGGGAGTGCAACGACTCAATCATGCAATTCGAGAGGTTCAGGGCCCGTAAGGCAGTCAAGGTTGCTAGACAATCGGGAATCTCAGAAAGGAGGTTAGAGGAAAGGTCCAGAGAATGCAGGGTATCTGCGAGTGGAGCAAGACCGGGCGACGAGAGCGAAGTCAAGGAGTTGTCAGCTAAGCTCAGATGCCTCAGGAATCTCCACTTCGCCGCCGGTAGCACCCCAGCGGAGAGCAGGTTGGACGAACTTCCAAAGCGATATGGTGGGATTGATTGGTCGCTAGAGTTCGAGCTTCCTGATCCTGAGCGCCTGATTCTGTATCCACCATGCCTTATGTGACGCTGATATGACCCTTGTCTTGAGCTACTAGGACGTTTCGGAGATATGCTTTTAGCTCGAGGACGGCCTGGTGGTTTCGACGCGTCTAGGGAAGCAGTCTGGAGTCTTGGACTCTGATCAGTAACTTCCGCTGCCTTTGGCGAGCCTGGGGTGGAATTTGGCTTGGAGCCCTGTTTCTGCTGAATTGACGGGCTAGCTGGTCGCGTGATATGAGACGATGGGGATGGCTGCACCTTCGACGAGCGCCTTCGCCGCTTATCCATGTCATCTAGCACGATATTGACTAGGAGATCGATTGGGTCTTCAAGGTTAGAGCGTTTGATTGTCAATGTCCGAAGCTGCTCCGCCAATCGGTCCCATCCGTAGAACTGTCGAAAATCCACATCGATGATCTCTAGAGCGGTGACGTTCTTGAAGGCGACCAATGGCACAGCAGTATCGAACGGGAACTCCTCATATCCTTTGATCAACCGTGCCCTGCGGTCTGAAGATAGTCTCAGACAAGGGATTTTCGTGAAAGCAGAGTACAAGTATTTGAGGTCTGCTTGAATCTGAGCCTTAGCTCTTTCCGTCTTTGCAGCAGAGGCCGACGATCCCAAGCCGATACTAGACCATAGCAGTGACATGCCTGACATGACACTACCGACACTGGAGACCGAGCGGATCGAGTCTCGATCGCTCCTGTGTTTCGGCCCCTGCGAGTGGCCGAGGAATGACACATAATTTGCTGGTGAGGTATCTGTATGTATGTTCTCCAAGCGAACAGTCATTGTCCCTACAGGTATACCGAGCTCTTCAAAGCGAGACAAGAGATAAAAGAGATGGTGAGGGGACAACGTTAGCTTCGCCGGCTTGACATTCTGGGAGGTGAAGTTAAGAGCGCCTAGGGATAAGGCTGCGGCAAGGGTGCTTGAGGTCGACGAAGCGGCGGCAATGGCATGCTTGTAGGTGTTTGGGGCTGCTGCCGATGAGTCTCCGCCCACACCGTTGGTATTTTGAGCAGTCTTCGGAGCCTGACTCTTCAACTGTAGAGCATTCGCAAGTGCCTTCTCATGAGTTCGAACAAAGTAGGCTAGACTCTATCGAACCGAAATCCGAATCAGCTACCTAGTAGGTACTCGTCAGGGCTAGGACACAGTCTGCTACGAACCTTGATAAATGTGGCTCCGTCCTCAGTATCCATACTTGATGATACATGAAGGTGGTGAAGTGGTCGCAACGTAGGTGGAACCGACGCAGATGAGAGGAGGACTGCTGTAATGTGCGATAGAAGGAGAGTCCGCTCAGCAGTAGCCTTGAAGATAGGTAATGGTACCCGTCTAAGGCGCCGAAGTAGCCCGTAGGGGTCAAAGTGGTTGGTTTATGGCGTCGTACTTCACAAAGATAAGTATCAGGTTCGTGCTTGAATGATTGCTTCATAGAAACTGTGTGTTGAAGGAAAGGTCGTTGCGAAGTGTTTGGTGCAGTCATTGGGACGACTCGCGTCGATACGAAACGGATCTGACTTACCAGCCCACTATAAGGCTTAGGTACTAGGTAGGCTTCGGGGAGTGGTGGAGGGACTAGGTCGCACAGATCATACAGTATTGGTCTGAAGATGAAGGAAGCTATTGCGACGAAGACTGCGATAATATAATATCAAGCGGAGGATTGTATCTGTATTTAAAAGGTGATTCGGAGGGGTTCGTCTTTCACTTTCACTTTCACGATGGCAGAAAGAAGGGTCCAAGCTGCGGCATCGCTGTCGATACCCATCCAATCGAGGCACGTTTCAATCACAGAGTAGCACACCACGCTAGACATGCCGTATGCATGAACTTCTAAGATACCTTACCTACGGTAGGTAATGGATATATGAGGATGTGGGTGGGAGTGGAGTAGGTAAGGTAGGTCAAGCGTATTATACGTACCGTATGTGGGTGAGACGACGAGAGACATGATGTTCGGCGGCGGCGGTGTGATGATTCATCTTCAGCCTACCTTACCTTGAAGTATGTACCTTGCCTGCCTTACCTTACCTTAGGTACACAGGACTCTCTCAGCTCAACATCTGCTGACACTCGGCTTGGAGGCATATGACTTCGAGTTCCGTCTCTTCTATGGTAAGGTAGACGCTTGACCTTGACGCTTGACGCTTGACGCTTGACATGTGCTCGTACTCTGAATCTCCTTCCTTACCTTACCTTTGCTTACCTTGTTGAACTGCAACAACCTCGACGCCTTCGTTCAACGTTTCGACGGCCATGCGATCTATCATCTTGCCACCGTAGACCGCCTGATTGCCGATAACGAAAAGGCTAAAGTGCTTTCTCAGGTAAACAGTTTAAAGACTACCTAGGTAAGGTAAGGTAGGTAAAGGTAGGCGGATGGCGCGGCTTAGAATGACCCCCACAGGTTGTAGGCAAGTTATATATACTGTACAAGCAAGTTCGAGGTGAACAGAAAGACGTGATCTGCTTGCGGCCGTTGTCATCGACGGGCGGGGTTGATACTGTACCTGGTACCTACGTAGCTAGCTTCCCCACATTATAATTCATTGGCCCCCATGGCCGATCTGCAAGAATCAGACATGGGTTTGAAGCCCGTCCTGTGTGCACTTGATTCTTTTCCACTGCTCAATATTCCCTCCTCCGCGGGTGTAAAAATAAAGTCCTGAAGGGTTAGGTTGAGGCACTTGAAGTGTAACTTACCAGTCACGCTCAATCTGATGCCCTTGTACGAGTAGAAAGGAGGGTGATTCTATACAGTAACCATGAACAGGGTTGTGGCGGGGCCGTGCGTCATCGCTGCAGGAACACAGTTGGAAGCTACCTATTGCTTCCAGGTTCTTACCTACCAAACACCGTCCACAGACACCACCACACAGGTTGGCATGGCAGACAAATTAATGTCCACCAACGACCCTTCTCCATTCTCTCATGATGCGTATGATTTCACGAAGCTACCCGACTATGACCATGAATTTCTGGACGAAGCCGATCTTGAGGAGTTTGCGAAGGCCCTCAGCGCGCCGGACTCCTCCCCCGTCGTAGCACTTAACGACTGGCGGCCGATCCATCAGCGCGTTCGGCGGAAATCGAACCGTGATCGGAAACGTAAATCTGCCAAGAGGAGTAAGGATGAGATAAGGGAAGGCTTCGTCTACACAATCCTCAAGTGGCCCCTGCTGGGGGTGGTTTTCGGGTGGATCGTGGTGCTAGGAGGCTCATACCTGTTGACACGACTCTACATCTATTTGTACGAGCGCGGCGTTAGTTGGAGGGGAAGGAGACAGAGGCTTAGGCGCAACTTGCAGTCGAAGACCAATTACGCGGACTGGGTGGCAGCGGCCGAAGAATTAGACGCTTACCTCGGCAACAATGTGTGGAAAGAGACGGACGATTATGCATACTACGATTCAGGCACCGTGAGACGGGTATTAGGGGACCTGAAAAGACTGAGGCGTGAGGCCGAGGCCGATGAGGGTGCAAGTGGAGATGGCAATGCTGATTCGAAGGCGTTGGACGACCTTCGCCGATTGCTCGAGGCCTGTGTTAAGAACAATTTCGTTGGGATCGAGAATCCAAGGTTGTACAGCGAAACGTATTACGGTACCAAGAACTTGGTGCAAGACTTTGTGGGCGAGGTGGAGTCTAGCATCAATCTCATCCATCGCTCTCAGCAGCTTACACAAGAGGTCAAACATACTTTCTTTCAGCACCTTTATACCAACTACGGCCGCACGGCGCTCTGTTTCTCGGGAGGCGCATCCTTTGCCTACTATCACTTTGGAGTAGTGAAAGCTTTACTAGATGCAGATCAGCTCCCTGAGGTGATTACGGGTACCTCCGGAGGGGCTTTGGTCGCTGCACTGGTCGCAACACGCACCGACCCGGAGCTGAAAAAGCTTCTCGTTCCAGCACTTGCAGGACGTATCACAGCCTGTCAAGACAGCGGTTGGATATGGCTTCGGCGCTGGTACCGCACAGGCGCCCGTTTCGACTCTCTCGAATGGGCACGGAAGTGCAGCTGGTTCTGCCACGGTAGCTTGACCTTTCGAGAGGCATACGAGCGGACAGGTCGGATCCTCAACGTGTCTTGCGTCCCGTCTGATCCGCATTCACCCACCATTCTAGCCAACTACTTGACATCGCCGGACTGCGTCATTTGGTCGGCGGTGTTGGCATCCGCCGCTGTGCCTGGAATTCTCAACCCTGTCGTGCTAATGATGAAGACTAAAACGGGAACACTAGCACCTTACTCCTTCGGCCACAAATGGAAGGATGGTAGTCTTCGGACCGACATTCCTTTGAAGGCTCTCAATCTGCATTTTAACGTCAACTTCTCCATCGTATCTCAGGTCAACCCTCACATCAACTTGTTCTTCTTCAGTTCTCGTGGCACGGTAGGACGGCCGGTCACACATCGCCGGGGACGAGGATGGCGAGGTGGTTTCCTTGGTTCAGCCACCGAACAGTATCTCAAGCTTGATCTGAACAAATGGCTCAAGGTTCTGCGGCATCTGGAATTACTGCCTCGGCCGCTGGGGCAAGACTGGTCGGAGATCTGGCTGCAAAGATTCAGCGGGACCATTACCATCTGGCCGAAGACATCGTTTGCCGACTTCTACTATATCCTCTCCGATCCATCACCGGAGCGGCTTGCAAAGATGATACGGGTTGGTCAGCAGTCAACATTTCCTCGACTGATGTTCATTGCCAACCGTACTAAGATTGAGCGCATGATCGAGGAGGGGCTATCAGCATCGCCAGAACGGTCCAGGGTTCTGTCCGAGCAGGATCTTCGAAAGTTAGTTATCTCGGCGCGTGCACATGGTGAGACTGTACCGGCGTATCTGACAAACCCGGGTGATGGTTGGTCCTCTCAACCATCTGCGGATTCCCGCAGAGACGAAAACGAAAGTCATGATCCGAGTGTGGAGAGCGTGAAGAGAAGATCTAGCATGTTGGAAGAACTTAGTAGACAAAGCCGCGTCTTCTACGATGACCTGGATGGGGAGGACACTGACGCTAGTGAAGAGGATGGTCTTTCCTCGGGGGAGAAAGAGCCCACCAAGGTAGGTTAGTCTCCAGCGGATGATGTCATGGACTTAGCATTTGCTGCATCACCAAGCGTGCATTTACAAAGGTTATATCAGTAACGGCAATGTAGAGTTGAGTAACAATCAACAAATATCCTTCATCGCGGAGTGGGGATGAGCATGAGCCTCGTAGCTATAGATTAGTAATTGATCACGTGACTAGTCATCACCTTCCCCGCAAAACAGTCCCACTGTGGACGGTGACAGCACCTTAAAGGCAATAGACTTTTAAGCCTCCGATCGTACCTGGCGTCGATCACCGATGAGAGTACCGTGGTGAAGGCAGGTGTTTACATTCATCAAGGGACCATATATTATCTTGATGAGAGGGCTAGATCTTCGCTTTCTTCGTGCTTAACTATCATCTGCAAAGCCAATGAACTCGAGGAAAGGACTGATGGGGGTGCTTCTCTCCCTATTATCAAGACGTAGTCTCGGAGTTGATCGTTTCGTTTCTGTTCTGTTTGCGAGATTTGAAGTGTCCCATGAATAATTCGTAAGTTAAGGTAGTCTACTAGTATTGTTGTTACTCCGCAGCGCAGCCAATAGCAATATGCTGAGCAAACCTTAGCGTGCTGGCTAAGCGAATGGCAGCGCCCATCAACTCTGTCGCCTTCACATTTCATCCTGTTAACTCCAAGCAGGCTTTGAACTCGCCCTCTCGCATTTGTTCTTGGAATCCCGATGTCCTCGATAGCCTCTGATAGAGACTGTTCATAACCGCTCCGACGGTATTCGCAACTCTTGATACGTTGTCCCACTTTCCCGCCCAGCCACCTTCCGAGCTGTTCTTTGCTATTCTCGATTCTCTAAGCAAAAGAGTCTTCGACAAGGAAGACAACGACCGCTGTGGTTAGCATGTGTTGCATGTGGATAGCGACAAGCGTAGGGATATAGTCACAGAGGAGTATGCAGACTCTAATCTATAATGGCCTGATCATGTGACTCATCGCTCTGTTGTCTACAGAGCACCCTTGCAGCTGACAGCAGGAACATACGCGTCATGCCAAATCGTAATAAACGAACATTCGAAGACTTCGATCCTAATAAGTCCGATTCAGACGATTCTACCTACGACCAGTCGGCCGCTCGGCCACTACGTTCGAAACCTTCGAGAAGCCATCCAGCTAAGCCGTCGAGGAAAAGGGCACGTCGTTCATACGATGGGACGGGGTCGGAGGATGTGAGTGACATGGATGAAGACAGTGATGAGCCTTCTGCACCGGGGGTTGAGGAAGAGGTGGAGGTTGACGAGCGAACCGGCCGACCGAAACGGAAAAGCACAAAAAAGCACGTTAAATATGAAGAGAGCGATGCGGATAGTGTGGCCTCCCTGGAAGCGGCCGACTCTGTGGCAGAAGATGAAGATGATGACGATGCAAGAACGCTGAATGCGCCGAAGTCGAAGAAACCCAAGTCACTCAGGGTCACTTTGAAGGTTCGCGCTCGTCAGTCCCCTGGTGCGCCTACTACAAGGAGTACAAGAAATCGTAGCGCTAGTCACGGTACAAAACGGCGGCCAACCCCGGAAACGCAAGCTGTGGGAACACGTAGAAGTGGTCGAATAGCCCACGATGACCAAGAGACGATGGTAGCGCTGACTGGGTCCGGACACCATGCCGAAATAGTTCGTCCGGGTACACGTAGCCCAGAAGGAATTCCTGCAAGGGCCTTTAAAGGGGGCAAGGGCCTTAAGGCTTTACCGCCGAGTGCGATCGTCGAGGAGCAGGAGGAAAGCTCCGCGCAGACGAAGGACGAGCATGTGGGTGACCGTGCGCATGAGGGGAGTATGAGCAACGAAATCCAGGAGATCGCAGCTTCCGTGCATGACGACGCAGGTGAAGATGCCGAGGGTGCAGACGATACTGTCAGGTTGCGACCTAAATCAGATACTCAGAATGCTACGCAAGGCGACACGGAGCTGGACCATCGGATTGACCTGGGCGAAGAAGTAATCGTTCCGGAGTCAGATGAAGGGGCCGCACCTGAAAATGATGAAGATGAAGATCCCATCCCCCAACGACGAAGCACAAGGCACGCTGTGAGCAGTCGCCGTGAAAGCAGAATCCAGGAATCCGAAGGGCGGGTAGGGGGTCGGTCTTTACGTCGTACGGCTCGGTCGGACCAAGACGAGCGACCAAATCGTAGCTCACAGAGACACCGGAAAGCCGGTCAAGAAGAGCATAGTGATTTCGAACCAGGGGTTGAGGAGGGCGGCGAAGATGAGATGTCTAGCTCGGAAGCGTCCGCCAGTTCCCCACGCAAGGGTAGCCAACGGGTGGAAGAGGATGATAGCAGCAACAGTCGGAGGAGTGGTCGTTTTGCAAAAAGGAAGCCGAAAAGCAGACAAGACCCACCCACGGACGAGCATGACAGTGAGGTTGCGGAGGAGCTGGCAGAAGAACTAGAAGACCTTAGGAGGGATCGACCGAGGCGAGCACCACGTGCAGAGATCATCTATGACGACAAGCCCAAAAGGCGCAGTCGGAAGTCTGTGGACTACAGGATCCTGCGTCCAGACCTTACGCTACCGATCGAGGAGCCGGAACCAGCAACAAACACAACTCCCTCCCGAAGAGGACGCGGTGGTACAACCAGTGCGTGGCAACGAAGCCTCTTTTCCACCTATGGACCGTTTGGTGGTGCTGGTGGCCCACCCCCAGTCTTTGGCGGGCCGTTGGGTACAGGTGCTGCAGGAGGGGCAGATTCGGACAGCAGTGAAGACGAGATTATGCAACGCCCGCGGGGTATCGGTGGAACTGTTGGCATGACCCCGACATCTGCTGCGCCTGCCGGCTTCGGTCTCTTTCCTCAGACGCATAACGCCGACGCTGTACAAGGAGCCTCTGGGACCCCTGCAAATCTGGGGAAAATCAAAGACAAGCATGCATTAGCTGACGCAGATCCTCTGGGAGTCGATCAGAATGTCAATTTTGACAGCGTTGGCGGATTGCAAGGTCACATCGATCAACTCAAGGAAATGGTGGCATTACCGCTCCTGTATCCGGAAATATTTCAGCGTTTTCACGTCACGCCTCCGCGTGGCGTTCTCTTTCATGGTCCGCCCGGTACTGGCAAAACGCTTCTTGCTCGTGTATTAGCATCGAGTGTCAGCTCACAAGGTCGCAAGGTGACATTCTACATGCGCAAGGGAGCTGATGCACTTAGCAAATGGGTTGGCGAGGCAGAGCGTCAGCTGAGGCTTCTGTTCGAAGAGGCACGCAAGACGCAGCCAAGCATCATCTTCTTCGACGAGATCGATGGTATGTCCAGGCCTATCACGGTTGAATAGAAACCTCGACTAACGTGATCAACTAGGTCTTGCCCCCGTCAGGTCTAGCAAGCAAGAGCAAATTCACGCATCCATAGTATCGACTTTACTCGCTCTGATGGACGGGATGGACGGACGCGGTCAAGTCATTGTAATAGGAGCGACCAATCGCCCCGACTCGATTGATCCTGCGCTTCGCAGGCCCGGTCGCTTTGATCGAGAGTTCTATTTTCCGCTGCCAAATACAGAAGCTAGGAGAAGCATCTTGGACATTCATACCAAGGGATGGGACCCTCCTTTACCACACAGTTTCAAAGACGAATTAGCAGAACTAACCAAGGGCTACGGCGGTGCTGATCTCCGCGCCTTATGTACCGAAGCCGCTCTGAACGCGGTTCAACGAAGATACCCCCAAATTTATAGATCAAACAAGAAGCTTGAGATTGACCCTAGCACCATCACTATTACTGCAAAGGATTTCATGATTTCCGTCAAGAAAATGGTGCCATCATCAGAGCGATCAACTTCCTCTGGCGCTATGCCTTTGCCAGCACACATCGAACCTTTACTGCGTTACCCACTTGGAGAGATCAAGAACGTTATCGCCGAGATATTGCCGCAGAAGAAGGCGTTGACTGCTCTGGAAGAAGCACAGTATGAGGACCCCGAGGATGACGCAGGCTTCAAACGAGAGCGGATGCAGCAAGGTACACATAATCCAGCGGGCTTCTGAGTGTTATCATGCTAATATTTTCAGATTTCGATCGATCTCGAGTCTTCCGGCCGCGTCTGCTGATTCGAGGTGCACCCGGCCTTGGCCAGCAATACCTGTCTGGTGCTCTTCTGAGTCATTTTGAAGGTCTACATGTGCAATCATTTGATCTGCCAACCTTGCTCAGTGATTCAACACGCGTAAGTATTAGGATCTTGGCTGCCACTGAATTGACGCTAATTAGGAAAACTTCACAGTCCCCGGAAGCGGGCGTAGTTCAGCTGTTCTCGGAAGTTCGGAAACACAAGCCCAGCGTGATATACATACCCAACGTTGACAGTTGGTATGATACCGTTGGGAGCACCGTGATCTCGACCTTCACGGGACTTCTGCGTACGCTCCCTCCCACCGACCCCGTTCTACTTCTTGGAGTGTTGGAGAGCGAGCCGGATTACGTAAACAAACACATGCTCCGAGACTTGTTTGGTTTCTCCAAGAAAAATCAGTTCGAGTTGAAGCGACCTCACGACGTAAGTCTTCTTAAACTAGTGTGGCGAGTTGTAATTCGTAAGAGAAACTGACTTCTAGGCAGGAAGCACGACATGAATTCTTCAAGCCCGTTGTAGAGTACATCGGCATGTCACCTCCGGACTTTCCTGAACCCGAATGTCGCAAGAGGAGAAAATTGGAGCACCTGAAAGAAGCACCCCTGGAGCCAGCGAAGGAACCTGAACCTCCTTCGAAGGAGGAGCTTAAGGCTCAGAAGAGGAAGGATCGACTGACACTCAACCTTCTAAAGCTCAGAATACAACCCATCATGGACCAAATCAAGTTGAAATTTAAAAAATTTCGTACAGGAGTCATTGATGAAGCGCAGATCAGATACCTTTATGAGGAAGAAGATCCCGCCACCGTGAGCACCGATCTACCTCATGAGCTACGACAGCAGGCACATTTTCGACCTTTCGAGAAAGGAACCGACGAACATGGTTCGCCGGGCCTCGTAGAGGTGGCCTCAGGCAAATTCTTCTATAATCTAGAAATTGTCACGATTGAGAAGCGCCTTTCCAATGGTTACTACAAGCGACCGAAAGACTTTTTAGCGGACATAAAAAAACTGACTAAAGATGCGAAGACGATCGATGATCGAGAGAGATTGCTCAAAGCCAACGAATTGCAAGCCAACGTCGAAGTTGACATGGGCATTATCGAGACCACAGAGCCATGGGCCGCAGAATGCGAGCAAGTATACATCAGGGAGGCAGAACGTGAGAAGGCAAAAATGGAGAAGGCAAGACAAGCCGCAGAAGCAGAGGGGGTGATAGTACCGCCGATGCCCTCAAACGTACCTCCAGAGGATTCTCTAACTACAGCCGATCAGTCGTCGGGTCCAATCGTTCTCGGACAGCCGATCATGAACGGGCGACCAATGCAAGGTTTGGTTCACCCGCTAACCCCCTCACGCCCTTCGCAACACAGCACCCTTACCAATGGCTATTCTGGGGAGATATCTGACCTGGCTGAGATTGGCGGTCACGAACCACACAGCAATGGGTCATCTGCGCCCTTACGGGGGGAAGGAGATGTCCAGATGGGTAACAGTGACGAGGGAGCGCCTACAGAACGTGAAACCCAGCACAGCTCTTTCGGCCAGTCGGCACAATACAGACCACCTCATTCTTACACCGGAGCACCTTCACTATCACACCGAGAGCGATCGGCGCTGGGGACACTTTCGCAAAAAGGCGCCATCACACCTATGGTCAGTGGCTCCCAGCCCCAAGATTATGCAAACGATGCCTCCACCACCACTTCCGACAAGAGAACCTCGGGTCGCTCCTCTGCGTTATTCAACACACAAAGCACCAATGGCCCTCACGGACCCACGGGCCCAGAGAGGGGTCCGGAGATTGAATTGCTTGGCGATAGAGCCTCGGCCAATTCTCAGTTGCCGGATACTCAAGGTATGACTCCGCCCTCCACTGCGGGGCCAGCTGGTCTGACGCCCGGAGCAGAAGTCGCCTATTCCCAGAGCAGCGGTTTCAACAGCAGCCAATCGCAGGCTGGGTCTCAGCCGGGGTCTCAGCCGCCGGTTCCGCCCTTCCACGCGCCTTCGCGACCGCAGAATGCAAGCATCCATTCGCTGCTGAACGACGAGTCACCTCCGCCGTTGATCATCGACCGCGCCTTTCTCGGTCACCTGGCGGATGACATGGCGGCTAGCACCAGGGGGTGTACGGTGGAAGAGCTGGAGCAGGTCAACAGCCGCGTCATGGACCACATCTGGAAGACTCGAGGCGATTGGAACCGTACCAAGGTGATGACCAACGTGTTGACGATCTTCAACGAAGTGCTCGAGGACATCCGGCACACCGGGACGGAGCTGATGCCATCGAGCATGAGCATGGAAACAGAGTAAGAATACAGATGGATATAGATACACGGGACTGCAGCATGGAGGAGTTCGGTATAGGATTGGACACGTCATGCGCTTCGGGTGAGGGCTTGATGCTCGGGGCGCCTGGCGCCTTGCGCCTTGAGCGGGTCTCGTGTGGTCCGCCAGTCCAGCAGCCTGTGTACCAATCGATTGAATTTGTGAATGTGGCTTTGTACAGAAGAATTGGAATGTTCGAATTGAACGACCGGACCAGGATCAGTGCATGGAGCAGTTTGCGTCTGCACTCGTAGACGATCCTTGTTCCTTGTACCTTACAGCGAGCAGGGATGTAAAGGTATGAGTACTCGGTGCAGGTCGGCATCATCCGAGCTACCTTACCTTACGTTTACCTTTGGAGGCGTGTCGCGAATACCGGAGGGGACCTTTCGAACCGGGCGACGGATTACTCGCTTGTAAGGTAAGGTAGCTGTGCTGTCGAAGATCCTACCTAGGTACAGTCCTCGTACCTTAGGTACCTACCTGACCTAGGTTGTAGCACGATAAGCGCGGGTGTGTTAGGTAGATTTCCTCGACGATAAGGTACACTTTACCGTAGGGCCGAGGCGGCTCGGTAAGGCGAGCTATTGGCGCGGTCGCTTCGAGCCTTGCGGATCAGCGTTCAGGACAAGGCAGAGCGCACATACATACCTGAGTTTGTAAAAGTACCTTACAGTACTCAAGTAATTTCGATTTCGATTTCGAGCAAGGATTTCAAGGGCATTGGCGACACTGCTGACGAAGCAGCTACGGTTCGGTGATTACCTTACTGGAAAACTCTAACGTTAAAGCCTTAAGCCCACGAGTCAATGGACAGCAATGTGGGGGAGGTAGTAGTAAGGTAGTAGTCGGAGTAGTGGGGGTTATGCTATCTACGGGTATGCTATAGCCTATAGGTCCCAGTGTGCGAGGATGCAAAGGTAAAGTAAAAACACTGAAAGGTAAGGTATGGGATCAGTTTCATCCCCATCCCTTCACCCTTCACCCTTCACCCTTCACCAAACCAAGCCACCAAGACCCTGCTCGCAGGATGTTCTCGAAGCGTCGTGCTGCATGTAACGAGCCAGATTGATGGGTAGGTGCATAGCATACAATAAGGTATTTAATGGAAGAATGGAACCTCAAGAATGGAAGTGAAGGGACTGCAGCGATAATGCAAAGGAGATGCACGTCTTACCTGGCTGGCACGGGTATAGCCATTTGGATCTCTTCTTTCCAGGTTGTGCTACATGGATTCACCAAGGGATCGTTTGACTTGCAACAATCAATAAGATAATGCCAACTCTCTGATCCGATTCAGAGTAGAAAGGTGAAGGGCGCAGTAAAGATGAACGAATCAACGAGAAAGCCTTCTAGGAGATGGAACGAAGGATCTCATCAATCATTCAATCAATCAATCAATCAATCAATTTGATCTCTTTGTTTACTTTCAACTTCAATCAGTCTAACTCAACTTCTCCTTTGCGTGTCACTTTCCTTCTCAAAGTTGCTCCCTTCCAAGGTTCGTCATGGAAGCGAGTGATGCTCGCTACTGCACGCGCACCAATACTATTAGGTACCTTAAATACGCCGAAAGTAAGGTAAGGTAAGAAGGTACCTTACTCGTACGGCGACAGCACTCAGTTCACACAGTACTGTAGTAGTAGTAACACATAGTACAGTAACGTTATCTTCCAGGTTAGCTCTGAACCTCTACCTATGGATGACTAAGATGGCTGAGGGTCAGTCTTCAAGAGGTACCATGTACATGCATATACATGCATGTAAGCCGTGGTGCGAGCATGCTTCTCCGCCTCTTTCTTTGCATCGTTCTTGTATCTGGGTACCTGCTGCTAGGTAACTTGCTGCTTGTCCACATCCGTCCGTCGGTTTTTTATTTTTTAGCAGTCCTTAACGTTACCTTAGCAAAAGCCCCCCTCCCCCCCTCCAGGCGGTAGGCAGGCATCGATCGCTTCATCCCGTCCGAGTCCCAAAGTCCCCATTATTTAGTAACTTAACTTAACTCAATTCTTTCATACCTGGTACTCGTACTTTCATCACCTACCTTACCTCGTTGTAACTACCTGCCATACCTGCCATACCTGCCATACATTTCCTTTCCTTCTTCCTTCCTCCTTCCCTTCCTTTTCTTTTCTACACCCCATTAGATATGTGTGCGGTCGATGCGTCTGCTGTGTGGGTGTGCACTTCAGAGTCCGAATGGTGATTGTTGATGATGGTGATGATGGCGACGAGGATGCTGGAGTAGCTTAACAACAAACCGCCTGCTCGCTGCATGTTGCGCATACCCATCTCCCCACATCACTTGAATGCGCGACGCTGGCCGCCGCTCCTGCTCTACCATTGATCCTTTCGAGAGTTCTCTCGCGATTGACTCGGTCCCGGAACTGCTTTGCTGTGGTGGTAGATGTGAGGAAGAGGGAGTGGGAGGGAAGAAGACGCCAATCCGTCATTCGCTCAATCGCATGCCACCTAGTCGCTGAGTCGTCGCTGAGTCGTCAAAGCTGTGCGCTGGACCCCTTGAAGTCGTCGCGACAACATATTCCTAGCGATTTCCCAGCGCCCCACGCAACCACTGGAATCTCAACGAGAGCACCTTCCTCATACCCACTGCAAAACAATCGCTCTTGACGTGTCTCTACACTTCAAGAAAGAGCGATTCCGTGCCACGCTTGTTACTACAATCACACCTGCCCGTTAAGCTTGTGCGCAAAGTCACTGTCTGGCAAACAATCATTGCTCCAGCGCACATTACTATCTACACCTTCCACATACCTCCGCCTCACCTAGGCATTTCACCCATCTATCTTACCAGAGGTTGCCAACATCTCTGCTGCTCCCCAACTCAAGCGCCTTGACCATGGACTATGCGGCATGCCATGTCATCTACGTTGACAAATCGGTACGTGGAGATCGTTTCGTGAAGAGAGACACAACCCCGTCAGCGGCGACCACTACTCGTAGTCGCACTACGAGCTACTTCAACATTGTTGATGAGACAGATGAAGTGCAAGCCAATGTGCAGACAATCCTCGCAGTCTTTAACCAAGGTATGTCAAAGCGGTCATCTTCCACTACCCGAGGCAGACTGGCGAGCATTTAGGCTCAAGTGAATGCGTCAAGAGAAGAGTCAGGGGCTAACACACTGGTAGTCTTCTTATGTACCACTGGTGCTGCGTGTTCGGCGAAACTCGCAGAGCTCCAAGAGTCGGCGGGCCCTGAGCTCACACCGATCATTGTATTTGTGACCGTGTCTGGTGACGAACGACTTGAAGGGCGTTTCACCCGAATCTCTCAAGACTTGCGGTCACCATCCCCCACTACCACTCGTCAAGACCCAATCGAGAGCTTCATGACCGAGGATGTCCATGGCATGCGTCTTCTCCATTACATATCCTTGGACATTCAGAATGAGTCGGCTAGCAAGTTGATTGTTCCAGTCGCAGTCCTCAATCTACTGGATGGACACAATCGGTCTTCGGTCTCAAGTGTCAAGAGAGATTTGACGTCGGAGGCTTGGTTTGAATCTTCGGATCCGACGGCATCGAGCATACGCGAGAGCCCTGCTGGGACTCAACTTTCCGTCGAGCCAAGTCAGATGCTGCGTTGTCTCGATGCGGGAGCGGCGGATGTCTTGACAAGCCCCTTGCGAAAGGACCGCGTGTTCGGTCTCACATCTCATGCCTATCGTGCAAGGAAGGAGGCTACAAAAGAGCGATCAACTTTCTTAGCGACGAGGCGATTGAGGAAGCGCTCCTGGGTCGGTGTCGATGAAGAGAAGCCGTACGCTTACTTGCGAGAGTCCATGTAAGTTTGATCAATCCAACCTTTCAACGTACTGTTCAGTCTGCTTGGACGGTCCCTAATTACCAATCAGGGTTTCTGGGCTTATGGATGGGATTTGCAACCCAGAGAGCGTCACGGACAACTACAACAATAGGTACGTGTAGGCATTATTTGACTACGAGACGTTCTGACTAACGATTCGTTAAGGGAGCTTTACATCCTGGACGATCGCCGAGAGAGCGTAGTGGCTCAAGCGGTGGGTTCATGGGAGTTTTCCGCGCACGATTTCTCGGACGATGAGCTTCAACATGCGGCGTTCTTGATGCTGGAGCATGCATTAGAGATGCCACAGCTTGAGAAGTGGCGTTTGTCCGCAGGTAAGATGACCCCGGTGCCACCACATGCAAGGACCCGAAGGCTCACACGCGCATCTTGCAGATGATCTCAAAAGCTTCCTGATGGCCAGCCGAGGTGCATACAACGCCTTTGTTGTTTACCACAATTTCCGCCACGTCGTCGACGTCCTTCAAGCAGTTTTCACTTTCCTCGTTGAACTCGGCACGCTTCCCCCTTATCCAGCTGGTCAAACACAGGATCCGGACACTCGTGCGCCATCTGCGATTGCTACTCTACTCACACCGTTCGATGCGTTGACTCTCTTGATTTCCGCCATCGGCCATGACGTCGGCCATCCAGGTGTCAACAACGCCTTCCTCGTGTCGCTCAATGCGCCGTTGGCCCAGTTGTACAATGACAAGTCTGTCCTCGAAGCTTTCCATTGTGCTGCATACTCGCAAATCCTTCGACGCTACTGGAAGGCAGCATTTGAAGATAGTGGAATGCGGAAACTGCTGATTAATTCGATCCTGGCTACCGACATGGGCGTGCACTTCAAATACATGTCTGATCTCGGAAATCTGCAGCAAAAGCTCCATGACAACAACAATAGCGTTGACGGTTGGAGTCCGCAGTTACTTGATGAGTACAGAACACTCGCTTGCGGTCTGCTTATCAAGTGTGCTGATATTAGCAACGTGGTGAGCTCCTCTTCGAATGAGAAAGTGATCCAGACTGACTGTTTCCAGGCGCGAAAGTATGCTGTGGCGGCGCAGTGGGCGGATATTCTCATCCGTGAGTTTGCGAAGCAGGGGGATATGGAGAAAGACGTTGGAATCCCAACGACTCTCTTCGGTGGACCACCCGAATTAGGTTCTCTTATCAAATTGGCCAACTCGCAAATCGGCTTCATGAACATCTTCGCGCGACCGCTCTTCGAGGCTGTCACGGACATCTTCCCGGCGATGCAGTTTACCGTCGATGAGATACTAGCCAACAAGGCAGTTTGGGAGGGCAAGATCGAACAAGAAAAGCAAAAGGAGAGGCGTCTTGGTGGCATCGGCTCGTTGAGACTGCCGGAAGTCTCTCAGTCTCCCAGATCCCGTAGCCCTGTAGGCACGCGTTACGATCGCGAATCATCTCACGGAGCCAGCGCACCTTTCGGAGTCCACTCACGTCTGTCGTCCGCTATGAGTGCGTCCCATGAGGAATCGTCCGGAACATCACAAGATTCTCAGAACACAACGAACACGGTGATGCACGAAGCTCTCGGTGCTTCTCCCCACCCGCGTAGCCGATCGCAACGTTCTTCCTCCCCTCATGGTACGCCCGAGCAATCTCTTGACATGAAATCGAGGAGATCATCAGGTGCGTTCCCAAGCGCTAACATCATATCGGCTTCGCAAACTCGACGGTCAAGTAACACCGTACCCAGTCAGCTGCAGCTAGGCTTGGACAATTCTTTCGCTGCCCCCTCCACTGAGAATGTCCCTCCAGCTCAGCAGCCAGAAGACCCATTGGCAATTCCAGAGCGGTCGCGTCCCTCGGATGCAGCAGCCGCCGCCGTGCATTCCAACGGTTCAGCTCGCGTGCGCACGACTGGCGGAGGCGGTGGCCCTAGAGCGAGTTCCGCCGACACGAGTCCCACCAAACGCGAATCGCATAGGCGACAATCCACCCGTCACTCCAACCACCCATCGTCAGGTCGTTTCTCTGTCCCTTCGAGCTATGATCGTTACTCGCAAGCCACGTCGGGCGAAAACACCAGCCTGAGTATGACAACGCCCTGCTCCCCCTCCACCCAAGCTACTTCGTTTCTCACCGTCGACAGCGACGAGAGGAGCTACAACGGCGACCCGGATAATGGCCGTCCCATGTCTTCGGGTATCCCAACGGTCGTCGACATCGAAAATGGAGGACGTCACGGCGACGACATGAAGAATAACGGCGTCATGACGACCGTCATGAGCGGCGACTGGGGCCGCACCACTCTCACCAAGCGTCCGAGTCGTTTCCGGCTCGACTTCTGGAAGAAGAGGGGTAAGGCGCAGGAAGCGAGTCCGTGATTACTTCACATCGGTGCCTCTTCTTCCTACCTTACCTTCCCCATACTGCTTCCTTCTTACCTTTCTTTGTGCGTCAGACATGGCAAGGCTAATAATATACGCGAGTACGAACGGATGGAAAATATCGGGGGGATCGGGTCAGGGTTGGTCAGGGTAATATGTAAGTATGCACGAGTGCGAAGACTTTTTCTTTCCAGAATATCAGCGTGCCAACGGCGTTGCCTTGTGCGTTTTCCCGGACGGTGGCTGGCGGCGGGCGATCGATCGATCGATCTTGTTAGCGTTGCGACGACGATACCAAAAATCTCGTTCTGGCTTGCTTTCCTCTCTCGATATGCCGGTCTGTCTGGCTGACTCATCGCGGCTGAACGGCTGTCTGGCTGGCTGGCTGGAGGTTGGCTTTACACTGGGCGTTTCTAACTCACATGGTTACGGCTTCTCCGAGACATTGCGAGGCGATTACCTACCTTTATGAGCCTTTCGGCCTTTGTAGCTAAGCAAGTAACGGTAGAATACCATAGCATGAGAAACTTACTCGAGTATGACTTCAGCTTAGGTGATCAAATTAATTGTCTTCGTGTTTGGTAATATAGTAGTTGGTCTAACCCTTGCGGTCCAAAAGCCACTAAGAATATTCGGAACTAAACCTGGAGTATACCTTATTGAGAAAATCTAACCACAGGGAGGCCGGGAGGGAGGGAGCGGCGTTTGATAAACAGGGAGAGCAAGATGGAGCGTAAACAGAGTGCAGAGGGGAAAGCAGGTGGATGTGTCTGCCCGGATTGAAGTGAAGTGAACTGAACTGAATCAAAAAGTGGTAGCATCAACCTCAAACATGCAGAACTGCTGCTTTCCGCCGGATTGGGACGGATGCTGAGAATAGTTAACGCACAATGTCCACCTTCACAAACTCGCCGAAACCATCCCCCTCCATAGCCAAACGACCCCCTCCAATCCCGCCCCAACGCACCTTAAACATACTGCGAAATCCACCTGAACCCCTCCCCGTAACCTATATCCCCCCAACCACACCCGTCAGCCAGCCCATCCCACCTCACAGCCCACCGATCCGCGAAGTGAGTAAGTAACAAAATAGCAAAAGCCACACGTACCTTGCCTCATGACCACACTACACATAAACACCTCAATCGGCCTGATACCCTCCAACGGCACCTTGCCCTTGCCCGTCGTCTGATACAGGCCCAACTGATGCCTCAACTCGTCCTCGCTGACGGCGTCGGGATGATCGATCTTGTTGCCCAGGATCATGAACGGCACCTTGGACAGGTCTTCCATCGACAGCAGCGCGTCCAGCTCGGCTTTGGCTTCCGCCAGGCGTTCGTGGTCTTTGGCGTCGACCAGGAAGACGATGCCGGATACTTCGGGGAAGTAATCTTTCCAGAGCCGGCGGGCTGCGGACGGGTGCCGTGGTTAGTTGTGTTTGTTTGTTTGTACGGTTGTTGTTGTTGTTGTGGGGAGTGCAAGGGATGGGACGGAGGGGAGCTGGGAGCTGGGTACCTTGTTGATGGCCGCCGAGATCGAAGGTCGTGAATCTGCAGTTGCCGATGGCGAGTTCTTCCGATGCTATCGCGTCCCGCGTGTCAGAGTATTCGGTGCTAGAACCGCGTCTTCGGACGATGTGCGTTCCGTTCGCCGGCGACGGTGGAGGTGGAGGTGGAGCTTACTGGGATGCAGCGTAGGTTGCAGGAGTGCCACTCGATCATTCTACACGAAGCCGGCCACCAGTCAGTCCGATCAAGATCACCCCAAAGCAGCATCCCCATCCATCCTCGAAACGACGGAGCTAGCTCTCCCACCAAAGCCAAAGGTTGTCTCCAGCGTAGCGTAGCCATGCTCACCTTCAACATATGTAACAAGGTCGTCTTGCCCGCGTTGTCGAGACCGAGGAATAATAGTTTCGCATGCTTGTTCAGCAGACCCAGCGACGCAAGGACATCCCAGACTGTGCAAGTGCACCATCATGTCAGAGAGTTCCGGGGAAGACTTGAAGGGGATGTGTGAACTGGGGCGGTGGCTTACACCAGTTAATGATGAACATGACTACTTCTGTTGTTCAGTGTGAGATATAATTTTTTGAGCGAAGAGGCTTGTGGTAGTGCTAGACTCAAATCAAAGGCGTCGGCGTCGGTGGTGGTGCTGCTTTGATATGTATTTGCGAACCAAGAAAGTTGAACGTGTGATTTTGAAGTTCTGCCATACTGTATGTATGAGCTCAGCGGCTTTCGTTGCGATTCGTCGGAAGACACGCCTCTCTACTTGTACCTGAATTACTCACATACAACGAGAAAGATAGCATCATATCCTAGATTCATAGTATTGGCAATGGAGGACCTTTATGACATTATCCAGATAGCTCGACAGCTCCTACGTATGATTTTAGGTGGCCATGCATACTTGCTCCACGCAGCTTACTCAGGTCGGATAGGATCTATTTACATGAATTACAAGAACACTCTGTAACAATTGTCAACAGAAGGTACCAAGGCCGTCCATGAATCATCAGCTCCTTGCTATGCAATGCAAATAACCTCGCAACGAAAACGAAGACGAACGGGACAAAATGAAATACCTGAGGACGAACAGGCCGCGAAAAGGCTTGACGGGTGTAAATATGTACGAGAAAAGTAGTAAGAACACCTATGTTGACCAAGGTATAGACCTGGGGGTGAGAACCACCTGCTGCCTGAACCAGCCCCAGTGCGATACACACTCATATGCTAGGATTAACAGAAAAAGGCTTTCATAGACTGAGAGCAAGCTCGGATTCTTTCCGGGCTCTCCCTTTGCCGGCCATTTCCAATCCCAATTCTCTCATCCGTTCCGCACCTTTGCCTGGCTGCGGTTTACGGTCTTTGTTCTTGCCGGGTTGACGGCCATGCTGCCGCCGTCGCTTCTCTTTACGCCGTTGCCTGTTGATCTCTAATCCGGAGACGATATCGATGGGTTCATGGTGATAAGTATTCCTGCTTGGTGAAATGCTGGTTCTGGGTGAGTTGCAGGCGGAGCTTTGTGCGCTTAGGCCAACATCACTGTCCTCTTGCCAGATAGGGTGTGGACGTCGTGGTAGAGACTTAGTTTGGGTGAGATTGGGACGTTGAGCGAGATGAGTGACTTTCATTCCGGAGTCTTGATGTTTGGGCGATATGGCAAACGAAGTATGCCGAGTGCCTGGCGGGGAATGCATATTGCGAGCTGGTGGCGGCGACCGCATGCGCTTGGGTGAATGTCCAAACAGACGACGGGGCGGAGGAGAGCGGTGGATGATGGCACGCTTCGGTGGCGGTGGAGACTGAAGACGTTTGGGCGAATGTCTGGGAGTTCTAACGACGGGAGTGGAATCCTTTGCCCGCCCACGTAAGGCAGCGTCATCATAGTTGTCAAGCTGGCCCTTGATCCAAATTTCTTCATCGCTGGGCTCATTGGCTTCCTCGACCTCGTCTTCGTCTTGGTCTTCGGGATCTGATGCTGGGAAGCTGGGGTCAATGTCTTGAGGTATGGCCAAATGCTTCGATCGCTTCCGCTCCTCCAAACACGACATGTACGCTGCTTCAAGAGGACGATCCTCATCGAGTGTGCCACACACGAAATCTGTACTATCGGGAAGGTCTGGTGTGCCAGGACGAGCCTTCATTGCCGACTTGGTGCTGCGACCAGGCTTCCGGGACCTGTGCGGAGAGCCCAGATTGCCCTGAAGAAACTGACTCCTCTGGACGGTGGAATCCATAGATGACTCGGACAAACTCCGATGAGCGCTTGGCTTGATGTGCTCCACATTATCAGTCGAGGTCGCCGCCGTACCCGGGGCAGGAGTCCAGAACAGATAATCGGACCCAGCATCACTCTCCTCGTCAGACTCGGCAAAGCCATCTTCGTCGTCCGTCTCGTTCCCTCCGTCAGAAAGACCGTCATCATCCTCCTCTTCATCGTCGTCATCGTCATTGTCATCTCCTGGTTCCTTCTCCATGGCTTCTTCATCCTCTTCCTGCAACGCTTCCTCCTCAGCTTCTTCGCCTAACTGCCTGATGACGTTTTCTTTCTTCAAAGTGTCGTTGACGGTGATTCTGTGCCTGTGAACGGTTTGCTCTGAGACCCATTCGTCCTCTTCGCCAACAGAACTCGCAAATTCATGGAACCTTGTGGCTTCTGACCGTTCGAGGTCAGGAGCCTGCAAGACCAATGTTTTTCGGGAGCGTGTGAGGTTTGGACTGTTGGGCACGCTCCTTGGTGTGGCCGTGACTGTACTCTCCGAATCACGATGAGTTCGGACTCGTGGTGTGGCCGGAGATACCCTGACCGTCGGCGGTGGAGGGCTTTGGAAACGTGCGCTACGTTTATGCTCCGTCTTAACCTCTTCCTGATGACTTGGTTTAGCGGGACAGGCAAACCGAAGCATGCAAGGACGCTTCGGTGGTTGAGGGGTCTTGTCGTTCGTCAAGTCTTGTGCCTTGGACGCAACGGTCTCCCCGTCTCCACCCTTCGGTGAAGATTTCCGTCCACAAGCGAACGTGATGCATCGTTTCCGCCCCAGACTTGTCTCGACGACACTTTCTCTCTGGCTCGCCACAACGCGTGGCGGTTGGACGGCTGGTTGATCCTTGCCCTCGTGGCCCACGACTAGACTCGTAGGCAGACCTGGATCAGCGTGAAACGCACTCAGACCGGTGTATGTCGTTGGTGGTAGTGGAGGGCTTGGTGTAGACGTCCTCGCTGGACTTGTAAGCCCCCCGTCGCTAGTGAGATCGGCAGTCGAAGCGGCACTGGCGTTGCTATGATTAGACGCATTCGACATGCCCCGATAAAGGTTGGAGAGAGAAGGTATATGGGGTCCTTCACTAGGGAACAGCTCCGGACTGGTCATGAGACCCTGAGTGAGAAGCGACTCTCTCCGGTCGAAAGGAAATGGCATGGATTTGAAATAGCTGCTTTCCGAGGGGTGACGTTGAGGACGAGGCGTGGGCAGTTTCTTGAATTGTATCGGCCCGTCTGGCGGCTCGTCCACCTCAGACGCGAGATCCTCTTCTCCCGTGGAGGAGGCATCGACCGTCGTGGGTAAATTATCAATCGCTTGAAGGGTGGGTGTGCCATGCGCTCGATCGTGGTTCCGCTCTTGATGATGCGCCATGTTCTTTTGATTACGAAAACAGCAAAGGGGTGTAGCTCAAGTTCGAGAGAAAGGTTGTCGTTGCTCGAGATTGGTTTGAAGGACCTGTGGGAGATGTTCTTGAAGTTTCGATGTCGAACGGAAGAAGAGGGTCTGTTGGTGCCTCGATTCTGAAGCACACTCGAGATTTAGAATGGCGAGGAGTGTAGAAGGGTGTCCGGTAGTGATGCAATTGTGGGATTGAAGGCTCCTCAAGCCAGTTTGGTGAAGTGGAGGGGTTGTATGGTGTCCCTGAGGACGGTAATGCTATAATAACAGGTCCATCATGGCAATAGGGCAAGTAAAGAACCCTGCGACCGACTTCCTTAACAATCCAGATGAAGATTTGAGGTATATGCGATGAGACGCAAGTGTCGCGGCCGCAGTTCTGACCAAGCCGATCAGATCAGGTGCGGTGGTAGGTACGAGTACAGTACTGAGACCGTACCGGTAAGGTATTGCGTGTATTGCGTGTTAGGTGGCTGCGCGCTGGGTAGGCCGGAGGCAGTCTCTTGTCTCAGAGCCAGTCAGCAACGGCTCGTCCGAGTGAACATATGATTGCTGTCATATGTTGAATGGATGTTTAAGCGATAACTTAAGGTACAGTACAATACATACCTTAAGCTGGATGAGTTGAGTTGAGTTGAGTTGAGTTGAGAGACAAGGAAAGTAAGAAAGGGAAGGGAGGGTCTGAGGAATATGATAAGATACAAATAGATTTGATGGGTTATACCTCTGTACTCTAACGTTACTTGTCTTCTGATGGACATGCAAACATTTAGAGTGGCCAAGTACCAAGGCCGTTTCTCGTGCTTGCAGACCGCAGCCAGAAGTCAGAACTGCTGCAGTGTGTGAGTTTAGAACCGGAGCGGCCCTCGAGCTTATTCTCGAAGACTAAGGGTACAGTAAGAGCAAAATTCTTTGGCTCGTGACTTTCTATGCCAAACGTGGCAGTTCCTGCGAGACTCAAAATACCGTAACTTACCTTACCTAACTTACTTGTGGTTCACAATCGAGCTTTGTGTCTGTCCAAATCAAGCATGGTAAGGTAAGGTAGGAGCTTTCTTGTTTGTTCATTTGAAACAAAGCAATCGTAGTGTTTCAATATGATGGTTCACGATGACTTTGTCATACCGTATTATGTTACTAAGGTAGGTATTCATTATTTGCGATGTCGCAGCCAACAATACCTTAATAATATGCCATCGGCTAAGGTAACGTTATGACCAAAAATACGAAGGTTGATTACCTGAGGTAACTTACCTATTATACGAATAGCGCCTATCGATAGTAGGTAAGGTAGTGAGGCACGACAAGGATTTCGACCATATCCGACTCTCTCTGCATCCTCTCACCGACGCCGGCCAGCAGCTTGTAACGCTGATATGCAACATGCGGGCGGTCCACTGCAGTCGCCTTGTTGCGACAGGTCTCTTTCCGTCGATCGCGGAAGTAATCGAAGATATCATAGTAATATAGTATCATAGTAATATTCCTTCTATACCAATGCTACGTGGATCGAGTGGAATTGAACAAATCGTGTTGACTTTCACCTTCTCACTACCTAAGGTAAAGGTAAGTTATCATAAGATGGAGATGAGACAGCAATAAGGTACCTATTCGGCAGTGGTTGTGACGCGGTTGATGCGGGATTGTCCGGAATGAAGAGAAAAGCCAATGCCATTCTCCGATGTCCAATACAGTGCAAGTCCAAATCAAAGAGTTAGGTATCAAGGTTGGTTGTTAGACCTGATTTATCATGTGCTGACGTGCCAGCTCACCTCGGTATAATAATGCTAACGGTAAGGTAGGTACGGTAGGTATCAAAAGTCTTTGCCCACTGCACTATTTCCACCACTTCATCGCCGCTTGCTCTTTTGGCAGCTGCACCGGCACCGGCACCGGCACCAGCACCAGCATCAGCACCAAGCACCAGCACCAAGCACCAGCAAGCTAATGCATATCATCCACACGGTGCGGGGCAGCTGCCAGTACGAGCGCCAGCAATGCCTTCTACCTACTCTTGACTACCTTACTAGAGTTGTAAAGCCGTAGTAGCGCAAAGATGCGTGGGGGAGATTCAACGATGACCAAGGCGCGTGCGTACAGTAGATATGGACGATGATTTCAATTGACCTATGAACTGCTGGACATGCTCGAGCATGCAGCCCGTTCTCATGTACGAAGTAATTAGGTAAGGTAGGTAGTTCGTAGACAGGTTCAGACTGCCGAATGGAGACCCCAAAGACTATGGCATTGTCAGAGATAAGAGGGCCTGCCACAGTCACGGGTCATGATGGGAATAGTATAGTGGACATTCTGTACTCTCAACCAGAGTATTATTTTGACCTTGGCATGTATCTGGTCGATGTAAGGTAAAGGGACCTAGTAGCTCCAAGGAACTGACAATGACTGAGAGCTAAACGGAGTAAACAGAGATAGCAGCTGGCTATGCTCGATGTGATTTGTATGGAGTAGCAGAGTGATAATTGAACGACCCTTTCCACGGGTGGGAAACTGTGTGTATTGCATCGAGAGTCGAATGAATCAAGGAAGACGCCAGCAGCATTACCTGTAGCAACACTCAGGTAGGGCAAAGACTGAGAGGAGATAAGTTGATTGTATAAGGTAGACATCTTATGAGGGTTGTTCTTAAGGTAACTTGTTTAGATCACGTGTACAGGCTTGGCAATCCTCCGAGCCGACATCACCCATTTGCGGACTGCTAGCGATTTATGAGATCAGGCCTCTTCAATTGAATCATTGCTGTTCTTCGGATCATTATGAATTCTCTACGCATAGCTCGGTCTGCTCTGCGAGCTCGTCCTGCAGCTACACGGACACCTTTCCAGCGACGAAGCTACGCCGACGCCGTATCCGACAAGATCAAGCTCTCTCTGGCCCTGCCCCATCAGGTACGCATCAATCCAGTTCATTCCGGTGCCTTCCTCTCAACATTATGAGAGGGGCTGGACGCTATCAACAATGGGGGTGTATGCTGAGTTGGAAGATGAGAACATTGTGCTGACCCGAAGATGCCTCATCTAGGCAATCTACAAGTCCACGGATGTGTATGTTTAAATCATCACCTCCTACACCGTTGAAAGCAAGGAGGAATTCTCAGTGTTGGAATATGTGCTTACCAGTTTGGAATTCAGCGTGCAGGTCAACATACCCGCAGAGTCTGGAGAGATGGGTGTCCTAGCCAACCACGTCCCCTCCATCGAGCAGCTCAAACCTGGCCTGGTAGAGATCATTGAAGAGAGCGGTGGCAGCAAGCAATTTTTCTGTACGTTGCAACGAACCTGCGTTTACACCACAGTCTTCTCATGAAGGGCTCCGAATCCTTCATGTGCCGGCTCGGATGGCAGAATCGGTGCAGTGGACTATCTAGCCCAAGAAGTTAATTGAACTATCATAATAGTGTCAGGAGGCTTTGCTATCGTTCAGCCCGGATCAGTCCTCAGCATCAACGCGGTGGAGGGATTTCCGCTAGAAGACTTTAGCTCAGAGGTAAGCCAGGGAAATCCGTCATGTTCATATCAGCCAAGCATGGATGCTAATCAGCGACTCTTATGCAGGCCGTCCGATCACAGATCTCGGAAGCGCAAAAGATAGCCAGCGGCGGAGGGAGTGAGCAGGATATCGCTGAGGCCAAGATCGAGCTTGAGGTATGTTCGCATGTGGCCAGTCCTTATACTACGTCCATCTAGCTGACATGATCCCCTAGGTATTGGAGAGCCTGCAAGCGTCCTTGAAGTAGGACTCAAACTTTGTCGAGATCCTTCTTTTGTAATGTAGACATATCAGTGCGTTGTACAGAAGAAACCCTGTCAATTCAAACTGTTTGCCATATCCATTAGGTATAGAAAGTCAGGACGCGTCACAGCCGCTCACATTAACTACGTTCCAGCGCGGGCTACGTTGTCATAGCCAGGTCAATGAGCTTGACTTCATGATGTTTGTCCCAAGTGTCTCGCACCTCCATGAGCCTATAAAAGATCTTTCTTCAATCCCCTATACCCTCTCGTTTTTCATATCAGCCACCATGGATCCAGGAGACCCCGCACTATCCAGTGCTTCCACACCCAAGCCGTCGAATCGTAAGGGTCTCTCAAAATTTCCGGTTCCAGTTCGGACATCATCCCTTAACTGGGCAGCAACGGCACCACCATCGAGAACACCTTCGCCGCCGGCGTCCAAACCAGACGGACCACCGCGTTCCACAAGTTCTTCGAGGCCGCCGTCCAGGACACACGAAGCGAGAACCCCTAGGAATCAGTCAAGCCCGACAGCATCGTCGTCATCACTTCAAATGTCAAGTCGCGACACTCCCTTTTGTGAATACAAGCCGATGTACGGAAGCCCGTCTCGTCCAGAAGGTCCTTATAAGGATTTTGAGGGCCTTGCAGATGACCGAACACGGAAAGAAAACGAAAGGAAACCTCATGCAAACGAAGCGGACGAGCAAACTGAGTTAAGAAATGAAGAAGAAGAAGAAGAAGAAGAAGAAGAAGAAGAAGAAGAAGAAGAAGAAGAAGAAGAGCCAATCGGAAGCCAGCGAACATGGTTGGAGGCACCGCCCGAAACCGTCCAAAAAGGATCGCAGGGTAGGGAAGTGGACCAGCCGGAGGTCCCAGTTGATCTGGAACCGCGCATCAAAGACCTGGAGTTGGCAAATATGGTAGGCACGGCCGACCAAATTCGAGAGACCGATCATGAGCGGCTGACAAGCAGTAACCGCTAAGCTATGGAACTCACGTCTGATAGTTCTCGAAGAGCGTATCGGAGCGTTAGAAAAACAAAAAACCCAGTCCGTAAGGCCGACACAGCAGCAGAAATCGTTGAGAAAACTCAACTATGACCAGCTGACGCTTGATCTGCTTGAAGGAAGAACTGACCGGGGCGAGGGGACCCGTATCAAGACTTTCAAGAGTGATGAACCCGTAAGGTTCAACACAGCCGTTCTCTTACTCCCAAACGAGATCAATCAAGCCAGCTAACAATTATCGCCTTCGTCAATGGTTTAAGGGCCGTGACCCAGCCAGGGTCTCCGCAAACGAGTTAATGACAGTCCGGGAGCTAATGATGGCTTTTAACGACGCCTCGCGCAGAGCACTTTGCATCAACGTCAGTCTTCTGCTCTATTTGTTTTCAGTCTTTTCTCCTTTTACCAGCTTCTCGGTTGGGTTGCGGCTAGCTGTTGTGTTTTGCGCCCTTATTTATTGTTCGGGGCGGCCAGTGCGCTTTGGTTCCTGGAGAGAAAGGTTTCGGGAAGGGGATTGTAAGGGGTTGAGACGATAAGAGGTATTGTGGCGAGGGTAATGGGTGGTTGAGCGTTTCTGGGGAATGTTGGGCGTTTGGTTTGGTTGCTTGGGATTCTTGTCTTGGTGATGTTTGATCGTTTTGGTTCTAAATTAGTTTTCGCCTGGTATTCTTGCGAGATCGCGGGGCTAGGAGTGGAGTCGTGAGGTCAGAAGTAGCATGTGCTTTTGATAGAAGGCTTCTTGATATGAAGATGGTGAAATTCGAAGTTTGCAATGAGTTCAACCACACTGTCTACCTAGAGCCCAACATTCATTACATGTCGTAGATATTGGCTATACCGTGGCCTCGTTTGAAGTCGTTATTGTAGTACATGGGACTCACACATTCAGCTCCTGTTAGTACACATCCTCCGGCCCAACCCTATGGTTCTCCCCATTCTCCCGGATATATTTTAGAGTCTTATCCCGATCCAACGGCTTCCGCATATCAAACGCGTCTTCCGTATCTTTCTCTCCTGTCATATTATCGCTGTAATAATCTACCACTCTCCGGAATACGGAATACCTATTCACACCACCCCAACATTAGCCATCCATCACTCAAGCGTATCCATATGGTAAATCTGTCCTGTCACAACGAGCCGACTTACCCCATGCCCCTATAAAGCCCGCCCGCTACCTTATTACTCTCCCGCACGTACAAATCCACAAACCACGCGTTCTGCTCATTGCTAGCCCGTTCCAGGCTCTCGGTCAAGAGCTTCGCGAGCCCTAACCTTCGATACTGCGGCGCTACCGTTAGGGCAGTGATGTGACCGTGCCAAGGCGTATATTCTGGCATATGCCGCAGGTACGACGGTTGTTCTTCAACTTTGCCCATGACTGTTCACCAGCGCCGTACGGTCAGCATTAAGTCAGGGTTCGGGAATCTTGTTTGTAATTGGATGATTAGGACGTACTGTAAGCGGCAATCTCGCCATTTTGACCTTCGACCACATTGAAGAGCGACGGCCATTTGGCAAGGTACTCGAGGTAGAAGCGGAGTTCGTAATTCTCGGTCAAGGTGTCAAGATTGGTGAGGTTGGTCTTGAAGAGATCCGTTGGGTGGAATGGCCGTAGGGCTGTCATGATGGCATCGGCAGACTTGAAGCTCACAACAGGAGCAACAAATCGTTGCCCAAGTTCTCAAGACTAGATTCTTAGTCTTGGGATTGCTCGATTCCTTCTTTTCCAGGACGAGTGCCGGATGTGTCTCATGGACATGCTCGGATATCATGTAATGGACGGCAACTCCCGGAGATATTCCAGGTTTCTCAACCACTGCCATCAGGGTTTACTCCTATAACTCTGAGGATGACAGCTGCTTGCCTCCTCCTCCGAAACCCGAGTCAATGCTCAGCACTCCCGGCTTGCTGCTTACGATAATGACTGATAGCCTAATATTGCCTCTATGTCACTTCATGCGCTTCACTGTGGTTTTTGCAACCCCCTTGCGGATGTGAGCTCAAAACATTTCTAAGCAATAGTACGATCTTGCTTATATCCGCGAGGAAGGAGACTGGGCGCTCTTGCTCTGGTACCAATAACACAGGAAAGCGTGGTTCCTGCAAGAGAGGCTCGGAGAGCAGGAAGGGGCATTATCCGCACCCTAGACACTACATCTCGCCGTTTTTCAACCCGGACATCTGGCTTATATTTTGCTTCTCTGGCTCCTCGAGAGAGTGGCCAGTTTCTTGAGGGTTATGCCTTCATCACCACGCACCCCCTCCAGAGGAGAGAGTCGGTTCAGCTTCGACCCGTCACCTAACGGTTACCGTGACGGTCATGGAGACTCACCCCATAGCCGCAAATCGTCTTACAATGCACCTTTGACACCTCGACCGAAATCTTCATATGGAAGAAATGGTACTCCAATTTTCTTGGGTGACCACACTGGTTTTGGAGACGGAGGGAATGATCTTGGAAGTCTGGCGGATGAGTTAGCAGAGGTGTGGGATGAGGATGGGGAAGGTGGTGAGGATATATCGGGACTACAAATGGAGGACCAAGACATTAGCACAGAGTTCGAAACGCGTCAGGAGCCTGGAGTATCAAAAGGGCACCATCAAAGATACAGTACTTCCTCATCGCCTGGTGAGAGACGACCAGCGAATTGGCTTGCAAGTCCGACAAAGGCTACGGCGCAGGCTAAGATGCCGCGGAAACAGAGGCAACAAGATGGGATGGGATGTGACCATGACTCAGACCTCGATGAAGCTCCTTTATTTTCGCCCGCGCTAGAAGCCCAGATGGCCGCCATCGAAGTGCTAGCACTGCAAGGGACAGAAGAGAATGTAGGGCAAGCGGATGACGTGATTTTGAGGGTGATGAACCGGCTTAGAGTTCTTGGTGCACAGTCCAGCGTCGAAAATGCCACTTCAAGGTTTGTACCAAGCCTCCTCCACCGTATAGCTTTAACCCACCACCTGACAAAACGACCAGACTCATCACAGCTCACTCAGCCCTGGCAACACACGTTGATCAACAAACCCGTCTATTACAAACCCTTGCCCACCCACTCCTCTCTCCACTGTCCGCACCTCCAGATATTGAGATCATCGACGACCTCCTTCCCCTTCTCATAGACACCTCTTCCACGCTCCCCCAACCCACCACATCCGCTCTATCCTCCCTTCTCCACATATCAACATATACTATGGATGTCCTCGCTACCCTCAACCACCTCTCCGACACCATCCACATGTCCCGCCAAACGACGACTCTAGCTACTCGCCGCTTACGAAGCGCCCGAGAACTCGTTGCCGACATCCAAAAAGACATTCATGCCCGTGATGACGGTATCAGATGGATTGAGCACGGCGACTGGCAAGCTCGACTGGCTAGACGTGAATGTGCAGGCGTTTGTCAGGATGTGGTCGGCGGGTTCGAAGAGGTGTGCCAAGGGTGGAGAGATCGGTTGTTGGCGTCGGCGTCGGCGTCGGCAGAGATCGGCGCTGCATGAAGAAGGCGAAATAATGGTAAAACCTGTTGCTCCTAGGCTTATAGCATGATACCCACGATATGGACGGATAGCGGGCGTTTGATAGACTCAATTTGATCGCAAGTACCTACACGTACGAGCTCGTACGTGTATAATCACTAGATTTAGATGCTACATACTAAGCTAACATGCGTATATGGTCCTTGAGTTCTATTCCGATGGAATGACACAGACCTGAGAAGCAGCAAGCCAAACCTACGTTGACCCCTGCGCAGACCTTCCATCTCAGTCCAAGGTAAGGCACAGCAAGCCCGCTCCCACCCATCAGTACTCTAGTACTTCGGCTGCCTCAACCCATGACCCTCTCTACTGAGAGTTCCAATCGAACGAATGGGTCTTGTTAGGTTTAGACAGGTAAAGACTTGACATGGCAGGTATTTAAGCAAAGTAGGACCTCATATTGTCGTAGGCAAAGGCTTCTAGACAACACAGATAGAGTGAGAATCCATCATTCAACCATACAGAGCGCCAACCCTATCACCATATCCCACGTCCAAGTAGATGTACAAGCCCAGCCCCAGCAACAAACTCCTGTCCAACCATCTCCAAGCCCGCCGCGAGCCTTACATTTCCATCTCCACCCCACTCTCCCTAGGTCGAGCCCCCGCCCCTCCATTCTTCAGCAAATAACTCCTCTGAAAATAAGTGTTCGGATGAACAATCGTCTCACCCACCGCCACTCCCGCCGCCGAGGCCGTTCCCTCCTCCTTAACCCTTCGAATCTCCCCCTTATGCGCCCACTCGAACACTCGATTACAAGCGATATGATACCTTTTCTTCTCAACATCTTCCTTGACGCCCCTAAGCACATCCCTGTCATTGACTCCCGTGTTCTGTAACAGAGCCGTCAAGTTATCGACACTGAAATGCCGATAAGGACACCCGTGGCTCTCCCCCGCCCCAGGCGGATGTTCAGTCAGGATCTTCTGGCACGAATAGGGCGCGTACCCGCGTCCTCGCCGGTTGCTGTCGCCACCGACATCGCCATACGAGTGTCGTACATTATACCGATATTCCTTGTTGAACGTGTCGTCGGTGATCAGTTTGAAACTCGCGCGCCAGAATACCAGACAGTCTTCTAGCGAGAGACCCAGACCTTTGAGGAACAGCGTGTACTGGAGCCGACCGAAGTGTTTGAGATGCGAGTTCTTGCGGAGGGTTAGGTGCAGGTTCTTCATGCAGAGGGGGAAGTGCGCGGAGAGAGCGTCGATGGAGGAGGCGTTTATGGGGGCGCCGGGCATGGCGGATGATGAGTCTGAGTAGGTGGAGTCGGGCGTGGAGAAGTTCTTTGAGAGGTGGGTTAGAATGGGCGTTAGGCGGTCGTCTTCGTCAAGGCGGGGGAGAGCACGGCTGGTTAGCTGTATGGTTGAGGGGATATGTTAGTTGTCGTATCTCATGTGATATAATGGTGGGTGACCGGATGAATCGGGCTGAGTTCAACGAACCTCGAGGCCCTTGTCCAACCGCGCCGTGAACTCGGCCAAAATCATGCTCAACTGTTCTCGTACAGGCACGTACGCCTTCCCCCTCCGCAGCAGAACTCTTCGACTCTCCACCAGCTCCGGCACCTTTTCGAAATCGACCTTGAACCAACTCTCCTCCTCCACTCGTCTCACGCCCGGGGTCGCAGACACCAAATCCGCCGCCAACTCCCTCTTCTCCTCTTCCGACACCACATCCCAATCGAACTGCAAGCTCTTCACAAACGCCTGTCGCTCAATCGAGTCATCGTTTTGAAAGCGTAGTTTGAACAAGGACGTCTCGACGCGCGCAAAACGGCGGCGCAGGTCTTCGGTCGCGGAGAAGGCGAGTCGCAGGATGAAGTGTGAGTAATGGTCCTTTTGGCGTTCGGCTTTGAGTCGTTCGTCACCCCATCCGAGCGAGGAGGAGGTGTTGGAGGATAGGGGGAGGTATTTCTGCAGTAGAGGAGTTATGTGGGCGGTGGTTTCGGCGGGGTTTTTGTTGCGGAATGAGCATGCTTCCAGTTCGGCGAGGACTGACAGAACGCATCAGCTGTTGTGACATCACGGACGGTTCGTATAAATACTCTTCAGGCGATCAATGGCCCATTGTTCGAATTGTTCAAGTGTTATCTCTGCGGTCGGGGGGATTTCATAAAAGTTCAGGCGGTGCTGGTATTCTTGTTGCTTATACGTGGGTGTTGCGAACTGCTTCTTCTTATGGTCGATGATATTTCGTCTCTTTGGGTCTATGCGATTAATGTCTTGCCGTATCATCTTGACTTTTGCTCTCTGTTGATCGGAGTTGCTGTTGAATTATGGTGGTTCAAGTAAGACGCGACAAAAGCGAGGCACGCGTACCCTTGCATGTAGCTTAAGTGTCTGACTAATCATATCCTTAGCTCGAACGCATGATAGGGGCAGTACCGTAGCTGGGCTTTGAGCTTTACTACTTGCCAGCTACGGCGTCTTCTCTGTAATTTACATAGGTATGGTTAAATATACTTGTGCATAGAAGTATTTAGCTCGGTCGTCGATGCTGATATAACGGAGCGCATACACTCAACAAGGCCCTAACGTGAAGGGACAAACGAAAGGGACCGGCTTCACAGCCGATGATAGTTATAAAGACCCTTGCCCAGACGCCCGCTCCAACCGGCCTTGACCTTGAATAAAACAACGGGTGCCACCGAGGCCGTGTCAATCACTTCCTCTCCCGAACGCCACCCGCGAGAACGCTGTCCATACCGCTTGATTCAGAGAAGACGCCGTAGCTGGCAAGTAGTAAAGCTCAAAGCCCAGCTACGGTACTGCCCCTATCATGCGTTCG
>QQTW01000210.1_pt1 | contig 34632 bp, 38 predicted proteins | sample 1904831 | NCBI WGS metagenome assembly QQTW01 (sample SAMN09435610, study PRJNA476489) | Subsurface metagenome, whole genome shotgun sequencing project.
CTCACATGGTCTGGGCAAAAGGGGACCCAGTCAGATGGCGCCGACGTCAGGAGGGGAACACGCATATGCGCCTACGCAACAGCAGCCGCCACCAGGTGATGGTCAGATTAGTCCAACGTTGGCCGAGCGACGGGGCAACGTGCCCTTGAACATGGCCGAACCATCAGTTCGCCATAGTTTGGACGTCGATGGCCTCTTCGCCAAGCGACCGCAGCGAGGAGAGCAGGAACGCAAGGGATCGACGACCGACGCGAATCCAGCTATCAATCCGTATCCGGACTATCATCAGCAGTACTGGCCGCCTTCGTCGGGAACGAGTAACAATGCGGCCCCACAACCGCCAGGGAGCGCTCGACTCGGACCCGACCCGGCGTCGGTCAGCCGGCTGGACTCGACGGCGTCCGTCTCGACGACACGCGCGGAGCGAGGCTCACCACCGCCGCCGTCGGGAGGTCGGACAGCAGCGCCAGCCGGTGCGGGGGGTGCGGGTCTGACCCTCGCGGCGCCCCAGCCGTCCAACGTACAACGACTGAACTCGACGTCCTCGACATATACCACTCGCGCCGAACGCGGATCGCCGCCGCCGCCCGAGACGCCCATCAGTCCGGCGGGAACGGGCCCGGGTGGTGACTTTGGCGGTCGATACGCCGCCGCGGCCTTTCCACCGGGTGGGATGCCCGCGCACAACCACGCGGCGGCGCAGCGCGCGGGTCAGTATGGTGGCGTGCCTCCTCCCGGTGGGCCGGGAGCGTACGCGCCCACGCCGCCGCCGCAGGCGTCCGGCACCCGTCCATGGACCCCGACCGAGCAACCAGGCAGTCAGCCCTACGGACCACCGACGGTCTATCAAGGGCCGGCCGAGGTGGTCGGGTCGCCTCCGCCGCCACCCAGCTCGCAGAATGGCAGCGTACTGCCGGGCACCGCATCGATCCACTCGGCCGGATCGACAGGACTGGAAGGGGACATGCAGCGGATGCATGTCGTGCCCCCGTCACCCCCACCGGCGTACTCGAGCGTCGAACCGGGTTTTCCACCCACTCAATCTTACCCCAATGAGAAACATCCCGGTGGTCCAGGTGCGACTGCAACTGCTGCGGCCGTTCCGGGACCAGACGGGGTCACGACGGGGCCAGGGCAGGTCCCTGGACAACCAGCGCACGCGACAGACCCTCGTTCGGGGGCGTCGCCGCAGCCCGGGCACGACCCATACGGGCCGGTCCCGCAAGTGATTGGACCAGCGGTGGACGTGCCCGGTCCGACCCCGGCATCACCTCCGCCGCTGCCCGAAGGATGGATCGCACATCTGGACCAGAATTCGGGACAGTACTATTACATTCATCTCCCGACGCAGTCGACGCAATGGGAGTTCCCCAAAGGCCCAACTCCGCTCAATCTGAACGAACCGCTCTCGCCGACCGTCAGCTCGTACGCCGCCAATCCCTTGGCCTCGCCTGGACTCGCGGCGCCATATGGCGCGAAGCCGCTAGCCTCGCCCGGATTTCCCTCGCCTGGATTCCCTCCGGGGAAGGCGGGATACGCGGAGAGCATCATGAGCGTCGGTGGAGCGTCGACGGTAGGAACGGCCATCACGGGCCCACCTCCGGCCAGCGGGGTGGACATGTACAAGGTCGCTCCGACCAACGGTGTATATTTCGGTCCGTATCTGAGATATGTCAATATGGATCTGGAACGAGGACTCTGGTTGGGCTCGATCATGCTCGTGACGGATGCGGCGCAACCGCCGTCGATCCATATCCATCAGAGCGTGGACCTGTCGCCGAATCGTGAGTATTTTATTCCCCTTTTTTGGTCATCTTCATGCTTCAGGAACTGTATGCTCAATGATCTGCAGCCCGCCAATTAAAGGCATATCCCATCCATACGCACCAACGATGGGTCTTCTATCGATATGATGTTGATCTGCAGATGGAGGACGAGGGTAGCGCCAAGTGGACGTACGCCATCACGTCCCACCTCGGGTGCACACGCTATGAGTTTCTTGTGGCCGGCCGGCACGAGACGAATTGGCGCTTCGTGGCGCACTCGGGTAACGACTTTTCGATGAACGTCAGCGCCAACGAACGCTCCCGGCTGGGCGGGGTGGGTTACATGTGGAAGGACCTGTTGCAAAAGCACGTCGATTACGGTGGGTTCCACGTCCAGCTTGGATTGGGCGATCAAATCTATGGCGATCGACTCTGGCGTGAGATTCCCTTGCTCAAGCAATGGCTGGCCATGAGCGGCAAGGACAATCGCAAGAGCGCGCCCTGGACGGCGAAGCATGAAGAGGACGTGACACATTCGTATTTCCACTACTACACCAGCCATTTTGACCAGCCGCATCTGCGGGAGGCATTTGCACAGATCCCACATATCCTTCAGATTGACGATCATGACATGTGAGTTGTTGTTGAGAATAATCTCATGGAGCGATATTGACTATGTCTCATAGATTTGATGGTTTCGGATCATATCCGGAATACATGCAGTATTCGCACATGTTTAAGAACATTGGCCGGATCGGGATCGAGATGTATCTGTTATTCCAGCATCACACCAACATCGAGATCCTGCGCAACGTCAGCACCGACCAGGATATCTTCACCATCACGGGCACCGGCTGGCACTTTGTCAAGTTTCTCGGACCTGCCGTCGTCGTCGTGGGTCCCGACTGCCGGTCCGAGCGCAATCCGCATCAGGTTTTAGCTGGACCGACCTACCAGGGTTTGTTTCCCAAAGTGGCCACCCTCCCACCCAGCGTGCAGCATTGCATCTGGATGGTGTCGGTGCCGCTGATCTATCCGCGACTGGAAGCGGCCGAGAGTCTGGCGAACACGGTGGCGACGGGCAAGAAGGCGGTGACGGGGGCGTACAACGTGTTGGGCAAAGTGACGAGTTCCGTGGCAGGCGTCGTGGGCGCCAAGGGAGTCGTCGGAGAAGGTTTCAACAGCGTCAAGCGCGCCGTGGGCAAGTCCGGACTGATGGGAGGCGTGTTGAACCCATTTGGGGATGTCGATGTATTGGATGAACTGCGGGATCAATGGACGCATGACTCGAAGGTGAGATCTGATCCGATCTGACCTAGCACTTCACGACAACACATTTGAGCTAATGCGATGCATCTCTAGGATTTGGAGCGAACATACTTCATCCGAACGTTGCAGGGCATCGCTCACCAGCGAAGTATCCGCATGACCTTTTTCTCCGGAGGTAAATATGCTCATCCCATCCCCACACCACATGTTCCCCCACTATTCTGATTCACATTCTACATCTCGAAATTCTATCAACTAATACCATCATCTAGATGTCAATTGCTGTGGCGCCGGTCTCGTCCACGACCCGGCCCACCCATCGGACCACAAGACGATGTACCAGATCATCTCATCCTCCATCGTATCCGCCCCACCACCGAGCTACGTCGTGAAGCTGCTACATAGCAACAAACCACTGTACGTGCCCCAGAACGGGACGCGAAGCACGCACGCCCCCTCGGACACGAAAGAAGACATGATGGAGATCTTCAAAGTCGAAGTAAATGGGACTCCGAGGGAACATCAACGATTGATGGCTCGACGGAACTATGTGACTTGTGTCGCTTTCGATCCTGAACTGGTCAGCGGGGGTGCTTCGTCCATGGTTAACGGCGGGGGAGGCTACTTCGGTGGACAGGGGAAGGGCACGTTGAGTCTCGCCGTCGATTTCATGGTTCAGGGTGAGGGCGTGTATGGGCAGGCGATTAAATATGGACCGGTCGTCATTCCGAGTCTTGAATTTGGACGATGAATGTAAGATAAAGTGGGAATTCCGAGTATTGAGGTTGGACGATGAATGGAAGATAAGGTGATCATTTCGAGTCTTGAGTTTGGAAGATGAATGTAGTTCCATATTGTTCTGAAGAGGCGTCCGTTGAGGAATGAATGGATAGGAGTAAGGGTGCGTGGACCTAGCCTGTATTTAAATGAAATGAACTATATGCCTCTATATATCCCCTTGTTGTCTGTGTCTGGGTTACGCATTTCGTTCGATGGGAGAAGATCCAGTGTAGTGTAGTCGAGAGTAAGCGTGACTAGAGCTGTACAATCCTTCGAATGCATATTGCAGATATGCCTCTTTATATCCCCTTGTCGTCTGCGTCTGGGTTACGCAATTCGATTGGAAAAGATCCAGGGTAGTGTAGTGTAGTCGAGATTAAGCATGGCTAGAGCTAACTTAAACAATCTTCTGAATGCATATTGCAGATATGCCCACGGAGGGAGGCACGTGGTTGACCAAATAAACAGAGGAGCTCAGCAGAAACCGCCAATGATTATTGTCGTCGTCCTTATAATGAAGATCGTTTTAACCCTTTATCAGAAGAACCCTGATGATAAATTTTGACTTCTATCGCACTCAGATGAACGATCAACTTGATCTTCCACGCAATGACGACGATGAATGTTAGCGGTTCCTGCTGAGCCCCTCCGTTTACTCTGACACCCCCGTGGGAAGATAGATACTCAAGCAATTATTCATGCACACCTGCAGAAGCTCTTTACAAGCCAGATGTCCTGCCGATGTTGGACCCTAGAAGTCGCTGAATCAATATCTAGACCGTCTGTACCATCGATCTGATCGATGCCTTTTTGATGCAGACGTCTATTGGTATAGGACCAACGGCGGTCCTTGCGTAGAACCTGTTCACTCTTGTTTAGATGATGTTGAGGCGAGCCTGACGTTGGCCCTCAAATCGTATACACTTGCTCGAAAGACTGCGGCTTGTCCACAGTGCGGGCCTTGATGCTGCTAGCACCAAGGAATTGCAGAAAAAATGCGAAGGGGACACTTGTGCTTGTTGAGGTCGTTTATGAACATCGTTGCATTCGTGGCTGTATTTCTCTTCCAAGAGGTTGATGTATATTTACCAAGCGAATCATGGTGTTGCAATCCATCCCAGGAGCATGCTGCTGCACTCGTGTGGTGCTGGGCCTTGAGACGCGCTGGTGCAGTGTCTTTGGCCCAAGGGGGTACTTACCCTGCACTTCTGGTTCTTTTGCTCTGCCGTAGCTAACAAGTTGTTATACCTGCTGGGGACTAGCGTCAATTTACGCGTCAAGATGCGGTACTTCCTCGCTTCACGCGTCGGTACCTTCCCCCGACGCGTCGCGCATCGCGAACGGTACGCGCCTTCCCCCAGCCACTTCACTCGTGTCAAGTCACTCCTTCCCCTCGTCCACCACAATTCGTTCCTCCTCACTACTTCGACTTCACTCCGCTACTACTTCCATCTACCACGACCAGTATCATCCTCAAGGACGACGGACCCAATCGTTCTTCCTCGATACTCCCCCCCACTACTCTCCATCTACCATCGCCAGTATCATCATCTTCCTCGACGACGACGACAACAATGATGTCTTCCGTGCTGGGAAAGCGAAGTCGAGCTTCAGCAGCAGCTGGTGGTACGCATCGACGCATTGCTCTTCCTATATGTCCTCGTCATTGACTGACATTCATCTCTTGGAGCAGGTTCGAGCGCTGCACCAGCCAGTCGCATCAAGCGTCGACCGCGAGTGCCATTGCAGGCAACCAACGACGAGAACGAGAATCCATTTGTTGATAACAATGAAGATGATGATGATGAACATATTCAAGCGATTGCGACCTTGACGCCGACGAAGCATCGAGTCAAAGCCGTTGTCGGTGGACGGAGCGCTCTATCGCCGACCAAAGTTCATTCTCATGCGCGAGGATACAAGGGTGGGGCAGGCGGTACGTCCAGCACTGCAAAAAGTCTCGAGACGGGGTATTTTCGCTGATGACTTCCATGATAATATAGACACGAGTACTACTACTATTATTTCCAAACACAATGCGACAATTACTACCAACAACAATAATACCCCCACGCCGCAAACACCCCGTCGACGCGACGCGCTTTCGAAGCAGCAGAATGGCGCCGCGACTCCATATACACCTCGACACCGTGTCGCGCTCGTGGGTAAACCCTTGGCCAGCACGCCACGTTCGTTGCGCACCCCAGCGATTACTCCCTCGAAGACCATCATCCCCGCGGTGTATCACGCCGCGCGCCAGCTGTTCGTGCGCAGCGCGCATCCAGGCCGATTGGTCGGCCGGGAGCACGAGCGCGAGGAGGTGCGCGGGTTCCTAGAATCTGCGATCGTCGAAAAAACTGGAGGATGTCTGTACGTGAGCGGGCCGCCGGGGACGGGCAAGAGCGCGTTAGTCCAGGAGGTCATCAACGGCGACGAGCTCGCGCCGTCCTTGTGCGACACCAAGACGACGACAACGAAGAGGGCTTACATCAACTGCATGAGCGTGCGGAGCGGGCAAGATCTCTTGACGAAGCTGGTTGAGGAGCTCAATTTGGGACAAACGGGTTTCGCCATCGACGTGAGCCGAATCCTCCGCGAGGCATTCCTTTCTCGCAAATACCTGCAGACAACTTTCGTTGTCTTGCTCGACGAGATCGATCACCTCCTCACGCTCGGGATCGAGGTCGTGTATAGTCTGTTTGAATGGGCTTTACAAAGGCCCTCGCAGCTGGTGTTGGTGGGGATCGCCAACGCGCTGGATTTCACGGATCGATTTTTGCCACGACTGAAGGCCCGGAATCTGACGCCGCAATTGCTCCCCTTTCTACCCTACGCCGCACCGCAGATCAGCTCGGTCATCACGACGAAGTTACGCTCGTTGTTATCGGAAAATAACGACAACACCTCGACGGACGTGAAGGGGGTGAGCGCGGACTACGTCCCCTTCATCCATCCCGCCGCCATTCAACTCTGCGCGAAGAAAGTGGCCAGTCAGACGGGCGATATCCGCAAGGCGTTCGACATCTGTCGACGTGCAGTGGATCTCATCGAAACCGAGACGAAGCAGAAATATCAACAACAGCAGCAACAACAGACGCCCCCTCGAAGTGTAGTGTCTGTAGAGTTTCCTCCGACCCCGTCTCACCCGCGCACTCCATTGACAGAGAATTTGAATCTGTCTTCTTCTCCTATCCATTCCCCCATGCTGCACACCCCGAGTACCTCCCGTCGGCTGTTCACCACCTCCGCTGCCGCCAATGAACCTCTCAAGGGACTCACCCCCGAGACCGCCCCGCGAGCAACCATCGCGCACGTGGCCCGCATCTCCGCATCCTCGTTCGGCAACGGGATCAGTCAACGACTACAAACGCTCAATCTGCAACAGAAAGCGGTGTTATGTTCCCTGGTCACGTTAGAGAAGAGGAAACGACGTGGGCGAGACGTGGCGGATGTGCTCGCCACGCCAACCAAGATCGATGGCGGGGCGCCCACCGTGAGAGGGCTGTTTGAGATGTATACGAGTCTGTGCAAGCGGGATGGGATGTTGCAGCCCTTGAGCAGTACCGAGTTCCGGGACGTGGTGGGCAGCCTGGAGACGTTATCGTTGATTACTCCCGTCGATGGCAAGAATGGTGGTTTGGGGATGGGGATGATGGGTTCGAGGACGAATACACCGAGTAAGCGAGGGAAAAGAACAGCTGGGACAATGATGATGACGGGGAAACAGTTGGGGGATGATCAACGGATTGGATGTTGTGTCGGGGAAAAGGAATTGGATACGGCGGTGGAAGGAATAGGGAGGGGGATTTTAAGGGCGCTGTTGGTGGATGACGAGGAGGATCCGTTCTGATTGGAGATGATGTGATCAGGGAGGCTCGAATATCATCATTCGGTGAGGAAAGCGGCATACATCATCGGCACGGCGTCTCGGTATCGACAGCGGATCGAAGTTATCAGCATCATCATTGCTTTCATTGTCTGAAGTATCCGTTCAGCTTGGAAAAACGGAGGAAGGGAGCATATGCTCTAACGGGGCAGCGGATTGATTCTTGGATGAAGCGTTGGACAGGTGAATCGGTCCAGCGTTGTGGACGGGACTACATCATTCGAGAAAGGCATACCCGGAGCATGATACTAGGAGTATCCTACCAGTGGTATCCTACCAGTAGTAGTTCTCATTCTACTTTATAGTAATTAAACCGAGTGACTCTCGTCCCAGCTTCTTCTCGACTTTGATGGGCGATCCATATGAGCTCTGGTATGCCAACAATGCCCTGTTAAAACTACCACTGACTAGTCGGCGTCTACATCACTAAAATCCAGAGCAAAGCTCCATTCAGTCCCATGATATGAGGCCATCTCACACGTCAACTATATCAGATTGAGCTACCCTTCCGCAACACGTTTCACCTACGATCTAGATCAGCTATGCTCCGCTGGCCAAATACTGTATGGATATCCCTATCGACAAGCTGTCTTGAAGTGAATAAGTTCATCCGCGTCTAGCCGAACGAACAAACAGCCTGTCGTTCCAACACAATCGGCCCCTCACACACCAACATCACCTCACCTCGTCACAACTCCTCCAGTCAACCCACGCAAGCCAGACGACCCATTAGTGCTCAATTGACCACCAGCCGAGAAGACCAATACCAAACGTGGCGAGCAAACCAAGAAGGGGAACAGAAAAACAGAAAGAAAGAAAGAAATGGCCGACCCCGTCCCGCTCTATCCCCCCCTCCACGAACGTCCCATTAAGAATACCATCTGCTTGTTCGATGTCGATGGGACACTTACTCCGGCTAGACAAGTACGTATTTCGCTTTCTTTCTTTCTTTCTTTCTTTTCATTTTGGTAATTTTCTCTTCCATTGATTCGTTTATTCATTCGTAGCTCGAGGTCGGTCGGCCTTCGTTGGTAGACTTGGCTTGGCTTTGGGTATTTCCTTTCTCTGTGTTACTATCATTACTTTCGATTCAGTCATTTGTTCAGCATACTCGAGGCCATTGTTAATGGGTCGTTTTCTTGGCTTGGGGAAATGGGGGAGTGTGAGCAGTCGAAATACTCTTCCGGTGGCTCATTCGTTGGATGGCATCTCGTTTTGTAATGCTGATTCTCTCTTTTTTCGAATTGTTCCATCCTTGGATGAACCAATGCCTCTTTCTTCAGCGTTTCCAGTCTGTCCTTTCTTCTTTCCGTTCGTTCTTACAACGTCGAGCTCTCCTTTCAACCCGAGACCTCATCTCCATCTCTTCCACTAACTCCTTAACCCCAGGATGCATCCCCCGAGATGCTCCTCATGCTCTCTGCCCTGCGGAGCCGGGTGGCGATTGGATACGTGGGTGGCTCGGACCTGGTCAAGCAACAAGAACAACTTGGCACGTCTTCGATCCACGTCACATCTCTATTCGACTACTGTTTTCCCGAGAACGGCCTTGCGGCGTTCCGAATGGGCGAGAAACTGGCCAGCACGTCCTTCATCGAATGGATCGGTGAAGACAAATACAAGCAGCTGGTGAAATTCATCTTGCATTACATCGCTGACCTCGATATCCCCATCAAACGCGGCACGTTCATCGAGTTCCGGAATGGCATGATCAATGTGAGTCCCGTCGGACGTAACGCGAGCACCAAGGAACGGAATGAGTACGAGAAGTATGACAAGGAGCATGGCATTCGGAAGACGATGGTGGAGGCGTTGAAGAAGGAGTTTCCGGATATGGGATTGACGTATGTTATTAATCCTTTCATTGCCATTCCCTCCCATTCATCCTTGTTCTTTTCGTACATTCATTCATTATTCTTTTTCTCCAACCATCCCCTCCCTTTCTCCACAAATATCCATACCCGATACACAACAACCTGAGCACTATTTGCGCAAATAGTATGGTATGGTAATAGACTAAATAAATTAATAGATATTCCATCGGCGGTCAAATCTCCTTCGACGTCTTCCCCCACGGCTGGGACAAGACATACTGCCTACAACACCTGCAAGCGGAATCCAAGAACGCCGAGCATCCGATTCAATTCGACACGATCCATTTCTTCGGCGACAAGACCTTCGAGGGGGGGAATGACTACGAGATCTTTTCCGATCCTCGCACCACGGGTCATTCGGTGACGGGACCCGAGGATACGATGAGACTGCTGAAGGAACTATTCCATATTTAAACAATCTTTCTTTCTAGGAATCTTCTCATCTGCCGTGACGTTGCGGATCTGTTGCTTTCGATATAGCTGTGACGTTAGTGGACGGTGGTGCGATGATGATGTGAAGATGGGAACCTGGATTGCTGCTGGCTTCTAGTCCTTTAGTGTACTCTTTCTAGATGGACGAGTGCCGGGATAAGTTAGAGAGTCAAGAGTAGCTGGCGACGAGAAGACGTGCTAGTACGGCTATCTGGGTGGAGGAGGACTAAAAGCAAGGTTTGAGACGGAGACTCGGTCAATGCAAATAAAATCAGACAGGGTAGCAGAGGAGAAATATCAATGATGTCAACCGATGATTCAAAAATATTCTTCTCCTGTCTGTCTGAATTGAACTCATGAGTTGGATGGATAATAAGAGCAGAGTAACTCGCTGCAATTGAGTAGACCACCTCTACGTCTATATCTACTGTAGGCACGCGGGTGACCAAAAAATCAGAATAGCTTAGCAGTAACCGCTTCAGCGCCCTTATGACGAATGGGCATAATCTTCATCACAATGATGATGGTGATACAGTATCTCTTTCCATTGGACTCATGATGAAGATTATCCAACCTTCTATCACCGTTATGATGGATGACTGCCCAGCATTCCTCACCGCCAATTTAGGAGAGGTGCGCAATTACCAATGATAATCATTAGAAGTATGATGAAGGCTGAACAGTTTTCGTCATGAGTCCGATGAAAAGGAGACTATATCACCATCATCAGTGTGTTGCAGGCCAGACCTTCGTAGTAAGCGTGGCGAAGATTCCGTCGTCGTAAGGGCATTGATGCGGTTACTGCTGAGCTGTTCCGTTTATATTGTCACCCGCGTGCCAGGCTGTGCCGGTCCATACCCTCTATCCATTTTTCTCGATATCCCTCCATTCATCCATCCATTCACCGAAAAACCCAGCCCAGAGTCGCGTCAGTGCGGATGAAAATGCAGCAATCAAGTTATATGAGTGATCGCCGTACCCCTTCAGACTCTTCTATCTTCAATTTTGAGAGATAGAGAGAGTAGTCAACACCCCCATCGAAAGACCAACCCACTTTCGCATCGGTGAGAAATATAACGATGGCATTACATGAGTAATCGCCATGCACCTAGTATCAAAGCTGCGGTGCCGGTACATACTCCCCTATATTTCAGATATCGCATTAGCACTCGTCACTTATCTTCTCCCTAGTTCTAATTCTCTCGCTCTCTTCCTTGCCCCCTTGAACTGCTTCACGACCACGACCACCGCCGGACCAACAACCGGCCCTTGGCTCGCCTACATGACATCCCTACGTTGCCACCACTTCCACCCCTCAAACAAACATCCAGTGGCTTGACATGAAAATTAAATAACGCGAAAAAGAACTTACATCAACCACTGCAACGTCGAAAACTTCACCGCCTCCACTCGTTCTCTCAACCCAGCCACCTCCTGTTCAATCCTAGTATCCGTCTCTTTAATCCTCAACTCCATCGCCCCACTCTCCTCTCTGATCCTGCCTTTTTCGAGATTCAAATCCAATCTCACAGACGCCTGCGTTCTCGCAATCTCATCTCGAAGTCTCGAATTCAATTTCGCCAGATCGTTCGCTAATCTCTCATGGGATGCTCGCGTGAGTGCGGATTCTGTGGAGTCCGCGGAGAGTAGGTCTGAGCGAAGTTTGGCGAAATCGACTTTCTGGGTATATGTTGCCCTATCGTGCTCCTCACGCAAAACAGTCGTGCGGGTTAGATTCTGTAAAGACTCTTCGATCACGTCGGATAGGACGCGCATCGTGGCAACGGATTGGGAGTCTGATAGACCCGTTGCTCGAAGGCGTTGGACGACTTTGAGGGTGTCGAAATGGTGGTCTCGGAGGAGAATGGAGGAGGAGTAGAAAGGAGATATCTGATGGCGTGGAGAGATGGGATGGAGTATCCGGGGGTGAGAAAGCCATTGTCTGGGTTGGAGATTCGAGTTGATCGGCTTCTTCAATGGTTGGTTAGAGGTAGTCGAGTGGAGATGACGTCGAGGAGCCTGGTGTTGGGTGATGACTGTGGACGATAAGGTGATCGGAGAGACACCTGTGGTCCATGCTGGCGCAAGGAATCGTAAAGTGAGCAGCCCGGGTCCTTGGGAAGCTGAGAGCGCCATTGGGAGAGGATATGTTGAAGCTTAGAGAGGAGAGGTGAGGCTCTGGTATACTGACGTTAATGATGGGGCTCAAGGAGGGGCTCTCATCACATGACTCTGACTCACGTGTCTTACATCACGTGGCTGGCATGGAAGAGCTTACACGTGATATCAGATCTGCTTAGTCCTTCGTGATAGACGGTTTTCATCTCAGCCTCGAGCCACGGTGAATCCCACACTCGCGTCCCATGAATGATGATGATGATAACAATATAATTCTTATTCTGATATGACATTGTCCATGCCTAGAGAATGGAAGAGATAATACTCTAGCTAAACCGAACAATGCCTTTCAACACCGTCCACCAACCTCATCTCGAACAGGTATCCAACACACCGATCAGCTTAAAAAGCCAGTTAATACTGGTGGGGCCTATTCTTATGAGTTCGCCAATGCATTCCACCTCGCTAACTACCGTGAGTGCGAGCATCTGTACGACGGACTATCCTTGCTGACACCATCGCCAGAGCAAAGGCCTGGATGCCAAAGCTGAGAAGCACGAGCATGTTTTCTGCTAAAATACTAGAAGAATGGTGTGAGTAAGGACCAGGGTTCCTCCATTAGAACCTCGAGCTGATGTTGATCTGGAGGGCTTTTCTTGATGCGATCGACGGTGCGCCCTCACGTGCCATTTATACTATCGATAGCATGATGAACACCACCAAGACCATGGGCCACAGGCTGGCCATATGCACTTCTCCATCGTGGCGAACTCGAACTTTCATCATGCAACCACCCGAGACAACGTCCGCCTTCTCCTCGACTTCTTCCCTTCATTCTTCTGCCAGGAACATCCTTGGCGCCAGATGCGACTGTGCTGCAACCAACCACACGGGTTAGATTATTCTTAGCCGCCCGGCTGCACACCGGCTCCGGCCCGTCCGCTGGCTCCGGCGCATGGGGCGCTCCCACCAGCCACAACCCGCAAAACAATGATTGCGACGCTCGTTCATTTGGAATCCCCTGCCTTGCGCTGCGCTGCCTGCCCGCGCGCTCTGCTTCCGCGCCGTGGCAATCCTCCCTCTGTCCGTTCTGGTCTGGAGTTTCCGGTTCCTCTCCAAGTTATGCTTTTTGGGCCCTCGGCGCTCGGTGCTCACCCGCTCGCTCCACCCACTCCGGGACTCGGACTCGCAACAAGGCCAGAACGAGCGGCGGTTGGTGCGTGCTGACCGGCCTGACCTGCATCGACTAGCACGCGATGGGCATAGGCTCGTGCGACTGGGACCTCTTCTCCATGCGCCGAGACGGCACAGCGCCAACAGGGATGCGCTGATTGGCACAACCCCGCTATTGGATGGGTGTGGAAGAGAGGAACTGGGGGACAGGACTGGATAGGCGTGAAGATGGAGATGGGGGGCCAGAGCTCGGGCGCATCGTCGTGGCCCAGCTGCTCTTTTTTGGTGAGCAGGTATTCATCAGCAGACAGCTTGATGGTGAGATATAGATAACTAAAATATCCCATATCGCTGCAGCCAAAAGCCATCGGCGTCATTGTCCGTCGACGCCACTATAGAACAGTTATCGGACGCGCAAGCTTCGACCTTCAACCAGGGTTCTGTTCTGCAGCATCTACTGTATCGCGCAAACTCCCGTCGTCCGCCGTTCCAGGGCCCGTCTCCGGCGCTTCCCTCCAATTTCTTAGCGCGCGTTTTCTCATATCCGGCCAATATACTGGATACAGCACCGGTCCTGTACCGTTTCGCCATGTTTTAGGCGCCCGCCGAGCACTTTTCCACTGATTCTGCCCCCCCCATCAGTACGCACACCACCTGTTGCCCCCGGACCAAGCCTGAGATCGGCACTCAAACCCGCCAACTGGACTCTGCATTGATCAAGGGTTTCCCGCCTTTCCAACAAAACCCGCTCCTGGTCCCCCTCTCTTTTCTACCAGCTGGCCTCGTCCTCATTTTTCCACCCTTGCCCATCGTATATCTTCTTCTTCCTGTGGGATTTCGGTAGATTACTCAGTTCGAGAACGTCCCCCTCGCGAGGCTGTCGGGCTTCGGTCAGCGATCTCGTGCTTACAGCCTCGTCTCACCAACATTTGTCTCTCCATTTTCTTCGTCATCTTCCTCATATCTCTGCTGGAATCGGAGAGAAAACGAAAGGATGTTGGGTCAGGATCCCAACCTGCCGAATTCTCGGTCGCAGCAGGACAACCACATCAAAGCCGACAACACCAAGGGTCCGGTCTTCGTCAACACGAGGTCGCGGGCGTCCTCGAGTTCGAGTCTGTCGTTGAAGCCACCGCGGACACCTCGATTCGCCGAGGCGACCGCCGTGCACTCTCCCATCGAGCCCTCGCAGACTGGTCGATCGCCATTTGCGGATCCACCGGGCACCATGACGACGCATTATGTTCCCCAGCCGCAACCGTCGGATGTCGGGTTTGGGTATATTTCAGAGGCGAATCAGTCGCGGACGGCGGGCATGCCAGTTGAAGAAGACTGTCGAGCGTCGCTGGCGCCCAAATCGCCGCTGAAGAGCGCGCTCAAGGTGCCGGGCACACCCGGTCGACAACTCGAAAACCCGCTCAGTCCGACATTTCGAGAGGAGCAGATCTTGGAGAAGCGCGAAGTGGAGACGGAGAAGGAGAACGCGAAAGATTTGGTATGAATCGAGAAGCGCGTCATGGGATATGGAAGCGCTCGTGCTAATGATGAGATACAGGTCGTCAAGATTCGCGTGCGCATGGCCAAGATCGTCCTCCGAGGAGTCAGTTTCAGTTGCAGCTTGATCGTGCTGTCGATGCTGGCCGCAACCTTTGCCATCTTCAACGCGACGAAACGTCTAGCGCCACGCAATAATCTACCGCCCTGGGCAGCGAAATCGATCATCTGGCCGCAGATCACGCTGCTGGTCATCGCATCCATCTCGCTGTTGTTGTCGATTCTCGTCATTTGCGCGTACATGCGAAAGGGTCACCGACGAGCGGAGAAGGTCGCCGTATACTACAACATTGTCGCCGTCACGTTCTTCGCCGCCAGCATCATCATGTGGGCCATCGGCGCAGGCATCTTGAATCATTCCAAGGAGACGAGCAACGGCAACGACGTGTGGGGTTGGGCGTGCAAGGACAACCGACGCAAGCATCTGTTCCAGGACGACGTCAATTATTCGCTTGTGTGTCGGCTACAAGTGAGTTTTGAGATTGCTAGTCTGGTCTTCGAGCAACTCTCGCTAACTTCAATCTAGAACTGGTCCCTGGTCTGCTGCATCATCGAGGTTGTGGTCGAGGTTTTGGTGATTGCCATCTACGCTTTTGTGTTCTATCGATACTGGTCCAAGCGACGACTACGAAAGACGATGGATCTTCGCGACAAGGCTCGCAGCGATTTGTATCTGGCGCAGCTGCGATCGCAGTCGGCCCCGAATACCCCTGGCTTTGGTGGACCGATGTCGCCCCGATTTGGGCCCAAGACGGGTGGAGACAGCTTCTCGGAAGCGGAGAAGGGTCAGAGTCCAACTACGCAGTTCGCCACGGCGTCACCATCGTCAACGTCGAAACCGTTCAAGCTGCAGCCGCCGCCGATCAAGGTGCATCAGGCCTCGCCCAAGATGTCCTCGGACGGCTTTGATGAGGCGGATCGTGTTGTGGAGCAGCCACTGCATTCGCCCGCCGCGCCGGGCGAGCAGCAGTATGCCTCGGTGCCGATTCCTGGCTCGTACGCATCACCGCTGGCGAGTCCGTCCTTTGCGCCACAGTCGGCGGTTGGTCCATTACCTGGGCAGGCAGTGACGTCGGAAGACCGAGTCGAGACTGCACCTCACCAGTGATTGTCGATTACTATCTAGACGTTTTCATTTGATGTTTGCTTCTAGCGTGTCTCTCGTTATATCCCCTTTCCCAACTTCTACCCTTCTGTTTTCTTCTTCACTCGACTGCAACCTGCGGAGCACTGGGACGGGAGGATCAGGCGAGTTGATACTGATGTATCGCTGGTGGAGTTGGATTTCCACCCATTATATATTCTAGTCAATCATTGAAATGATAATTTACTCATCATGCCTCTGATCAGTGTGTGACCGTGGGTGCTCGATATTGAAATCCCCATGCATGGAAGATATCCGGGCAATCCTTGATGCTATTGAATAGCCCGACCTGCCCCTTGCTGAAGCTGAAGATGTTTAATATCAAAGCCTAGCACAGTCAGTCTAACAATATATACCCATTATCATTTCTCAGGTATATATTTCGATAGTGTTGTGCTGCATCTTCCCGATCGACTTCCAGTCCTCTCAAGGGGTGACATCACTCAGCCTAACATCTTCCTTCCGAGTTCGTCTGCTCCGAGTATCCACCTCCTTATCTATCCTCCCACTCTCCAATCCAATGCGCTCGTCATCCGGTTTCCCATCGATCGGCCAGAACTATCAATCTACTTTCTCATTCCCTTCTCATCCGCGTTTGTTACCATTCCATCTCCAACGACGACACTACGCCGTCGGTCCCAATCCCACTCCCGGTCGAAGTCCCTTACGATTCTGGCCGTTTGTGCTCATCACCTTGGCTGGAACGGGGACGTACGTGGTGATGGTCAAGACCCGCACTGGTATTGTCATCCTCTTTTCCTTTCCTTATCATCCGTCCTTCTATTCAAGCCCCGTTCCTCTTCCACTATGATTCCAATAGCTCGACTAACGAATGAGAACCCATAGCGAACTCCACCCGCTCTCCACAGATCCCACGCAACTAGCTCCAGCAATCCTAATATAGCACTACCAATACGCTCATCAGATACCAAGAAGGGAATACAAGAAGCGACATGGCACCACCAGCACCGACCCTCCCTCCTCCAGAAACCCATCCCCGTCTCCCCTCCCCACCGAAATCCACTCCAACTTTCTCCCCCGACATCGTCACCGTGATTTTCGTCCTCGGCGGACCGGGATCAGGCAAGGGAACTCAATGCGCCTATTTAGTTCGAGACTTTGGCTTCCACCATCTATCCGCCGGGGACCTTCTACGAGCCGAGCAGGACCGACCCGGGTCCCAATTCGGGGAACTCATCCGACGAAATATCCGCGAAGGGATTATCGTCCCGATGGAAGTGACGGTGTCGTTACTTGAGAATGCCATGCGTGAGATTCTCGACTCGGGCTCCTCCTCTTCGGCGTCCGTCACGACCAAGACCAACCCCGACGGCGACCACTCAGACAAACCAAGCGCGGAGATGAAGGAAGTTCCCAAAGGAGAAGATGTGAAACCAAACCCCAATGGAAAATTCCTCATCGATGGATTTCCCAGAAAAATGGATCAAGCACTCCACTTCGAAGCCTCCGTTTGCCCATCGAAATTCACCATCTTCTTCGATTGTCCCGAGGAAGTCATGTTGCAGCGCTTATTACATAGGGGAGAAACCTCGGGACGAGAAGATGATAATCTAGAATCGATCAAGAAAAGGTTCACGACGTTTGTGGAAACGAGTATGCCGGTTGTTAATTACTTTGAAGAAAAGGGGAAGGTGGTCAGGATTGATGCCACCAAGAGTCCGGAGGAGGTCCATGAGGACGTGAAGACGAAGTTGAAGGAGAGGGGGGTGGATTTGGTTTAATATTCTGATTCCAATCTTGTCTTCTACTTCTTTCTTCTGTGGTTGATTCAGCAGTAAGGGAGGGGGTGCTGTTCATACTGCTTGCTGCCAGTGAAGACACTACTCTTTATGTTGCTCGTCAACTGCTATTGGGGTTGCCGTGCAAGGAGAGGAGAAAAGAAGAGAAGGGTAAGGGACTGGAAGAGATGGATGCTGCTCGTACGTATTTTCGTCACTTGCGGGTTAGGGTACGGTGTGTGCAGTAGGAAGAAGGACGGGGTGTCTGTAATTCCAGAGGGATGGGACTTCTAAGTATATAGATCGGCGAATGTAAATGTTTTACTCTGTTGTGCATTGAATCCCTCTAGCATTTATCCTCCGACCTATCCGTTCTTGTCCACCACCTTCAAGGCTATATACCGCACTTCGTTCCGTTCGCCAGCCTCAAGGCACTTCATACTGCGCCTGTCCTCCTCGACTGCGACTTCAAAAGGTCGTAGCACTACTCAGTCATTTCGCCTATCGAGGCACAGACTCCGTCCGTTTCGTTTGCCATTCACAAGGTCATTACCAAGTGTCTATGCCTGTCTCTGTGTGTCCGACTTCGAGTCTAACAAGAAAGTGAGAACAACATCCCATGTGTTGATTGGGATCGACTAGCTAATCAGCCTCCGTTTTGTTGCCAGCTTTAAAGGCCATACATTAAACCCAGTCTATTACCATTTCCATGGCGATGGCACAGTATCCATGTCATGTCCACGTCCTAGTCCCAATAAGCCCGGGCAAGATCTCTGGTATTGATTGGAACGACTAGCTAGCTCCAAGGGCTAGTTCATCAACTAACTGGCCAGACACATATGCAGATAGGACGGGAAAAGATCTAAAGCAGTGAGCTTGACTGACTACTGGCTCACTCAAGCATTCATTCAAACCTGTAGTCTCCATCCCCATCGCCATTTCCGTATCTCTCTTTCTGTAGAGTATTCGTGCCTGGTTTATCCACTGCCACCTCTCCAATATCCAGGCAGCGCAACATATCGTGGATGATTGGATAGCATTGACTACCCATCAACTAGCTAGCCAGACACACATACAGAGAAATAGGGAAATCTCTTAACCCAGAAGCTCAACCAGTGGTTCCACCAGCAGCTCCACCACTTCTCAGTGATTCATTCATGGATTCATTCAAACCCCGTAGTTTCCATCCCCATATCCCTCCCATATCCCTCCCTTCTCTACTGGTACCCTCCCTGTGCCATCTCTTCTATCAAAGCAAGCACCAGGTACTGATTGGATTGACTAGTCCCATCTACTAGCTTAGCTGACCACATTCACATGCAAGGAAGCGGGAGATGTTGAAAGCCAGCAGCTTAGCCAATTGCTTCACCACTTCCTCATTCATTCAATCATTCAAACCCCGTAGCTTCCATCCCCATATCCCTATCTCTCCCTCCTCCTCCTCGACCTTCTCCACCACCACCACCACCACCTCTTCTATTCCCTCCTCCTCCACCATTCATTCTCCCTCCGTCTCCATCCAGCATTCCCATCCCCATTCCCCTTCCTCCCCCACCACCACCACCATTCATACCTCCCATCATATCCACCTTCCCACTCTTCTCTCTCTCCTCCTTCAACACCTTCAATACATTCCCCAGACTTCCTCTCCAGACATCCAATCGACTCGCGACCTCCCTCCACTGCTTCTCTCCAAACAGACGATGAGTGGCTCTATGAATCAAGAACGTCTGAGTCGACTGGGACAATTTCCCCTCGACTAATCCCGCACGAATCACGTCGATGACCCACATCTCTACATCCGCCTGAGGGACCTGCAATGCCTTCGCGATAGCGGGGTACGGCAGACTTCTCGACGCCGACGAGGCAGCGAGGGAGGTGAGTGTGAGTAATCGTATCTTGCGAGTCAGAATCGCATCGTCGAGACCGTTCTTTTCGAGCCACGACCCGGACTGCTTGTCGTCTTTGGCGTTGTTGTCATCGTCGGACTCCTCCGAGTCGTGCTCCTCCCTGAAATCCTCGTAGTCGTCGAGATTCTTCCCGTTGAAGATCTCGAGTAATTCGAACCAGTTGGCATCCGAGCGTTGTAAACCCTGGATGGCATCGAGAGTGATCAAGTCGGAGAAATCGAAGTGGGAGGGGTGGAGAAGGGCGGTGCGTAGAGCGCGGAGGGAGAGTTTGCGGGCTTGAGCGCTGGAGGAATCTGAGGGAGCTATGGTGCGGAGAGCTCGGAGGAGATAGTGGTATGATTCCCTATATTAGACAAAAAAAATATATCAGCATGGATGTGCCCGGTGGGGCAGAAAGTTTCATGTTAGAGACTGGAAGACTGTGACAATGGGAGGGAGGAGAAAAGACGAGTAAGTAAGAGATGAATATGCCGTACTCTGCTTCACCAGCATCATCCGCCGCCATGGCAATTTCCAAAAACATCTTCTGCTGTTCGTCCTCATCCGATTCCCACTCGACGATCCATCGATCGAGATTTTTGAGTTGCGGTTTCAACACCTCGTACAATCCATGACTCTTGACGACCGAGATGATGGCCAAAAAGACATGATACCGCACGTCATTGAAGTATTGAAGAATATTGAAAATCGTGGTGAGGACGGTCAGAACCATGGCCGGACCATTCATGGGCGAGGAGGTGACGGGGTTCGATAAGTTCTGACAGATGCGTGGCAGGAACATGTTCATATTGGGAGATTGACGGACAAGGTGGATGAGGAGGTTGTAGCTTTGGATGAATTCTGATATTCCCCATTTCTTATATTAGCATATAGGATAGTCGGTATAGGGAGGGTATGATGAATACTTGCCTCGCTCCGGTGCGGAATTCAGGACTACACTAGCTGTCACCAACTTCTTGAGCACTTCGTCTTTTTGATTCACTCCTAATAGACGAGTCACTTCGGCGTGGAGGCTAGGCCCTTCTTCACCCCCCGTGGTGCTGCTGGGTGCAGTCGGCTTGCGCACATGGTCGAAGTATTGCGCGAGTTCCTCGGCGAGCTCTTCGAAGCTGCCTTCGATGAGGAGGGTATTGGCTGGACCGGGCATGATGAAGGAATGAAGAGCTGACGCGATCAGTTGTCAGTATTTAGGGTGTCGTTGAACAGATGTGCGCGCGGATATGGAATTGCGCGCAAGAAGTGGGATGAATTGTTTGGTGGGGATCGCTACCGATTTCCGAAGTTTGTCCGGGGAAGTTTTTCACGGGTTGATCCATTTCCGATAAGATAATATGATCCAGAGCATTCATGTCAAGATCGGATGAGATTTTCATATATGAGTATGCCATTCATTGACTACCAATAGTAATAGAACTAATGCCTGAATACAAATCACTTGAACAATGAGATCTGGAAATAGGATTTACAAGCTCAGGATATCAAGATCGTAACGTCGTCAACTATATAATCAAAAAGAGAAGTGCAAGTTAGATGCAAATCTTCAATTCAAGAGACACTCCCACCCCAGCCAGCGATCTCCACGACCACATTGCCAATCGTACTCGCACTCCATAACGCTACCAGTCCCCATCCGATCTTACGATCCATTCGCCAACCATTCAATGGCACACAAACCAGCAATCCCACCAACGTCACCAGCAGCGTCGCCCCTGAGATCACCAGCGTCGTGCTCACCTCGAGCTCATACGGCTTATACTCGATATCATCATGCGGGTGTCGTCGATGTCGTCTCGTACTGTTATGGATCGTTCGGTAAAGACCACCAATGCCAATTCCCAACAGAATGTTCAACAATGGTCCACCAAAACAAGCCGATAGCGCCATGACCTGATATCCCAGCCGAGCGACCGTGATATCAGCCACCAGATCACCCAAGGAATTGCCCACCGCAAAGATCGTCAATCCCAAGATGGCGTCGGATATCCCAAGAATGACTCCAAACGCCTTCAGCACGCCGACCACCTCGGCGGCGATGGTCGAGATCCAGGCGATGCTGACGATGAAGCCGAGGAAACAGAGCAAAAAATGTCGTCGAGGGGGTTGGCGGGAGTCGGTGAGAGCGAGAAACAGTAATAAGACGATGATTGATCCAAGTAAGGTGTATAATGCGGAGTATCCAAGAGTCCGGAAATTAGCCGGGTCTGAGGTATTGTTCGCCCAGACGATCAGGGCGACGAATAATGGAGCGACGATGATCTGAACGCACACCAGCCAGCGATTCCATACTTTGACGGTCAGAGGCTCGTTGGCAAGTGGGCTCAGATGGTCATGGGGCTGGTCGCTGGTTGGTCCAGATGACCGCTTCGAAAGAGGATTTCGCTCCTCCAGGATGTCGTTGGAGTAGCCGAGGCCTCCGTAATGTGGGATATGGTGGGATAGTAGAGGTTGTGTGGGGGATTGATCCGAACAATTGTTGGCGCCTACCGGATGCTGAAAGACATTCGGACCTCCGTTGGGTAATGAAAGTTGACTAGGTGGAAGTGCCTTGGCTGCATCGTCGGCCGGCTTCGGGATAGGTTCGCCAACAGCTGTAGCGTCCTCGGTATCTCCATCACCATTACCCTCAACGGACTCCACCACCGGGAGGGTAATGGTGAGGAGGAACACGCTCGGGGCAGCAATCACCGCCAGGAACTTCGCCCACGCATCCATTTCAAGCCAGTTGGACAGCGTAGGGAAGAGTGTCGATAGAACAACCGATATGGATGATAATATCTTGGCAAATCGTCCAAAGCCGGGAGGTCGCTCCTCAACGCTATCGACATGAATGCCCTCCCAAGACGGTAGCGAAAGTATTGGACCATCCTGCGCCATCAGTTGAGGACTGCTCATGACGGACATGGGCATGGGCGAGTCCGTAAACGTTGGAAACGGGGAAGCTAGCCTCGAGTCGATTGATGCATCCGTTGGCGGTATTCCCAATTTTGGGAGTTCGGGCTTCGTCTCGGAAACGTCCGACGGGCCTGTCTGGTGCGCCCTCTTTCTGCTGTTGGGGATATGAAGGAATCCTTGCGGAGGTGGAGCGAGCAGATTTGACGCAGGTGCAATAGGCCCACTGTGCTCGGGAATGGAATTCTCCAGAGTCCCCGCCGACGGTGATGGCGACACGGAGATGCTAGGTGACGATGCTCCTGATACCGGCGGTCGGCCGCGGTCGGCCGACCCAGGAGCATCCAATGTCGGCGCACGTACACCCGAACTAGCCTTGGCGGCATTGCTGAAGCGTCTAGAATATGTATTTCGTCGACTCCACGAGAAGGATTGACTTCGCAGTCCGTGATGGGCCAATCCCGTACCGTGATGGGACGCCAGCAGTGGATCCGATGCAGAGGTCAACTGGTGCTGTGGCGCTCGTCTCGCAAACCCAGGATCGTAGGAGTGTCGTCTCATGCCTTTTGGAAGACCATGATAGCTGTGACGCTTCTTGACCGTATGCATGGCTGCTCGGAATTCCAACGCGCCCATCAAGCTGGGTCGAATCAGATTCAGCGTCGGACGCCGCATCTCCCCAACACCTCGATTCACGCGCATATTGCTCGTCAACGTCGCCAACGACACCTCATGATGGCCATCTCCTCCTTCTTCTTCATCGACCAGCCGAATTAACGGATTCGGCCCAGGACGACCCGGAGACGATGGTCCATGCGGACCATTACTTCGCGGGGAGTGCTGTTCGTCCGCTCCAAAATAATCGTGATAAGCTGGCCAGGCTTCCGGTGGAGTTCGTGCGTCCCGTCCACTCTCAAGAGTCAGATATTGCTGCTGGGGGGTTTCGTCCGCGCCCGCATTGCCCTTTCGCCGCTCAAACTTCCAGTGCCAAAACATGACCAGACAAACGTAGCCGAGATAGAGGCAGATCATCACCACACACTCCCAGAGCTGGAGTCGGCCGTCGGCCAGAAAGACCATGCTGAATGCACCGGCAAGGATGAAGAAGGATACATCTCGGATGAAGCTGCTTCGTGCCACTTGGAATGGTTGCACCAATGCCATCGATCCCGCGACGACTGTCGTGATGAAGCAGGCCGCTCCAATCAACTCCCCGAGCGCGAGACTTCCGCTATGGGAGCTCATGGCCGCAAAGGTCGAGAACACATCGGGACTACCATTGCCCAGCGCAAGCAACGTCACTCCCGCTACATTCTCGCTCATCCCCAGCACCGTCGCGATGGTGTTGAGGTTGACGCAGAAGAAGTCGCTGGCCGCGATCCCAATGGTCATGAAGAGCAATCCTAGCCAGAAAACAAGGATGGTGAACGCAAAGGGTTTGGCATCAGCCAGTCGGCAGTAGTAGAGCGACAGATACGATAACAAGCCAGCCTCGGTGTCCTCGCAATGGGCTTTGATGAAGGCACATTGGTCGTGCGCATGTCGAACTAGCTTACACTGGTAGGCGTCAGCTAGGAACAATTGAATGATGACACCTGCTGCTTCGATGTATTTACCTTGTCTACTCTTCTGTGTGCGATCTTTGTAAACGAAGTTGCTTCATTTTTGCTACTCAAGGCCTGTATGCCCTGAGAGCTATGCGCTATCGGTTCCGCGCCGACTCCACTGGCCAGCAGGCATCCCAATGCGATTGCGAACAGGATCCAGACGTCATAGCTCTTGACTGAACCATGTCCACTTGGGATCCAGCTCCCTCGCGATCGAGGCATATCGACTGAGAAGAGATGGAGATGAATGATGAATCAATCGAATCATTAGGTGACATTATCCTCTGAAATGATATGGACATTGAAGCTTCAGGTAGCTAGGTAATCGGATGCTGTGGCGGAGGGTGTGGCGATGACTCGTCAGTTAAAGGATCGCCGCTGCGTCGCAATCAAGATCCCGGCTCTCGGAGAAACCTTTATGCCCGCTTATGCCCGGGACGGATAAACTATAATCCCTTCAGCACGTGCAAGACCTCTGTTTACGCGACGGTAAACAATGCGATTTGCGACTTCAAGGCTACGATCACAATTACTACCTCGTGCGACAAACGTGCTACACTCATTTTGCTGGCTATTGAAGCAGTTGATGGAAGATGCCTCGCGTCGCCAATCATCCGCGGGCTACCGCACGCGTCATCTCCAATGATCTGGCTGCTTCCAGTCCGCTCAAGTCGCCCGCCAAGTATACGTCCCACATTCCTCTAATAGGGCTCATGCTGATGATATTGTTCCGGCAGGATCCCACTGAATGACGATGCGCAAGAGAAAGCGGTCCGACTGCAGTCGAGACAAGCGCTTTATGATCTTCAACTAAACCAGATTCGGGCCGCAGCGTCGCCGATGCGGAGGCTTCCCAACTTCAATCGCGCTGCCAGCTCGAGCCCGCGGTCGCCGCGAGATGGAACGCGTCGACATGGGAGAGACATGCAGGACGATGGTCTGGAAGTGATGGGCAGCAATATTGTTTCTCCGGTCAAGCGCGTTCCTATCCTGGCCAACTTTGAAGAGTGGATGAAGATGGCTACGGACAATGTATGAAGATCCACTCCATGGGCCGAGGCGATGCTGATTGAAACCAAGAAAATCAACGCCACCAATTCGTGGAACTTTGCGCTCATCGACTATTTCCATGACATGTCACTGCTCAAAGAAGGCGATGGGGTCAATTTCCAAAAGGCCAGCTGCACCTTGGACGGCTGCGTGAAGATCTATACCAGTCGAGTCGACAGCGTCGCGACGGAGACGGGGAAGCTCTTGAGTGGCCTGACCGATAATGGCAGCAAGAAACGTAAGGGCGGCGATGACGCGGGCGAAGCAGAGCAGGACGAAGGGCAAGATGGCGAGGAAGAAGACGAGGAAGACGAGAATGGGGTACGGAAACGCACGAAGAAACGGGTATGTGAAGGTACTGCCAATTGCAGCCATAAAAGTTCTGCTGACCGTGTATAGGCACAGCGGTCGGCTGGAGCTACCCTTGCAACCTCTTTTGCGCAATTACAGCTGAAGAAGTTTGACCTCGAATTTTCCGTGGATCCGCTGTTCAAGAAAGCGGCGGCAGATTTCGACGAGGGAGGCGCAAAAGGACTGCTCTTAAATAACCTCGCCATCGATGCTCACGGGCGGATCACATTCGACAGCAGTGACGAACAGCAAGACCCGTCAAATCCTACCGATGATGCGACTCTTGACGCCCAAGATGACGACAAAGATGACGAACGTGCGGAGATGGAAGGAGAGAAAGGCGTAGGCACAACCGCGGATATAGACATCGCTTCCCTTGGGGCGAAGTTCTTCCCTGATTTGAATCGCCTCGACGAGCAGGACGTATGCCCATCGCTGAAGGATTTCAGCTTCGCGGACGGCACCGGAGATCTGGACATTCCATTCCTGAAAGCGCGCCAAGATGATCCAACACATGCCAGCAAGCCTGCGAATCTTGATGAACGATCCGGCATCGTGCTTGATGATGGCATGGCCGCTGGGTTCGATGATGACGAAGATGGCCTGGGCGGATTTGAACTACCTCCCGATACTGGATTCGGTGAGGGCGGCGAAGCGTGGGCTCGAGATGCGAGTATCGTACTCCACGTTCCCGTTGGTGCCCACGGCGAGGGCGCCGAAAATGATCACGAGAACGGGGATGAGGGCGGGCACGTCGAGGTGGGGGGCTACGACGGCCAGAATACCGACTACATCGTTGCCATGAACCGAGGAGGAACCGAGGGCGCCGGCCATGATGACATCTTGAGCTACTTTGACGACGCTCTCCAAAAGAACTGGGCTGGACCGGAGCATTGGCGGATTCGGAAGATCAAAGACACCACCAAAGCCGCCGCGCCCGCCGCACCCAAGCCCCGCAAGGAAAAGGAACCCTTCGCGATCGATTTCCTTGCGCCGTTGGATCCCAAGCTGGCGACGGCCATCTACACCCCAGCGGCATCGACCGCTGCTATCTCTCTTCCGAAAACCCAGTGGAAGTCCAAGACACGAAATCTGCTCCCGGATGACAAGCACTTCAACTCGAGGCAACTGGTCCAGCTGTTCCTGAAGCCCAAGGCCCGGCTGCGCACCCGGCGGAAGGCGTCCGGTGGGGCTCCACCGGGACTCCGCGCTGGTCCGTCGGGCCCCACCATGGGTCCCGATGGAGATGTCGATGAAGCGTACTGGGCGCAAGATGCCGCATTACCTGCCGATGAGGACGTGCAAGGAAATTACGATGCGAATTTCTTCCAGGACGACGGCCTCGCGTTTCCCGGGGGACTACCGGACGACGATGATGATGACTTTGTCGATGCCCGAGAAGCATTTCCCGGCAAGGATGGAGCTGATGGCATGGCCGGCGATTCCAACCAACCGACCGGTGCTAGTCAAGATGGCGGCTACGGCGCGCAACTGGTCACGCAAGGCCGTCGAATGCGGCCGGAATACGTCCAGTATGCGCGTGTCGCCAAGAAGGTCGATGTGAGAAGGCTCAAGGACGAGATGTGGCGCGGTATGGGCTTGGAGCCAGATCCCACACCGGTGAGCAATCCCTTACCATATCACGTGCATACGCTCCGGTACTAATCAAGCATGTTATAGGAGCCGACAAGAGACAGTCGAGCCAGCACCGCTACACCCGTGTCGAAAGGTGACGATGGATCGCTCAAGTTTACATCGGTCATCCAAAACCTGCAAACCATCTATCCGCAACAGACGATGGCCGACATCTCGACGTCCTACTGCTTCATCTGTCTGCTCCATCTGGCCAACGAGAAGGGTCTGGAGATCGCCAACGAGGAAGGCCTGACGGATCTCAACATTCGCAAGGATCTACTGGCCGACTCATCTGGCGATGAGGGCTGACAGTTTCTCTGAATACCATGAGTTGGATAACATCAATGTCGTGACCTCTACGACGCCATCTCGTCGCGAGTCTACCCAACGTCTCTCGTGACCGGCTGAGTCAGGATCTCTAGCCCTACCCAGGACTTTCGATCCGTCCGGCGCTGACTTGCGGTCTGTGTCACTACAAGACGACCCTAGATGACGTCAGGTCAAACCCTTCCCAATCCTCGACCTCACCCTCACTCTGTTCCACTCCTCCAAACCTCAACTTCACTCCCTCAATCAACTGAACAAGCAAAAACTTCCAGAAGCAAGCCTCAATCAAACAATGTACGCTCTTGGAGAATTGCATGTCAGCCTAGAAGTCTGACATCCAAGCAGCTCCAACGAATCTCGATACTCTGTTCTAGAAATTAGACATGTCGTCCAACGAGAACAATCAGGCGTCGGAGCAGAAGGGCAGTGGCGGGGGAGGACTCTTTGGCGCCATCGCCTCCGGTGCTGCCACGGCCGGGAACGTGGCCGGTACGGCAGCCAGCGGCATATTGAGCACCGCCGGCGACACGGTCAATACCGCCGCCAAGGGGACCGGCGATACGCTGCAGAAGACCATCGGCGGAGTCACGGGAAACCAGCAAGCTTCCGGTGAACAGGGAAAGGGGTCGAAGGAACTCAAGTGAAAGTGTGAGCCTCATGCCGGGAAGGACTCGGGTTACGGGAGCGCAATGGACAGCGATAGGCATTCGGAAGGGTAGTAATGGGGTGGGCGGACTGATTGCTTCCACCATCTTTGCATCTTTATGACTGGCATTAGAGGTGACGACGAATGAAGCATCAGCTACATCAGGCTATTGCACTCAAGTTCTTGATTTGACATTGCTGCCACCGCTGGACACAAAAGCTTTGATAACGAACAAGATAGTGCGCAACTTGCAGCATAGTTCTCACAAGACCTTCGTCCCCAGCAAGTCCTATTCCTCGATCAAGCAGACCACACATTCCAAACAAGATCCTCGTGCATGATTTCTGAGTACGTGTTTCGCTCAATTGTTGAGGTCGAGATCCAGACAGAGAGCTCTTTCAGCCGTCCCGTTCTCCCATTCCAACAGCAACGCAGGTGCAATCGCACATCGTTCGAATATATTGTCCGTGGTAATACGCTGATACTCGTTTATTACGACTGCGAACTCATATCACCATCACTGGATCCACCAGAACTAATTCTCAATGATCGTGGATATCTGAGGCCAATCTTTCGTCGAACATCGAAGCGATCCACGTAAAGGCCGTGATTTGGGTGAGGGGGGATGCTCAGGTAACGACGTTCGACGAATTAGTGGCCTACTGTAGAGTGATTCGGCATCGGAAGAACCATTCCCCCGACATCAACCCAAACGGGGAATTCTTGGCCTTGGCAGGGCGAGCCTCGTCAGCATCAAAGAAGCTCCTGAACGCCGAAAACTTGACCGGGCAGAGAGCATCGAACCAGCGGTACTCTTTGCTCTTGCGCCTTCGCAATATCAATTCTTCTCCAACACCGCACTTCCTATACCAAATCATGTATTCCAACTCCAGCTCGTTCCTTGGAGGTGGAAGCAGCGCGCGTCCAGGCCAGTCTCAGTTTGGACAGGCGTCGCAGTATGGCGCCTCCTATGGTCAACCACCACCGGGGGGCATGTCAACGCAGCCCACGGGGTATGGAGGACCGGGTCTGCAACCGCAGTACACGGGATTCGTGCCACAGGGCCAGAATTCCTATCCGACTCAACCTCAGCAGCAGCAGCCGCCGGTAGGCCCCGCGGGCTACGGACTGCAGCAGTTCCAAGGCCAGAATCTTCCGCAGCAACCGCAGCAGCCGCAGCACCAGCTGCAGCAGGCCTTACCGACAGGCCAACCGCTGCCTCAACCAGCTTTGCCACAGCGGACAGGACAGACGTCGTCCGAGATTGCTCAATCGTTTCGCGGTCCGACGTCTTTGGCGCCACCGGCTGCCAAACCAACCAAGACGGGTTCCAAGATTCCCACCATCCGGCTCTCCTTCATTACCGTTCAGGATCAAGCCAAATTTGAGCAACTGTTTAAGTCGGCCGTGGGTGATGGACAGGCGTTGTCAGGTGAGCAAGCTTCAAAATTCCGAGTGATGACCCTAGCTGATCGTCTGCAGGTGAAAAGGCACGAGACTTGCTGTTGCGATCGAAGCTTCCTGGTGATGTGCTTTCGCAGATATGGTAAGATAATCGAAGATTGAACTGTCTACGATTGGCCGGTAAACTGACACGAACAGGACCCTTTCGGACACGACCAAATCGGGGCAGCTCTTGTTCCCCGAGTTTGCCCTGGCCATGTATTTATGCAATTTGAAGCTGGTGGGCAAGGAGCTACCCCCGGCACTACCTGAACGGATCAAGAATGAGGTCTCGAGCATGGTAGACATCATCTCGTTTGGCGTGCCAGATGATTCCCAACAGCGTGCACCCCGAACCAATGCGCCCAGCTTCGATGTCCCGCTACGTCAGAATGCTTTATCGCCTCCAGCGCCTCAGCAGCCGCAGCCACAGCAGCCGTCCAACACGCTGCTGCTCACACAGCTGTCGGCTCAGCAGACGGGTCTCCAGCCACAGCAGACGGGGTTCCCGCCGCAAGCGACAGGATTCCAATCCCAGCCCCAGATCTTGCAGCCACAGCAAACCGGCTTCCCATCACAAGTCGGAACGCAGGGGATGATGTCCGCGCCCACGGGCTACTCGGGCCCTCGGCCGCCGATGCCGCCGATGCCGACAGGCTTTGGGAATAATCTGTCCCCGGCCGTCACTGGCCCGTTACCGCTCAATGCCCAGCCGACGGGTCGACCCGGCCAGTGGGGCTTGGTGAACACGCCCAGCACCGGCCTGCCCAATATCGAGTCGCTCCAGCGGCAGATGATGCCGCAGCCAGGCCGCGAGGGTGGGTTTACGACCACGGGACTGACGGGCAACGCCACCATTCCGTGGGCCATCACCAAGGACGAGAAGAAGACGTACGATCAGCTGTTCCGGGCGTGGGATGGGCTCAAGAAAGGCTACATCGGTGGGGACATCGCCATCGAGATCTTTGGTCAGAGCGGGTTGCCGAAATCCGATCTGGAGAAGATCTGGACCCTGGCCGATACGGGCAACAAGGGACGATTGAACTTGGACGAGTTTGCCGTCGCGATGCATCTGATCTACCGCAAGCTGAACAACTATGACATTCCCGCGCGGTTGCCGCCGGACCTCGTGCCTCCGTCGACAAGGAACTTCACCGAGTCCGTCGGCGCGGTCAAGTCGCTGCTGTCGCAGGATATCGAGACCAGAAGGACCAGTCCTGCGTTGCTCCCGCAGAAGACGGGCGTCAGCTATCTCAAGACGCACTCCTTTCGCACGGACGCCAACCCGTTGAGCTCGAGTCGCAAGGATGCCACGGTCTTCAAGAACAATGACGACGAGTTTGGATACAAGTCGAGTGCACGCCGCCGGTTGGGGGCGGGGTCCAGTCGTTCACCGTCTCCCGCTCAGCCACCGTCGCCATCCTCGGAGCGCAGCAACGAAGAGCTATCGATCGAGCAGCTGCGCAAGAAGATTCGCGAAAAGCAGGTGCTGTTGGATGCAGCGGACTTTAAGGACGAGAACGCGGCGGAAGAGGATGACGCATTGGACCGCCGTGATCGACGTGGCGCCGAGGATCTCTATCGACGAATTCGACGGGTCCAAGAGGACATTGACAGTCATCCGAATGCGTCATTCACGGGCATGGACTCGAGCGCGGAGCGACGAATCTTGCGGCGACAGCTTCAAGGTCTGCGGGACCGGTTACCCGACCTCGCCTCTCAAGTCCGAAAGACGGAGCGCAGCATCGCTGACGCCAAGCTGGAGCTGTTCCGTCTCAAGGACGCGAAAGCGCACCCCGGCAGCGCTGCAGCCATCGTGGGAACCGGTCCGGGAGGGGCCGTGACCGAGGCTGATCGGCTGAAGGCTCGAGCGAAAGCGCTCATGCAGCAGCGATCAGCTGCACTCACTGGGCGACCCATCTCGACCGACGATGAAGATGCATTGGCAGCACCAAAGCGTCTGGAAGCGGAGACGACGCGCATTCGTAATGAACGAGAGAGCAATGAGCGGACAATCAGGGATGTCGAGGAGAGCGTGGAAGCGTTTGGAAAGAGCCTCGATGACAATCTGCGAGACGAGGATGATGACTCGACCACGGAGCACGAGCGGCGGCGATGGGAGGAGGGTCTCGGAGTCGAAGACGACGTCAAGGAGTTTATCTTTGACCTGCAACGGAGCAGTCGAAGTGCAAGAACTCGATCAGAGCGGTTCGTCTATAAACATGGCACGGGAGTATTATCCAGGCTAACAATTAATAGCAACGAACGGGCAGTGGACGACAGCCGCCTCCGGTCCAACTCGCTACGAAAGGACGAACCAAGACAACAAAGTCCGGTGACTCGCGAGGCTCCGGTATCAAATGCTCCCAAAGCGGCGCCATCAGGAAGTGCGTCGACTGCATCTTCCACATATTCTTCATATAAGACGCCAGAGGAACGTGCTGCCTATATCAGGCAGCAAGCTGAACAACGTATGGCCGAGAGACTGGCCGCGCTAGGCATCAGCACGGCCAACAAAACTACCGAATCTGCCCAGCAACGACAAGATCGAGAGAACAAGGAACGTGAAGAACGTGTGCAGCAGGCCGAAGCGGAGGACCGAAAGCGAGAGCAAGAGCGACAGCGTCGACTGGCCGACGAGCAAGCGCCTCCACCGTCACCAGCCAAGTCGGTGAGCAAGAAACCGCCGCCGCCGCCGTCTCGCAAATCAGGGAGAAGCGACAGCGCCGAGCAGGCGAATCTGAAGAAGCGTGCCGAAGAGGCGGCCCACGCCGAAGCCATGCGGAAGGAGCAGGAGCTGAAGGCGCAGCAGGAGGCGCAGGCCGCGCAACGAAAGGCCATGGAGTGAGTAGCGAGGACCCGGAGTCATTGAAGATGTTACTGACGGTACTCAGGGAACAAGCCAAAGAGCAGCAGGATGAACTGGAGAAAGAACGGGAGGCCACACAGGCCCGTCTCAAGGCGCTCGAGGAGCAGGTCAAGCAGGGGAAGCTGAAGAAAGAAGAAGAGAAGCGGCGAAAGCAGGCTGCTCAGCGAGAGGCCCAGGAGAAAGAGGCTCGAGCTGCAGCGCACCGGGCCGAGCTCGAGGCAGCTAAGGAGAGGGAGAGACAGTTGCAGCTACAGCTCGAACGATTGGGAGCGGAGAGCTCGTCGGATGACGATGAAGGACCGCAAGATATCACTCCGCAGGAGACGACGCCCACGATGAGCCAAGAATTGCCGCGGACGACGGCGGCGCCCACTCTGGATACGTCGGTAACATCGACGACGAGCGCTGTCCCGTCAGCGCAGTCGGTCAGCTCGCCCGTCAAGAGCCCCCAGGTTGCTGGGTTCGGTGCGACGCCCACCACGACGGACACGGAGTCGAAGAATCCGTTCTTCAAGAAGCTTGCTCAGTCCGGCGAATCGGCCAGCCAGCCATCACTGGCGGCCAGCACCCCGAGCACCAGCGAGGTGTCGACCAATCCGTTCCATCGCCTGACGCATGACGCGAAGCCGGAAGGGTGGGCTCCGTCGACCAACAACGCACCAGGTGCCCGACCCTCGCGCGTGCGGCCAGAGGACGATGAATGGTCGGTGGTATCGGACAATAACTCGTCCGATGAGGACGACGAGGACCAGCCCCGGGTCGGCCGAAACGCGACGCAACTCGCATCGATCTTGTTTGGCACCATGGGTCCACCGCCTGCGACGTCTGCCAATGACGGTTCCGCCAAGAGTCCGGACTCCAAGAAAGCCAATGGCGGGCCACCCGAGACTGCTCCCGCTGCTGCTGCTCCTCCTCCATCAGCTCCTCCGCTGCCGACAACGAGTGGGACGGCGACCGCAACGCCAGCTTTATCCGGGGCCGGCACAGCATCCCCACCGGCATCACCACCTTTGGCACCACCTCCTCCACCGCCCCCAATGCCATCCAGCAGCTTCAGTGGACCGAAGTCACCCGATGGAGCACCACCGCCGCCACCACTTCCGTCTCTGCTTCCCCCGTTGCCACCTGGGTCTACTCCCGCCCCAGCGGAAGGTCGAAGGCAAGAAGAGGAAGAGGAGGGTTATCAATTCCCACCGGCTGCACCTCCGCCTCCAGCCCCGGCCGCTCCAGCTCCTCCGCCACCTCCGGCGCCAGCCATGCCCGCAACAAAAGCTGGAGCAGCAGGAGGACCCCCTGTCGGAGCGCTGCTCGGCGAGATTCAATCCGGGAGGGCTCTCAGGAAGGTTGAAACGAAGGATCGCAGTCAGGCTTCGACGGCGGGACGAGTATTGTAACATTGTTATCATTCTCTCATGATATTGGACATCCCGACCTTCTCCTACTACTCTACTTCCTAAATCACGATACTGTATTCAGATTGAGTCTAGACCGGTTTATTTATTATTCACTCCACTATATGTTTTGTTTCTATGTAACTTGTATTGGCAGCAGTCCAGCTATTTTATACATGTTTTCCAACAAGGTAACGTCCGTATAACGCCGCGTAAGAAGGCGCATCATCAACTGGTCAGTTTCCCCTTCGTCATACAATACAACGGAAGCCAGGGGTGGGGTGACTGAATCTTCATCGTCAAGGTCGCGACAGGCGGTTCAGCTACCACCATCATCTTCATCGAATTGAAGACAATGTGCCGACGCTGTCGTTTCAGAGAGGAACAGCGGCTACCTTCGTTGTCAGTCTGATGTAGCCCAGCTCAGCCAGGTCCTCATGACGAAGAGAGCCCGCCGCACGGCCGAAGAACCTCTGCCGGACGCCGTTGACGCCGCCACCAAGAGCATCAAGCACCATCATATCATCGCCGCCAAGCGCATCCTGCTCTAAGGCAAGATGACGTCCATGCAGAAGTCCGAGTGGTGGCCAGCAGTCCACCAGTTGTCGAAGTGGTGATTGAGGATATGCCATCACGCCCATCACCTCCTCCGGCGCTCTGCTGGTCAAAGCCTATCAAGTTGGAATAATCAACCCACGGTCGACGGTGACGGATTGTCCGTTTCCTTGTCGTAGCTCATCTTTGGTAGGATAATATTAGTGTTGTTATAATTCCATCTG
>QQTW01000211.1_pt1 | contig 34619 bp, 25 predicted proteins | sample 1904831 | NCBI WGS metagenome assembly QQTW01 (sample SAMN09435610, study PRJNA476489) | Subsurface metagenome, whole genome shotgun sequencing project.
TTTTACCAATTCCTTCGTTAAAGCCTGTTGCTGGTTGGCTTTAGTTTTGTTGTCAGCTTCCTCAGTAAACCTTTTTTCCAGTGACACTCTTAGTTCTTCTAAAGTCTCAAATTCGCTAACTTCTTGAGCAAACTCATCATTAACTTCTGGAAGTTCTTTTTCTTTTAGTTCCTTCAAAGTTATTGTAAACTTTGCTTTGCGGTCAGCAAACTCTGGCTGTGGGTATTCGGAAGGAAATTTAGCATCAACTTCTTTAGTTTCGCCAATGTTCATCCCCACAATCCCATCAATGAAACCTTCAATAAACTTACCTTCATGTAGTTCTACTTGAAAATCTGTCCCTTCCCCTCCAGGAATTTCCTCCACTTCGGCTTGGGGGTCGTCGTTGACCAAAACACCCTTAAAATCTACTACTGCGACATCATTTATTTGAGCCGCGCGTCCTTCTACAGGAATCGATGTTGCTAATTCTTGACGATTTTCTTCGATAACTTTTTCGACGCTGGCGGGGTCGTATTTAACTTCCTCTGCTTGCACTTGTAAACCCGTGTATTGAGTCAGATTTAGCTCTGGCTGTACATCTACCGCCGCTTTAAAAGTCAATGGGTTGCCAGGTTGGTACTGGTCGATTAATTCGTCAAAGGAGGTGCGTAGCTGGGGTTGACCGATGGCTTTAACTTCTTCTTGCTTGAGAGCTTCAGTTAAGCCGCTTTCGATGAGGTCTTCTAAGGCTGCGGCTTTAATTCTGACTACTCCTAGCCGTTGAATCAATACTTGGCGCGGAACTTTGCCTTTACGAAACCCAGGAATATTGGCAGAGCGAGCAAAGTTCGCAATTACCTGCTCGTAAGCCTGTTTGGACTTTTCGGGGGGAATTTCTATTTCCAAACCTATTTGACTTGCGGGGAGTTTTTCCTGGGTGACTTTCATGTTTATAGTTTTATCTGACAATTTGACTAAAGGGAACTAAATTGCTGACGACAAAAGCTGTATGGCGTTAGCAACTAATTTTTTGCCTTCCTTAGCTCTGTTTTTGGCAGGGCAGGTTCAACGACACCGTGATATCTTAGTTGAGTAGATAAATTTTGTGGCGTTTAGAGCAGTTCTTAGTTTAGCGATAATTTGACGCGATCGCCTAATCTCTACCACTTTTGTTCTATACTACCTGTACCTCTAGTCTTGACTTAAAAAAACCATCTGCCAGGCTAGTAGCCAAAGTCTTTAGTCAAAGCATTATCACTATTAAAAGTTTAATTTTTTAACTAAAATAATCTACTATCAAAAATTATTTAAGCTGATTATCTGTTTTAAAGAAAGAAAAATCAATACATTGACTAGGAGCAAAACTTGACCAAATCCTATCGCGTGGCAATTTTAGGCGCAACCGGGGCTGTAGGCACGGAATTACTAGAATTATTAGCAATCCGTAACTTTCCGGTAGCCGAACTAAAGCTATTAGCTTCTCCTCGCAGTGCGGGAAAAACTATGAAGTTTAAAGGGGAAGACTTAGTAATTGAACCAGCAGGCGATCGCTCTTTTGATAACATAGACCTGGTACTAGCCTCGGCTGGCGGTTCTATCTCCAAAACCTTCGCTCCTGTAGCTGTAGCTCAAGGAGCGATAGTAATAGATAATTCTAGTGCTTTTCGTTTAGACCCTCACGTTCCTTTAGTAGTCCCAGAAGTCAATCCTGACGCAGTAAGAAACCATCAAGGGATAATAGCAAACCCTAACTGCACAACAATATTGATGGCGGTGGCGGTGTATCCATTGTATAAAGTTAGAAAAATCAAGCGCATTGTTGTCGCAACCTACCAATCGGCTAGTGGTGCAGGAGCGATGGCAATGACAGAAGTATTAAACCAAACCAAAGAAATTTTAGCAGGAAAATCCCCCACGCCAGAAATTTTCCCTTATCCCTTAGCTTTTAATTTATTTCTTCACAATTCTCCTATGACTGCTAATGGGTACTGTGAAGAAGAAATGAAAATGGTTAATGAAACTCGGAAAATCTTTAACGCTGCAAAACTAAAAATTAGTGCTACCTGTGTTCGGGTTCCCGTACTTCGAGCGCATTCTGAAGCAATTAACATAGAATTTGCATCGCCCTTAAGTGCCAGGGAAGCGAAAGAAATATTAAGCACATCTCCCGGTGTACGAGTTGTAGAAGATTGGCAAGCAAACTATTTTCCCATGCCTATAGACGCTACAGGCATTGATGAAGTATTAGTAGGTCGCATCCGTCAAGACCTATCCCACGAGTGCGGTTTAGAACTATGGTTGTGTGGCGACCAAATTCGTAAAGGTGCAGCCCTCAACGCCGTGCAAATTGCGGAATTATTAGTAGAAAAAAATCTACTGTCAACGAAAGAATTTCAAATAGCAAAGAGCTACGGTGAGGAGTAAAAACGGGTGGTAGATTTTGGCAGAGTAATTACGGCAATGATTACGCCGTTTAAAGCCGATGGGAGCGTAAATTATGCTGTAACCGAACAATTAGCAGCACATTTAGCCGCCAATGGCAGCGATACAATCGTGGTGTGTGGGACAACCGGAGAATCGCCAACCCTAACTTGGGATGAAGAATATCAGCTATTTCAAGTAGTGTTGCAGGCAGTAGCGGGAAAAGCTTTGGTAATGGCAGGTACGGGGTCAAATTCGACTACTGAAGCTGTCGCTGCGACCCAAAAAGCAGCTAGAATAGGAGTACATGGAGCTTTACAAGTTGTTCCTTACTATAACAAGCCACCCCAAGCCGGACTATACCATCACTTTCGGGAAATTGCTTCTGCTTGCCCCGATTTACCTATAGTGTTGTATAACGTCCCCAGTCGTACCAGCCAAAATCTTCTTCCTGAGACGGTAGCTCGTCTAGCGGAAATTGATAATATTGTAGGTATCAAAGAAGCGGCGGGAAGTTTAAACCAAACAAGTGAAATTAGCCGATTGACACCTAGAGAATTTCAAATTTATTCTGGTGACGACTCTCTAACTTTGCCAATGTTAGCAGTGGGTGCTAAAGGGGTAGTTAGTGTTGCAAGTCATTTAGTAGGCCCACAGTTGCAGCAAATGATTGAAGCTTTTGAAACAGGCAAAGTTGGGCTGGCAACTGACATTCATTTACAATTATTTCCTTTATTTAAGGCTTTGTTTATTACTGCTAATCCAATTCCTGTAAAGATGGCGCTTAAACTCAAAGGTTGGGACGTGGGTTCGACTCGTTTACCATTGCAATGCGAAGAAGAAGACAAGATAATTAAAACCTTAGAAAAAGTTTTGCAAGACATTGATGCCAAAACTAAAGATTTGGCTCATTAACTACCTTTTAATAAAGGCAGATATAAATACAATGAAGGTTTTAATCACCCTTTAATTGCAGAACATTTACATAAAAAATTTGCTAGAAACTTAGCTCCTTATGGGAAAAATGAAAAGTTCTACAGTTTTTATATTAAACACAATTAACCTATCGTTCAAAGGATTAACATGGCAAAAAATACATCACCAGTAGTAAAAATTATTCCCCTCGGCGGCTTGCATGAAATTGGTAAAAATACCTGCGTATTTGAGTGCAATGACGAAATAATTTTATTAGATGCGGGATTAGCTTTTCCCACTGATGGAATGCACGGAGTAAATATTGTGCTTCCTGATATGACTTATCTGCGCGACAATCGCCATAAAATAAAAGGCATGATTGTGACTCACGGACATGAGGATCATATTGGTGGGATAGCTTTTCACCTTAGACAGCTAGAAATTCCGGTAATTTATGGGCCAAGGTTAGCACTAGCAATGCTAGAAGGTAAACTTGAAGAAGCTGGAATGCGCGATCGCACAGAGTTGCGTAGTGTTAGACCTCGTGAGACAGTAAGGCTAGGTTCGCAATTTATTGTCGAATTTATTCGTAATACTCACTCTATTGCCGATAGTTATACCATTGCTTTGCACACACCCGCCGGGGTAATTATCCATACTGGAGACTTCAAGTTTGACCATACTCCTGTTGATGGCGAATTTTTTGACATCCAGAGATTAGCAGAACACGGAGAAAAAGGCGTACTTTGTCTCCTTAGCGATTCGACAAATTCTGAAGTACCAGGCTACACCGCCTCGGAGAGATCGGTATATCCCAATCTAGAACGGGTATTTAGTCAAGCTAAAGGGCGAATTTTAGTTACAACCTTTGCGTCTTCCGTCCACCGCATCAACATGATTTTGGATATAGCCAGAAAACAAAATCGCGTGGTGGGGATAGTAGGGCGCTCGATGCTAAACTTGATTGCTCACGCCCGTAACTTGGGTTATATCAAGTGCGAAGACAACTTACTGCAACCATTGCAAGCCTTGCGGAACTTACCGGAAGAAAAAGTAGTAATTTTAACAACTGGCTCTCAAGGCGAACCATTGTCAGCCATGACCCGGATTTCTAACGGCGAACACCAGCAAATAAAAATTCGTCCCGGCGATACGGTGGTATTTTCAGCTAACCCGATTCCGGGAAACACCATTGCTGTTATGAATACTATTGACCGCTTAATGATGCAGGGTGCGAATGTTATTTACGGCAAAGACAAAGGATTGCACGTATCTGGTCACGGTTGCCAAGAAGACCAAAAATTGATGATCGGACTAACTAAGCCTAAATTTTTCTTGCCTGTTCATGGCGAACATCGGATGCTAGTTAAACACGCCCAAACCGCTCAAAGTACAGGCATTCCCGCCGAAAATATGTTAATTATCCAGAACGGCGACGTGATCGAAGTATCACAAGAGGCAATGTGCGTCACCGGGAAAGTGCCTGCGGGGATTGAACTTGTGGATATGTCACGCACAGGAATAGTAAGCGATCGCATCCTCAAGGAGCGGCAGCAATTGGCAGGAGAAGGAATTATTACCATTGCGGCGGCGATAGATTGGCAAGGCAAACTAATGATGAAACCAGAAATTCACCTGCGGGGTGTAGTTTCGTCTATGGAGCGCCCAATGCTACAACAATGGGTGCAAGAGCGGATGGAAAGGGTATTAGGCGATCGCTGGTCGAGCTTTACGCAATTGGTTAATGGCGAACCTGTAGAAGTAGACTGGGTAGGCGTACAAGTACAGCTAGAGCGAGAACTACAACGCCAAATTCGTCGGGAACTGCAAACCCAACCGACAGTTACTTTATTGCTACAATCTCCCGACGAACCAGCTAAGGCTTTAGATGGGAGAAGAAGACGACGCACGCCAGCGCCGCAAATTGCCGCCTCTTAATATAGGCGACTTCTATTAATTACGCAGGGTGAGAATAAGTTGTCAGCTTCTTCCTACCCTGATTTTTTGCTGACTTCCCTGAGTGCATTTACGGAAATTAAAAATCTATAGGTAAAAAGTTCAGTGATGTCTCTAATTCCGAATCTAGGCGATTTTAGGCAAGATGATTACAAATCAACTTTTCCTCTTGCGAAAAACTCCTTTCTAAACTGTAGATACTCATTAGAACACCCACCTTACCCAACCAAAGTAGAGACGTTATGAACTTATCACAACACACAAACCAAGACTTCCTTCTCAACAACTGGATGCTAGGCGAAAAAGTAAATTTTGATATTTTCCAAGCCTTACGTCAACGCCTAGACAGAGTTCAAGTATCCAGCCCAAAACTAGCTCACCGTTTGTGTCAACTAATTCCTGCTCAATGCCCCTTTGAACGCGATATTACAGTATTTGGTCGTACATTGTTTCACATTCCCCCCATGTGCAAACTCAACCCACTGTACGATGAAGTTGTTGCTTTGCGTTTTCGGGCGCTATGCTTTTTGGCTGACGAATGCGGCGAAGATGTTACAGCTTACTGCTAAAAACTTTTATTTGCTCCTCACTCTTGCCCAATGCCATGACTGGGTTCTCAAATATTATTGATTTTTTTAGTATAAAATCCTGTCTCTACGAGCTAATTAATAAAGCAGGTCAGATATATCATTACCAGCCAAAATAGCCGCTTCTTGAGCTTTTGGTCTGATAAATATTTTAAATAAGTCTATCTATAGTTAACAATAAATAGCAAAGCAATGTTACTACAGTTAGACATAAGCAATTAATTTCAAGTCACCAATTAAAGGAGCAATTGCAGTTATGAGGGTGATTTTTTGCCTGCAAGCCTCAAAAACCAAGCAGCACCAAAATAAAATTAAACCGAATCTTGGGCAATGGCTGACGGAGATAACTAAACTAACTGCCTTATCTTTAACACTTATGGGAGTTGGTTTTTTTCAACAAACAGCGCAAGCTGAAACGGCTCGGATTGATGACATTACTATCGACCGCCAACCCGATGAAACCTACGATAGCCTAATTCAACGGGCAGAAACTGCTGCCCGAACTGCCCTTTTACAAGGATTTAACCGGACGCAAGTAACTAACGTTTCGGTAGTTATCTTAGGTCAAAATCAGGGTGTAATTGCCCCAGTTTTGGCGATAGGCTTAAGTCGTCCGCAATGGAGGGGCGGTAGTAATAAATTTACCTATTTTAATAGTGCGCGCAGCTTACTGCGTTTAGAGGAACCTTTAGCTGTCGGGTCTACTGAAGAGGGAGAAATAACCCCGTCACCACCAGCCTCATCAGCACCCGGACGAAGACGAAATAATCCTGCGGGTAGTGCGAGAGAAATTATTAATAATGCTCCTGTTCGACCAGTAAATCCATTTCCTGGTGCGACTCCACTTCCTGGAAGTCCAGCCTTGGTTCCTCGCCCTCAATCGCCCGGAATAACCCCTGTAACTTCTCCTGGGGACAATTTTAATGCTGCTCCATCCTCTGGAACTCCGGTAACTACTCCTACGCCGCAAAACTTACCCCAAGTGAATCCAGCCAATAATACTCCAAATCAACGTTGATATTTTTACCCTAGCAGATTTGCTAGGACAACATTTTTTGTGGAAGGGCTTATACTAGAAAGGTTGTCAAAAATTGGATTAGCTATTATGGCAGTTCCTAAGAAGAAAACCTCAAAGTCAAAACGAGATAAGCGCAAAGCAACCTGGAAACACAAAGCAGTAGTAGAAGCGAGAAAAGCGCTGTCTTTGGGTAAATCAATTTTGAGCGGACGCTCTAAGTTTGTCTACCCAACCAAGGACGAAGACGAGACAGAAGAATAAACTTTGTCTTTAAAAGATTTTATTCCACAATAAAGTAGGAAGCTCAAGCAACTGAAATAATGCTAGGAAAATTTTTTAAAAAACCTAATGAGGAACAGAGCGATCGCGTTCCTCCTGGTCAATACTTAACTAAGGGGTTTCCGGTGCTTACTTACGGGCAAACGCCTCAAGTTAGTATAGAAACTTGGCAATTTAAAGTTTGGGGTTTGGCAAAAGAAGTAACGTTTAGCTGGGCTGACTTTATGGCTTTACCCCAACAGCAGTTTACCGCCGATTTTCACTGCGTTACGCGCTGGTCTAAGCTTGATGTCAAGTGGACAGGTATTAAAGTTACTGAGTTCATGAAATTGATTGAGGTAGACTCGAAAGCCATTCATGTGATGGAACACTGTTACGGCGGTTATACTACCAATATTGCAATGTCCGACTTCTTGAAAGAAGAAAACTTTTTTGCCCATACAGTATTTGACGAACCTCTAAGCGCCGAACATGGCGGCCCGATGCGGCTAGTAGTTCCACATATTTATGCCTGGAAAAGCGCTAAATGGATTAATGGTTTAGAGTTTTTGGACAAAGAAGAATTAGGTTTTTGGGAGCGCAATGGCTACAACAGTCGCGGCGAACCTTGGGCAGAAGAACGTTATAGTTGATAGTTGCAACAGACACAGATGAGAGTTTGTGTCTTTGTACTTTTAAGGGTGTTTTTGCAAAAGTAGCTAGCTTCCGCTTAGAGGTATTTCCCCTAATTAGTAGTTTTGTCAGTCAACTAGGCAATATCCTCTACACTTAAGCTGAGGAATTTGAGGCAAAGGTAGGAATAAGTATGACCAAAAATGGCGATCGCCATCTTCCAGAAATTCTCGCCAAGCATGAAACTATGCTGTTAGGTGAATGGTTAAAAGAACAACTATCGGCGGGAATCCGGCGCGATGACTTGATGCGTGAAGGCGAAATGCGCGCTCAATCTGGAGAATTTCTGCGCTTATTGCGAGATGCGATCCAAGATGGTAATTTAACTAATTTTCAAGCTTCAGAATGGAATAGTATCAAAGCTCTGCTAACTAGCATAACCCGTACCCGCGTCCAACAAGGCTTTAGCCCTTCTCAAGTAGCCTTATTTATTTTTTCCTTAAAAAAACCTTTGTTTAGCCTGCTGCGCGAAGAATACGGAGGCGATAGCCAAACGGTAGCAGCAGAAATTATGACCGCCAATGACTTAATAGATAGATTAGGTTTGCTGACAACGGAGGCTTTTCAAAAAGCCCGTGAAGAAATTATTATCCGCCAGCAGCAAGAGATGATGGAATTATCAACCCCTGTTGTTAAGTTGTGGGAGGGGATATTAGCTTTACCGCTTATTGGCACTCTTGACAGCGCTCGTACTCAAGTAGTGATGGAAAACTTGTTGCAGCGAATAGTCGAAACGGGAAGCGCGATCGCAATTATTGATATTACGGGCGTACCAACGGTTGATACTTTAGTGGCACAGCACTTACTTAAAACTGTTGCCGCTATAAGATTAATGGGTGCTGACTGCATTATTAGCGGTATTCGCCCCCAAATTGCTCAAACTATCGTTCATTTGGGCGTAGATTTGACTGCTGTAATTACTAAAGCGACAATGGCAGATGCTTTTGACGTTGCTCTAAAACGTAGTGGGTATGCGGTAACGTCTGCCGATCCGCGCCCTCTAAATCGTTTGTGACCCTTGGAGAATAACTGTGGAACGCATACCTATATTGCAAATGGGCGGGTTTCTTTTGGTGACAATCCAAGTAGATATGCACGATCGCTTGGCGATGACTTTGCAAGACGATTTGACAAACCGGATCGTCGAATTGAATGCCAAAGGCGTGCTAATTGACATCTCATCATTAGAAATTGTGGACTCATTTATCGGGCGCGTACTCAGTAACATTGCCTCCATGTCGCGCCTACTTGATGCGGAAACGGTAGTAGTAGGAATGCAACCAGCAGTAGCAATTACGCTAGTAGAACTTGGGCTATCTCTGGAAGGGGTACGCACTGCTTTGAATGTCGAAAAAGGTATGAATTTGCTTTATTTATTAGTAAATCGCACCTGAAAGGAGGCAAATGGCAGCCCCTGAAGGACAAAAGCAGGAAATAGACATTTATTCTTCCAGTGATATTGTTTTAGTCCGAAAAACTGTCCGCACTTGGGCGGTGGAATTAGGTTTTAGTTTGGTAGATCAAACTAAAATTATTACCGCTTCTAGCGAACTTGCTCGCAATACCTTAACTTATGGCGGTGGGGGAACATTAACGCTAGAAGTAATTGAAGTCGGCTATCGTCAAGGTCTACGCTTAATTTTTAGCGATCGAGGAGCAGGAATTAGCGATATTGAATTGGCGCTCAAAGATGGCTATACAACCGGGGGAGGCTTAGGAATGGGGTTAGGCGGCACAAAACGGTTGATGAGCGAGTTTGAGATTAGTTCTCGTGTAGGCGAAGGAACTCAAGTTAAAATTATCAAATGGAAGTAAACCAGGGATAGCGGGAAATAGCTAAATGATCCAAAATATCCTGATTCCTGTGGTAGAAAGTAGCCAAGTTGGAGAAGCGCGCCGTAGGGCTATGGACTTCGCCTCCCAATTAAATTTTCAAGAAACCGAGCGCGGTAGAGTGGGTATTGTTGTTACAGAAATTGCCGGAAATTTAATTAAACACGCCCAAGACGGCGAATTGCTGCTACGCTCCCTCCACGATGGCGATCTTAACGGCTTAGAAATTTTGGCTTTAGATAAAGGCGGGGGGATGGAGAATGTTGGCGAGTGTCTCCGCGATGGCTTTTCGACGGGTGGAACTCTTGGGACAGGCTTAGGATCGATTTCTAGGCTGGCAGATTTTTTTGATATTTATTCTATCCCTTCTATAGGTACAGCAGTAGTGGCGCACCTCTGGGCAACTCCACCGCCGAAAAATTTAGTCAGTTTAAAAATCGGTGCGGTGAATATTCCCTTGGCTAGTGAGCAAACTTGCGGCGATGCTTGGGCAGTAATTGAAACCGAAACCGGGCGACAGTTGGTAGTTGTTGCTGATGGGTTGGGTCACGGTGAATTAGCTTTTGAGGCATCTTCGCAGGCGATTAAAGTCGCTCAAGAAAATTCTCAACGTTCTCCTCAAGAGATTATAGAATTGATGCACAGAGCATTGCGAAGTACGCGCGGTGCGGCAGTAGCTGTCGCTCAACTTGACTTTAATCAACAATTAGTCCTTTTTGCGGGGGTAGGCAATATTGCCGCAAGTATCATCGCTCCCGAAAGTCGCAGTATGGTTTCTTACAATGGTATTGTGGGCTATCAAATTCACAAATTACAAGAATTTACTTATCCTTTTCCCCCCGGTGCAACATTAGTTTTAAGCTCCGATGGGTTGACTACGGGGTGGAGAATAGATCGCTATAACGGTTTAATTGTCAAGCATCCAAGCTTAGTTGCTGGAGTATTATATCGAGATTTTAAGCGCTTACGAGATGATGTTAGTGTCGTAGTAGTTAGGCAATAATGCTATGGATGTTAGGCTTTTAACAGTGGAGGTGCGCTTTGAACAAGATGTAGTATTGGCAAGAGGGCGATCGCGTCAAATAGCTAGTTTACTCGGTTTTGACTTGCAATCCCAAACGCGCATAGCTACGGCAGTATCAGAAATTTCTCGCAATGCCTTTCAGTATGGCGGTGGTGGGAGAGTTGAATTTATAGTTCAAGATGCGGCGTTAGTAATTAAAGTTAGTGACAAAGGTGGGGGAATTAAAGATATGGAGGCAATTTTAGCTGGGCGCTATACTTCTACTACAGGGATGGGATTAGGGATTATTGGCGCAAAACGACTGATGGATAAGTTTGTAATTGAATCCGTCGCTAATGAAACTACGGCAACGCTAACCAAATACTTACCCAAACAAACACCGATAACTCCAGAAATTTTACAGAAAATTGCTCAAGAATTATCCCAGAAAACTCCAGAAAATTTATACCAAGAAGTACAGCAGCAAAATCAAGAGCTTTTACGCACTATGGAGGAGTTGCAAAGCAGGTCAAGTGAACTTGCGCGTCTAAATAGTCAACTAGAAGATACAAATCGCGGTGTAGTAACTCTTTATGCTGAATTAGACGATCGCGCGGAGTCTTGGCAAAAAGCCAGTGAAATGAAAACTCGTTTTTTATCAAACATGAGTCATGAATTTCGCACCCCTTTAAATGCAATTCTCAGCCTTTCTCAGCTACTTTTAGAGCGGCTAGACGGAGAGTTAAATTCGGAGCAAGAAAAACAAGTAAACTTTATTCGCACTTCGGCGCTAGGACTTTCGGAATTAGTCAACGATTTATTAGATATAGCCAAAGTTGAAGCGGGTAAAGTAACTATTCGTCCCCAGCAATTTGAAGTTAGCGATTTATTTAATGCTTTAAAAGGCATACTACGCCCCATACTTAATCAATCGGAAGTTAATCTAGTTTTTGATAAACCCCAAAACTTGCCGATGTATACTGATGAAGGCAAGGTTTCGCAAATTTTAAGAAATTTGATTTCTAATGCTCTAAAATTCACTCCTAGAGGCGAAATACGTGTCAGTGCTTTGAAACAAGAGCGCACGATAGTTTTTACTGTTGCTGATACGGGAATTGGCATTGCACCTAACGATCTAGAACTTATTTTTGAAGAATTTGTCCAAATTGAAAACCCCTTGCAAAGTCAATTTAAAGGAACGGGTTTAGGTTTGCCACTTTGCCGTCAACTAGCGCAGTTACTAGGCGGTAAGATCGTTGTAGAGAGTAAATTAGAAGTAGGCTCTATTTTTACAGTTACTTTACCCTACGTTTATTCGGAAGTAAAGGAAGCCGTATCGCCCCAAACGCCGATTAAAGTTTTGATAATTGATGATGAGGAAATCTCTCGCTATTTGCTCAAAGGACTACTAAAAAGTCACAGTATCAAGGTGACAGAAGCAATTAATGGTAGTGAAGGAGTCCTTAAAGCTATCTTAGAGCAGCCGCAAGTAATCTTTTTAGATTTAGTAATGCCCGAATTGAGCGGATTTGAGGTTTTAGAGCAATTAAAAGTTAATCTCACAACTAAGCACATTCCGATAATTATTCACACTTCAAAGCAATTAGAGCCAGAAGAACGCGATCGCCTAATTAATGCTAAGGTCGTGGCAATATTATCTAAAAACTTAGATCGCCCTGATGCTGAGGCAATAATCCATCAAGTATTGCTTAAAGCCGGACTCCATTTACATTTATAAGCACAAGCAACTATGCCTAAGCAGCAACCAATAAGTATTTTGCACGTAGACGATGATGAGGCTAATCGTTACGTTCATACGCGGATGCTGCAAAGGGCAGGATTTAATGTTATTGAAGCAATGACAGGGGCGGAAGCATTGCAGCTAGTCGCAGAAATTAAGCCAGATTTAATTGTGCTAGATGTCAAACTTCCTGATATTCATGGGTTTGAAGTGTGCCGAAAAATTAAAAACGATCCCGCCACCGTCTCAATTCCCGTGCTGCATTTATCCGCTAGTTTTATCCAAATGGAAGATAAAGTTGAAGCTTTAGAAGGTGGCGCAGACGGCTATTTAACTCAACCTGTAGAATCGCGTGAATTGATTGCTACAGTTAATGCTTTGCTGCGGATGCGTCAAGCGGAGGAAACCGCGATTTCTTCGGCGACACAATGGCAAATAACCTTTGACTCTATTTCTGACGGGGTTTGCTTACTCGATCAAGGGAAAATAGTCCGTTGCAATCAAGCAATGGCAAATATTTTAGGGAAGTCGGCTCAAGAAATTATTGGTTGTAGCTGCGGTGAATTATGGCAAAATGTGGGCAATGAAGCGATAGGCGAGTTTTTGGGCGATCGCCTCGATCTTACCCGTCGCCAAAGTCAAGAAATCCAAATCAATCAACGCTGGTTTGAAGTCAAAGTTGATCCAATTTTAAATAAAAGTGGCGTTACAGGTACAGTCCAAATTTTTACCGATATTACCGAGCGTACCCAGCTATTGCAACGCGAACAATCCGCCCGCGAACAAGCGGAGGCTAATAGCCGCATGAAAGACGAATTTTTGGCGATTGTGTCCCACGAACTGCGATCGCCCTTAAATGCGATCCTAGGCTGGGCTAGGCTCATGCGAACGCGCGTCTTAGAAGATTCGGTACGCGATCGGGCAATAGAAACTATCGAGCGCAATGCTTTGTTGCAAGTCCAAATGATTGAGGATTTGCTAGATATTTCCCGAATTATTCGCGGGACAATTCGGCTAATTGCTCGTCCCATTCAATTAAAAATTCCGATTGAAGCAGCAATCGAAACAGTATTACTAGCAGCGCAAGCAAAAAAAATTCAAATAGTAACCAATTTTGAGCCAACAATCGGTATGGTATCGGCAGATAGCGATCGCACTCAACAAGTAATTTGGAATTTGCTATCAAATGCCATTAAGTTTACCCCTTCTGGTGGCTCTATTGAAGTGCGATTATCGATGATTCCTCCCGTCGCTCAAATTCAGATAATTGATACAGGTTGCGGGATTAGTGCCGAATTTCTGCCCCATGTATTTGATCGCTTTCGTCAAGCTGATGCTTCAATGACGCGATCTTATGGCGGTTTAGGATTGGGACTTGCGATCGCCCGTCAATTAGTAGAACTGCACGGCGGGACGTTGCTTGCTCAAAGTAAAGGAGAAGGACAAGGATCGACTTTTACAATCGAGCTACCTTTAATAAGTGAGCAATTAGAAAATATAGAAAGCCCAATCGCGCGGACAAGTCAGGAAATTAACTCTAATTACTTACCTTTAGAAAACTTCCCAATACTCCAGGGGTTGCAAGTTTTGGTAGTCGATGATGAAGACGACAACCGCGAAATTATTACTTTGGCATTGCAAGAGTACAACGTTAAAGTAATAACTGCCAATTGTGCAATGGCGGCGATGGAAATAGTTACCCAAGGAAATTTAGATGCGATCATTAGTGACATTGGAATGCCTGACGAAGACGGGTATAAATTAATTAAAAAAATTAGAGATTGGGAAATTAGCCAAGGACTAAAACCAATTGGGGCGATCGCGCTCACAGCCTACGCTAGAGATGAGGATCGCCACAAAGCGATTTCTAATGGTTTTCAAATGCACCTATCTAAACCTATTGAACCCCACAAGTTAGCCTTAGCTGTTAGTCAGTTAGCTAGTAATATTGCTAATTAAATTAAGATTATTAGCTAACAACCATTGGTAAGCAAATAATCTTAGTTTCTTCAATCGCCGCTAATAAATCACTCCAAGAGGAGTTAGCCAAGCTATCGCGGATAACGTGGGCGGCGGCAAATCTTTCTACAGGGCCCAGTCCTACAACCCACATTCCCGCCGCTAAACCAGCTTCAACACCCGCCGCCGCATCTTCTACTACTACGCATTCTGAGGGGTCTAATCCTAGCTGCATTGCGGCATGAAGAAAGACATCAGGGGCGGGTTTGTGGCGATCAACACTATAACCATCACTAATAGCGGCAATGCGATCGCCTATCCCCAATAATTTTGTTACTAAATGAGCATTTTTGCTAGACGATCCGATCGCTATTTTAATCCCTGCTGCTTGTAATTCCTCTAACAAAGGCAATACTCCAGGCAATAAATCCGCCGGACTCAAATCTTGAATAAAGGCTTCATAATAGCTATTTTTCCGTGCCATCATTGCTTGAATTTCAGCTTCAGGAATAGAAACATCGCCCAGTAAATGCAGTAAAGAATCACGCCTTGCCAAACCGCGCATTGCCTCATTAGCTTGGCGATCAAAAGTAATCCCTTCCTCATCCGCCAACTGTTTCCAACCTCGGTAGTGATACTCAGAAGTGTCTGTTAACACGCCATCCAAGTCAAAAATTACTCCTTTAATTGGTAATTTTGTAACAGTTAAATCCGATTCTTCACTGTTATTAATGTTTGTCACTTTTACCTCTGTAATTCCGTCGGTACTTGTTAAGTCAAACTCACAACATTGTTGTTGCCAGTGCAGTTTAAAATTTAAGCGCGTCCAACCAGGGGGTAAATGGGGAGTATCGATAATTGGCCCAGTTTCAGTTAAACGCACTCCCGCAAAACCAAAGATTACTGATTGCCAAGTACCACCTGTAGAAGCGGCGTGAATCCCTTCGTCAGCGTTGCCACGTACATCTTTAAGGTCTACCAATGCTGCACGCATAAAATGTTCGTAGGCTTCGGCGCACAGGTCTAAGTCACAAGCTAAAATAGCGTGTATTGCTGGCCCCAGCGAAGATCCATAGGTGTGATCGGTGCGATCGCTGTAATAATCCCAATTAGCCCGCAGTAGGGCAAGGTCTTCTCGATTTGCCAATGGTGTTTTTAAAGGCAGTTGGCGCAGTAAGTACAACAACATCAACACATCGGGCTGCTTGAGAATTTGCCGTTGACCCGTAGCTTCAATGCCCAAAAGTGCTTGCATTGAGGTATTTCGCCCTTCGTACTGGGACAAATCTACATCGGTTAAATCAAAGAATCCATCGCATTGTTCAATTAATCCAGTTTCGGGATTGTGCAGTACAAGCAAATGTTGTGCGACGTGCTGCCATCTTTCTAAGCGTTGGGGAGTAAGATTTAGTTTTAGCTCAAGTTCTGTTGCTTTAAAGGGATAGTTTGTTTGCAGCCAATCTAACACAGCTACAGCAGTTTCCATATGCCACCGCACCATGCGGTTAGTAAAAGCATTATTGTCTACGTGTTCGTGGTTTTCATCGGGGCCAATCACATCGTTAATTTCGTAACAATTGCGAATTTTATTCCATTCAACCCGGCTACCCCAAAATACCGCAGTATCAAGGATAATTTCGGCTCCTTGTTGTTGCATCCAATCTTCGTCGCCCGTTGCTTGCCAATACTGCCAAACTCCGTAAGCTACATCGGTTGTAATGTGCAGTTCAATATCACCGCACCAAATCCGTACCTGCTCACCATTGGGGCCTGTTACCCATCGGGGGGTTACTTCATCTCCTGTGCTGGCACTTTCCCAAGGATACATAGCGCCTTCATAGCCAGCTTCAGTAGCTTTACGTCTTGCACCATCTAAGTTGTGGTAGCGGTAAGATAGCAAGTTTTTCGCTACTTGGGGTTGAGTAAAAGTTAGGAAAGGGACAAGGAATATTTCTGTATCCCAAAATACGTGACCGCGATAAGCGTAGCCAGATAGAGTTTTAGCTGGAATACTTACTCTGTCGTCGTGTCGGGGTGCAGCGATTAAAAGTTGAAATAAGTTGTAACGAATAGCTAATTGAGCCGAGAAGTCGCCTTCAATTACAACATCGCAATCGTGCCATAATTCATCCCATACCGCTCCATGAGCAGCTAGAAGGGTTGCATAGTTCTTAAAACTTGCTAAATGCTGCAAGGCTATTTGAGCAGGCTCCGAAACCTGCCTTGAAGTAAAGACTGTAACTATCTTTTCTAAAGTAGTAGTTTGTCCTTTTTGGGCAGTAAATTTGGTTTGTAAGTTGGCTGCTATCTCTATATTAGCTTCGCAAGTTAGTTTTGTCGCTATACCTAGTTCAATCCCAGACTTCAAACAGCGCAGTTGTACCCAATCGCTATTACGCACGACTCCTTCGTTTAATAACTCCCAGTGTTTTACGCCTTGGTTGTCAGGGTAAGTGCTGAGACTAGCATTTACTTCAATTATCCCAGTAAAATCTATGGGCGTAACCGAGCATCGCAGTATCAATAAATGCTCGTCTGCCATGCTTGCTAGGCGTTCAAAGTGCAACTTGACTGTATTGCCTGCGGGACTACGCCACAGCACGTAACGGCTTAATATGCCCCAATGCAAGTCTAATTTGCGGGAGTATTCCAACACTTCGCCTTGAGCTAGGCTAAAAACTTCGCCAGCGATCGCAATTTGTAATTGTAGCCAGTCAGGACAATTTACTAACTCTGTATAAACAACCGGAACATCATCATACACCCCATGAATAAATGTTGTAGCGTTTGCGCCGGGATAGCCTTCTTCAAAAGTGCCGCGCGTTGCTAAGTAGCCGTTTCCAATCGTAAACAGCGTTTCTTTATGGTGTAATTCGGCAGGCAAAAATTCTGTTTCAATGACGTTCCAAGCGTTTCTATCCATCACTTGCTTATCTCACAACCGTAATTTTTTTAGTGCGTGAATTGCTTTAATTAGCATTCCCTCGAAGCTAAACTATTTGGCTATTGTTGCAAAAACTTTACGAAAGGCAGCAAAGTAGGTTGGAAAAGTTTTACCTATACCTATGCTTCAATGACTACGCGCAGATTCCCGCGTTTTCTTGCAACCCGACAAGCGGTAGTGCTGCCAGAACGTTCAAATTCTAAGTCAAGGATGGTATTCCCAACGCGCAAGTTATGTAACGACAACTGATTAATCGATTCTGGTAGCGCTGGATCGATAATTCGCAAACAGTTATTCGCAGCATCCGGCACTAAATTTACCATCATATGCAACAACTGAAAGATACTTCCAGTAGCCCACGCTTGGGGAGTACAGGCAACAGGGTACTGTACGGGGGTATTGTTGCCATTACGCTGGTAGCCGCAAAACAATTCTGGGGGACGCTGGTAAGATTGGGTCAAAGTCATGTCTAGCAAGCCTTGAGATACTTCTAAAGCTTGTTCGGCAAGTCCCAAACTTCGCAATCCCATCGCAATTAGGGAATTATCGTGTGGCCAGACAGATCCAATATGATAGCCCATGGGGTTGTAGGCCGGAGACAAACTACTCAATGTCCGAATCCCCCAGCCGTTGAACATATCCGGCGCTCGGAGTCTTTCGGCGACACTACTAGCGCGTTCAGTAGTAAGAATACCCAAATGCAAACAGTGACCAGGATTTGATGTAATACTATCTACTTGGTTTCCTTCGCCATCTAAAGCCAAAGCACAAAAATGTTGATCTTCCATCCAGAAGTCACGGTTAAATCGGGCTTTAAGTTCTCTAGCTTCTTCTAGCCAGCGATCGCTTAAGTCAATCCGCTTTTTCATGCGGGCAATTTCTGCTAACCTAATTTTGGCTGCATAGGTATAACCTTGCACTTCAGATAGGATAATTGGCCCAGTTGCAAGTTCGCCTTTACGGTTGACAATACAGTCTCCAGAATCTTTCCAGCCTTGGTTAGCAAGTCCGCGCCGCGATTTGCAGATATAGCCAAGATAGCCAGTTTCCTTACTATTGCGATCAATCCAATCCATTGCGGCAATTGCATTTACCCATAACCTATCTAAGGTTTCTTTGTCGTAAGTCCAGGCGTAATACTCGGCGTACAACATCAACCACAAAGGAGTAGCGTCAATGGTTCCGTAGTATGGGGTATGAGGAATTTCTTGACAACGCGCCATTTCTCCTTGGCGCAATTCGTGCAGAATTTTACCAGGTTCTTCTTCGCGCCACTCATCTTCTACTTTGCCTTGGTAGAGTGCTAACAGGGTTAAAGTTTCTTTGGCAATTTGCGGGTTCAGCATCAAAGTCTGAGAAGCAGTAATCAACGAATCTCTGCCAAATAATGTTGAATACCAAGGTACTCCGGCGGCTACAGTTTTATGTTTGCCAAAGGTTTGACGCAACAAATATAAGTCTTGTTCGGCTCTGTCAATTACGCGGTTAAAAGTTGCTTTATCGGAGCGTATTTGCGTAATTTGTTCGCCCCAGTGCTGTTCTTCTGAAGATTCCGCCGCTTTAGCTTGTTTTAGAGTCGAAGGAGCGTTGGTAATTGTCGATGCGGAGCCATTATTTAGCAGCATTTGCAATCGATAACCCAACTTTTGCGTTTCGTGGGAACCTAGCTCAATTTGCCACAACGCTGTATAACCTTTAAATTTATCTGGGGTGCGATGCTGAAACTCAATAACTGATTGCATCAAAGATTTGTCTAACCCTTGGTAAGCAAGCCTTAACGATTCTGGGTGGCGCGGCGTGTCTTTTTCGGTGTTTGGGGCAAATTCTCTTAATATTTTCCCTTGTTTTTCCCGGTGAGTGCCTCTAATTTCAAATAAATCGACAAAATCAGAGTTAAAACTAATGCTAATTTCAAAGCTGACGGGGCTTGTACTGTAATTTGAAACTTCTATTTCTTCAAACAACGCTCCACTAACAGCAATTTCGCGGCGAATTCCTAGAGTGTCTGGTTTTAAACGATCTTCTATGTGCGGATTTGTACAGAGAATTGATAGCAAAAATCCTTTTTCGGCGGTACTGCTGAGTAATACAGGACTTCGCCCTTCTATTTGCAACTCTAACCGACTCAGAAACCTAGTATCGTTGCAAAATAGCCCCATACTAGCGGTGCGATCGTCCATCAAACAGCCCGAAATATTGCCTAGAGTATCTGTAACTAAAAATATATCGTCATCTTTAATTGTCAGTGTTGGCTGCGGTCGTTCGCTGATTACACAAGGCCACTCGGTAATTGGTGCGTCTTCAGCCGGGATAAAAGCGATGCCATCAACAATAATTTTGTCTGGTGTTGTGATCGTTTCTGCTGTCATTGTCAAGATTTCTGCTTTCTAGGGTTAGTTTGTTTTCTTGCTGCCAAAGATGGAGCTTTGCTGTACACTATTAACCGCTTAACTATAGGTAAAAATACTTATTTTATCTTGACAAGTGCCAAGTTAAAGGATAATTACTTTTTAAATATAAAGTGATAAATATATATCTTTATTCATGACGAAAGTTTGAGTTTTTGAGCCGAGTCTGTGGGTACTGACTTGATTTTTACTACATACTCAGGTTTTTACTCTACTTTAGTCCCTGCTGCTAAATTAAAGCTCATAAACTATTGTAAACATCTTTAATACTTATACACAATCCGTTAAATTTTTATGTATTGAAATTAGAAGAATTACAAGGATTTTGGGCGATCGCCAAATCCTTGTAGAAATACACTCAAACGTTAGTTTTTATCGCGTTTAGAGGCAATTAGCGCCATGTCATAAGCTCTAAGATACTGATCGGTCATCGATTCAACACTAAAATTGTTGACTACATAATCTCGACAAGTTTGGCGATCTAACTTACTAACTAAAGGGACAGCTTCAACCATTTTTTCGATAGAATGACAGACAAAACCTGTTTTTTCATGGGCAATAACTTCAGGTACAGAACCCAAAGCCATACCAATTACAGGAGTTCCTGTTGCCATAGATTCAATCATCACTAGCCCAAAAGGTTCGCGCCAAGTAATCGGAAACAAAGTCGCCATAGCACCACTTAAAAGCGCAACTTTTTCATCGTGGGAAACTTCGCCCAAATACTGAATTTGCTCTCCATCGATGTGGGATTCTAGTTGTTCTGAGTAAAAAGCACGATCTACAGCATCAATTTTACCAGCCATTTTTAACGGCAATCCACTAGCACGAGCAATTTCAATTGCTTGCAAGGGCCCTTTTTCTGGAGAAAGCCTCCCCACAAAAGCGAGATAAGCAGGTTGGGTAGGAGTAGCACAAAAAGGATAAGCCTTGGTATCAATACCGTTGTAGACCGTATGGATATAGTTTAAGCCTAGGCGGGGTTCTCTTTGCGCCTCGCTGATACTAATGTAAGGCTGCCATGCAAACTGACGAAACATTTTTTCATTGTCTGGGGTAAAAATTCCGTGCATGGTGTGAACTGTGGGAGTTTTAACCAAGCTGCTATAAGGAAGCCCCGCACAGCCAACATGAGAATGAATAATATCAAAATGATGGGCTTGTCTGTAAACATCATGCAGCATCATTTGTTCGTAAAGCCCTGGCTCTTTAATACTAGGATCGAGCCTAAGAGCTTGGTTGTGTACTGATTTGAGATGGGCTGTAGTAATAGAGTCACCAGAAGCAAACAAAGTAACTTCATGACCTCGGCGGACTAATTCATCGCTAAGTAAGCTGACAATTAGTTCTATACCGCCGTAGCGAAAAGGGGGAACGCGCTCCCACAAGGGAGCAATTTGAGCAATTTTCATATTTTAGTAGCGGCAAAAAGTAGCAAACGTAGGTAAAAATCCTCGCTGGCGATCGCACAAAAGTAGGCAAACCTGTCACCTAAGTTAGGAAAACATCTTTAATAAAGCAGTTCCTTAAAGAAGATATAACATTGACAGGTACGGCAAAGGTACAATGTATATCAAATTTGAGAAACTTTAGCCGACTTAATAAAGCAAAAGACTTAACGCTTCTTCGGTAAGATAAGTAAAGAAGATTATTAGTGGTGGTCTAAGGGTTCCAACAACCGCCATAATTTCCAATTCCAAACAGCGACAACAAGCAAAGTAAGTTTTTTGCTCTACTTCTTGGCGCGGCAGGCAACGGGAAAGTAGTTAGACGTAAAAAACGACAAGCTATGAGCATTTCTACGGTTTCCGTGTTAAGCGATCTGCTAAACGCCATACCTCAACTCAGACCTCAGCTTTATTTTAAGGCTTCCTTAACTGCGCTTTCTCACGCAATGGAAGATCAAGTATTAGCTGATAATACTGCTCAACCTTTGCTAATTGCTAGTTTTCAACGGGAACGCTACTATCGCCAAGAAGCTCATCGTTACAAGCGAATTGCCCAAAGGACAGACCAAGTTTATGTACTCTCAGCTTTAGAAACAGATTTTACCAATGCTTCGGGTTTTTATGAAACGATCGCTTTTGATTTAGAGGATGCTTTAAGTCAAGAGTGGCATTTAGTGATAATTGGGCAGCAATACGCTACTTGCTTGGTATGTAGAGAGCGGTTTATGAATCCAAGTAAAAAGTCGCAAATGCCTAATACTTTTGACATCGACTCGTCGCGCCAATTTGAAGGGATATGGACAAGAGATCGCACTGTTAGTTTCAAAGCCGCAGAATTATTACTAGCAAGAATCCTTAGCTACAGACCAGAATTAAGCACTAAAATTGAGCAAGCACGAGATAATTTTGGCATTTCAAATCCTAGCAAGCGTAAATCGCCAAAAAAGCCTAAAACCTTAGCGATCGCCCAAACTGTCCCAGAACTTGGCTTTTCAAATATCGATCCCGATCCATTTGTGCAGCGTTTGGTTACTTATTTGCAAGCAGGGCAATATAAACTATTAAAAGCTTACGGTGCGATCGCCGAGCAAGAACGCAAAGAGCGGCTTGTCAACTCAATTACAGCAGCTATCCGGCGCGGAAGTAACACAGGTCACCCTTTACACCCTCAAGAAATTCTCTCTGTAGCGGTGGAAGAATTAGGACAAGCGCTGTCGGTGTGTCGCTGCTTAATCTACCGAGCGGGAGCAACCGAAACCACCGCAACTATTACTAACGAGTTTTTAAAAGAGTCCGTGTCATCGGTTGCTGGACAAGACTTACAACTGCAACAGCACCCTTTATTTCAAGAAGTAGTACAACAAGAAAGCATTGCCATTACAGACACCCAAACCGACGATCGCATTACAAATTCTGTAGCGTTGCAAGCGCTTGTAACGCGCTTTAGTCTCCGTTCTTGGCTAATGGTTCCTGTGCTGTACCAAAGGCGCTTTCTAGGCACAATAGAGTTGCATCATTGCGGCGAATTGCCTCACCCTTGGCAAGAGAATGAAGTGTCCTTAGTAGAAGAAGTTGCAACTCAAGTAGGAGCGGCACTAATTCAAGCTGAGGCTTATGCTAACTTAGAAGACCTCAATCAACAATTAGAAGCTCTAGATCGCACTCGTAGCAATTTAATCGCCATTACAGGTCACGAATTACGGACACCTTTATCGACAATTCAAGTTTGCCTCGAAAGCCTAGCCACCGAGCCAGATATGCCTGGGGAATTGCGCGAAATTATGCTTAGTACCGCTTTATCAGATTCCGAGCGGATGCGAAAGTTAGTCCAAGACTTTTTAACTCTTTCCTCTTTAGAAAGCGGACAAGTACAATGGCATCCCGAATCATTATCTTTAGAAGAATGCGTTACCCTAGCTATGAGCCGGACTCGTAGCCGCGCTTTAATAGAAGATCGTCCCCAAATTACAACTCAGGTATCCGAGCAATTGCCTTTAGTTAGAGCCGATGGCGATTGGCTAGTGGAAGTAATATCTAAGTTGCTTGATAATTCTAGTAAATTTACTCCCCCTCAAGGAAAAATTACCATTAATGCTGCTTGCCGAGACGATCGCACACTCGAAGTTACGGTGACAGATACCGGACGAGGTATTGAACCCCAACGCCTGGAACTTGTATTTGATCGTTTTTATCAAGAGGAAGCATCTTTGCGCCGTACAGTGGGCGGTACAGGGCTAGGACTTGCAATTTGTCGTCAAATTGTCACGGGGTGGGGCGGTCAAATTTGGGCAGAGTCAGAGGGAAAAGATCGCGGTAGTACATTTCATTTTACGATTCCGATTGCGATCGCACCAGCAACGCCACGTAATTACAAAAAAGTGCAGAAGTAATTGGTCAAACTGTTACAGTTCCTAACATAGTCGTAATAGATAGGCGATCGCAATGATACGATGCCCTAAAACGGTTTGAGAGAGTCATTTATGGCAGAAGAACTTTCTGGACAAACTCCGATATTTGGCGGCAGCACTGGCGGCTTGCTAACTAAAGCGGATAGAGAAGAAAAATACGCTATCACCTGGACTAGCCCCAAAGAGCAAGTATTTGAAATGCCAACGGGTGGTTCAGCCATCATGCGGCAAGGCAAAAACCTTCTATACTTGGCTCGTAAGGAGTATGGAATTGCGATCGGTGGTCAGCAATTGCGGACAAAGTTCAAAATTACAGACTACAAAATCTACCGGATTTATCCTAGCGGTGAAGTGGAATACTTGCATCCCAAAGATGGCGTATTCCCTGAGAAAGTAAATCCAGGTCGTGAAAAAGTTCGTTATGTAGACCGCAATATTGGCAGAAACCCCGATCCAGCTAAATTGAAGTTTAGCGGGATGTATAACTATGATGTAGAACTACCAAAATCACCAGAAGCTAAAAAAGCTGGTTCCTAAAGCTTTTTGGTAAATACCTAGATAGTTTAAATTAGTCTCGGTAGTTTAGTATTACCGGGACTAATTTTTTTATATTGGCTCTTTTTGCACTCAAAAAACCGTCATGATTTTCCCTAATTTTTCTCAATTTTCAGAACTAGCAACGCTGGGCAATTTTGTTCCTGTGTATCAAGAATGGGTCGCTGACTTAGATACCCCGGTTTCGGCTTGGTATAAAGTTTGCTCAGAGCAGCCTTATAGTTTTTTGTTGGAATCGGTAGAAGGTGGGGAAAATATCGGGCGCTATAGTTTTTTAGGCTGCGATCCGTTGTGGATTTTAGAAAATAAAGGCGACTTCACGACCCAAACTCATAGAGATGGTTCTACGGAAACCTTTACGGGCGATCCGTTTGTAACTTTGACCCAATGTATCAAATCTTTTCACCCAGTTAAGTTGCCCCAATTACCGCCCGGAATTGGCGGTTTATTTGGCTTTTGGGGTTACGAGTTAATCCAGTGGATGGAAAAGCGCGTTCCTATTCATCCGGCGACAGAAACCGATTTGCCGGATGGTTTATGGATGCAAATTGATCAATTACTGATTTTTGACCAGGTAAAGCGGAAAATTTGGGCAATTTCTTACGCAGATTTGAGAGATCCAACTGTTGATTTACAGCAGGCTTATAAACAAGCAGCAAGTCGCGTTACCGCCTTAATTAGCAAGCTACAATCGCCCCTTGATAGCAAAAATACGGTTTTAGACTGGACTCCGCCGCAAAGTTCTTCTCAGCCTCTAGAATACACTAGCAACATTTCTCAAGCAGATTTTTGTGCGAATATCCAAACTGCCAAAGACTATATTAAAGCTGGGGATATTTTTCAAGTTGTCCTCTCTCAGCAACTAAAGGCGCAGTACACGGGCGAAGCTTTTGCGCTTTATCGCTCTTTACGTTTAATTAATCCTTCGCCTTACATGGCTTATTTTAATTTCCAATCTTGGCAAATTATCGGCTCTAGTCCTGAAGTAATGGTAAAAGCGGAAATCGACCCAATGAAAGGAACTTTAGCCACTTTGCGCCCCATTGCTGGTACTCGTCCGCGTGGCAAAACTCCCCAAGAAGATATATTACTAGCTAAAGACTTGCTGCAAGATCCTAAAGAAATTGCCGAACACGTTATGTTAGTTGACTTAGGGCGCAATGACTTAGGTAGAGCCTGCATATATGGAACAGTAAAAGTTGACGAATTGATGGTTATCGAGCGCTATTCTCACGTTATGCACATTGTTAGCAATGTTGTCGGACAATTAGCGCCTGATAAAACTGCGTGGGATTTACTTAAAGCGTGTTTCCCGGCGGGTACAGTAAGCGGCGCACCCAAAATTAGAGCAATGGAAATTATTAACGAACTTGAAACAAGTAGGCGAGGTGTATATTCGGGGGTTTATGGCTACTACGACTTTGAAGGACAGTTAAATAGCGCGATCGCAATACGAACTATGGTACTACGCGATCGCGCCGTCAGTGTCCAAGCAGGGGCAGGTATAGTGGCAGATTCTGACCCCCAAAAAGAATACGCAGAAACCTTAAATAAAGCTAGAGGTTTAATAGACGCAATTCGCTGTCTTCAGGGCAATTAATGAAGCTAAAATTTTTAGTGCGAAGTCTTATTTTAGGTGGGGTACTATTTTTTTTAATTAAAGCTCTTAAAGACAATTGGCAAGAAGTAGCCCAAATCCAAATTAGCAATCAAGGCTGGCTTTACCTAGGTAGCGCGTTAGGAGTAACGTTACTGGCGCATATTTGGACGGGGTGGGTATGGAGTTGGATTTTTCAGACTCTCAATCAAAAAGTTAGCGCCCAGTGGGCAATCCGAGTTTACCTAAAAACAAATATTGCTAAATATATTCCCGGTAATGTTTGGCACTATTACGGGCGGATTCGTTTGGCAACAGACGCGAATATTCCTACTAGCATTGCAACTTTGAGCGTTTTATTAGAACCGCTTTTACTAGCCGCCGCCGCTTTAATTGTTGCTTTAGTCGGAACGTCGTCGCAAAATAGATTGTTGCAAGTTTTTAGTTTAGCAGTGGTTTTAATTGCTATTCATCCCCTAATTCTCAACCAAGGGCTTAAGCTCCTTAGCAAGCTCAAAAATAAAGGTAATGATGTCAAAAAGATCGACCATTATCCTTTTTTACCCTTATTAGGTGAATTAGGTTTTTTAGGATTGCGCGGCGCGGGATTTGTATTGACATTTTGGGCGCTAGATCCTGTAAATTTCAATCAAATTCCGATTTTAATTAGTAGTTTTAGCCTAGCTTGGCTGCTGGGTTTGGTTGTACCGGGAGCGCCGGGAGGAATTGGCGTATTTGAAGCTACAGCGATCGCTCTACTTGGATCTTTATTTTCTCCAGGACTTATTTTGAGTGTTGTTGCTTTGTACCGTCTAATTAGTATTTTGGCAGAGGTTATAGGGGCGGGACTTGCTTATTTATGGAATAGAAGCGTCACTCCCACTTAATTTTTTAAAGTACAGTAGATAAATGCTTTTTTATCGCTTCTCCAACCGCATTCCAGTTTAGGCGAGATTCATATTCCTGAAAAGAGGAAGATGATAAAGCTAGATATTTTGAGTAGTTAGAAAATAAATCAATAATATAACTGCAATATTCAGTAATATTCGCATCTGCTTCAAAAATTTTGCCGTTGTAACCATCTCGAACCAGTGTAGAAATTCCGCCAATATTTGTAGATATACATGGCAAACCAAAAGAACTAGCTTCTCTCAAAACTCCTGGCGTAAAATCTACTCTAGCAGGTAGAATCAAAAAATGAGCTTCTGTAAACAAAGACTCTACTAATTTTTGACCTTCTTGAGTTGAGCGCTCAACAAAACCATATACTTTTACAAAGTCCGGTAAAAATTCATCGACTGGAGGCTGGCAACCCAATATAGTAAGTTCTGTAGGTATGCCAGAGTTATTTAATTGTTTTGCTACTTCAATCGCTACATCGCCCCCTTTTCTCAACCATGCTACGCCACAAAAGAGTAACTTGCATACTTTTGATGATTTAGATTTAATAATAATTTCAATTTCTTCTTTGGTTCGATTACATTCTAAATTAGCTCCCGTAGGGACTACTTTTATTTTTGCTGGGTCAGCTTCTTTATAAGTTCGAATTGCCAATTGACCAGCCCAATCAGAGGAAAATATAATTAAGTTGCAATTTTTTAAAGCTAGTTTGTCTAAAGTTTTGAGATGACGAAGGGAAGTTTGACAAGGCTCACCATCAGGAAAAGTACTCATAGTTCCCGCGTACAAAGAATCTGTCCACATGACAATAGGCTGCTTACATTGAAGGTGAGCAATTACATTCATGTGCGGACATAAGATCACATCAGGATTAATTTTTGAGATATTTTCCCCGATTTGTTGGGCATAATTTTTGTTTATAGATGGCGCTGCCCAATTGTGATAAGTTTTGAAGTTTAAGAGTCGATGTGCATGATATTCTAACTTAGATAGGAGGGAATACTTGTCTTTTAAAGCACCAATATAATCAAGCTCACAGTGTTTTTTTAAACACTGAGCCATATAATAGCTCGTACCAAAGTGTCCTATTAAATGAGGCGACCATGTCCACTTTTTAAGAAGATTGTAATGAGTTACAAAAGCAACTTTCATGTTTGGGTTCAATTTATAAAGGTAGGTTTTAAAACACCACTCTTTCTCATCTAAGTAGTCCTAAATAAGTAACAATAGCGGGTAGATGCTATTTCTAAGTACGCAAAATTTGTTTAAAGTAGCAGATAAGTTCCAGACAACTTCAACGCAGTTTTAAACTCTCTAGAGAAAGTTTGTTTATTATTTAAACTGATAATTAGTATACCACGAGCTACTTTGCCTAGACTATTGGGAAATATACTAAATTAATTTTTTAGAGCGTAGAACCCTTAATAAACCTCTCAGTAAAATTATAGGGATTCCTGACCAAACTAGGGTAAAAGGTAAATAATAGCTTCAAATACTTAAGAGATTGTTAAGCGTAATCGATGAAGTGCCAGACAAATTTTAAGCGATTTTCGCTGGTTCTAGGGAATAATAGATTTCTACTTGCTAGAGGGAAAAATGTTATTCTACAGTTAAATCGGATTATTAAAATTACTTATGCTACTGGTTTTAAAAGCAAATTGACATTTAAACTTGGATACAAGTTTTTATAGACAGATCAAAATTATTACAATATGGGGAGTACTACAAGAAGCAAAGTAGGTAATAATTGCCATAAACCTTTTGACTTTATTATGCCTAATAATAATAGAAACAGTTTAAAGTCTTAGGACGGATAGGAGATAACGTTTTCAGCGTAGTTATTTATTAAAGCCATCTACCTATGGTTTTGATTTATTTAGGACTAGCTAATATTTTTTGCTCAATCTTTTGTAGCTTTCTTGAGCATATTTCAGAAGATTTTCTTTAGGATTATTCTTACTCTCATCAACTTGTTGGAGATTTTTTATGGCAAAGTTTAAAATATTTTCGGCTCGATTGTCCCAAGTAAAATTTTGTACTTTCTGAAAAGCATTTTCTGTAATATAAGCTACAAGAGTGGGATTAAAAAACAGCTTTTCTATAGCACTTCTAAAAGATTCAGGCTCATCTGGTACGGCTAAAAGACTATTTTCTCCATTACGCAGTATAGTCATTATATTTGGCAAAGCTGAGGCAACAATTGGTCTTTTCACGCTCATGTATTCAAATAGCTTAAGGGGGCTAGTACTTTGTGCTTGCTCCCAAGACGAGCTTGTAGGAAGAAGTAGGACATCAGCCGCGTATAGATAGGCAGCTAATTCTGATTGTGGTACGTGACCAACAGTGCATACATTATGTATGTTTTTGTGCGAACACGTTTCTTTTACGCGTAGGACATCACTCTCCCATCCTCCTACCAAAATAAATGTGTATTCTGGCATCACTAGAGCAGTTTCTAAAATAGTTGGTACACCTTTATAGTCATATAAATGTCCTGAGTAGAGAACAATTTTCTCGTATTGTTGGAGAGAAAGTTTTTGACGGGCTGATTCTTTTGACTGGTAAGGGAGAAAATTTGTTGGATCTACCGCACTATGAGCAATTAATAACTTTTTTGAGCTAAGACCATATTCAACATAGGTTTCACCCAATTGAGGCGATATAGTTACAAAACCAATCAGATTTTTATTGCCAAGAAGTAGGCGATCGGCAGAATTTGCTGTCATTGGGTGATGTTGTTCATACAGAATAGGTATCCCAATTGAGAGCAAAAGTTCAGCAGTTCTAGAATCGCGAGTATATACCAAAGACGGAGATTTTAGACAGGCATACAAAACAGCTAACTTAAAAAAAGTTTGGCATTGATAATCTGGAGGAAAAGGGTAATTTACTTTAAGGTGTATCGGTAGGCGTACCAGCTTAAATTTATGATGTAAGCCGTACCAAGAGAAAAAATCAGCGTCCATTCCTTTAAGAGTCGAGCTAATATCTCCACCAGTTACTAACTCAAAGTTTTCAAGTTTTTGAGCTAAAGCCTGACCCATTTTAGCTACTTGGATAGTGTGAGCCATTTTTGAAGGTAGGTTGCCGTTAGAGACATACATGAGACTTCGCAATGTTGCCATATTATTTATCTATATATTTTTATTAGCTGTATTACTAAAAAAGCTTCCCTTGGGAAGCTTTTTTAAACATCGAACTGAAAATGTCACTTAAAGCAAGTACAGTAAACCAAATAAAATAATCCACACCACGTCTACAAAGTGCCAGTAAATTTCGGCAGCTTCTACGCCAAAGTGCTTTTCGCTACTGTAGTGACCAGTAGTGCGACTCCGCCACAATACAGCTAAAATCGCACTCACGCCGATAAATACGTGCAATCCATGAAAACCTGTCAGCACATAAAAGGCACTAGCAAACAAGTTGGTAGTTAAAGTAAATTCTAAATGGCTGTACTCGTAAAGTTGCCCAACTAAGAAAATTGTTCCCATAGCGGCGGTAATCGCCAACCATTTTTGCATCCCCTTAACGTCGTTTTTCTTCACTGCCACATCAGCATTGTGCATGACAAAGCTGCTAGAAATCAGCAAAACGGTGTTGACTCCAGGTAACAACAATTCTAAACGGGGTGTTCCGGCGGGGGGCCAACTAGGTAGTACAGACCGGAAAGCTAGGTAAGCGCCGAACATTCCTAGAAAAATCATCCCTTCGGCGACTAAAAATACAATTAAGCCAAAAATACGGTGGTCAGGATGTTCTTCATGATGACCTGCTACTTCTGCTGTATGGTGATGGTTAAGCGCCGTTTTAGCTGGATCTATAGTTTGAATTTGCATGAATCTTTTACAGAATAAAGTATGAAGTCAAAAAGCTAAAAGATATATTCTTGGTATGAATCATCTTTTAGCTTTTAGTTATTTGCGATCTTCTGGATTTGCAGCAACGTTAGGGTCAGGTTCAGCACGTAACACAGAGCTTGGACCCGCCGCTAAGACTGGCTCTCGCTCATCGGCTAACGGTACGTCTACGGCTTTTTTGTTGTTCATACCGTAGTCGTAAGGGCCCGTTGCTAATACGGGCAATTTATCAAAGTTTTCAATAGCCGGGGGTGAAGTTGTCATCCATTCCAAGGTTAAGGCTTCCCAAGGATTATCGCCAGCTTTTGGCCCGTAATGCCAACTCCAAATAGCATTGATTATGAAGGGGAAAGTCGAAATTGCCAGTAAATACGCGCCCATTGTACAAATAAAGTTGAGGGTTTCGTACTTGGGATCGTACATGGCAATTCTGCGGTTCATGCCCATCATGCCTAATTTGTGCATTGGTAAAAAGGCAAGGTTAAGACCGACGATTGTGAGGGCAAAATGAACTTTACCCCAAGATTCGTTAATCATCCGCCCTGTTGCCTTTGGAAACCAGTGATAATAGCCTGAATAGATGCCTAGTACACTACCGCCAAACAGTACATAGTGCAGGTGAGCTACTACAAAATAAGTATCGTGGACGTGGATATCAAAGGGGACGGCAGCTAACATTACGCCACTAATTCCACCAATGACAAAAGTTCCTACAAAACCCATTGCAAACAATAAAGCACTATTTAAGCGCAGTTTGCCGCCCCACAGCGTTGCTAACCAGCTAAATACTTTGATTCCTGTAGGGACGGCGATAACCATGGTTGTAATCATGAAAAACATCCGCAACCAGCCAGGGATACCGCTAGTAAACATATGGTGCGCCCAGACAATTAAGCCTAAAAAGCTAATTGCTAGACTAGAATATGCGATCGCTTTGTAGCCAAATACGGGTTTACGCGCGTGTACTGGTATAACTTCAGAAATTACCCCAAAAAACGGCAAAATCATGATGTATACGGCGGGGTGGGAGTAGAACCAAAACATATGTTGGTATACTACTGGGTCGCCGCCACCAGTGGGGTTAAAAAACATTGTCCCCGCCAGCAAGTCAAAGGCTAACAAGATTAAAGCGCCAGCTAGTACCGGAGTTGACACCAAAACTAAGGCAGAAGTAGAAAACATTGCCCAACAAAATAAGGGCATTTGAAACACTCCCATTCCTGGTGTCCGCATTTTCAGCAAAGTAACTAGGAAGTTTAACGCGCCCAAAATTGAGGATGTCCCCAACAGTAGCAAGCTCATAATCCAGATACCTTCGCCTACTTGCCCAGTTACTAGGCTCAAAGGTGGGTAAGAAGTCCAACCCGCGTCGGGCGCGTCGCCAATAGCTAAACTTGCCACTAGCAACAATCCCGCCGGGGGAACCATCCAAAAAGCTACGGCGTTTAACTTTGGAAATGCCATATCTTTCGCCCCAATCATGAGCGGGATTAAATAGTTGGCAAATCCTGCTCCCGCCGGAACTATCCACAAGAAAATCATGACTGTGGCGTGGAGTGTAAACAAGCTGTTGTACACTTCGGCGCTGACAAAATCAAGGTCTGGAGTTTTTAGTTCGGTGCGAACTAAGTCCGCCAAAACTCCACCAATACAGTAAAAAACAAACGTTGTAACTAGATACTGAATGCCAATTACTTTGTGATCGGTATTAAAAGTAAAGAAAACGCGCCAATTTCTATTAGCCTCGTCGTCGTTATGAGCGGGGATATTGGCTCTTTCTTGTAACTGTGCTTGAGTCATAGAAATTAGGGAAAGAGATTTAGGGCAAATTTTTGTTAATGGTGGTGGCTAGAAACTTGGTTTAGCATCTGGGGATTGATACCCAAGTCGCTAGTATAAGGTGCTAAAAAGTCATTGGGTGATTTGTCTGTAGGACTAAGCGCGATCGCACTATGCAATGTATCGGCTTGGGCTACTTGTTGCTCTTGCACCCACTGATCAAAAGCTTGTTGCGGTTCCACAATTACTTTTGTATTCATTGCACCATGATAGGGGCCGCATAATTCCGCACAAATTAAAGGATAAGTGCCTTCAATGCGCGGAGTAAAGCGAACGGTGGTTTGACGACCGGGGATCACATCTTGTTTTAAACGAAATTCTGGAACCCAAAACGCATGAATTACATCGTTGGCGCTCATGTTGGCGACTACTTCCTTGCCGACTGGAACGTGCAGTTCGCTAGAAACAATTCCTGTATCGGGATAAGTAAAAATCCAGGCGTATTGCATCCCAGTAATATTCACTGCAAATTCTGGTGACATTCCTTCTCGATCTTTGCTTGCGCCAATTGTTGGCGAAACAATCCCTAAACCTGGGGCATCATTTTTTTGGGGAATTTGGTCAGCGTTGCGAACCGCCGCCGTTGCGGGGTCTTGCATCGCCGCGTCAGACTTTTGCTGATTAGCGTTGTCGCTCAAAGTTGCCGCGATCGCACTTCCGGGCATTTTCACCGCTTGATTTTGGGTTGCTCCGTGCATATCGTGAGGATCGAACCCACCAATGGAGTTGTAAACATCAAAACTATAAATTGAAATTCCTAGCACAACAATCGCTGGTATAGCTGTCCAGAGAATTTCCAGTGGTACGTTGCCAAATACTGGTGCTGCGTCGGTATTGTCATCGGGACGACGGCGAAACTTGAAAGCTGAATAAATTAAAATGCCTTCCACTAGCAAAAATAGCCCAATGGATACCGTCATCATCGTATTAAACAAACCATCTACCAGTACAGCTTCATCGGTGGCAGCAACTGGCAGTAGTCCATGATTTTGACCATACCAAAGGCTGAATAAGGTCAATACGATACCGATAAGTAAAGTCCAAATAGAACCTGGGATTTTCACTTTTCTATGTTTAGTTTTATGAATTTACTGTTACTTCTAGTCTTACTCACTTACCACGTTAGTGCAGCTATTTGGCTTATTGAGTTGGTTAAAATACTTTTTACTAATTTTCTTGGCGATCGCCACTTTTTTTTCCTGTTTCTCCTACTAACTCTTGCTTTGAGCTATTGTTAAGAAACGTAAAGATTGATTGCAGCCCTAGAGGAGGCACGCAAATATAAAAAATCTCGAATAGTTACAAATAAAAGCTTTATAGTCAAAATCAAAATAAATTTTACCTTCTCAAAGACTATGCGCTAGGGTGGAAGCAAGCCAGCACTCGCAAAATAACAAACTTTAATGGCTTATACAGATGGGCAGAAGGTATCGTCCATGACAGAATTTATTGTTCCGCAAACCAGCGCTGAGGCGCAAAACCGCTCAACGCCGCAAGATCGAATTCGGCGCTGGGTATGGAAACTGTGTATTGCTACGTTAATTTTGATGGCAATTGGTAGCGCTACCCGCGTGATGAATGCAGGTTTAGCTTGTCCTGATTGGCCCTTGTGTTACGGTACGCTCGTACCAAGAGCGCAAATGAATCTGCAAGTATTTTTAGAGTGGTTTCATCGCTTAGATGCGGCGCTAATTGGAGTTGGTACGCTTTCTTTAAGCGTTGTTTCTTGGTGGAATCGCCGCCAATTACCCGGTTGGCTACCTTGGGCGGCTACTTTTGCTTTGGGTTTAATTATGTTTCAAGGCGTACTCGGCGGCTTAACAGTTACGCAATTACTACGTTTTGATATCGTAACGGCTCATCTAGGCACGGCATTATTATTTTTCAGCACCCTGTTAGTTATGGGTACGGGGCTGACTCCGTATCAGGGAACGGGAACGGCGGGTAAATTGCCTTGGCTGGGCTTAACGGCGGCGATTTTGGTGTATTTGCAAAGCTTGCTCGGCGCTTTGGTTGCGTCGCGGTGGGCGCTGCATCAGTGTTTGACGGTTAAAGTTTTATGCAGTGTTATGTACAGTCATATCGGCTTTGTGCTGTTGCCTAGCTTGGCAATTATAGCTGTAGTGTGGATGTCTTGGCGGACTCCGGCTTTGCACCCCACTTTACGGCTGTTGGCTAGTATGACGGGTGGGTTATTACTATTGCAAATTTTGTTAGGGATTGCTACCTTGCGCTTACACCTGCAAATAGAGCCGCTTACTGTAGCTCATCAAGCTGTAGGAGCAGCATTACTAGGG
>QQTW01000212.1_pt1 | contig 34554 bp, 21 predicted proteins | sample 1904831 | NCBI WGS metagenome assembly QQTW01 (sample SAMN09435610, study PRJNA476489) | Subsurface metagenome, whole genome shotgun sequencing project.
CAGCAAGTAGTAATTACCTTTATGTCTCTATGAAACAGGAAGCAGGCGGGAATGAAGGAGAGGACTATCCTCCATCTGGGACAACTTGGTATGCCGTCAGACGCTACACCTTAGCTGGAGTACCTGCTCCCTTTGATGGAGGACGTGGCTACGATAAAAGCATGTTGATTGTGAGCACGTCTGCTCGCGTGACTGGATTGGCTAATGGGGGTAGCGAGCTGTATGTAAGTGATAGTGCGCAAGAGCGCATTCGCGTCTACAATACCGAGACGATGACCGAAGTGCGCAGTTGGTCATTTGCCCGTCCCCAAGGGATTACAGTTGACGCTAACGGGAATTTGTGGATTATTCAGGCCAAAGACGGTAGCACTCCGGCTGTGATACTGCGCTATTCAAAAACAGGAGAGCTATTGCCGCAAAAGCTTACAGACGCCGTGGAGCCCACAGCTTTAGCGTATAGTAAAGGCAGAATATTGGTGGCGGATAATGGTCCGCGCCAGCAAGTGTTGATCTACCGTATATATCAGGGACCGACACTGATTGGTACTTTTGGCGCAAATGGTGGCATTTATTCCGGCACGCGGGGAGAAGTCGGAAATCTGAAATTCTACGGTCTCACAGGAGTTGGGGCAGACTCTTCTGGGAATATTTACGTGAATTCTAATGGGTTCAACTTTTCAGGCACGGATTTGAGAAAGTTTTCACCCTCAGGTGCGCTACAGTGGCGGTTACTAGGTTTAGAATTCGTGGATAGTGCAGATGCCGATCCTAGCACTGACGCGGTGGATGTGTTCACCAAGCACGAACACTTTGTCATGGATTACAGCAAGGGTAGTGGGAAGGAATGGACCTATAAAGGATATACCTTAGACAAATTTCGCTACCCTGACGATAAGCGACTACGCGGCGACCAAACTTCGTTTACGTCACCCTTCGTCCGTCGCATTAATGGCAAGCGTTTCCTGTATCTCACAGATATGTATGCATCTCGTCTCTACGTCTACCGTTTTGATGGAGAAATCGCAGTTCCCTGTGCAATCTTCGCTCCGCCGGGTACTGGGGACTGGCCAGCGGATCAGCCAGAGTCAGGCAGGTGGCTATGGCGCGATCGTAATGGAGATGGCTCTATTCAAAGTGATGAATATCAAAGCCTCGGTGACGCAGAGAGTACTAACTGGGCTTGGGAGGTTGATAGCAAGGGTGATGTTTGGCAGGCATCCGAGAATGGTCCGATACGACGTTATCCCGTTCAAGGATTGGATAGCTATGGGAGTCCGGTTTATACCAACTCAGCTTCCGAGGAGATCTCAAAGCCAGCGGAGTTTGCACAAATCGAAAGAATTAAGTATTTCCCAGATACGGATGTCATGTACATAGGCGGCTATACGACTGATCGCCCACAAAGTGGCACGGAATGGGGAATAGTAGGTACTGAGATAGTACGCTATGACAACTGGAGCACCAATAAGAATGTGCGCTGGCGCGTGGCTCTTCCGTATGATCCGAGCGCTCAACCCATCCTGATAATTAAGGCAATGGATGTGGCAGGGGATAAAGTATTTGCCGTGGATTCCAGAACGGCGGAGGTATTCATTTACGATGCCGCGACGGGAGCTTTTGTAACGACTTTGAAACCTGGTCCAGAGGTAAGCGGTGAAAGTGGCTTGATTGATATCCCTTATGGATTACGAGCCTTCAAGAGAGCGAATGGTGAGTACTTAGTATTTGTAGAAGAAGATGCGAAAGCCAAGGTGCTCATGTATCGTTTTACACCTTAATTAATCCTAGCGGCACTGCTCTGGAGAATTTTTGGCATTGCACATCTACGCGATGACTTTGCGCTTTGATGCGGTATCTCCGGGGAGTATCCCAATTATGCAAATCCACTCTTGTGGGGTAGGCGGAGCGCGCTCCTTTGTAGTTACAGGGCGGGCAGGATGCCCACCCCACAAGAGAATAATATTTCGGCAAAAGTGGGATGCACCCACCGTTTTCCTGCTCTTAAATAATCGATTGAGGACTAATAACACAATACTTATATTTCCCCTTGCTCAATCCTGTATTTAGTAGTTCTTTTATACAGGATGAGCGGTAGAATTAATTAGATGGCTATCTAGTTTCCAATATCCTCGTTCCACAGCTGGGGGTTATTTTGGATAAACTCGCTCATCAGGTGTTTGCACTCATCCAGGTTCAAATCAATCACCTCAACGCCGTGAGACTCCATAAACTCTCTCGCTCCAGGGAAAGTCTGAGATTCACCGGCAATGACTTTCTTAATCCCAAACTGGACAACTGCCCCAGCGCAAAGATAACAAGGCATTAAGGTGGAATAGAGAGTTGTATCCTTGTATTTGCCGATTCTACCGGCGTTGCGTAGGCAATCGATTTCAGCGTGGGTGACAGGATCACCGTCTTGCACACGCTTGTTATGTCCTCTGCCAAGAACAATTCCATCCTTAACGAGAACGGAACCGATGGGAATGCCACCTTCAAGTAGCCCTTGTTTTGCTTCTGCGATCGCAGCTTCCATAAACTCGTCCATAAATTGATTCTCCAGCTATGTCAAAACAACTCGTGCTCATGGATCACGACGGTGGTGTTGATGATTATCTAGCAACCATGCTGCTGATGACGATGGAGCATGTACAACCCCTCGGCGTCGTCGTTACTCCAGCTGACTGCTATGTCCAGCCAGCTGTTGGCGCGACGCGCAAAATTCTGGATTTGATGGGTTGCTCTGATGTCCCTGTAGCAGAAAGCACTGTGCGCGGTATCAACCCCTTCCCGCGCCTCTACCGCCGCGATTCGTTTATCGTTGATCATCTCCCCATTCTCAATCAGAGCGAAACAATTCGCACGCCTCTGGTTCCAGAAACGGGTCAAAACTTTATGGTGCAGGTGCTGCGTGAGGCTCCTGAGCCGGTGACATTGATGGTAACTGGTCCGTTAACGACAGTAGCAACTGCTTTGGACATGGCACCGGACATTGAATCAAAGATTAAAGAAATTGTTTGGATGGGGGGTGCGCTCAATGTCCCTGGTAACGTGGAAAAGAGCCTTGAGGCAGGACAGGATGGGTCGGCAGAATGGAATGTGTATTGGGATCCAGTTTCAGCCCAGCGGGTGTGGCAGACGCAGATTGCGATAGTAATGTGTCCTTTGGATCTAACCAATAACGTCCCGGTAACATCGGATCTGGTGCGTCAGCTAGGTAAACAGCGTCGATATCCCCTGTCCGATCTGGCAGGACAATGTTATGCGCTAGTCATCCCGCAAGATTACTATTTCTGGGATGTGCTGGCGACGGCTTATCTCGCCCACCCAGAATTCTATCAACTGCGCGAGTGGGAAACAATGATTGTGACGACTGGTCCTAGTCAGGGACGTACTAAGGTGGAGCCGGGTGGTCGCAAAATTTGCGCGATGGATAAGGTAGATACATCAAGTTTTTACGCTTATATTTTGCAACAATGGGCGCGTTAACTCGTCAACTTGAGATTCGCAATTTGACCGCTGCGTAAATCTGCGGAATTAGTAGCTGTTATGGTTCAGTAAATTCCCCAATACAACTAATTATCTTCATACTTCAAATTGGTAATTTCTCGAAGTTACGCTTGCATTAGAAGTGATTATAATTGCAGGGTAATATAACGTTCATTACATTGCCCAATCTAGTCCTAAACTCAGTAAATCAATGCCAATTAGAAAGCCACTGGCAATGAAACAGCCGGTGCTACAGCGCCATTTTGGGGAGTAGGGAGGCTCCCGGTTCGGAATAATGCTCTACATATGGTCTAGCACCATTGAGAGTGTAGTATCTCAAAAAAAATATTAAAATTCAATCAGCAGTTACAGTCAATTTATCCAGTGATATCAATAAATCAGCAGGAATAAAAAAACTTATTATTTCTACATATATGACAACAGAACGACCAAAAATCAGGAAGAGAGAAGAGGGATTCGCCATTTCCCGTCCTAAAAAGCCTAGTAAAGATGACAGGCTTGCTTCAGAGCTTGGGAGACTAGAGGAGCAACCTCAGTGTGAGTTGTCAGATGCCGATCTAGCATCATCGCCCTGGAATAGTCTGGCTATGTTCTGCAATGATTCCTACAGAGAGTTTATCCCTTGGAGTGAGAAAAACCAAAAGAGTAAGGAGTTAGATGTCAAAGTCCAGAAAAAATGTGTAATTCTCCTGACAAAGGCACAGTCAAGCACTTGGGATGAAATAGTAGCTCAAAACTTCGAGCATAGGGAGCAGAAAGCAGCAAGAGAATTCTTTTTCTATCTTTCAAGGAAGCATCGTGATTCACCTGTGGAAGTGCTGCGGCAACTCAAAATAAATCTGACACAGTTTGTCGAACTAGCTGAATATGCCTTTACGGACTCTGGCAACCGCGATTTAGTTAAACTCGCTCTAATTGCTGATGTAATTAGCCATTACCAAAAGTCAGAGCAAACGTTTTTATTTCTTTCAGAACTTCCTTCTGTGCTAGACGAAGAGCCTCGATCAATCCTCCAGTCATCTAACGGATATCAAACCATTTTGCATTGGGGCTCTTCTCGCTTTCTAAAAAATTTCTGGCCTCTACTTCAACAAAAGTTTCGTATCACCTCTGATGTTATCCGGGATGAGGCAACCCAGAATGTGCTGCAGGAGTGTGGAGAAACGGAGGTCTCTCTTCGCAGTCAGATTGAACTGTTAAAGATTGAAAATGACGAATTGCAGAATCAAATCAAAGATATTAGCTCTCATTCAGAACAGTCAGCAGTATATAAATTTGCCAAAAATCTTCAAAACCAATCTAATCCAATTTTAGATCAAATCGTCCTTTTGTATCAAGGTTTAAAGAAATCAGAGGATGAAGGATTGCCTTTGTCGTCTACCGACTCCCTTAGTGTTCTTATTGCTTTAGAAGGGTTGTTAGAAGCGCTTAAATCTCTGAATATTAATCAATTCCCAGCCGACACAAGTCAGTCTTTTGAATTACGGGGCGATCAGTTGGGAGAGTATTCCTATGTCGAGGGTTCCGCTTTTGCCGACTCCGAAGAAAAAAAAATGGTGCGTTGTATTCGTCCAGGCTGGCGCGTAGAGTCAGAACTTATTACACCAGCCCGTGTTAAGGAAATTACAGAAGAAAGTTGAGTAAGCAAATGCATATCGCTGTTTTGCTCGATCTAGATAATATCAAACCTAAACTATCAACGATAGAACAACTTTGCCGTGAGATAGGCAAAGTTGTTGATAGACGTGCCTTCTCTAATACCCCTGCTGTTCTGGCGGCTTACGGTGGGTCTTTTCGCGAATTTGGTTACCGTTTTGAGTTGACCCCAGGGCTGGAGCCAATGCCCCAAGAGGTTGATACTCTGATTGAGCGTACTGCTTTTGAGATTGTTGCTAATTCGGAGCTACAGGTTAAAGTTATTGCCGTTGTTAGTAATGACAACGATTATGCAAGTCTTTTTAAGAAGCTTAGAAAGAGGGGTATAAAAACTCTAGTAATTGGAAATCAGATAGGTTACAAGCTTCGGGAAAATGCTGATTACGTCGAGGTTATAAACGAAGTTTTACGACCTACATATGTAGGTATTGACTTGGGTACTACAAACACAGTGATGGCTCTAGCGAACATTGCTCCAGGTAGTGGTCAGCAGTGGACAGCAGCAGCTATTAAAGTGTCAGTAAAGGATGAGCAAGGCTCTCTTGTTAGCAAGGAGATAATTCCTTCATCAGTACGCTTTAATTCAAAAGAACAGGCTGAGGTGGGAGGACATATTAAGGCTCAGGCATATGCCTTTCGTGACCAGACTATCCTTGCCTGGAAACATGATATGGGTTGTTCTAGTGAGGGTAAACCATTTCATTATGATTTGACTTCAGGAAAAATTGCTCCTGAAGAAGCGGCGGCAAAGATTCTGGCTTTTTGTCGCGAGAAGCTACTGCAAAAGCACAGAGAAGTACAGGGTGCAGTGATAACGCACCCAGCCTCCTATGAGTCGGATGCGATTGAAGCTACCCGCAAGGCGGCGGCTCTTGCTGGATGGCAAGAGGAAGAAGTTGTGCTTCTTCCTGAACCTCACGCAGCTTTGTATGATTTCCTGCATCGTTTGCAGAAGGGTGAACTTGAACAACCCTTCGATATTACGCAGCCAACTAATTTACTTGTTTACGATTTAGGTGGTGGCACTCTAGATGTCACTCTTCACAGCGTTCAGTGGGACGAAACAGTCAACCGATTCATCATTCGCGATTTAGCTGTTGGCTCCCGTACCCGTGTAGGAGGAGATACTGTGGATCAGCTAATTGCTGAACACATTTTGAAAAATTGCCCCGGTTACGAAGAACTCTCTCCTGCGGAGCAGAAGAAGCTGGGTTATGAACTCCCAATATATGCGGAAAAGTTTAAGAAGCTGTGGGGGGCTGAATATTCTGATGCTAACGACAAGCAGGATTTCAAAGCTCCCTTTCAAGCAATCTTTTTAGAAGGGAAACTCCCCATCCGTTACTTTGTAAACGCCGAACGCATGCGTGAGATTTTAGCGCCTCTGTTGTGTGCTCAGCTTAGTTTAGCTTGCATAGAGACGATGGATCCCCAGGGAGCTTTCGATGAACCTCCGTTTACTGATCAATTCAACAGCTTTGTTGTGCCTGTACTTGAAATTATCCTAAAAGTTCGGCAGAACACTGGTCAAATTCTCAAAATTGATGCGGTTCTTTTGAACGGAGGAATGACTTACTTCCCACCGGTTCGTGAGTGCCTGACTAGACTCTTTGGCAATACTCCAATCATAGATCATGGTGATCCTGATCTGGCTGTAGCTAAAGGAGCTGCACTCTTTGCTGCTGGCGCACAAGGGCGTAATGCTCAACGGGTGAATCCCACAAATGTTTATCTCGAAGTCAGTGAAAATGGTGAAAATAAGTTACGACTTCTGGTTGCTCAGGGACAAACCTATCCCTACCGCACTATTCTAAAAGGATTTAAGTTACCTGATACAAGCAGTGGGTATTTACGGTTCAAGGCTTGGGTTGGCATGGGAACTCAGCCTAACCGTAACACTATCCTTCAACGGCTTCGTCAAGTTGCAGTCGAAAGGATTATTGAAGCTAAGTTGCAGCCTGGGTGTCTTCTCGACCTTGAGGTGGAATATACTTTTGATGAGCGGCTTATGCTGACACTCGTCTCAAAGAAAAGTGGTGGGGCGCGTTTTCAGTTAGAGGTAATTTCTGATTCAGAGGCTCCTCCATCTGAGCCTCCCCCACGTTTAAATTCCTTAAAATTTATTATTCCCTCTATTCCAAGAACGAGAAATGGAAAGCCAGTGGCTTCTGGAACAAAAGTACAATTTCAGAAGTGGCAGACGTTTGCCTCAAAACTAAATGCAGAGCCGAATAATAAGGGGGTGTGGCAATTCTGTAGAGAGCTTGAAACAAAAACAGTTACAGCTAGTAATCGCCTTGAGCTGATCAGTGAGTTTATCGGGTGGCTACAGATGAGTGATGAAACTCAAACTAAGCTGGCAGTCAGAGTTTTAAACAAGCTCTTTCAATCATTTGACTCGATGGATGTAAAGTCTTCAGTTTTTGAGCAAGAGTTTGAGGAATGGAGCAAGAGTAAGTTTAAGAGTGGTCTGGCTAAGGATTTATTAGTAACTATTGGGTTGACGCCAGGAAGGCTTTTATGGTCGGGTTGGGATGACTACCTGCTCGCAGCATTCAACTCCCATCAGAAAAAAGCGCAATCTGAAGTGTTTCTTAATTCTCTTGGGAAATGTGGACGCCCTACTTCAAAGATTCTGAATTTACTCCACAGTGTTATTAAAAGTGGTCAACATCTAGGACAGCGACAAAAAGCTGCGTGGGCGCTTGCAAGGCTGGTGAGTCCGGGACAACCAAAAAAGTGGCGAGCGGGCTTTACAGATGTAGAGAACGCTGCCCAACTTGCTCTCGAACAACTCTACCATTTTGCAACTGAACCTCAAGTGGCTCAAAATCTCATTGGCTGTCTCTATCAATGCCTAGCTTGGCAATCTATGGGAGCAACATTCAGCCAAGAAATCCGTAACCGAGTCAGAAGATTACCTCAAACTCCTCTTGCTGTACATATAAATTTACCAAAGTTTCCTGCCATCGAGAAGACGTTTTCTCAAAAGCTACCTTTACTACCGCAGATGTTGGAGCTTGATCGGGCTTCTCCAGAGGATATCACCCGGATCAGGGAGTTATTGTTAGAAGTGGTGAAAGACTGATCGCTACAACCGCTTCCATCACTCTAAGTGGAATAGCCGTGCTTGTTTATCTATTACTTAAAAATTTTAAGCCTAAAAAAATGGCTGCAACAGTTCCGCAAACGCAAATTTCTCCGGTGGCAACTTTTTTGATGACTGCTTCCATAGGAATTAATACCACGTCAATTTCTTCTGTAACGTCTAGTTCTTGTTTTCCAGCTTTTGTAACATTCTCAGCTATAAATAAATTAATTTTGTTTGTATCTTTGACAGGATTATCGTATAGTATTGACAGGGGAGTGACTTTTTCAGCAATATACCCAGTCTCTTCTTTGAGTTCTCGTATTGCTGCTGCTTGTGGGCTCTCTTCATCCGGGTTGAATGTACCGGCGGGTAGTTCTAACAAAATTTCACCTGCACCATGTCTGTATTGACGCACCAAAATAATCTCTTGGTTGCTGGTGACAGGTAAGATGAGAGCAACCTCCGGTCTAACAGTAACAAAATAATCATCGATAATTTCTCCATTGGGTAACTCGATTTCGTCTTGCCGGACTTTACACCATTGGTGATTAAAAACCATTGTTGACTTCAAAACTTTCCATTTATTTAAGTTTTTCATAAGCAAATTGAGGTTAAAAGTTGTATAAAATATACATCAAGAGTCAAAAATACAGCAAAATTTAAAACAACAGTACCTTTTAGCTGGCTGCAAACTACCTCACCGCAAAGGCTACAGGAGTTTTGTAACGTCTGTCCAAGTCAAGTACAACCATGCTTATTGGCGTCGAAATCTTTACGGTAAACAAGCGCTTCCCGTTGACTATCAGTCGCGGTACCACAGCTCAGACAACGAATGTGTGGCTGCGGGTGGAGCAAGATGGCATTGAGGGGTGGGGGGAAGCGTCGCCGTTTTCGCTGGGGAACCATCGGCAATCCACCGAAACAATTCGGGACGCATTACAGCAAGTAGAGAGGGAACTGCAAGCGTTCCACCCATTGGAGCGACAGCAGATTGAACTGGTGCTAAGGGAAGCCCATCTGCCATCGGCAGCACGGGCGGCGTTGGATGTAGCGCTACACGACTGGCTGGGGAAACGAGTGGGACTACCACTGTGGCGTCTGTGGGGACTGGATGTGAATCGGATTGTGCCAACTTCGGTCACAATAGGGATTAATTCGCCGAGTGCGGCAAGGGCTAGGGTGCGGGACTGGCTCCAATATAAAGATGTGCGTGTCCTTAAGGTAAAGCTGGGCAGTCCAGCTGGGATTGCAGCAGATCAGGCGATGCTGATGGCAGTGCGGGAGGAAGCTCCAGCGCCAGCGCTATATGTTGATGCTAATGGGGGTTGGAATTTGTCGGAGGCGATCGCAATGTGTAACTGGCTGGCATCTGTAGGTGTGAAGTATGTAGAACAGCCGCTGCCGCAAGGAGAGGAAAAAAATTTACTGGAACTTAAGGATCGATCGCCCCTCCCCATCTTTGTCGATGAAAGCTGCCTCACTAGTTGCGATATTCCCCAATTGGCAAACCGTGTGCATGGCATTAATATCAAACTAATGAAAGCTGGGGGTCTAACTGAGGTAATGCGGATGGTACATACGGCGCGGGCTTACGGATTGCAAGTGATGTTCGGCTGCTATTCTGATAGTTCGCTTTCCAATACGGCTCTTGCACACCTATCACCGCTGGCTGACTATCTGGATTTGGACAGCCACCTCAATTTGATAGATGACCCCTTCACTGGCGCACTGCTACAAGAGGGACGGGTGCTGCCAAATGATCTACCTGGACTAGGGGTGGAGCGCCGTGCGACTGGAAGTTAAACAGCGCTTAGCCATCCTCCTCCATGAGGGAATTCAGGGAGCTCATGGTAAGACGGGGTTGGCACTTTTACGCTACAGCGAATCCCCGATTGTGGCAGTAATCGACCGGCAATGTGCCGGTGAATCGTTGCCGCTTTTGACCGGCATTGCCCGTGAGGTGCCCATTGTAGCAACAGTAGCCGGGGCATTGCCTTACGCGCCGGATGTGCTGGCAATTGGCATCGCGCCGTCCGGGGGGGTGCTGCCGGATGAGTGGTGGCAGGAAATAAAGCAGGCAGTGGCAGGAGGTATGTCAATAATGAATGGTTTGCACACGCCGATGGCAACTGTGCCAGAGCTACGGGCGTTGCTGAAAGAGGGACAATGGATTTGGGATGTGCGTCAAGAGCCATCCAATTTGATCGTCGCAAGTGGGAGAGCGCGATCGCTTTCTTGTCGGCGTGTTTTGACTGTAGGTACTGATATGGGAGTTGGCAAAATGTCAACCAGCCTGGAGCTAAACTGGGCGGCACAGCGGCGGGGTTTGCGTTCCAAGTTCCTAGCTACAGGGCAGGCGGGTCTGATGTTAGCAGGAGATGGAGTACCACTGGATGCGGTGCGGGTGGATTTTGCCGCTGGTGCCGTGGAGCAGGTGGTAATGCGCTTTGGCAACAACTTCGACATCCTCCAGATCGAAGGACAGGGGTCACTGCTGCACCCAGCCTCAACCGCAACTCTGCCGCTACTGCGTGGCACCCAGCCAACCCAGCTCGTACTAGTACACCGGGCGGGACAAACTCATATCCGCAATCATCCTCATGTAGCGATTCCACCTTTGTCTAAAGTGGTCCGGCTTTATGAGTCGCTCGCCGGTGGTGCTGGTGCGTTTGCGCCGGTTGCTGTGGTAGCGATCGCACTCAACACGGCTCACCTAGACGCCCGATCTGCTCAGGTGGCTATTGAACAAACACAGGCAGAAACTGGGCTACCCTGCACCGATCCCGTCCGTTTTGGGGCCCAAACGCTGTTAAATGCGGTGATGGGAAATTAGGATTGCAGGCACAGCCCAAGCGCAAGTACTTGTGGCGAGCGCAAATAACTTACCTCGCTTGTCTATAAAATTTATAAGAAACGTCCTGATAGCGGCGGCCATCTTCTTATTGCTCATTATGACGTCTAGTTCAGTTAACGCCCTTCCTGCTCAAGACACGCGCCCTCGTAGCGCAGATTTTGCCCGTCCGAACATTATCTTTATCCTGATGGATGACATGGGCTGGCAAGAACTCGGTTCTTACGGCAACCGCTTTAATGAAACGCCCAACCTCGACAGGCTTGCCGCCGAGGGTCTGCGGTTCACGCAAGGGTACGCCACAGCACCCGTATGCTCGCCGACCCGCGCCGCCTTTATGACCGGACAGTATCCGGCGAGAATTGGAATCACCAATTACCTGGAGGTCAACGACGAGCGTTTCCTTTCTCCCGATTACATTACCATCAACGAGCGGCTGAAGTCGGTCGGTTATGTCTCGGCGCTGATTGGTAAATGGCATTTGACGGGCGACTATGAGAAACGCCGTGGGGCTCCGCAATTACACGGATTCGATCAAGTTATCGCGTCTGAGACAAAGTACATCGGTCCCGGTGATTACTTTCATCCTTACTTCTTTATGCCGGAAATGCCTGCGCGTGAGCCGGGCGAATACCTGACGGATCGACTCAACAGTGAAGCCGTTGACTTTATCAAACGAAACCGGGAACGCCCCTTCTTTCTCTACCTCGCGCACTATGCTGTGCACACAGAGCTGGCGGCAAAGCCGGACGTTGTGAGAAAGTACGAGCGTAAACCCGGTGCTGGCAAAGAGCAGAACAACCCCGTCCTTGCGGCAATGATTGAGAGCGTAGATGAAGGCGTCGGACACATTATGCATACGCTTGATGAATTAGGTCTCAGTGAAAACACGCTGGTCATCTTCACTTCCGATAATGGTGGCGAGATAGGTGTGACCACCAACGCTCCTTTGCGGGCGGGCAAGTCGACGCTTTATGAAGGCGGTTTACGCGAACCCGTGATTATGCGCTGGCCTGCACGAATCAAGCCGGGCATCACAGAGGCGACACCCATTATTACCACCGACTACTATCCGACATTTCTAGAGGTTGCGGGCGTGCCCCCTGACCGGAAACAGGCGCTTGACGGCGTTAGCCTCGTCCCACTCTTCAAAGGCTCCGGCAGGCTTCAACGCGATACTCTCTACTGGCATTACCCGCTAGCTTCGCCGCATTTTCTCGGAGGCCGTTCCTGCGGCGCGATTCGCCACGGTGACTTTAAGCTCATCGAGTTCTACGATACCGGCAAGGTAGAGCTTTACAACCTGCGCGACGATGTCGGCGAGCAACGTGATCTTGCGATCGCGATGCCCGGCAAGGTTTCAGAACTGCGCCGGATGTTCCACTCATGGCGCAAGCAGGTAGGAACAGACTTGACGCCGATGCGCCCGGATATGTAGGTATCGGCATTAACAATAAAAAGCTACTAATGCTTTCCAGACAATAAGAAAGGAAATCCTTCACAATCCGGGTTATTGTATTTATCAACACAGACTGACTTAACATAAACTCATTTCTTTAGAAGGACGAAAAGACAATCCAGCTGGGTTAGATTGTGAGAATCAGCCTGAGTAAAGTATTTTTTCAAAGTTAATCATAAGGTTACATTTACAATTTGTATCCAGACTAGTAGCGGTTACTTACGAGTGTGATAAAAACAGAACCCTCACGGGACTAAACGGTTTGTACGCAGGATTTTATTTGCTGAAAATGACCGCTCGTGTTCCTGACTTTTCAACATAGATGTCCTCGTCTCAAATGACAACATTATAAACAAATAGGGTCACTGTATGGTAATGCCTAATTTTTTGGTAATCGGTGCGGCAAAAGCAGGAACGACCTCAGTTTATGAATATCTTAAACAGCATCCGCAAATCTGGATGAGTCCGCTTAAAGAAACGAATTTTTTTGCTTTGGAGGGTGAGACACTTAACTTTTGTGGACCGGGCGATCAGGACTATATCAACAGGTTTTCAATTACTAAAATTGAAGATTATCTCAACCTTTTCCAAGGAGTCTCGAACCAGGTAGCTATTGGTGAGGTATCTCCCCTGTACCTTTACAGCCCAAAAGCCCCGGAGCGGATCAGACACTACACACCACACACGAAAATAATTATCATTCTACGCAATCCCGTTGATAGGGCATATTCGAGCTTTTTACATCTAATTCGTGATGGTCGCGAACAAATTAGAAATTTTGCTCAAGCACTTCAAGAAGAAGAGGAGCGCATACGTAGTAACTGGGAGCATATTTGGCACTATAAGCAACTAGGGTTTTACTATGTGCAATTGAATCGGTATTTCAATACGTTTTACAAGCAGCAAATTCGGGTATATTTATTTGAGGATTTGATAACTAACCCTATTTTTATGTTGAAAGATATTTTCCAATTTCTCGGTGTAAATGAGGAAGTTATTCCGGATATATCTGTCCAACATAACGTATCGGTTATTTCCAAAGACAAAGCTCCTACTGAGCTACTGCTCAGACTACAGGTACGGAGACGATTGGTTGAAGTATATCGGGAAGATATATCTAAGCTTCAGCATCTGCTCCAGCGAGATCTTTCAAAATGGTTAGAATAAGACAATGGATACTCAGGAGGTTGGCGTGAGCAAGGAAACCGTCACCTTTCGCACTGAGGCGGAAAAAAGAGGGGATCAAGCAATTGTGGAACTGATGGAGCGCGATCGCTATCCAGGCTCATAGGAAGCATTGCACGTCTCTAATGGGGGGGGTGGAATTTCTTTATAGTTATTTCAATCCCTAATAGGGATTTGAACACCACAACAGTCCTCCCTTTAGATATAGTACCACGTTCAGTTAAGGGGCGTGTATTGGACTCAAATGAAAACCCATATAACTGGAATATTTTCTTAATCTAATCATAGTGATTTCTTAGCTTAGTTGTGGCAACTTCTTAATGTTTGTATGGGAGGCTACAAATTATCAAGCTAAACAAGTAATTTCACTAATTACGATTATAGGGAGCAAAACTATGGAACTTAGGGGCTTTGCTGAATTGCCAGCAGATACGTTTGCTGAAGGACCTCCCTCTGGTCAATACGAGAGCAACGGTTCCTTAAGGTCAGAACCCCGCTATCAAGGACAACCCGTTCAAGGCTTCAGTGGCGTTCAGTTTGCCGACAAAAATTCTTACTGGTTTCTTTCTGACAATGGATTTGGCTCAAAGCTAAATAGCCAAGACTACCTCTTGCGCCTGTATCGTCTCGATCCAAGTTTCAAGGGAGCAAAAGATGCAGACGGTAGCGTTGACGTTATTGACTTTGTCCAACTTTCTGACCCTGATAAAAAAGTTCCGTTCTCGATCAAAAACGAAAATACTGCAGAGCGTCTGCTCACAGGATTTGACTTGGATGTTGAGTCCTTTGTAATCGCCAAGGATGGCACCTTTTGGGTAGGTGAAGAATTTGGTCCTTACCTGTTGCATTTTGACAAAGCGGGTAAACTCCTCAATGCACCGATTCCCACCCCGGATTTTGCCACATCCAATTCAGAGGACATCGTCCGCTCGCCCGATAACCCAGATGTTTTGGCTGGTACGGCGACTGAAAACCTCAGGCGTTCTACCGGCTACGAAGGGTTAGCCATCAACCCAGCCTCCACCAAGCTATATGCCTTATTAGAAGGCTCTGTCCAAGGTGACCCTGCCGACACGCTGCGGATTAACGAGTTTGATTTGATCGCTCAGAAATTTACTGAAATTGCTGGTAAGTATCGTTTAGAGAGCCCCGATCACGCCATTGGCGACATCACGGTTGTCAACGAAAACGAGTACCTGGTGATTGAGCGGGATAAATTGCAGGGAGATGAGGCTCAATTCAAGAAGATCTTCAAGATCGACCTATCCCAGCAAGTCAATGATGGATACGTAGCTAAAGAAGAGGTTGTGGATCTCTTAAATATCAATGATCCAAGCGATCTCAATGCAGACTCCAGCACTAAATTCCGGTTCCCTTTTGTCACTATAGAAGATGTGCTGGTGGTTGATGAAAATACGATTCTCGTTGCCAACGACAACAATTATCCAGGCTCCGGCGGGCGTTCCTCAGAATCAGACCCGAATGAAATCTTGCTGCTGAAGTTAGATCAGCCCCTTAACCTTGACTCTCGTGTTGGAATAGATGCCCTCAGCGAAAACAAGCTACGGTTTGGCACTCAGCAAGAAGACGTACTAGAGGCAGGCCAGAAAGAGATTTTGTTTGGCGGTGAGGGTAAGGACATCCTGGATGCTACGGCGGGTAAAGGTGAAAATAGGCTCTACGGTGGCAAGGGCGACGATATCCTGTTTGGGGGTGTCAACGACCGACTATTTGGCGGTGAAGGGAACGATATCTTGTTTGCTGGCGATCGCGATAATATTTTGACTGGGGGCGAGGGTAAAGATCAGTTTTGGCTTGTGGGGGGTGACATTCCTAGTGCTGCCAACACAATTACTGACTTCCAATCAGGTACTGATGTCCTAGGCTTGGGTGCTGGCCTTGCCTTTGCCAATTTAGAAATTACCCAAGCTGGCACTAATACCGCAATCAATCTCAAGAATGGTACACCTCTGGCGACGCTGACCGGGGTAGAGGCGAGTTCGCTTTCAATTGCTGATTTTGCTAGTACCGCACCGCGTCCATTGATTATTGGTCACCGAGGCGCAAGCGGCTCCCGTCCAGAGCATACTCTGGCTTCTTACGAATTAGCAATCGAGCAAGGAGCTGACTTTATAGAACCGGACTTGGTTTCAACCAAAGACGGTGTTTTGATTGCCCGCCACGAGGTTAACATCAAAGATACCACGGATGTAGGTAACCGCCCTGAGTTCGCTGACCGCTTCACAACCAAAATTATTGACGGCGTTGCGGAGAGTGGATGGTTTGCTGACGACTTCACTCTAGCTGAAATCAAAACACTCCGAGCTGAAGAGCGCATTCCCCTAATCCGCCCTGGCTCTGCTGAATACGATGGTCAGTTTGAAGTTCCTACTTTGCAAGAGGTTATCGATCTGGCAAAGGCAAAAAGTACTGATGGGCGGACCATCGGTATTTATCCGGAAACCAAGCACCCGACGTATCATGATTCCGTGGGACTGTCGCTGGAAGAGCCCTTGGTAGATATCCTTAAGAATAATGGCTATGACCAAGAAAATTCCCCTGTCTTTATCCAGTCCTTTGAAGTAGGCAATCTCAAGGAGCTGAATACACGCATTGATGTGCCACTAGTCCAATTGTTGGATGCGCAAGATATTGCCCTCGATGGTCAGCTGATCGAGAAGCAACCCTATGATTTCGTGGTCAGTGGCGACTCCCGCACCTATGGCGACCTGCGGACGCCTGAAGGCTTAGCCGAGGTCGCCGAGTATGCGGATGGAATTGGTCCCTGGAAACGGATGATTGTTTCTGTTAAGTCTTCCGACCTGAATGGAGATGGTAAAGCGGATGATATTACTGGGGATAGTTTAGTCAACGATGCTGACAAAGTCCTGAGCGCTCCCACTTCGTTGATTGACGACGCCCATGCTGCAGGCTTGCTAGTGCATCCATACACCTTCCGTAACGAAGACGTCTATCTAGCCTCGGACTACAACGGCAACCCAGAACTGGAATATGAACAGTTTTTTAAGTTGGGTGTTGATGGTCTGTTCACCGACTTTCCCGGAACTGGATTTGAGGTGGCTAGCCGCTTATACCCCTTCACCGCTCCCGATCCGGCGATGGGAGTAGGTTTATTAGTACCAAATAATACACCGGTTGTGTGAGTACGAGCACAATCTTATGACCGCACCTTTATTGAGCACAGGTGCGGTTTTTTAATTTCTGGCAAATGTTATAAGATAGTGATAAAACTGTAAAAGCTAGTCTCTCAAACTTAATAAAACGTAACTTTAATGCAGGTTTTCTGGATAAGCAAAACTTTACAAAAAAGTTGAGAAAAGTAACTTTAATGCAGGTTTTCTGAATGAGCAAAACTTTACACATCGGTAACTGTACTATCACCGCTGAGGAAATTATTCCCTTACTCGCTGGTTACCAGATGCTACCTCAGTTATTGCGTGAACTGATCATTGACCAGGCTATTGCCCCGATAAAATGTACGCCTGAGGAGGAAGCCAGAGCCCGTCAACAGTTTTATGCACAAAATCAGCTCACTTCAGAGGCAAAAGTTCAGGCTTGGCTGGAGGGGCATGGCATGACGGCAGAGCAACTGGAAGCGTTAGCCATGCGAAGATTAAGGATTGAAAAATTCAAGCAAGCGACTTGGGGACACAAGCTGGAATCTTACTTACTCAGACGCAAAAGACAACTGGACAGGGTGATTTATTCCCTGCTTCGTACTAAAGATCTGGAGATTGCCCAAGAGCTTTATTTCCGCATTCAGGAGGGGGAGCAGTCCTTTGCAGAACTGGCTCGAGAATACTCGCAAGGTCCGGAGGCTCAAACAGGTGGCATAGTCGGTCCGGTTGAGCTGAGCACACCCCATCCAGTTTTGGTCCAAATGCTCTGTGCGAGCCAGGTGGGTCAAGTTTGGCCTCCGACTCGCTTGGGAGAATGGCTAGTGATTGTACGATTAGAAAATTTTATCCCAGCGCAGTTAGATGAACCCATGCGCCAGCGCCTACTCAATGAATGCTTCGCCACTTGGGTGTCTGAGCAGATCCAGCAACCAGATACCTCTCGTGCCCACCCTACCCTTGCAAATTCTGTTTCCTAATGACCTATACCAAGAATGTAATCCAAGACTTTTTAGCTGGCACGTCTCACTTTGATCAACTCTCCGCAACAGTTCTAGAAAGACTGGCGCAAAGATTTCAACTATGGCGCTACCGCATGGGTCAGGCAATTTTGGTGCGGGAGAATATGCCAACCCAAGTTTCTATTATTTATGAAGGGCAAGCTCGTTTACTCGGTTATGATCCTCGAAATCAAACGCCGGTAACGCTAAAATTACTTCGACCCGGAGAAGTGTTAGGTTGGGCTGGCCTGGTACGAGGAGTACCATGCGAAACTGCGATCGCCTCGACAGAAGTCGTTTGTCTAAGCATACCGGCAGCCGAGTTTTTAGAGGTGCTGGAGCAAGAACCCCTCTTAGCTGCAACTTTCCGCGATCGCACGGCCTTAATAGAAGTCTTTGACCTACTGGGCCTCGAACTAGAGCGTCGGGCTGACGGTGCCACAGACTTAAAAGAACTGACTCTGAAACTTTGGCCAGAAGCCGTTGTTCTCAACCTGCCACCAGGAAAAACCCCCCTGAGCCAGTTAGATCCAAACTGCATTTGGGCTGTTAGTGGTGGGGCTGCGACCAACCTTGCTGTTGGCAGTCGTCTGACGCCTGAAGATTCCCAGGCTGCCCTTAAGGTCGAGGGTCCGGGCTCTGCCCGAATTGTCGGCTTCCGAGAACCAACTCTGTTTTTGCCTTCTGAGACTACCCTGACAATTCCAGCAGAACTTTCAGCGCGGGAAGATATTCCCTATGCTCCTGAGCATCTTCCAGAGCGGGGCAGCAAAACTAGGGCTGATGAAAAGTATCCTTATATCCGCGCTAGAGGTCCAATGGAAGCAACCTTGGCCTGCTTCCAGATGCTCAGTCAACATTTGGGGATGCCCTTCCGACGGGATGTCCTCAAGAGAACTCTCGCCAACTCTTTTGATCGCACCGGCACTATTTCCCTACAGTTGTGTGGTGCCATGGCGGAGTTGATGGGTTTAAATTCCCAACTAGTGAATGTACCTGCAGTCGCCGTCAGTCGCCTGCAAGCCCCAGCGATGCTGCGCTGGCAAGATAGTTTCGCCCTTCTCTACAAAGCGAGCGAAAAAGAACTGGTTTTAGCCATACCTGAAAGCGGCATCCGCCGCATGAAACCAGCCGATTTCGTTGAAACTTGGGGAGCAGAAGGCCAAGTGCTGTTGCTGCAACCCACGAAGGACACCCCTAAGCAGCGGTTTGGCCTGAGTTGGTTCCTTCCCTCCCTGTATCGCTATCGCCGAGTGCTGATAGAAGTATTGATCGCTTCCTTTTTTGTGCAACTGTTTGGCTTGGCTAACCCGCTAATGACTCAAGTCATTATCGACAAGGTTTTGGTTCAAAACAGTATTGATACCCTGCATATTTTAGGGATATTCTTGGTCATAGTGGCAGTCTTTGAGGCCATTGTCACTCTTTTACGTACTAATTTATTTGTCGATACTACTAATCGCATTGACCTAGCTTTAGGCGCACAAGTAATTGACCACCTGTTACGCCTGCCGCTGCGTTATTATGAAAAACGCCCTGTAGGCGAATTAGCCACTCGGGTCAACGAACTAGAAAATATTCGCTCCTTCCTTACAGGCACAGCCTTGACCGTAGTGTTAGATGCTGTCTTTTCCGTCATCTACATCGTGGTCATGCTGTTCTATAGTTGGGTGCTCACACTCGTCGCCTTAGCCACGGTTCCTCTATTTGCCTTGCTGACATTCATTTTTGCACCTATTGTGCGGCAACAGGCTCGCACTAAAGCAGAGCGCAATGCAGAAACCCAATCTTACCTGGTAGAAGTGGTGTCCGGCATTCAAACGGTGAAGGCTCAAAACATTGAGCTGAGTTCTCGCTGGCAGTGGCAAGAGCGCTACGCTCGATACGTCAGTGCTGGCTTTAAAACTGTATTGACTTCCACTACCGCCAGTTCAATTAGTAATTTTCTCAATAAACTTTCTGGGTTGCTACTGCTTTGGGTGGGAGCCTTTCTGGTTCTAAAGGGTCAGTTAACTTTAGGTCAATTGATTGCCTTTCGGATCATCGCCGGGTACACCACCAGCCCCCTGTTACGCTTGATTCAACTGTGGCAGAACTTCCAAGAAACCGCCTTATCCCTAGAGCGCCTGAGCGATATCCTAGATACCCCCCAGGAAGTTGAACAAGCCGGTCGAGATAATATCCCCATGCCCATTATTCAAGGGGCAGTGAAGTATGAAAATGTTTCTTTCCGCTTCACCCAACATAGTTCCTTGCAGTTAAATAAAGTTAGTCTGGACTTTCCAACAGGGGTATTTGTCGGGGTTGTGGGTCAAAGTGGTGCTGGAAAAAGCACGTTAATGAAGCTCCTGCCCCGCCTGTATGAGCTGGAGTCCGGTCGAATTTTGATTGACGGCTACGACGTCAGTAAAGTTGAACTCTACTCTCTACGACGTCAAATTGGAGTTGTTCTGCAAGACACACTTTTGTTTGATGGCACCGTGCAGGAGAATATTGCCCTCACGAACCCGGACGCCTCTCCGGAAGAAATTGTAGAAGCAGCTAAGATTGCCTTTTCCCACGAATTTATTATGACCTTACCCAACGGCTACAACACGCGAGTGGGTGAGCGGGGTGCCTCCCTCTCTGGCGGACAGCGACAGCGGATTGCGATCGCGAGGACAGTTTTACAAAATCCGCGGCTATTAATCCTGGACGAAGCAACTAGTGCTTTAGACTACCATACAGAGCGGCAAGTGTGTTTGAACTTAGCAGAAGCTTTTCAAAACCGCACAGTCTTTTTCATTACTCATCGTCTAGGTACGATTAAAAATGCTGATGTCATTTTGATGATGGATCAGGGCTCTGTCGTAGAGCAAGGAACTCATGAAGAACTAATGGCCTTAAAGGGTCGCTACTTCTGTCTTTATCAACAACAACAAGGAGAACTTTGACAATATCCCACTTAACAGGATCTTTTGTCCTCAAAAAGTTTTAGTAACAAAACCTCTTCAATTACCTCGGTCATTTCCAGTTCCATGGCTCTGACCAGTTCACTAATTTCTAGTTGAATGTTTTCAACGATCTGTTCAATCTCTTTAGTAGCCCCGCTCGACTTAGCTGCCAGTTGACCAACTTGTTCAGCAACCACAGCAAAGCCCCGACTGTCTTCACTGGCTCTCGTTGCCTCAATGCTAGCGTTGATTGCTAACATGTTTGTTTGCAGGGCAATTTGGTTAATTAAGAAAGCAACTTTAGAAATTTGTTGGGAAGATTCTCCAAGATGCTTCACCTTATTAGCGGCTTGCGCAACCGTCTCCCGCAAATTTAAGATACTTTGTACTCTGCGATCCATTATCACCTCTCTAGCTTCTGCGGTGGCACCAACGTTATGCCCAACTGACTTGTTATAGTCATCCGCAACAGGAATGAGCGGTGCCTCATCGAGAGATTCAACGTTACCATGAGCTGCTAAATTACTCTTGATTTGACGTTTATACTCATCGCTACTCAGCATCTCAACAATGAGCGGTGCCTGCTCGAGAGACTCAACATTACCATGAGCCTTTAAATTACTCTTAATTTGACGTTTATACTCATCGCTACTCAGCACTTCCTCAACATCGCCATCAAAACTTTTACGCTCGTCTGGAGCAAAGCCGTCGAGTTTTAAAACCATGCGATTGTGCCTCAAATTGTTTACAGCGTTTGCATATCCATTAAAACAAAAATTTATTCCCTCGGAGCCATCTTTCTGACGGCTGAGTTAACCCCCGTTTGATATTTAGTTCCTAAGCACGAACAACGTGAATAGCTCCGAAGGCTTATGGGCTTTAGCTCTTATGCATAAACTTGTCTCCATACAAGCTTTCAGTTGTTAACTAATACGGCGGGAACCGAACTGGAAGCGGCTCGATGCCCTGTTAAGGCAGGTAGAAAAAAAAGGGTTAAAATCGTTGCGTGCCGGGGAAATAAGAGAGCGATCGCCAGTTTGTATCGCTCGGTTGCGGCGGATCTAGCGCGATCGCGTACCCAGCAGGTGGGAAATATCTTAGTCGAAAATTTACAATCCCTAACGACGCGCGGCTATATCCAGATATACCAAGGTTCGCGGCGACAAGAATGGCTTGCAGTATAGTTACTGGGATAGCCTTGATAGGCATTGGCAGCTAAATGGGGGTGTATAAAAAAATACCTGTCCCTGACTCAACTGTTCTTCCCACACAACAGCACCGAAGCGATCGCCCAGTTGTTTCTCCTGATATTGACGTCCAAGCAGGCTCTGCCGCCGACGTGTGTCAATCTTGACACTTCCAACGGTACTTTGTTGCATGGTGCTAAAGGCTGCCTCTGTCACCCGCCCCTGCACACCTAAAATTACCAGAGTGTTGCCTTTCTTAACCCAGTCCTGCTTCATTTGAGCAAGTACTGGCACATCTGTCTGGCTGTTGACACGCAATAGAGTAATGGAGCGTTTTTCCTCTAGTAAATTGCTAAAAGGTTTTTGCCAACGCTGGACGGGCGTCCCCCGCTGTTGCATGAAAGCATACCAAGCACCATACCCATTGGGAGCGCAGACATAAGTATGGATTGCGTTTCAATCCCTTAAAGGGATTCATCTATGCCCCGCAGCAAATCTTTCTCACACTATAGCAATCCTTTTTGAAATGTGAAACTTATTTCTCAAACGAACCGCCGGAGCAATAGCGTTGCCGAAGGTGTTAGATGCCGAGAGCGCCAAGAAAAGAAAGAAATGTTTTTATGAACTATTTAGGAGTGCTATGTAATATTTTACGATCGCAATTTGTTGCAATCCAGTAGTAAACGGTGTCAATGAAAGGTGTAATCGGCTCTTGGTTCTTAGCAATCAAAAACAAGGAGAACTTTAACCGAAAAACGTTGCGCGAGCCCTAAGCAGCAAGCCTGACGGCATCGCGTCCCTCCTTCTTAGCGCAGTACAGCGCTGCGTCAGCCGCTCGGATCAACGCCTCAGCAGTCAGGCCATGTCCTGGGAGGCAAGCCACCCCCAAGGAGAGCGTGATTGAACCAAGCGGCTGACGGTTATGCTGCACCTGAAGGTGCTTAACTCCTTGGCGCAGTTGCTCAGCTCGCCGCCAGACAACCTCCACAGATGCTTCCGGCAGAATCAGCGTCAACTCCTCACCCCCGTAACGGCAGGCAATATCTGACTCCCGGATATGGCTTCGTAAGAACATCCCCAATTCACGTAGCACAGCATCACCGGCTTCGTGACCATGAGTGTCATTAAAGCGCTTAAAGTGATCGACGTCGATCATGATAATCGAGAGCGGTAGTTGCTTGCGCTTGCAGCGGTGTATTTCCCGTTCCAGAGATTCTTCCATATAACGCCGATTGAATAGCCCGGTGAGCGGGTCGCGAATACTTTGGCTCTTCAGAGAATCCCGCAGTTTTAAGTTCGCCAAAGCCAGAGCAATGTGTTCAGCCACCGTTACAGCCAACAGTTGTTTGGTTTCTGTTAATCGTCCCAATTCTTGTGTACTCAAATACAGCATGCCCAGCGCTTCCCCTTGCGCCATCATCGGGACGCAGAGTGATTCGGTGGGTAATGATTCCCGGTGTAAATGTTTGCATATTAATCCGCTGTGCGTGTTTTCCAGCCGATGCACCCGGCCCCGCCGCAGTGCCCAGCAATCATCGGGTGTGAACACCTCCTGGGTAGGGAGTGGTGGAGAACCCCAAGTAGCAACGGCTTCAACCAGTTTTTTTGAGGCACTGATTAAAAAAATGCCGCCGCATGTCTGAGGGAAGAGGGGTTGCACGAGCTGCGCGATCGCGGTATAAGCTTCTTCAACTGTGAGGCAAGCTTGCAGAAAGTCGCTGATTTCGCTAAGCAGGGCGATCTCGCGGTTGCGCTGTTCCAGTTCGTTTACCCAGATCGTGAGTTTCTCGTTGGCTTGCTGTAGCGCTGCTTCATTGTGCTTGCGTTCGGTGATATCAATCGCCATACCCGCAAGAAACCGTTGCCCAGAAAAATCTTTGAAAGGAAACTTGAAGGACAACCAATAATGGTAACACCCATCTGGGGTGGGAACAGTCTCAATTATCTCTACGGTTTTATCTGCAGACATTACGCGCGTGTCGTTTTTATGCAACTGTAAAGCAATTTCCTCAGACCATAAGTCGAAATCCGTTTTCCCTAGTACATTCGCCAACTTTATTTCAAAAAAGCGCTCAAACGGCTCGTTAACGTAAGCGTAGCGCCCCACTTCATCCTTGATAAAGGCCACTGCGGGACTGTTGTTCATGAAGACCTTGAAGCGTTCCTCACTTTCGCGCAGTACCTGCTCCATCCGCTTGCGTTGAATCACCGAACCCAATTGAGTCGCAACTGCTGAAATGCTCTCAACCAGTCGGATGTCTTCTTTGCAGGATTCAAACTTGAAAAATACGAGAACTGCCAGCATCTGCTCGTTAACAAGCAGGGGAATACCTAGTCCGGCTCTTAGTCCGCAGTTCATAGCAATTTGGCCACGCCGAAAAGTTATCTCTGACTCCTGCGAAACATCCTGTTGCCACTCTGGTAGCTGAGATGACCAGACACGTCCAGGCAGCCCAATACCTGGGGCAAAGGTAAACTCCTTACTCAATCTTCTGAATTTATCTAATCTAGGTAAGTCACCACGTGACAAACCATCCGTATGACCGTACCAAGCCGAACTGCATTCCAAAACGGTTTTTTTGGAGCAAGGAATCCACGCTTCTCCATAATTCCAGCCTTTGGTTTGACACACCGTACGTAAGATAACCGCCAGAGCCTCGTCAAAATCTCTGCACTCACCAATTGCTAGCATCAATGTTTGGAATAAATTGACTTGTTCCTCCACCTGCTTACGCTCAGTAATGTCACGAAAGATACCCCTAATTAGCTTGGGCAAACCATCTTCAAATTGACAGTTTACGCTCCCCTCCACCGTAATTGCCATACTGTCTTTGGTCATAAAAGTGGCTTCGAGTGCGTAACTCGTTTCTCCAGCTTGCACAGCTTTTAACGCTTCCATGCAATGCTGACGGCTGTCAGGATGTAGGATGTCAAACAATGAAAAAAGCTTTATTTCTTCCTCGCTATAACCGAGCGTCTCCTGCCAAGCACGATTGACAAACATAAATCGGCCATTAGGTGAAACGCTTTGAATTAGGTCGTTAGCGTTGTCAAAGAAGTCTCGAAGTTGGTTCTCGCTCTCCCGCAGGTCGGCAGTCATACTGGTAGCTAGTCGAAGGGCACGCCTGCGGGATGATGTCAGTGACGATAAGATGCCAAATAGCAATAAACTGATTAGAGTACCGCCAGATAAAACTAAGATTGGCGTTTTATCTGAGCTAGCCCTCAAAGATGAATAACTGGTGAAATACAACTGCCAAGGCTCTCCTGCTACGTCAAGGGTTGTTATTTGACGCAAAAGCGGGTGAAATTTTGGGTCAAAAGCCTGCTGGACATTATCGCTGTCATACATCAGGTCTTTGCGGCTGTAAACCTCTAAATCTAAATCCTGCTTGTTAGCATTGGACAATGCTTCCTCGATCAGATCCTCAGCTCGGAACGGGGCATAGATAAAACCAAGCAAAGCACGGCGTCTTTCTTCTACAGTGCTATGTAGTATGCCATTGCGATACACTGGCAGCAGAATCAGCAATCCTGGCTGTTTAGTTGCGTCTTGAGCGAGTATAATTCGCCCAGTTGCCGCAGGCTTACCCGTATCTCGTGCCCGTTCCACAGACGCACGACGCACAGGTTCATACCCAATATCTAGACCAAAGGCTGGGCGATTCAGTTGGAGCGGTTCAATATATTCAATCACGAAATAGGCTGGGCGAACGCCCGCAGGTTTAATCGCAAAATCAGGGTAGCCAGTTTTATCTACACGGGTGTCCCGCCTCACCTGCTGCTCATAGTCTGCTTTCTTACTGTTGGGGACATAGCGGATAAAGCCTATACCATTAATGCCTGGATAAAGGTTTTGCAGGTTGAATGCTTCAACAAAAGCCCTCCATTCGTCCCGCTCTACCCTTTCACTAGAGGCAAACAGACCTTGGGATGCCCGCAACGCATTGACATAGGTTTGAATACGGGAATGGAGTGAGTCTTTAGCTTCACTTACTTGACGCTCAAAATTAAGTTTGGCGTCTCGTTCAACTGCTTTGGTGGTGTATTGCCAACCCAATCCAGTCAGGAATAAACTTAGCAACAGGACACCAAAAGCAGAGAAATTTTCAACTAATATATCACCATAATATTTTTTTTGATCGCCTTTTTCAGGTTTCCCTCTCAGCATATCCAAAACTAATCTCAAGTTGATAAGATGCAACGCTTTGCTACCTCAAAGTTTTGCTGTCAGCTCTAAATAATGCTGAATTTGTAAAGTAATCATATTATTAAAATCGCTGCTTTATATACAAGCGAAAAATTACTGTAATTTAGTCTCAGTGAATATACGTTGGCATTACCGCTGAGAATTTCCTTGGCTAGTGTGTTTGGAGCAAATTTATTGTCCAAAGTAAACAAAAATAAGATTGGTTGTAAAAAAAAGCAGATCGCAATGAAGCTCACGCGCTCGTTTGATTGACATCTCGCCGTTGGGTTCTATTAAGGGTAAGTTTGATGAGGGTCTTTTTAAATTAGGTTATAAATACTTACTTCACTTTCTCAATCCGTAATTCCTAAGTATCTTCATCCTTGCTTCAGTATTTTCATCATTAGACTTAGAGCCGTTTGGAGGATTATGCTGGGGTTAATACTAAGAAGCAAAGGTCATTAGAATAGAGAGCATTTCAGTGAGCACAAATATATTTTGAAAAAGGATCCGGAAAGCTATGACTTCAGGTTGAAGAGTAAAGTATCCTTACAAAAGTGAAATGCACCCTTATGATGAGTACAGTCATCCCACCTCAATGTCAATCCGAGAAGACTGCTGCAATCCTCGACCAGTTTCAGCAGCGGATTGCTCAATATACAGAACTTCACGGCGGCTATCCATTTAATCTTGCCTATGACTATACTCCGCTCTTGCCTTTCCTTCAATACACTCTTATTAATCTTGGCGATCCATTCGTCAATGGCAACTATGGTATTCACTCCAGAGAGTTTGAGCAGCAATGCCTCTACTGGTTGGCCCAACTTTACGAGCTACAAGAACATTGGGGATATGTAACTAGTGGCGGCACAGAAGGGAATCTCTACGGTCTATTCTTAGGTCGAGAACTCTACCCTGACGGGATTCTTTATTCTTCCAGCGATACTCACTACTCGGTCGCCAAGGCAGCACGTCTCTGTAAAATCCCCCACGTCGTCATCAATTCACAGCCAAATGGCGAAATCGACTATGAACATCTAGAACAGGAGCTCGCTCGCCGCAAACACCTGAGTGCTATTGTGAATCTCAACTTGGGAACCACAATGAAAGGCGCAGTGGACAAAATAGACCGAGCGGTTGAAATCCTCCAAAGGCTCAACATCCGCTTTCATCTCCACTGTGATGGGGCGCTAGGAGGGCTACTACTCCCCTTCATGGAGGGAGCGCCTAAAATCAGCTTTAGGGACTATCCGATCGGCAGTATCGCTGTGAGCGGTCACAAGTTCATTGGCTCTCCTATCCCTTGTGGGATTGTTCTCACCCGTCCAGAGTATGTCAAAAAAATCGAGACGGTCATTGACTATATTGGCAGCACCGACACGACGATCATGGGTTCACGTAATGGGCTGGCTCCCCTAGTTCTCTGGTATGCCATTACTACCAGGGGTCAGTACTTTGCTCGTGAAGTTTCAACCTGTTTGCGAACAGCCCAGTATCTATGCGATCGCCTCAAGCAAATAGGTTACACTCCTCTGCTCAACGACTTTTCTACCACGGTTGTCTTTGAAAAGCCTGGAATAGAGGTATGTCGTAAGTGGCATTTAGCCACCCAAGGAAATTTAGCTCACGTTATCGTAATGCAGAATTTTTCTACCCAAAAAATAGACCAGTTGATCAACGATTTATCAAAGGAAAGTATCTTGCAGCAAATGTATTAGGCTTGGCTCAAACCGCAATATTCCAGTAAAAATGCTGATGCCAATATCTTATATCGGGATCATGCTGAAACTAAGAAAACTAACTCAAATGATTAGAAGGCTGAAGAAAAATGTCCTTTACTTCAAGACAAAGTGCTTCTGGCCTGCGCCAAGAGTGCCTTTCTTTTCCTGAAATCTTTGCTCAGTCAGTTGGAAACATTGCGCCCACTGTAATGCCATCTGTGACTATAGCGTTAGTGTTTGCCAGTACAGGCAAGGGGATTTGGTTGGCTTTTTTAGTTGCAACGGTTGGGCTGGTCTTGGTCAGTTTCAACATAAACCAGTTTGCTCGCCGCTCTGCCTCTTCAGGAGCACTGTATGCTTACATTGCCAGGAGCCTGGGTTCAACAGTTGGAGTCATCTCTGGCTGGGCCCTCGTTTTAGCTTATCTATTTACGGCGATGACTGTCTCGAGCGGCTTTGCAATATATGCGAATGTCGTGCTTAATGAATTTAGCTTACAGGCTTCCCCCATCTTTTTGTTTGCAATCTGTACCGGTATCGCTTGGTATTACGCTTACACGGACATCCAACTATCGGCAGTTCTCATGCTTATCCTTGAGATGACTTCTGTTAGTTTAATCTTGATTTTGGCTGTAATTGTATTATTTAGACATGGCTTCACAATTGACACCTCCCAGATTTTACTTGAGGGAGTCTCGTTTGAAGGTGTACGGCTTGGACTGGTCTTGGCTATCTTCAGTTACGTTGGCTTTGAAAGTGCAACGGCGCTGGGTGATGAGGCCAAAAATCCCCTCCGGTCCATTCCCCGGACTATGGTTTGGAGCATTGTGTTGTCGGGTCTTTTCTTCATTCTCCTCTCCTATACGATGGTGCTAGGCTTTAGTGGCTATGAGACACCCCTTAACAAAACCGACGTACCACTCAAGGTTCTTGCTAATCTTGCAGGAGTGGAATTGTTAGGAGTAGCTATTTCTGTGGGAATAATTTTTAGTTTCTTCACCTGTGTCCTCGCCAGTATTAACGCTGGAGGGCGGATTTTGTTTTCCATGGCTCGCCATGGCATCTTTCACTCGTCGGTTGGTGCGGCACATGTGAAAAATGAGACACCCCATGTTGCCGTAACTGTCTCAGCTCTTCTTGTGTTCCTTGTGCCGGCCTCTATTTCATTGTTTGGCATTCCAACCTTGGACATTTTCGGATACTTAGGATCTATTGCGGCCTACGGATTTCTGCTGGTATACATTCTTATCTCAGTCGCTGCTCCCGTTTATCTTTACCGACAGGGAAGGCTTCGTCCAGGCAATGTTGTGATTGCAGTCCTGGCAATTCTTTTTATGCTGGTTCCAGTTGTCGGCAGTGTGTATCCTGCTCCAGCTTTTCCATACAACGTGTTCCCTTACTTGTTCTTGATGTACCTTGTTTTCGGTGGTGGGTGTTTTTTGATTATCCGCCTCCGTTCGCCGCAAACTGTTGAGGACATGGAGCGTGACATTGAAGCAGAACACGGCAGATTTAGTGGCCCAAAAGTAGGTTAATGGCACATTCTGCCTACTGAATGAAGCTGTCACATTCGGTAGTTTTTGAGGAACTTAATGTCGAAGTCAAGCTCTACCGATCTCGGTCAGCTCTGGCTCCGAAAAACTCTCTGCAAGACACCTGCACCACATCTTCAAAGCCCAAACTCTCAAGATGGGCTATCCACCCCTCTACACTCCCATCTATCTCTAGTGCTCCTAATACGCGTGCTGGTTCAGCAATCCAGGGCACAACCCACACACCATAGAAGCGAGGTTTGAAATCTAACGAGAATTCAACTGATAGCCAATCAGGAATAGCATTCTCGTCAGGTTCCCCTTTGGCTCTGAAGCACACTGTCATACCTACCTCTGTGTACGTACTCTGTCTGTCATTGCACCTTGAGCGCTCGCAAGCGGTTGATCGCAGCCACTAATTCAAAGCGACGGAACATTACTAAATCTCCTTCAGGAAAAGGCATCAAAAGATCCAATCCCTTTGCCTCAATATCTGCCATCATCCTATCCAGGATCTGGGCTAGGGTGTGCTGCCCATCCAGGTATTGCTGCTGGGCATACACCATCGCTGCCGCGATCGCCCGCAGTTGTCCTGGCTCCGCAATCTGTTCGACGGCAGACAAGTCAATGTCATGCGTGCCGAAGACGAGGGTATCTATATCCCGGACTTTCCACTTCACCAGATACTGACCGCGACTAGGGTTGAGGCTATCGGGTGACAAAACGCGCGGCGTGAGCGCTCCAAAATCCTTGCCGCCTTCCGGGCGACGCTCGCTCGTATAAAGGCTTGCGATCTCCCGCGCCCTGGTAGTTACATCCTGCGCTTGGAAATTCTCCATCGCAATTACCGTATCCGCCACGTCAAAGTAATCACCACTGCCACCCATCACCAGAATGGTGGACACCCCATAGTCAGTATAGAGCTGGCGGACCTTGTCAATGAACGGTGTAATCGGCTCTTGATTTTTTGCGATCAACAGCTGCATGCGGCGATCGCGAATCATGAAGTTGGTCGCAGCGGTGTCTTCATCTACCAGCAGCAGTCGAGCCCCAGCCTCCAATGCCTCTATGATATTTGCCGCTTGCGAAGTACTGCCACTGGCATTCTGAGTGGAGAACTGTGTCGTGGACCGCCCTTGGGGTAAATTATTGATAAACGGCGAGATATCTACTCCCGTGATGCTGCGACCATCTTCCGCCCGAATCTTCACGGCGGTTGGATGGGTAACCACCAGTTCGCGTCCATCAGCAGGAACATGGTTATAGACACCTAGTTCGATAGCTCTCAGGAGTGTAGACTTGCCATGATATCCACCTCCTACAATCAGCGTGACTCCGGCTGGCACCCCCATTCCTGTAACTAAACCGCGATTGGGACAGCGTAACTTCACTCGCAATGCGTCTGGGGACTGGAAAGCCACAACCTGATCTTGGAGTGGATGCTCATCTACACCACTGCGTCGGGGTAACACCGCACCATCAGCAACAAAGGCAACTAATCCTTGCTCAGCCAGTTGATGTCGGAGCCCATCCGCATCTTCAGCTATTTCAACATGATCTTGGATCGCATTAGCATCCAAGTGACGATATTTTAGGGTGTGCTCCACTAGTTGCGGCAGCTCATCACACAGCATCTCGGCTGCCTGCTGTCCTGCGATCTGGCGACCAAAAGCAGGCAGCCCGACAACAAATCGCACCTCAACTTCTTCATCATTAATGAATACTGCGCTGCGCTCTATAATGGCTTGCCCTGGACTGGCAATGCCAATCAAGCCACTACTACCAGTGCCGCGTCGCTGACGGATAGCTCGCGCCCTTGAGTCAAACTGGCGAGTCAGGTAATCGCGCAGCGCTATCTCCCGGCTGCGCGTGCGATACAAATCACGGGGAAAGCCAGCGATCGAAGTAGGCAACTTTACTCTGCACTGACTGGGAGTGGCAAAGGGATCTCCCTGGACGCGATCAATAATGAGGGTGAAATCTACAAAGGCATAACAACCCTGAATGTCTTTGTAAGCTTTGTAGCCTCGCCGATCGAGCTGTAAGAGCTGCTGACGCAGATCCGCTTGACTCATCATCTTCCTCGGCTCTCTTGGTTGGTCTATTGCTTCACATCTTATAGATTACTGCGGGATTTGTGTAAACGTTGAGGATCTTTTAATGGGCATTTATGATGGGTAAGTCAACGTTCTCTTAAAGGGATCCTCGCTTAAGCTACGCCCAAACTTCGTCAATAGCAAGGTCTATCCGCTCATTCAGCACGGTGTTTAACCCCTCGTATGCAGCTCACACTAAGTATGCGTTTGCCTTCACTGAGACAGTGGCGATCGCGGAATTACTATATCAGGGTTTAGACCGTAAAACGATTAAGCAGCGGGTTGTTGAAGATGATCTGTTTCAGATACGTTCTCGAAATTCGCGTCAAGGAGCCTTCCAGACGATCTGGCAACGATTAGAGAAGTTACCGCCTGAGTACGTTCAACTTATCGCGACGGGTCATGCTGACGTGCGACGTTTCACAGTGCTATTTTTAATCTTGCTACAACATCGGTTACTGCGAGAGTTAATCGTTGATGTTTTGTTGAATAAAGTGCATCAGTTCGACTTAGTGGTTAAAGCCTCAGATTTACGAGTCTTTTTCGAGACCAAACGAGAGGAAAGTCAGACACTCTCTAAATGGTCAAAGGCAACCTATCAGAAAGCATCTAGTAACACTGTCTTGGTATTAGTCGGTGCGGGCTTGCTTCAACCTATCAAGCCAAAGGGAACTTATGAGATTTGGGCGACTCCGGTGCCGAGCGCCCTAAAACAACAATTAATTGCAGATGGCCTGGATAAACTTTTTGTCCTAATGCTTAACTGACTGCGAGAGCTTTAAATACTGCATCTACTGGATCGGTGTAGAAAGAAGTCTGAAACTTAGTGAATAGTTCAGGTGGAACAGTTGGTAAATCTATAGCGCTAGCCATAGGTAGAAGAATCTTTTTAGCTCCTGCATCAAACGCAACTTGCAGGCTTCCTGCTAGATGGCTGACTGGATTAATAGTGCCACCTAATGTCATCTCGCCAAAAATAGCAAGCTGAGACTGTACACTGCGCCCTAATGTCGCAGAACAGAGAGAAATGAAGAGAGATAATCCACCATAGGTTGGAACGCCAGATCCTTGTAAATCCAGTAGCTGTAATAGGAAGTCAGAGTTGTCTGAATGAATTGAACCGCTAACTCGATGAGCATTTGCCTTAAAGTAGCTCAAGGCAATATTGATGCTGTCTTTCATGCTAGTCGCGCTGGCAACTCCTGCACGAGTCAGTTTGCCGTTGCCTGAAACTGCTTGTAGCTCCAGTTTGAAGACTCCAATCTTGCCGCTATCGGTATCGCTGATCGTGTATAAGTAACCAGGAGGAAGGATATCCTCGCTAATTAAATTTGAGCCGCCTTGCTCTGGAAGGGATACAAAGTGTTCATCTAATGTTTCAGTATCAATGTAGCTGAAATGCACGTCAAAAAATTCCATGCCGCCAATCTTTTTAAGCTGCTCCTTGACGCGTCTACGCACCCTGATCGCATACACTAATGCAGTTTCTACATCGTCTTTAGAAAAAACACCATTGGGAAATAATAGTTTAAGCAAGCCCGAAACGGTTTTGCGAACCGCTTGTACGTCTCTTTGCTTTAAATTATTGCCCAATTGAAAATAGCGATCGATTGCATCTGTAAAGCTACGTTTTCGCATTTCTCGCAGCCATTCTGCCAAATAGTCCACAATAAAGCCGTATTGATTGGTGAAGTTGTGGGGGCTAAATTTAGGAATTTCCCAGCCAGGGATGTATGCGTGGAAGCGATCAAAAAAGGCTGTGTCGATCATGGCTGCTGGGAAGGGAGCTAACAGATGAGAAGTTTTGACTAGCGACTCCACGCTTTGGTTAATATTGCCAACAAAAACCATTGAGGCATTGGCGCTGATCTCAGCTTTACCGCGTGCGAAAGAGCCAGATGCCATATAATCTTTCATGATTTGAATACCGTCATTGTCATGAAAGCTGATACCAGCGACTTCATCAAACGCGACGACGTCAAATAATCCAACTAGCCCAACTTGGCGGGAGGACATATTGTAGAAAAGGTTAGCTACAGTCGTTTTACCGCCAGACACCAGAATCGAGTTGGGAGAAATTTCTTTGTAGAGATGAGACTTTCCAGTCGATCTCGGACCCAATTCGCAGCAGTTATAGTTGTTTTCGCATAGAGGAATCATCCGAGCTAGCAGGTGCCATTTCACTTCGTCAATCAAGGTGGTTGGTTCTAACCCAGTTGAGCGAATTAACACGTCGATCCATTCATCTCGATTGAATGCAGAACGCTTAGCAAATAAGTCCTCCATATCTACATTGGGCATCTGGATCGGCTTCAGGCTCGCGACAATGAAAGGGCTAGGATCTGCACCTGCTTCATATTCAAGCTGTAGGATGCACCAGATACCGCCACTCAAGAGTTTGGGGTTACGCTTAACAATTTCAGGATCGATGTTAACGCCTTTGACTCCTAAATTCATCAAGATGCCTTGATAAATATCTGCTTTTTCGTTAAGCTTAACTGTGACCCGGTCAATTACACTGAACCGCCCGATCTCGCGCACTTTTGATTTTACTTGCTCGGCTTCATCGGGGCGGACATAGTTCTCAGACAGAATCCGCTTGACAGTTTTAACCCCTGCTTCGATCGTTGCCTCATCATCTGTGGCGCAATACATTCCCAGCAGGTATTCCAGCACATATACCGGAACACTGGCACCCTCTTTAATGCGCTTGGTTAGATCCTTCCTCACCACCCTACCAGGGTAAACATCATTGAGTTTGCGATCGAGAATATCCATAGTCACCTTGCACTCACGTTAAAAGTCGCCAAAATCATTTGCGATCGCTAGGCTAATTGTCCAAGGCTCTCTTACCAATTCAGTATTGTCATCAAAATCTTTGACGCTCAAGAAAGCAGTGGTTGGCGGATTGGTTGCTATAACAGTCAGTGTTTGTTTAAACTCCCTCTCAGTGGGGGTTAAAACTGTCAAGCGGATTCTGTCTGAGAACTATGTCCGCCCCGATGAAGC
>QQTW01000213.1_pt1 | contig 34534 bp, 44 predicted proteins | sample 1904831 | NCBI WGS metagenome assembly QQTW01 (sample SAMN09435610, study PRJNA476489) | Subsurface metagenome, whole genome shotgun sequencing project.
GAGATGCACGGCTACGAATTCTTGTCAACATTGGTACCATCAATGACACGAGAGCTTGACATGTACGCGTCCTACGTACGCGCAGCGGACTTGAGACGCGTCCCCGTTGGTCACGATGCCATGCAGTACTCGACCACTTCACAAGAGATCTGAAGATGCTCGGACCGGAGATGGAGGAGGTCGCCGATGAGAGCCCAGCCAAGCCACTTTCTTCTATCTGGTCTTATCTAGGATCCGGATTCAACTGATGATATGTTCAGCCCTGGCCGGAGCAGCCGAACTTGACGGACGATGGAGAAGGAGAGAGATATGGAATGGATGAAGAAGAGATCGAAAGAGGAGATGTAGTGGATAAGAGACGGAGAGGAAGCTGGATGGATGGAGTCCAGAAGTAATGGAGGAGGTTGGGGAGCGTGTGAACGGGATGGTGGTGGTTGGTCGTGTGAAGGGTGAAGGGTGAAGTGGAGCAAAGCACGAGCGTAACGCGACTTCGCGCGTCGAGACTAAGGTTTCTGCCAGTAACACGCGCCGAAGGGAGGGGATGATGACTAAGACCTTAGTAATTCCCGCCACTTATGTCAGCATATCACGAGCCGCCGAAGGAGACGAAGTCTCCGCCAGGGAGTCATGAGAGATCGGACGAGGACAGGTATATGTTCTCCCAATAGAGACATGTTTACGTAGAGGGGAAATCAAAGCATTGCAGGTAGATTGGGATTACAAACTGGACATTCAGATGATCTATCGGCGGTAGTCACGAACTTATGCTATAGAGGCCATTTCGACTAATGTCTGTCATAAATAGCGATCCACCAATCATGGACAACCGCAGCGGGTTAACTATCTTGCGGAGCTCGACACTTTTCTGATCGCGCACTCTTCCAGCGGCTTTCCCAAGAGCCCTACCACACTCGCTCTCACTCCAACATGGCGGTAGAAAATATGGCAGCGATATCAAACGAAAAGAACGAAGTGCCATCTAATTTCAATCGAGAGCAGGTATGTATAATGTTGATGATCTAACATCAGTGTTGCAGTTCACTCTAATTGACTTTTCTGGTATGAGTAGACTTCCAAGGCGGCGCGAGCGCTTCTTAAGCATATCAAGACCCACCAGGACGAACGAGCTCGAAAATCAGAAAAGCGCCAATTATTTGCAAAGGATGGCGCAAAAAATACCGACAGCGAAGAGGCAGATGAAGAACCGGGCAATGACGATATTTTCATATGGTTGATCCTCGCCACTAAGAAACATATCAAAGACAAGAAGCGTCTATTGCCAAGCCGACTGTGAGCATCCCAGTTATTGAAAGCAGGATACGTCGTGAACGTTGCGGATGCTGAAGAGAATACCGATAGATCCGTTCCACATTCGCTCAATGCTACTCCCTCGTCGACCATCTGCCTCATCACGGCTACCCCACAGCGAGCCTTCAAGGACGCCATTGCGCATCCATCATTTCCAGCGGAGCTGCGGAGCCGAATTACGCGAGTTATTGACCTCACTAAGCTCCGGGCCAAGTACAAATCATATGAAAGTCGCCGGCAGCTTCTCCGAGAGCACGACATCTTCTTGGCCGATGATCGAGTTAAGCTCTCGCTACCGAACGCGCTGGGAAAAGTGTTCTACAAGACTACGACGAAGCGACCAGTTCCAGTCGTGTTGTCGGCCAAGAAGAGGAAGGAGGAAGAGGGTAGTCGAAGAAAAGTCACGCCGCTGAAGCCGGGCGAAAAGAGCGTGGCGGCACCCATTCCCATGGCGAATGAAATCAATCGAGCACTCTCCTCGGTGCTCGTGCATATCTCGCCCTCGACCAGTACAGCGGTACGAATCGGCAGAGCGAGCTGGGACGAGAAGAAGGTCGTCGAGAACGTCGAGACGGTCGTCCAGGGGATGGTGGAGAAGTTTGTGCCTCGCAAATGGCAGAATGTCAAGTCGCTGCACATCAAGGGACCCAACACCACTGGCTTGCCGCTGTGGATGTCCGATGAGTTGTGGGTGGACGAGCAGGACGTGGTGGAGAATCCTCCCGAGCCAGAGCCCAAAGACGTGAATGACGACGGACGTGAAATGTCGAAACGGAAAAGGAAGCGAAGGAAACAGGAGACAGCCGATGGCGTGCCAAAGAAGTTGACGGAACACGCAGATGCTGGGGATGGCGAGGTGGATGATGAGATGGCTCGAGCGCGGCAACGAATTAAAAAGCAGAAGATGGAGGCGATGGGCGATCTCGAAGATGATGCCGTCCTCGCTCGGTCGTCGAAGCGACCCTCCAAAGAAGTCGGGGTCGCTTGATGCCCATTTGCATTTTCCGAATATTTCTGGCATTCGGCCCGATAATCCCCGCGAGCTTCCAGGATCGTATAGAACAAATCATCAAATCTTTGCTGTTACCCCATTTAGCAAGACAGGCAAAAATGGACCCGATCGAACAACCATGCATCCCAGTCAATGAGATGACCCCCACCGTCGGGTCTGGTATTACAGTTGGAGAGGTGGCCGAAGCCGCCGAAGGACAGCGACGAGTCGTTTACGCAGACTACGACACCAAGGGCGTTATGTTTCAGATTGTCAGTGGCCACCTCTAGAACGGGTCTCTGGCCATAAGCAACTACGGGCATAAAGCAACGACCCACAGGATCGGCAAGCCCGCGATACTCTTGAGAGAGCCATGGAGCCAGATGGAAGACCATGCTGCCTATGCAGAAAAATCTGTTTAATATCTCGTTCAGTACAAGCATCTACCCAGGGGGGCGCCACTCTTGGCAGGAGTTCAAGCAGGGCATATCGGCGTCTACCAGAAGGAAATATGAGTCCCCTGACACGCCAGACATGTTGAATCCGTTTTCCGACGGACCGCCCAATCCACAACCCAAACCTTTACATCCAGTAAATCACTCTAATTTACTACAGTAGATATAGTAGACTTGCTAATGTAGACCGGTCTGTCCCCGCAGTTCAACCCGCCGACCAAGCTCAACCGACCGCCGTTCAGCCCGCACAGCCCGTCCAACCTGCCGTCGATCTTGGGGGCCCTGCTTAACCTGCTGTAAAAGCGGGCAACCCCGCCAAGGCTGACCTCGACTCAACTATGGTAGACCTCACAAACCTCACCTCAATCAATTGAACCAATGTGTTGCCACCGGGCATCTTTATCCTTATTGTCTTGGCAGTAATAGGCCCTATCACCAATACTTGTGAATGAGCATCGATCGATTCCCTTATTAAACTAGTCACATACCATCACGTCCTGCTGTCTTTGATCATGGTATTGATACTAACTGCTAGGATTGGTCTTTGACCTCGGCATCTGTATCCTCGTCACCGTTCAAGAAATGAATCATCCATTCCAATGGCTTCTTCGCTTCCTGAACACGATACTGGCACATTCCAGCACAGAAGGCAAAATTGAGGACGAGCATCGCGCAGCCGCAAATTGTAACAATGGCCATCTAGGATCGCATGAGTGAGGAGATCAAATGAGTTGAAACGTGCCTTCATGACCAACCTTCGACGACACCCTGGCTTGCGACGGATCAAAGACGGGAGATAATATGTGGAGCGCGTATCCGACCAGAACTATCAGGCGGGGGTATCAGATCAGCAACAGTACTTGGAGAAAGGAATCTCCAGAACTGGTACGCTATTTCTTGCTTACAGAAGATCCAGGAATAGCTCATGAGCATGGCCGGATACTGCCACACCCAGAGCATTCTCTTGCATATATGACGATGTTTCATGTGATCACCTGAACTAGCGGGTCCAACTAGAGGCTGCAAGAACAAATTCAGGGCTTTCCGAATTCGGGGCTCCTCGTAGTCCGTGCCGGCTTCAGTGGGTAGGTGCTGGAGCAGGCGTGTGGGAGCCGAGCCGATGAGCGAGAAGGTCGACATGAAAAAACTCCAGTTCCAGAGCATTTTAGCCGCCCACACTGTCTTCTCCGTGGCCGGCCATGAGAAGACACCGATGACCGCTGCTGCCGATAAGGCAGCCTGGATGGACATGTTGTGTAAGAGAGATTCCCACCGACGGGATGTAGAAGATCTTGACCTACTGCTTTGGCCACGAATGATAGCTCTTCGTCCTTGGTGCGACGAAAGTCCACCAATGCTTCGATGAGCTTTCTTCTTGATATGTCTCCCTGGCAGCGCTCGATTTTCTCGATTGGTTTAAGGGTGTAGTATCGGTAGGCTCCGAGATAGCTGACAGTCAAGAGACTCTGAAGAATACGAGCAAAGGCCTTCAGGAGGTCTTTGATCTTTGCATTCTTTATCATGAGGGGCGTTGGACAGATGGTCTAAAATAGTTGAACGTACTAACAGAATACCCTATATTGCACCTATGGCGAGTACGAGTTTAGGCACCTCGGTCTGTAGAGGCTAAAGGCATATCCGATCGTTCTAAGAGGTCTTCTGCCTATATATTGAGGCCTAGGACCCCGAGTCCTGAAGAATCAGGCCGCCAGCCTTACTGTCGTCGCAAAAGCACGATTGATCAGTGCCAAGTCGTATGTAAGCAAGGCGGGACGATCTATATTATACTGGAACGCATGCGGCTGAAACGCTTTCACTTCGTGACTCAGCAAGATACGAGAGTCTGATTGGCCACCCAGCAATCCAACCGTCATCGCCGCCCTGCGGAGGGCCGAAGGTCCGGAGCAGGTTGAGCACTCCACAGGATTTTTACAACCGGAGCACTTCAAATTGCTTTACGCTCCCCTTCCCTTGCGGTCGCAAGGGGGCTGAACCTAGTCTCTTACACACCAACCTCCTCTTCATCTTCTGTACGGTCTGCGGCTGACAACCTGTGCCGCAAAGCCATTATTAGCCCTGCAGCTACTCTCTCCCGTCGCCCACAACATGCATGGCGGCCCCCCGCGTTGGATCCATTGTTGGCTCTGGCGTGTTTCGTTGTTGCCGTCGGCAGCAGCAGTTCATCCGTGTTTTTATGATGTGGTGCGGCCACAGTGTATGATTGGCGTTGAATTTTGGTGGTGAGTGGTCGCACAAATCCAAAACGCTGCTGGTGGGCAGTGCTCGTGCAACTGTTCGGCATAACTTCCACCCGCGCCTATTCTTTGGCCCATTCTTTTTGCTCCGAAAATATGACAAGGCTGTAGCACCGATACCGCGTGTGAACAAGATATAAGGATCCTAAAAATCCTCCAGCTTCGAGATGGAAAGATCAGCACCGACACCAGGATCAGCACCAACACCAAGAACACCAATCAGAAACACAGAAGCTTTTTCCACTGCCACTCAGAGACAAACAAGCAAAACTTGACCATGGCATACCAACCTTGGAGCACCGTCAGCAAGGACCCTTCCCAAGCGATCTACCTCTACACCGCACCGCTTCGAAATGACATTATAAACGGTAGTCGCAAGAAACTGATCGACATCTTCGCCCACTGGGCCGTATGCATTCAAGGCGTCTGCTACGAGTTGAGAGGAGGAATCAAGAAGAATGGAGAACCGAAGTTTCTCTATAAACCGACACCCGAGCAGGAGTGGAGGAACACGAGGAAGTACGAGGGTCGTGAGGATGCAAAACATGTCGGCTATATGACCGCGCCATATCCGCCGTGGGTGATCCACGAAGTGGGTAAGTCAAGACGACCTTGACCCGTGGCATTTCGCCCTACATCTTCGTTGGCTAATGAGTGTCGTTCAACCAGCTTCTCAAGTATGGGAAAAGACTTTAAAAGGGAAATATGCAGTCGACGAGAACAACTGCCAGGCTTTCGTCCGTCTGCTCGTCGAGCTGATCGGAGACCCAGAGGCCAAAGTCAAGCTCCCGCAATTCTTCGACGAGTGGGTGAGGAACGCAGGCATCACTCGAGATGTCTCCATTCTCGGCGTGGCCAGCGGAGTGGCTCTCATGGGTGTGGGTGTGGTAACGGCCGTGGGAGATGGCGGGACGACCGCTGCGGCGGGGTTCGCTGTGGCAAGTTCGACGGTATTCAATTCAAGTGCATTCTTGTTCAATATGAGAGACGGGAAAGCGAAACATATCGAAAAATCACAAAAAGAGATAAGGAAGGAACTCCTATCGAAATACCGGATAGAATTTGCATAAGGGACAATTGCACCGACCTACCCCCTTCCCCCCCGGCACATCGATATTTGCCCCGAGATACCCCTCCCAATTTGTCCAATCAGCTGTTTCAGTTAGTTCCTAAAACTGAAATTTGAGCATAAAATACAAAGATAGTCTTTCAATACCATCAAGAATCTCTTCCAAAGGCTCACCAATGTTTCCTTGATGACTGAGAACGATTAGTAGCCTCACCAGACTCTTTAAAGCGCCTGCAAAAACAGGCAAGGCAAGTCCTTTGCCTTACCTTACCTTAATATGAGATATCTTTTGCACGTCCTTCCACCTTACTGCCGTTACTGTTGTCGTAGATGCTCCTGCCAACAGGACAAGTTGAATTGTCCGCTGATAGTCGAGAATTTTGAAAAAGAGGCCTTCAGACAATGGTGGTGGGGTGTATGTGGGCAATTGGGATAGCTCGAAGCAATTGTTTAGATTCGAGGGTAGCTCGGTGTATATGTCCCACTTGCATAACCAAGGAGCCGTAAGATGGGGACGATACACTACTCGACTCGGAAAATACTCAAACGCCATGAGCGCTCCAAGACCGTCCGATCTATAGCTCCAGCAACACCTCCGCCGCTGCCTCCTCCTTCCGCGGCGGACTGAAGTACTTCTCAAACGTTCGATTGAGCAGCTCATCGGTCAGGTGCATATGCCCACCATCGGTGAGGATGAAATCCAGCTTCCCTTGCTCGCTCATTTCTTTCAGTCCCAACCAATCCTCGCGATAGAGATCTCGATCCTGCAGCCACGTCACGTCTCCGGTCGTCATGTTGACCTCCGCGAACCAGGCCGTCTCCTTGGGAATGACCGTTTTGTCTTCTTGAAACATGTACATGGCGAACTTGTCCAGACTCATCAGATTCGATTTGTACATTGCGTTCTTGACGGGTCTTTCGTTGTTGATGTCGGCCAGCAGATTGGAATGTTCAAGGTAGGCCTCGAGCTCGACTGGATTACGGTAGTACTGCGCCGGGACGACACGGGCCTGCACGAAATCACTCCATGTATTGCTCTTCAAGAGGCCGATAGCCGCTTTGCAGACCCAGTCCGTGGCCGCGCAATTCCGAAAACCCGCGATGCCGTTGTGCTGGCTGCCGAAGGTGACTAGATTGCGAACGGGCGGGTCGTTGCATCGCTCGACGTACGCGCGCAAGAATTGGCCCCCTTGCGAGAAACCTAGAGCGTTGATGGCGGGGGCGAGAGCGAGGATCGGATGTGTGGCGATGTCGGCGCATACCTTCTCGATCTGCACCGTCGTGTTCCCGAAGAAGGTCGCCGTCCGGTCCGAAGAGGCATCCTCGTCCAGTCGCACGTTGTAGACGAAGGTGCCAGGGTTGACTCTGGCGGCTAGATCCGCGACTGACTGAAGCCCTTCCGCTTGATAGTTATCGCCGAGGCCATGCCAGATGACGAGCGGTAGAGGAGAAGGTATGTCAGGCTGAGCGAGGGTTGAGGTGAGAGCAAGACTCGTGATCACGAGCAGCCGGAAGAATGCGCCCATATCTGCTATTGAAGTTGTCATGACGCAGTTCGCAGAGTCAGGGATCAACTTTCGGATGAGCTGACGTTGCAACCCATAGGGCTGAAACGATGCGGAAGAATATTATCCCGACGGGCTCCCATCTGGTGTCAGAACTTCTGAGACTTAATCCCTTGATCCCTTGCGGGAACGAATACAGCTTTAACGACACAATGTCCCGTGCCAGCTTTGAAGCGCTGGGATCCTAGAAAATAGGCTTACCCAAATATCTACTGGTACAGCATCAAGTTACAGCAAATCTACTGGCACCGCGTACGACCAGTTCCCGGCAATTTGGAGTTGATACATTTCAAAGGTGTCTGGTTGTCTAAGACTGCAAGTTCCCTTCAAGAACGAATAGGGAGCGTTTCCCGTCAAGCCAACAAGAATCAACGAATGGCCGGTTCCAAAGCTTGCCCGAGTTGACGATGTACCAACAAGACCACTGGATATCTTGACACCATCTATTTACTAGATATATAAAACAACCCTACTGATCTTGTCGTATTCTAGTTATCTCTCTTGGACCTATCAAACTGCCATCTTTTGGACGAAGGAAGACAACCAAACGCTCTAACCTTATCAAGACTGAACCGGTGTCGAGTCTTTGGGTCTGCTTTTTGGCTGTTTGAAAGCCTCGCTGCTGGACCATTATTGGCTGAGCTGGTCATACCCACTACCGCCACTCATCAATCTTTTCCATCGGACATTTCCATATCACATTCCGTCGCATTTCTGCTTCTACACTATCTCATTACGATTGCACCGCTCGACAACTCCTTCTACCCTACACGGACATCCTTCCTTCTCAATCTCAATCGATCACTTGCGCCGAACAGCCATTCGCTGCTGTACCCAAGCCACGATGGCGCCTGAGGAACCAGCTATCAGTCCAACAAGCGTCACGCCGCATGTTGGACCGCACGCCTCGTACGTCCAGGTGGCGACCCCTTACATTTTTCAAGACAAGATCGACGAGTTCTTCGAGCCACCCCGATTCAATCAAGTCAAGGAGGACACCTTTCGATTACAGGGCGTCACCTGGATCGACAACGTCCGGAAGTCTTTGCAACTGTGAGTTGGCTTCCGAGGATTGCCGTAAGACCAAGACTGACTACCTCAGTCCTGTGCGTACATTCAATACGGCGGTGACCTACTATCACAAGTTCCGACTGGCACATCCTGATAATGAATATAGCTATATTGTACGTACACCACATTAACTAACAGTTCTATTCCGTTGACAACTTATTTATCTTTTCGCAGGATGCTGCAGCCGCGGCACTCTTCACAGCCTGCAAGATCGAGGATACGCTCAAGAAGTCCAAGGATATCCTCTGCGCGGCTTACAACCTGAAGTTGCCTCCAGCGGAACAACTCAGTGCTGATGATCCGGTGGGCTGCTGATAACGATGTTCCATCTAGCCGAGTTTATCAACTACGATCTTCTTATTTTCAGACTGACAATGATGTAGATTTTCGAACCACATTCCAAGTCCATCATCGGTCTGGAGCGATTAATGCTCGAAGCATCCGGCTTCGACTTCCGATGTCGTCATCCCCAGAAACTACTCATCAAACTGGCCAAAGACCGGCGCGTGGATCGAGACACGGTCGCCAAAGCCGCCTATGCCATCTCTAACGATCTGTACCGTACCTTCATCCCTATCAAACAAGCTTCGTCGACGATGGCGTTGGCATGTCTCGAACTTGCGCTGCGAATCCACCACATCAACCCCGACGAAGTCTTTGGGGGAGAGGCAGGCATCGACTATGCCAAATGGAGCACAAGTCGAGAAGAAGTCATGGGTGAGTTTGTATTTGACGCTCACGCTCTTTTCCCTTTTTGGGGAGGTGGACTAATCCTGTAAAGAAACCCTCCTCGACCTTTTAGATCTCTACACCCATCATCGCACCTCCACCTCCCTCGGCCCTCACTACGCAATCGACACCTTCCTTAACATTCGAATCACGCTCAATCAAGAAGCCGCTCAGCACGAATATCCTCGATACACGCACCATCACAACAAAAAGAGAAAAGATCTGACGAACGGCGACCACAATTCCTCACCGAATGGTCATCGCGAGACGTCTCCCAAACGCCGTCGAAAGGACGTCGGCGGCGGTGCTGGTGGCGGTGCTGGGGATGAGAAAATCATATCGCCCAATTCTCCCGCCTCGACGGGTTCGTCTTTATCACGTCCCAGAAGACCCGATCATCGCGGTCGTGAGGGTACCGTGCGATTCATGCTCGATCCCGAACGGGCTCGACTCGAGAAGAAGATCGTAGGGGAGTATTTCAAGTTTGATGACGAGGAGTATGAAGTCGTGGATGATGATGACGGTGATCGTGATCATGATCATGATCATGACATTGAGAATGGGAGACCGTCACCTGAACAACATCGTCGGGATTGAATGACTGTTGAATCGTGGACGTCGAGCCTGTATCTAAATTTCATCTGAAATGTTCACACAACCTGATCATATTTTCCCTGTATTTATCCTGTTGTATCTCCCTTGAATGAACCCTCGTGAACTTTCAAATAAAGCAGGCCAAGTATATGCGCGAATTGAACGGAATCGAAGTGAAGTGAAGTGAATTGAAATCGGCATTAAACTGGTGAAAAGACAATCAAGGGAAATATAAAGAAATGGAGTGAATGAGCGAGCAAATTGAAATGGAAAAGACGATTTTATTCTATCAATCATCTCTTCATCATCTGCCCATTGAAGCATTCCAAAACCTATGCGAGTTCACTATCATCAGCATTGGGCATTACAATCACACGTTGGTTCCAACATACAACGACGAGTGTAAATCTCGAAGCGAAGGGATGATAACAATGAATGACAAAAACATACCTTATCAGAAACCACTCCCTGATTATACAAATACTTACTCAACCCTCTCACGACCTCGAGTTGTTCCTCGGGCGTCAACCCCGTGATGGCTCGTTCAATGACACTTCCCACGGAGGCGGTATGCACAGCGATGAAACTCTGATAATACATGAATGCGAAAAGACCCATGATGAATTGACAATCCATGCGATCGGTGATGCCGCCATGGCCGGGAATCGATTCGCCGAAATCTTTGATGTTGAATGTCCTCTTGAGTCCCGAGGCGAAAAACCCTCCAAAGGGCGCGATCAACGACGCGAAGGTCGCAAAGACGAGGATGTGGAATTGCATCGGTGCGAATGTCACGCTTTGTAAAGCGGGAGGGAGAAAGAGGAAAGAGGGGAGATGGTAGGTTTGTGGAACGAAGACTGGGTTCGGGACACATTCGAGACCGGTGTAGATGTTTGCTCCGAGGTCCTGGAATCGGTTAAATTAGCAATGAAAGAGAGGGTGGGAGGGGGGGATGTGGGGGCGTACATTAACTGGGCAAATAAAGTATTTATATCGCATTAGGATGTTCGTCAAGGCGATTCCGAAGAAGATGGTCATCACCCATGCGCCGACAAAGCCCTCGACTGTCTTTTTCGGGGACAACTTGATCAGCTGCGTTCGTCCGAAGGTGATGCCGCAGATATAAGCGAATATGTCGTTCGTAATGACCAATGACACTGGTAAAAAGAACCAGATCATCCCTTCGAAAATGTTGTTCATGATGAAGTGCGCTTGCACGACGATGAGATACAATGCCATGTGCGTCCATGCGAATTGGGTGAATTGGAACCGGTAGTGGCCTTTTTGTAACGAGGCCACGAAGAAGACAAAGCCTGTAGTAGGGTGAGGCTATTAGCATTTGGGATGATCGGGAGGGCTGGGTAGTGGAGGGGCACCAACCGATGATGTATAGCGTGAAGCTGATGAAGCGGTGATGTGTCGCGAGCGGAGATAGAACCTTGTCGACCAGCACAATATGTTTGAAATAGTAGATCACGCTCTCTCCATACAAAAAGTACATGGTGGATGCGAGAAAGTACCAATTGAGACTCTTGGTGAACCGGAGTCGTCGAGCTCGACTGGGCACGTTGGCGATCGCAATCACCTCTTTGAACGAGATGATCTGTACGGCCGTTACGAGGGCCATGATGTAGATATGTCCGGCGAACATGGAGATGAAGAATACGGCGATCATGACTAGCGTCCATATCGTGCGGGTGATGAAGGCCCGTTTCTTAGCTTCGTAGTCGTTCGTTGGGATAATTGCTCCCTATATTATTATATATCATTAGCGCGGAGTTATGATAGGTAGGTGGAGATGAAGGATCAATGGACCTTGCTGGAGTTGAGCTCAATCTTGCCATTGCGCGTCGGACTGCCGGCCTCTGACGTCGTCTCTTCGCTGATCTCGGACATGCTGCCTCGACGCATGCCCGATCCGCTGCTTTGACTGCTTCGGCGTTGTGCTTTTTTGTGTGCTTTCGCCATGGCTGGTGATGAGCGCCTAGGCGCTGTATGTTGGTAAGAGATAGGTTCTCCAGATTAGGAAAGCTTTTCTATGGGTATGTGTGAGACCTTGGGTAACAGACGGAATGGTGATCAACGGTGGTGCGGTGCGCCGTGGTAGCTCTTCAGAAGGCTGATGGATTAGGTTGGCACGTGAAGAGGGAGACAGCAACGGTGTGATTAGTCAGAAAATGAGGAGGATACCGTCCGACCAATCACGAAATGCGAACTGGAATTCGGATGTGTTTTGTATTCCGACCAATGAAAATTCATCCCAACGAGGATATCTTGTCCGACCTCATCCTATGCTGCACAAGAGTACGGGTATGGCTTGTCCGCTAAACCCAAGACATGGTAACACGCTTGATTCCAGTTGACCATGTTTGGTTCAAGTAATGTCGTGTGACTAAATGCCATTGATCATGATTAGAGCTTTGTTGAGTAAGAGGTGCCATTGATGCCCGCGGCTCTTGGAAACATTGTATGATCTCTGCACTTCTGTTTACAATATCAAAAGATCAGAACTGAATGTAATATGAAGTAGCTCTACAATTGGCATGGCCAATAAACTCGACGATGACGATCTTGAGGATGACACCTGGGATGACCTGCCCCCGGAAGCGTTCGACGCTCTGGAGCAGGATGCACTGCAATCGACGCAGCAGCGGACCGTAACATTGCGCCCAGCGGAGCCCGCCCAGACATACCACACTCTGCCTACCATACCCTCAACATCTGTACGCTCGGCCAGAGAGCATCTTCAACAGCAGCAGCAGCAGCAAATTCCAGGTTACGGTAATGGCATTGCAGAAGACGATTTTAGCGAGGCGGAAGAACCTATGGCCAACCCTGAAGGGTCTATGGGGACGCAATTGCGCAGACCAGCAACCTATGATCAGCCTGGGCACGGGGACGCTGGTGTGGAGGGTGCAGCGAATTCACAGGGAACGAAAATAAGAAAAACAGAACCGGCAATGGAAATGGACCATCCTGGACAAGATATCACGGCCGCATATGGCGAAGCGCCAATTCAAGATCCTACAGTCACGAATCTGCAGGTTCAGATCCAACAGGTACGTATGTAACTCAGATATGTTATTCAATGGACGACCTACTTATCATGCACAGCTCATGCGGGAGCGTGAAGAGCTCAAACAATCACTCCAAGCAGCTACATCCGAAGTATTGGCCAAAACCGGCGAAGTCAAGATCGTCCGAGCGAATCAAGCTCAACACGAGAAAGAATGGATGCGTCGAATGATTGCGCACGAGAAGCAGCAAGAAGCCCAAGTGGCCAAGGCGCAGGCGGAGTTGGCGAAGACGATCCATGAGCGGAATAGTCTACAAACGCTGAATCAGTTTGAGAAGCAAGATGTGCGCGAGGAGACCCTCAAACAGAGACAAACACGACGGCAGAAAGAAACGAATGCAGATGCTGGTAACGCGAATCTAACAACCCCGAGGAAGAATCGAGTGGCGTCGTACCGGGATGGATTTGATGATGGCGAGATCATGGCCATTTCTCCGTCACGAAGCGGCGGGAGGAGTCGAGGAGGGACTCCTAGAATGGGAGGCAAGAGGAAGCGAAGAGGTGTCGACGACTCGCCAGTGCCCATGTTGCAATTAAGCCAGTCGCCTAGACCGGCTATCGATCGCGAAGAATCTCAGCAGAGCTTGCACGAGAAGTTATCGACTCGGTTTAATCAGAATGACAGACGATACGAGGTGGGTGGTGATGATGATAAAATGCGGAGGTCGACTGACAGACGCAGTTTCTGCAATTGATGCTCAATCACCGTACCTCGCGCAGTCGGCCACGGACCTTTGAGCAGCTGACAGGATACTGTCTCCCGTCGAAGCCCGCAGTGTCCTTGGCTTCGATCCTCCTTGACGAATTGTCGTTAGTTGATTCCAAGGAAGACAATTATGTGGTCGATGTCTGTCAGATCTTCCTGACGCAGTGGTCAAGGTGCGTTGAGGAGCGCTATGTACGTGTGCGCTTTCCCAGATGGGTCATAGATGCTGATGTCCAACCCAGTATTCACCTATACACTGTCTGATGAGTTTACTAAACTCCGCGCTGGCCACGGACACTATGTTCAAGGCGCCGCCGCTGACGGGCAATCTGGTGCGTGTGGCGCAGTTGACGGCGGAAGTTAACGTCATCCCGCGCCATCACTGCACCCCGGCGAGCGAGGAGCACGCTGATGTCGATGTGACGGCGTGTCTGAGATTGCTACTGGTGACCGCTCTAGGCTGCGTGCATGATCAGGAAGCCATTCGACGATTCTGGCGCTACATGCGATTCGATTTTGTCTCGATGCTGTTGCACACCAAGCAGCGGTCGGAAGACGTGCTGCTGATGCTAGAGCTGCTGGAATTGGGGGTGCTAGAAGACAGTCTAGGTCCGATTGCAGGCGGCGATGAAGCCACGCAGGTCACGAAAGAAAGGAATATCCTCGATGGGATGTCGGCGCTGTTGATGCTGGTAGTAGCGGCAACTGACCGCGCGGGCACCGCGACCATGGAGAGGGACAAGATCGTGGATATCCGTCTTGCTGTATTCCATTGTCTGGGCGTATGCTGTTGCAGTGCGCATAGCGGTAGAGCCATCGCCAAACATCCCACACTGATCGCTCGACTCGTGAAGATCATCAACGACGAGCTGGACGCGTTGTATCGCTTCCACGGAGAGCATTCACGGTGGTAAGTTTCCCAATTTTAAATCGCCTTGTTCAGTGCTAATACATTCATTTTCCAGTGCTGAGCAAGTCAACCTTGCCACACGGGTCTTGTTTCAGCTGGTGTCCACCTATGCGGAGGACATTGATCTGCAAGAAAAGTTAAGCGTCATGCCCGGCGGGACGCACAAGCATCGGGTGGGTCTGGCCCGATTGACGTTTAGCCAAGGCCTAGTCCTCGAAGCGGAGATTGAAGACGAGGTGGTAGAATTTGCGCGTACGATGCTGGATCGCGTCATCACGCCTGAGGAGGGTGAAGCCCTGGCGGCTGCTTTTGGCGTCTGAACATTGGAAGCAACCAAGTCGGTGGACTGTGGATTTTCGGGTTCGGTATCGGGAGCATAGCATAGCATAGCATAGCAGAGCAATAGCGAAGCATCTTGGGCGTTAATTTAGCATTTATGGTGAAACGTTGATATTATTCATTTGGATGCAATCATGATCATATTGCCTTGAGCGTGTGTTTATGCTGTCGTACAGTGGGGGGCGCAAAGTCTGCACCCCCCCTGACATACGAAGAGTCAAAACAGTCAAAACACTTGCGATCTTGTGGGCATGCGGTTTCAACACCGGTAGATAGAATAGAATAGAATAACTAGTACTTATTGTACCATCCTTCTGCTTCAATGACTGCTCTGACACGATTGGGCATCGTGTCAGACAGTCTTTCCATTAAGTTGTCTCCAATCTCGTCCCATGCAAGCTTGGCCTCTTGAATGAGCCGTTCCAAGATAATTTCTTTCCCTCTACGCATTGTCAACAGCTCAGGACACCGTTTGTAGATGCGTTCTTTAAGGAAGAACCAAAGGTTCTTGATAGGATTCAAATCAAGAGAATATGCAGGCCATTGCATGACTTCAAATGTTTGTTCTTCTAACCAGCTCTTGACAATCCTTGCCATATGAATGCGAGCATTGTCATGCATGAATATTGAGTTTGCATCCATCACGGTAGGTAGATGTTCTTGCAACACACTTAAATAGCACCTTGCTGTAACGCCTCCTCTTGCAGATTCCGGATCCCCTTCTATTGCGACCAAATCGCTTCTGACTCCATACCCAAAGACAGCCCAAAACACCTTTAGTACTTTAGTAAAGTGTGGCTGCCCTTGCACCGCCCATCGCTGCAAAGATTCTCCAGGTCGTCGAAAGACATACTCTTGTCTACGACCTTTCTTTCTCTCAATGCTGCACTCGTCGCTCCAACAAATTTTCTTCTAGTCTTCTGCAGTTCAATCTTTATACCGTTCTGCCCATTGTAAGCAAGCCTGTGCATGCTTTGGAAGCAACAATGGACGCCTAAACTTCTTCTACTTTTTGATTTCTTTACTTCTAATGGCTTTGCAAAGGTTGTTTGACTGACATGTGTGCCAAACTGAGCATAGAGAGATTGCATTGTAACATCGGGATCAAAACAAAGCTTTTAGTAAATGAGGTTTTTTTCTCATTGCGTCATCTTTTGAGGTTGGCCTTCTCAAAGTTTAGATATGCCGCTAACTCGTTGGGTATCACGTTTAAGAGTTGTTTTCACTGTGCTTCTGCTTAAATTGAGACGTCATGCAATGGCTTTGTAGCCCAAACCATCAAGCCGAGCTTGAGATATGCGAGATCGAATGGCCGGGGACAATTCACACTTTGCAGGCCTCTCACCTCTGGCAGGACGAGGGCCTTGAGGTCGGTGAGGGGTCTTAAAAGGTCGAGGAACAGTTGGACGACGTCGGGGTCCAATGAAGTCAGGCATGATGATGGTACGATAGTTGCATTAGAATTGTAAAAGTGGGCTAACTACAGGTCTCGTTTATATGAAGGGGGTTGCAGACTTTTGCGCCCCCCACTGTAGCTGTCAACTCGAGTGTCTGCCCCGCGTTTTGCCCCACTACAATATCACGACGCGTCAACAAAACCACTTTACGCGTCGCGCTCCCTACATCTCACCCACCATCAACAACCTCCCACCACTCAGAATCATGGACGAAGAACAAGATGATCAGCAAGTCCACTCACTCTTCAACCATACGTTCCATCTTCATCGTGTCTCCCCATTCTATCACAAAGGCATCTCCTCCCGGAATTTTCTCTCCAACAGACCTGCCCATCCCCAGTCCGTAAAATCACGGTCTAGGCCAGGACCAGAAGCAGATGAAGAAGACGAAGAAGAAGAAGGGATACTAGATCTCCACGCTCGTTGTTTCGAAGAGATTCTAAGAGGGGATGCCATCCGTGGTGTCCAGATCAATCAAAACCTAGACCATCCTGAAGACGACCCCGATGACTTGGACGGGGAACCTGAAGGTGATGCCGCCGTTTTAGGAAGAGCTGGGAGACTGATGGGTTGTCGATGGAGTGTTTTTGATCCCGCTTCAAGAGATGAGGATCCACCACGAGAACGAAGAGATAGGGATGAACGCTACCAAGGGGTGGTGATTGAAGTGGTCTACGAGCGGATGACGTACGCCGCTGTTTTACTTGGCCTGGAAAGCGCCTCCGCTTCTCCCTCGCACTCTCAACGAGATCAGTCCCGGTCGAATCAGTCTCCATTATTCATGTCCGGCGTCCGTGAGGATGAAAACAGGCATCGACATCGAGTTGACGAAAACGGGGAATTCACTTCCCTCCCGTTACTCCTAATCCGCATGCCCCGTCCCCTGAAGACTTTGTTGATCGAATACCTCTCCTCGAGATTTGATACGAGGATATCCAGTCTTCGATTCGATTCGGGCGGTATGGCGGGGTTGTTAGAGGGTTATCTCACAGCCGTTACCACATCTTCTCTTCCGGCGAATTCTTTACAAGAATTACCCCCGCCTCGACGCGTGAATGTCAATGGTACTCATAAAAAACCACCGAAAGCATATGGCCAGAGAAGAGTTTCACTAGAGGAGCAAGAGATCCGGATCAAGAAGCTTGTTAAGGATGTTCAATTGACATTATCGTTTCCCCAGGGTATTGCGTCACCGATGTTGAAAAGTCTTGATATCACCATCCCAAGGAAGGATGTGATTAGTTTCTGGAAGAGAGGGAAGCAGTTGACATCGACTACTTCATCGCCACAACCTTTGGGGAAATCAGCAGCAGCAGGGCCATCAGCGAGGAACAACGCACCGCAAAGAAGTGGGGGAGAGGAAGGAAGTGGATTCATCAAAACGATCTCAGAATATCTAATGACCAATTTGGCGTTTACTCAACCTCTCGTTCCTTCCTCGAGTGCGCAGCAGGGAGGGCTTCCATCTACAACCAGCTTGAACAACACCCTTCACGACGAGCACGACAACGAAGACGACGATGATGACGGGAACAAGGGAGACGAGACCGGAAATTCGAAGCAGGGAATAGCCATTGCAAAGATCGTCTGCGGAGGATTCAGCGTCTGGGCTGAAGGCCGGGTAAAGATCAATGGGCCTCACTCTTCTTCGTCTCCCGCACGGACAAGGAGACGTAGTCGCGAGGAAGACGAGGAGGTACTGGGTGGTGACGATGATGAAGGAGATGAGGAAGAAGATGATCTAGAAGCAGCAAGGGAGGGTGCTAGGGAGGAGGTTTTACGTGATTTGATTCAACGAGCGGAGGGAAGATATATGTTATGATACCCCTTTTACATGATGTTGACGATGCCGTGTTAGGTAGTGAGCTTATGTGCTTAGATCGTGTGGTAGCATATCAAGCAATATGTCTATCAAGAATAAATTAAGAAGCACTCGATACTTGAGGGGTCAATCTCTTCATCGGACGTCTGAACATTCATCATCCGTCATCATCATCATCATCATCATCATCATGACCAAGGTGAACTATAATATAATCGCAATAAAATTGCCCCTCTGTCGAAAAGTGGACCTATTTTCCACAAAAGAGCATCCAAAATTTGTTTTTGAAAGTTCTGGTGGGACGTTTTCACACCCAGATTGCGGACTCGGACGTGGCCTCTATTCATCGCGCCTCGTTTTTGACTTTCTCTCCTCCTCCTCCTCCTCCTCCTCCTCCTCCTCCTCCTCTTCCTCTTCCTCTTCTTCTCCCATCCGCCTGGAACCCGGCTGTGGGAAGTCCTATCTGCGGTGTTGTGGTCTGAACCATCACAAGAAGAATCATAATCCTAACGAAGGTCCGTCTGACATTTTGCGCGCAGCCCCGATGTGAAAAGGCCAAGTAGAGGTACACCGCTCCACTCCGATCACATTAGGAAGTACGAAAAGGGGACGATAGAGTCAGTTGCCGGCGAAATTCGGATTGGGGGGGGGGGGGGGGGGAGGACATTGGCTTTTAACTACTGTCGCCTTCTCTTCGTAGAAAATACACAGACTGCAAAGCTGAAAGATTCAAAAAGAGGCTTTAGAGAATCTTTATTCAATCCAAAGAAAAGGTTCTTGGCGACTTTAGCAACCCGCGCGGCTGACGCAATATTGGAAGATGCTCAGCAGTTGCCGCAAACGATCATCATCAGCATTCTTCCAATGATGAATGTCCTAACCTTCGTCACAATGACAATGATGGAGGCTTCCATCGGAATTTTGATGAGGATTAGTTAAATCCCCATGGTGATGACGATGATGATGACGATTATTGCTCAGCAACTGCTCCACAGTACCGGATCTGCTCGATACCCTCCCCCCATTTCTTTTATAGATTTTTTTTTTCGTTACGTGGTAAATCTATTCCATTCAGGCAGCGCTGTTGTCTAAAATGATCTGCCCCATTCTTGGCCGACCGAATCTCCTACGTCATGTCTAGACATGGAATTTTTGCTCGCAAGTCTGTCTCATTGGATTATTTATCAAGATGAAGTTAAGGACAGAACATGAATAGACTATCCTTGGTGTTATCCTCGATCGAAGATTCAGGCAGTTCTCATCCGCGGACTGAACTTTTAGGTACCCTTCTTCGGCCCCTTGCTTTTCTATGCAGCCAGATCTTCACCAGCTCAGTCCATCCCAACTCGACAGCTTAGGTAAAATTCGATATAACAGCACCATTTGTGAAGTAATGATAGCTCTGCTCATCCCTTCCCTGCAGGTAAACAAGCAAGTAATAAAACGGTCTGACAAGTTCAAACCATAATCACGGAGGTAGTCACTTGGTGTTGTTCACCGGACCAGCCAGACTATACTGTAGATTGAATAAAACCATTCAAATCCATTCAATAAGGTTGGAAGCCAACTCTCTTTCGTTCGACCTATTCATTCATCAAATCAGTTACCATTACCAAACTACTCAATAGGTACTCAACGAGACCGTTACCCCATCATCATCTCCAAGAGAGCTCATACGAAAAAGAATGAATGCAAGGAACATGCCATATCAATATAGAGGCTAGCGAGAATGTATGCAACGGGATTGAGAGATGGTGATTTATATCGAGAGCGAGGAGGAAACAGAAGGAAGAGTGAGAGAGAGAGAGAGAGAACTCACATCAAACAAAGCCGATACCCCTCCCAAGAAACTTTCTCCGAGGATCCACATATCCTCCAATCCATCCCATTTACTGCCTCCATTTCCGACGACGTTGCCCGTCCCACTGGTACTTCTCCACCCCACCCTTTGCATCCGTGTACGAAACACACTTCTCTTTTTCTTCGTAATCGTACCATCGCCATCTTCGTTGTAAGGAGTATCGTCCATTTTCGTTTCGACCACGGCGCCAACGCAATATCCACTCCCTGGTCTCAGTTTGCCCAACGAGAATTTTCCACCGATGTGCGTCGTCGTCGGAGGTTCTTCTTCTTCTTCTTCTTGCCGTTGTTCTCCATTATTCACCGGTTGGGTCTCATCTCGTTTCATCTTCCGTCTTTTCTCGGCAGTTATTGATTCGGTGTGATCCTCTTGGTTGACTGCACCGACGGTTTCATTTCCATTACTACCCCCATGATCCTCGATGTCCCGTTTATTAGTAACTGGACGAGGACGAACTCTCTTCGCACCCTGCAGCACCGGAAATCGCTGTCCATGAAACTCGAACTGCACCTCGGGTGGATTCAAACACGGAAAGACCCAGAAATGATCATTCGGGGCAGGCAGTTGTTGGGCGCCCGACATCGCCTGGTAGAATTTCCTGACGGCGATGGCGGGGGCGAGTATGAATGGAGTATTCACCTGTTTGAGATCACACCCGTCGATGAGTCCTTTGGCCCACACAAATAAAGCAACGAGAGGAGATGGGACGTTACGCACATCGATAATCACAGGCTGGTTCTTCAACACCTGTATATTCTCGATATATACTCCGTGCATGAGAATCTGCCACCACCCCGCTGCACCCTGAACTTTGGCCCATTTCCATTTATCTTCCGTCTTTGCGTTGTTGTCTTGCTCCGCTAGCAGAGCTCTCTTGCGTAGGATTCCTGGTTCCAGAACTTTCTCGTTGCTCTGGGCCTGCTCATTCGCAGCACCTCCCCCATCCGCAACGCTCAGTTCTCCTCTCTCCGCCTGTCCGATTCGATCCAACGCCTCTTTGTTCTGCGCGTTGACCTGCTCGACTACATCCGCGCTACTACCACCGATGCTGAGGACGCCTTCTTCGCCGTTGAGCAGAAGTAATCCCCATTCTTCTTTTTTTATCACACCCTTCTCGACCAGCTGTTTCAGAAGAGACGGGGTGCGCGTCTGACTTAGGAATTTCGAGGGAGCTAGGCCCAGTAATGCACCGGATGCTCGGAGCGTATCAACAGAAGACTTCGATGGCCGACAGTGCGCCAGCGATACTTTAACGGATTGGTGAACGGTCGGGAGCTGGATGACTTCTTTAGGAACGTCGCAGGAGGGGAATGGTCGACCGGGTGTCTTCTCTGCTTGTCGGTCTGTCAGTCAGCTGAGGGAGGGATATGTCAGATAGGCAGGGAAATATTCTAACCATAGGTCTGCGAATGAAAATCGAGAAACTGCGAGCCTGTTCGAGATGTGGTGGTGTAGAGAAAGAAGTCGGAGGTCAACATATCGATATCCTGCATGGAATCGCACTCGTGAGTAAACAGCCAAGCCTGTATGAGCAGAAGGTAAACGCACCGTCTCAACCGTCTGATCTGGCTCGCCCAGCTTGAGCTTGGTGAACCTATATCATTCGCATCTTCGATTAGATCTTTGCGAACATCAAAGAAAGGGAGATATATAACACTGGGCCGATAGGTATGATCATGTAACAGTATGTCTGCAGATGCAACAAAGTCGACAACGAAACAAACGAGAGCGTGAGTGAGGCCATGACAAGAAGGGAGATGAACAATACAACGGAGCGATAGTATGACCATTGGCAGGGAGCAACGCAGTCGAAAAGGAAACCAAACAAGAAACAGGGCGCGGGATCATGATCATAACGACGCACGAAAGGGACCATACCAATTCCCACCCCGTCCCACACTCCCCATCAGTTCCCCATTCGTATCAATCGGTTTACGAACCACTTTATTCCCCTTGATCTCCCGGCGAGTCTGATTATACCGTCCTCGAACCGCGGCCAGTTGCTCATTCAAGTACGTCAGGTTGGCGGCTTCGTCTGGGTTGAAGAGTCCGCCTCGTCGATAAACAGGGAAGTGTATCACCCCGTCTCCATCGCTGCTTGGCGTGATGGCTGCGGAGGCGAGAATGCGCAGAGATGAAAGAACCAAGAAGAAAGTGGTGGCGGCAAACATCCTGGGCGGTAGCAATGAGGTGCGTCGTCGTCGTAAGGTCGATGAAGGAAGTTGTGGAGATTAATCGCGTGTTGAAGGAAATCCAACACCCAGATATGTTGAAGGGTTACTCCGTCTTCGGATGAAGACTTTGCGCAATCCTAACTTGAGATTTGGAGATGCTCTAGGGTGGAGGGAGCCCTGGTTCGGATTGGAAGTCTTAGTCGATTTCGGGTCCGTGGATGAAGATGGGCGGAGCAGCACCGGAGCCATCCGAGTAACGAGCAGCTTCGAGTTACAGAATCGGGCCGAGAAGAGAATATGAAAGAAGATGGCATATATGATGGGTGTGAATCAGTATCAATTGCTTTGATACTGAAGATGATCCATGAGCTGAGGATATGTCACGATAGGCTCCATTGAGGAAATAGTGGTCAAAGATTCCTGGATGATTGAACATCGAATTCATGCTTTTGGCTTTTTGATCTCCAATTTCAGAGGCCGTATATACAGCTAGCAGTATCCAAACCGCTAGATAGAACGCTGTATCAGATAGTATGAAGACTTGAAATAGATTCTCTAGACTCACCAGACCCCCAGAGCCAGTGCTGCTTGCTATCCAACATCATTACGAACTCTATACGTTCAGCACCTGCGAACCGGGCATCTCTTCATTCAAGGACTCCACCTCCGACATGCGCAGGGCCTCGTCCACCGACGAGACAAAGTGCCTTCTTCCTCCACATCTCTCCACGATCCCGGACCGAATGAAGCGCTGAAAGACACGCGATCGTTCCGGCGGGACTCGACAGAAGAAGACCCGAACATCACGGTCTCGATAGGCACCCACAATCTCAGCCAGCTCCTGGGCGCCGCTACCATCGAGACTCGTCACCCCGTGCACATCAAAAATAACATTCTGATTATGCTCGGGGCTGCGAACACGCGGTAACGCCGGATGTGCCGCCGTCGTACCATGTTTCTCGAGTCTTTTCAACCGTTGCTTGAGATCACGAGTGTTGGCAAAGGTGAGTGGTTCGGGGATTTTGACGATCAGACAGCCCTCGATAAACTCCAGCGCGTCAGGGTTGGCTTCGGCGTTCTCGAAATCGCGTGTCCCAGGCACCCGTCCCAGAATCTGGATGCGGGAACGCGTGCTGTGTCGAATGACCATGATCAAGGACAAGCCCACGCCGATAGCGATGCCGAGAGCCAACGAGTAGAAGATGGTCGCGAAAAAGATCAGGAACATCAGGGCCAGCTCGGACCAGCCGCCTAGCCTCCAAAAGAACTTGATGTCGTGCGGCGCTTCTTCGACGAGCGACCAGGCGACGACCGAGATCATGGCCGATAACACGGCTTTCTGGGGAGGGTGTCAGTCTCGTATATGCTATATACGTGGTAAGATCGGACGAGGCTACTCACTGGCAGGTAATGGAAAAAGGGCAGGATGTACAAGACGCAGATGATGGTGATCAGACTCAAAATCACACTGCTCATCGGTGTTTTTCCTCCCGTGGACACGTTGACTTTGCTGCGTCCGTACCCGCCAAAGGCCGGGAGGGCCATGAAGCATGCGCCAACCAGATTGGCCACGCCCAGGGCGACCAGCTCGCGATTCGTGCTCAGAGACACACCGTGCAGACCGTCGTCGCCGTCGTTGCTCCCCAGCGACCGAGCGGCGACGGATGACTCAAAGAAGCCCAGCATTCCGATGAGAAACGACGTGCTCAGGGCACTCTCGATGAAATCCATGTGGGCGCGTTGAAACGGCCAATGGAAGGGGAACGGGCTGCCGGTACCCGACCGGACATCACCCAGGATCAGCAGACCTTTTTGATCCCATCGAAAGCGCCACGTCAGGATCGCTGAGAGCACGACTACCAGGAATCGGTCCGGCACATATGCCACGCCGGGGAGACGGGGCTGCAAACGCCTCTTGAGTTCTCTGATACTAATGAGCAACGGCATTTCATCGAAAGAGAAGAATGATCTACCTGCAGACCATGATGACGGCAAATGAAGTCACGGACACAATTGCCGTCAGTTTATGGCTAGAGCCCGCCTCGGATAACAGAAATGCAATCTTGCTGACGCTGCTTCCGTGACTGATATGCGAATGCTTCGCGAGATGTTGCAGACCCAGTTCCGGGATGAGCTGGTCCACGAGAATGACGAATCCAATGGCGCTGATGAAGCCGCGCAGGAACGGTCGACTGAGGACGTTATCCAAAAAGCCTAGGCGAGCCAGACCGGCCACGAAGATGAAACTGCCCGCCAATCCGGTGATGACCCCCGCCGTCCGAGCATGGTTGATATCATCGTCCTCGCTGAACTGGCCCGAGTCGACATTGGACCGCACGATGGTTCCCAGCAGCAACGATCCTGCCGCTTCCGGACCGACGACCATCTGCGGACTGCTTCCTAGCAAGGCGTAGACGAGCGGATTGAAGACATAGGAATACAACCCGTTGATGGGTGGGATGTGACCTAGATTGGCCGCATAGGAGAGCGACATGGGGAGGTAGAACGAGGCCATCGTCAGCGCCGCGACGAGGTCGCCACGCAACCACGCCCAGCGATACTGTCGGATCCAGCCAAAAAAGGGGATATAGTACGCCAAGTACCTGTAATATGATAGAAATCAGTTCCAATGTAATAATGTCAACTGTTCGATGTGACCAACACCAATCCTGAAAATACATACATCACCGTCTTATTCGGAACATGATGCCCTTGCGCAATCCGCCGCGTCCGCACCGTCTCCAGCTTGTTGAGCGTGCGCGACATGCGGTCCGCGATGCGATCGCCCATCACGCGACGCAAGGCGTCATGACGCTGCTCCGGGACCACTCCATCGTCCAGAGCGCCGAAATTCTCGAGGGGATCGTCGCGGTCATCATGAAAACCGGTGATGGGATGGGCTACGGGGCGAGGCGAGAAGGTGCCGTGGTCGCAAGGACCCGGATGCGCCGGCTCTTCGTCCCAGCCATGACGATCCAGCAGCGGTGTGCGCCCGGTGATGGGCGGCGGTGTCTGGATATCCTCACGGCGGCGACGGGGTTCTCGCCGATGGTGATGAGAATGGCTGGTGGGCGCACTCGAGGCGCGCACGGGGCCGTCGTCGTCGTCCATTGGCGGGGTTGGCGGGGACGAGCGGGCAGGATGGAGGCACGATGGAGCGGATCGGCCATGTGTTGGGTCGATGTGTTCATCGAGGCGCAGACTTGCCCGGGCAGTCGTACGGAGGAGTATCGGCCGCGTATATAAATTTGCACGTGTGATGATGATAATGATGGCTCAGATGATTCTCGACTGCGCTCGTGCAATGAGGTAAACTTTGCCCTGGCTTGCGTCAGACGCGGCTGGCCGCACAAGGTCCGGCGTCACATGTTGTCTCAACCCCCTCGATGCAGCCTTACAGGACGACGAAATGCAATATCGGACGATGGGATCATGTTGGTTATCGGAAAATATATACGCGAGTCGGACGGCTATCTCACTATGTGGCGACGCATCGTTTGCATTTTCAGAACGCGTCGCGTCCAAAAACCAAGGAAAGACATGGGAGAGAGGCAGGAGAGTTGACGGAACGATATGCAGGAAACAGAGCGCTCAGTAACACGATGAGAGTGATTGGAGAAGTAGAAGCTGACTAGGGGAGGAGAGTAAAGCTTGTGGGAGTATTGCAAGGCACATCTGGCCTGCGCATTTTCAACTTTCGAACTGCTATCGGCCGGGACGAAGTGATCGAAGGTGAAATTTCCGTCTTTGTGGTCGTCAAACCTTTCACCTGCGAAGCTTGGGATTATTGAAAGAAGCACTCTAGGCGCGGTCGGCGTTCATTCTCCCATCCGTGACGCGGAATTATTCTTTACTGCGCCTTCTTGGGCCGGGCTCCTTGCGTGTTCATGTATCGGCTCAGATCCGTGGCATCGGTCGCTTGAGCCATAACGCTCTTGAACGTGGTCCAGGCCTGGCGGGCGACGGGCGGGGTGCCTTGGTTGGCCATGGTGGCATCGACGCGGGCCGTCAGCTGGCGGACGATCGACTGAACGAAGCCGCTCTGGGCGTAGCGGGCCCGCAGGAAGGCCGAGTAGGCGAGCGTGAGGAAGATGGCGCCGCGGCTGAAAGTAAGAAAAGAGACGAGCACGCGGAACCAGGTGATGAGCTCGAGCAGGGCGACGAGTCCCATGCTGGCGTCATAGTACTCCTTGACGAATCGGCCCAGGGTCTCGGCCAGGGCGGATTGCTGCGCCTGCGGCTTGCCATTGGGCGATCCATCCTGCTGCTGGCCTTTGTTCGCGGCCGAGGGCTGGAGCACGGGGATCAGGTTGCTGCGGGTGTAGGTCGCGACATGGAAAATTGAATAGACGGCGAACGGCAGCAGCGCGACTGGGATTTGGCGCGAGAAGAGCCAGACGATGGCCATGGCTAGATTGAAGATCAGCATCTCCGTGGGCTTATATTGCTTATTTGAAAGCCCTTGCTCGTAAGAAATTTACTCACCCAGATACTGTGCGTTCTCATCCTTGGCAATCACCATGGGTCCGCCAGCCTGACGCGTGCCGGATCGCATGCGAGCGCGATAGGCCTTGTAGACGACGATGCCGTAGGTCGCGGCCGCGGCGATGAAGGCGGTGCGATAGCTGAGGCCGGCCATTCTCGACGAGTACCGGAAAGTCAGGTAGGAGAGCGCATAGCGAACAGTCGAGATGAGCAGCACGAGATGTCTGTTTCAACATGCCCACCGGATCAGTAAAACATGTTTTTTGACGTTGATAGCCCGACCATGCCAGCATGGAACCCAGGGGGTAGAATTCAAGGTGAGCACGTGAGGGGGGCCACGGTGGAACAGCACCACAACAAATGCAAAAGATCGGTGCCATATCTCCACACGATCACGAACAGCTGTCTAAAGAGAATGGATAGATCAAGTGAAGCCAAGATGAGCACTGACCCGAAGAACCAGCCGAATTGAAGGGTCTGAACCAAGGCCAGCAGCCTTTGAGGCAGGGGCAACTCAGGTGAAGGAGGCGGCGCCATCGTGGTCGGCGTCGTTGATGATGACGACGTCTCACGATCACGCTGATCGTTGAAGATGCAGGTCGATGGATGTAGGTTAGAAGAGCCTTAAGGAAGAGAGAACTGGATAAGGCCGAGGAAAGATGAGGAGGTGAATTGGATGATTCCGAGGGTTGAAGTAGTCGACAGTGAATGGGAGGAAGAGAGTGCACATGCGACAGTGGGGAGATGGGAATTTGAAAAGAACAGGAGGGCGGGGGATGAGGTCAGTTCTCGTCAGCCACCAGCCACATCCCAGAGCCTCAACGGCTAGCCTCTTCCCTGTTTGCCGGCACAGAAATTGCGAGCCCTAATCACGAGACCATCAGCCGAGCCACAGAAAAAAGCAGTCACACACCGCCCACCAGACGGAAAATATCACGGGCCGACGTCAGGAATCGAGAAGTCGATTCAGCATGCCAGGTGATCACGGACGCCGAGATACGGTATAATGATGGGTCCTGGTGTGTGATGAACATGAGCAATGGAAGATGAAGAGGAATTGGTCAGGTCGAGATGGAGTCAGCAGAGATTCAGCCAGCTTTGAGCGTTCGTTAATGAAGTTGAGCATCAACGGCACTTGATAGCAGCTCTACTCCATCGTTGTGAATCATATTCCGTGATCGAAGTAAAAGATGCTCCGAAAGGTTGAAAGGCCTCTAATTCCTACAAACACACCTAGCTAGAGGTCTTTTGGATGAGAAGGATTACTTACTCAATTGAATGGTTGAGTCTCACTCGAGGCTCTCCTATCATCCTTAAGATGCTCATGAGGAGTATCACCCCCAAAAGGCTTACTTGCAACGAATATGAAACATGTGGTGCATGCCAGAAAGCATGCAAGCCTTGACTTCGCTATATCGAGCTACCTATTCGACTATCCAAACGGATCGTTGATATCAAAGCTCCTTGTAACCGACCATTGAGGCTTATGATCAACTTCAGTGTAGAGCTCGTCACGAGCACGACCGCAGTGGCGTGAGATCACTGTCTCCCCATCAAATGATAGCGACGCCGTCTTATTTTCTGCAGCAAATAGATCGTGGTGAAGGCTTCTCTATGGAACGGATTATGGTAGCAGTAACTGAGCTTCCGCCGTTGCTTTGGCGACTACATTCATGAATCTCGATCGTCATGGCGCGTATGAGGATGCATGGGCTCATTGATGATGCGGAACTCAACCGAGGATGTACAACGTCATGATAGGTGAACGCATCCATTGAGATTGGATCAGATCATTTACATGGCTTGGAGTAATTGCCAGTGGACGAACACGTATGGATCAAATATACACTTCTCCCTAGACGGTTGGATGTTTTCGGTTGACGTGTCTGCCTGGACCATTGATGATTATGAGTGGCAGTGTCAAAGCCAGAGAGCTGGTTCGGATTCGTTCGACGAAGAATTTGATTGAGTAGATTGCGTCTTGTCAAGTATCCACGGCCCACTCGATGATGAGGAAGCTCATTATTCATCCTTTGCTTGACGATGATGCCTGGAAAGGTAAGAGCAGCGATTTGAAGGTCCAGCCGGACGTTGCGACTCAAAGGCGAAGACCTGTTCCCAAGAGTGACTGAGAGATGATGACCAGCCACGTCGATAGTCCATGGGGAGGCCGAACTTGGGCAGCTGATCCTCCTGAAACTCGAGATTAAAAGATGCATACTTGTAGTTTGGATCGTGAGGAGAAAACACTAGAGGTACGAAAGTACAGAGCCAATCGCGACGTGCGTTGGCCACGGACGGGCAACGAACGAACCAACGAGAAGAACAATCAAGGCACTAAAGACGCACGGCAACTGAAGTCAAGCAAGCAAAGAATCAAAAAGCACGCAGGGAAGGTCGAAAACAGATAAGACGTGGGGGAGAGCAGGAGGCTCTCAGGTATAGTTCGAGAAGGGGTGGAAGACAGGCTGATCACGAAAAGGCAAGAAGTCGCAGGAAGAAGAGCCAAAGGGGAAGAAGGATCACACGCAGACGATCCCAGAGACTCCCAACTGCACGAATGCAGAGTGGTCTCGAGACGCTTCCGGGGGAACAGTTGGTTTCCTGATTCTTTTCTCCCCTCAACGCAGCGAGAACCCTTTGCGCTTGACCTTATCCTCCAACGGCCGACCGCTCTCGATGCGTGCCTTCTTCTCCTCGAGCTCGAGTCGCTGCCGTTCCAGCTGCTCCTTCATCTCGCGGTGTCGGGTATACAATTCCTCCTCGGATTGTTTGAGCTTACTTTCCTTCTCGGCCACCTTCTGCTGGAAGACCATGCGCATCTCGGCCTCCATCTTGGCCAGCTTCTGCTCGTGCAGCGATCGTTCCTCTTCCTGCTTCACGGCCGGATTGACTTCCTTGAACACGGTCGGGTCCTGGGCGACCCCCATCGTCGTCAGCTTGTCCGAGCGGTAGTTCTCGTACAGCACGTTGTTGGTGTGCTCCTTGAGCTCTTCCATGTGCGTGCGGATCAGCATCTGGCGCAGCTTGACGAAGTCGCAGTGCTCCTCGTTGTCAACCTCGATCGTGCCCCACGGGTAGCGGCGACCGCGCACTTTCCGTCCATCGGGCAGGGCCACCTCGCGGTCCGCACCGACCACGGCAAACGGCACCTTGGACATGATCTCGGCGTTCTCCGCGATCGTCTCCTCGTCGTCGAGCTCGTATCGGGGCCCTTCAAAGATTTGAATGTCGTGGTGTTGAATGTCGGCCAGGATCTGGAAGAGTCAGATATGATTTCACACGTCATCATACATGGCCGACCAGATAATGTAACACAATTGACAATTTGACAATACAAAATAATGATGGCAAACATACTCGCTGCTTAAAGGTGGCAATCTCTTCATCGGTCAACGTGTCCGACTTGGCAATCACGGGAATCAGGTTGACCTTGGTGTGCAGCCGACGCATGACCTCGATGTCGAGCGGCTTCAGCGCATGACCCGTCGGCTGAATAAAGTAGACACAGGCATGAATGCGATTGTCGACAATGTTCATCCGATTGATCTTGTTCTCGGCGTCCAGGTAGGTGTCGAAACGCTGGTCGATGTTGTCGACGATGGGCCGCCACGACTCGTCGTTGTTGACAAAATCTCCAAACCCGGGCGTGTCGACGACGGTCAATCGCAGCCGGACCCCATTCTCCTCGATGTCGGCGCTGATGGCCTGGATGGAGACCGTCTTGGGGATGATGTCGACGCTGGGGCCGGTGCGTTCCTTGGGCGGGTAGAGCGAGGTGTTGAAGAGCGTGTTGACGAGCGTGGACTTGCCCAATCCGGATTCACCTGGATCGATGGTTAGCCAATTGCAATCATAGGACATTCGGAGCATCATCGTAAGCACGTCGAGGTGCGCATCACATACCAACCACCATGACGTTGAAGTTGAAGCCCTTGCGGACGCTCTTGCGATGCCATTGATTGGGCAAATTGGCAAACCCCACGTAACCCGTCAGCTTCCTTCGGACGATGTTGCGCTGGTCGTTGGCCGCCTGGGCTGCGATCTTCGGGTTCGGCGACGACACGCTCTGCGCCGGACCCTGGCTGGAGCCTGGGCCGGGGCTGGGCGCGCTGGTGAAGGACGGTGGAGCTCGATCGGCGGCCGGCGGCGTGGGCCGGCCATTCGGCACCGCCTGAGCATTCATGTTGAAGATTGCAAAGGGATGTCCAAGTGTAGAGTGTCTCGTCAATCACGCCGGCACCATTCGACGCGATGATATGCGCAGGAAGTGAAGCTTGGCAGGTGACGTGAGTCGATATCGATAGAAGCTAGCTGCTGGCACTCAATCGTTAGAACGGATGGTCCACACCAAGTTCACGATATAATTCGGACGATGGTATCAAGAGTGTTGTAAACCACCCCGAGAGGAAAAGTGTTTGCTTCTCTCGAGCCTCACTCACGTACCACGGAAGCGTCGCGAAGTGAATTCGGCAGTTGACGTGGAGCGAGACGTGTAACCAACACACACACACACAGCAGCGCTCGTCGAGTAGTCGGGCAGAGACGACGCCCTCCTCCACAAATTCTGTTCAATGAGCAGAGATGAAGCTGGGCCTCGTGTCGCAGAGGAAGATCCAAGGTTGGTGATCGGCGACGGTGTCTGGTCTTTTCGTTGCTCGTCGTCCTTTTTCCCTTCCCTTGGGCCGTCACTCAGGAGATGGGAAGGGTCTTCGTTCGAAAAATTGTGCTTTTCTGGCCCCAGGGGGGATGCGCTAGTCCCGTTCGGGCAACTCTACCGACCAGGGCCTAAATGAGCCGGCATCGCTTAAGTAAGAGATCAGGTGATGTGATGAGTCAGCATACTCTGAGAGACGACGGAACAACGTCCATGACACCGTCCAAATCCGTGGAACCAGTCTATCGCAGCTAAGTGCCGGAGCGATGAATACAGTAACAAATCAGTGAATGATTCGGACGGTAATACTGAAGCGATCCTATTGAGGGACAGCCACGCAGGGACCATCTAATATTCGTTAGGCCTTTCAAAATGGTTGGCCTCATGGCTATTGAGAGGGTCTGTTAGCTGTCGTCGCGTCTACAGAGCCTGATATCTCGTGGCTTGTTTGAAGACGTCTTTAGGGCTTTCTAGGGGCGTTACGCTTGTATAGGCAACTCCGACTTCGCTCGACGCAGGACGAGGAGGCACATCAGTAGATGACTCGGGAGACGCAGGCCTGCCGTCTGCCAAGCACTGAACCAGAATTCTTATAACCCATCGATCAACAGAAACAAAATATTAATAATGTCATCGTAGCCATCGTAACACCAGATAGCAAAGTCCAAAGAAGGCAACGATGCTAACCCAAAAGATCCACTTATCCTGCTTAACCCGTCGCTCCACCATGCGGATCGTGTCCCCGCTGATTCCCAGCGTCGCCGCAGCTGAGTACAACTTCTTCTGCGTACCCTTGAGAATCTCCCGTTGATGACCGAGGTCGCCCAACACCGCACGACCACGGTCCAGAAACTCATCCAGCTGGGCATTCGTAGATTCCATAAATGATTGTTCCCGAAACGCATGGCTTTCGCGCGTGTAATCTGCCGGTGACGCCCCCAGGGCCGAAGCATGGCTAGGTCGAAATGGAGAATGATGCTGCGCGCCGCCCATGGACGAGGATTGCGCATATGGATTTTCTGGTGTGGATGAATGATGCGGTCGTCGGCCTAGTAGCTCGTTACGGTTGCTGGACATGGCCTAGATCATGGTCATTACCAGTTCAGCATTTATCTGTCCCACATAATGTGCCGACTTTTGGGAACAAGATGACGCACGCTTTGATCACGCTCTTTCTTCAATCGTTCGAGTTGCTCTCGGTAGTCCACGACTTCGGCTCGAAAGTTCTTGACTCGTTCCAACGCCTTCTCTTGCTTCGCGGGAACCGGCTCGCGCCGGGCCATGGCGTGGTAGTCATCGATGGTTCGGGACAGAGAGGTGAGAGATGCGGAGATTTGGCCTGGAAAGGTAGTCCATCAGAATCATGTCAGAGCAATATAAGAACGATTACAAACGATTACAAAGTTCGCGTCAGTACCTTGTAATGCAGGCGACGAGCTTTGGGGAGCTTCGGCAAAGGCATCCAGATCGTTGCGCACGGATGATGACTGTTTGAGCGCAGAGTTGAAAAGGGAGTTCTGATATCAAACTAAGTCAGTTCATACATCGCAGGTGGATTTGGGCTTGGGCATGACGAGCTTACCATGGTGAGGTGATCGAGATGGTCACTTCGATTATGATTGGTTTCGTGATGGTTTCATGGCAGAAAGACGTTGGTGAGAGGCTCTGAGGAAGTGTTACAGCAGGTAGGTCCTGCCTAGAGGAGCTCCGAAACGTCCGAGGTGGCATCATCAAAACAGATCGTCATCGTGGCGGTGCATCCCGACGGGTCTGTGGCTTGAACTCCCAATGGAGCCCCGTTATCAGGTGACGCTACCGTACAATCTGAGGAAGGTTTATAACGGATATCCCTAAGTGGATCAGATGCGAGAATATTTAACATGATCTCGATGTAGGGCTTTTAGCTTTAAGTTTTGTACTTTTCAGGTCTGGTATCGGCTCTCTCAAAGGTCCGGGACTGGCAGGCACGGCGAGCGAGCATATATTACCGGTATTTAGATAGTTCTTCGATTATGATGAGGATATAACATGACGAATACCGAAATTAGGACACGGGGTCAACGATCTTGAACTGAAGAGGATGAGGGGAGAAAAATAAAAGGAACCAAGAGAACCTTTCCTGGGGCATGCAAATCCTCATCTATTTCCTGGGATACCGATTCTTAAACAGATATCTACACCAAAAATTAGACATTGTCGCAAATGCTTCCTGTCATAAGCCAGTGACTCTTGCACTTACTGGCTGAGATAGAAATCTCCGGCGGCAAACAGTCCCACGACGCCCGCCCAGGCGCCCACCACCTTCCACGTGAGCTCGCCGGCGGCGTACTTCCGATACGCCCCAAAGCCCAACGCGGCGCTCAATGCCGCGACCACGACGGCGTTACCGATGATGACTGGATTATCCGCGTTCTCATGAATCTCCCGTCCCGTCGACTTGGCCTCCTTGGAGACCTTATCGGCGCCCCGCGTGACCTTGTCGGCCGCCTTCTTCGTTTCTTCCTCGGCTTTGTGCTGGGCTTCTTGTGCCGCCTGTTGCGTCTTCACCTTGGCTTCGTGCGCCTTCGCTTTGGCCTCGCGCTTTCGCTCCTCGTACTCGGCTTCCATCTCGCGCTCGAGGTCTTCACGCTCGTGCTCTAGGCGCTCGGCCTGCGTGTCCGTCTTGACTTCTTGCGATTCGAAATCTGAGGGGACGGTGCTGACGTGCATGCTGTCGACATCGACCAAGGATTCGGTCGCATCGTCCGAATGTTCCACTTCGGGCAGAGGAGGGGCACGACTGGAAAGGTTGTTTAGTTTGGACTCCTGAGCAATAATCCATTCCAGATATGCCACGGAGCAATTCCAAGATATATAACAGTTGACAATACGGGTCTCTGAGCAGTATTGTCATCACAGTAGCGACAGGGAGTACTCACGCCTATCGTCGTTCAGACAAGTTAGCTTAACTTTCGTCGCCTTTACGATGAAGATTTAGTTTAACCTCCATTGTAATGATGACGGTGATTAT
>QQTW01000214.1_pt1 | contig 34508 bp, 34 predicted proteins | sample 1904831 | NCBI WGS metagenome assembly QQTW01 (sample SAMN09435610, study PRJNA476489) | Subsurface metagenome, whole genome shotgun sequencing project.
CCGTATCGTAACCCGGTGCTTGATCGGCAGCCCACTCAAGAGGAAATCGAATGGCTAGAAAGCGGAGGTGAGAGTTTTGGGACCACTCCCAAGCCCAAAGCTTGATTCCCCTCTGGTTGTCTGAGGCAGTGGTGCGGACACCGTGATAGAGGAGACTGTGACGCGATAGCTCTTGTTAGACGGCTACTGTGCAGTACGACCACATGGCTGCGAAGAATGTAGATGTCGCTCTGAAAAGCAAGCATCATGATACCAGAGTCTACTTAATTGCTACATGTTGCTTCAATAGAATCCCAATGCTACCTTTCCCTTGCCTGTCTTGAAAGCTCCGTCTATAAACTCCCTGATGCAATCGATGCTTTGAACTCGGCGCAATCCATGCCAGTGCAACTTGAAAATGCAGACAAAGGTTTGCAGAACAATGGAGGTTATGTATACGATGTCAGTAGGGATAGGCTATGCTTTCGAGATCTTGAATCCACCAGGCACGAGGTACTGGAATACTCTCCGAGAATCGTATTTCGCCGCGACTCTCCTGATCTTGTTCACGTTTTGCGGTCCATAGCTGCGAAGCGGGTTCTGCGAGGGGTTTGCGTAGTTGAGATATTTGTAGTCCTCGCCCAGACGTCGTTCGGCGGCATAAGCATCGATCTCCTCTATGGTGGAAGCACCTATTTCTTGAAATATCTTGTCATCTTGCGGGTTGTCCCAAGACAGATTCCACAAGAACCCTATAAAGACGGATAAGTAAGGGTCTGTGAGTGACTGGGTGTAATTGCTTACAGATGAGGTCCCGATCCTCGTCTAAGCCCAAGACGTTACCACCCTTCTTCTTGCCCAGCTCCGCAAAGAATCCTGGAACTGGCTGGTACAGAGGGGCTATGGTGAAGTTTCCGGCAACCTTGTCCTTTACATATGCGACTTTGGAGTCAAAGATTTCAAGGGTCTTCTTGAAGACGTCCGCAGATTTCTGGAAAGAGGTGGTATGCCAAAGATTGCTAATAGATGGAGTTAGCGGTACTCATAGTAGCAGCTCCTTGCAATCAGACATACCGTCTATCGGCCGCTTGTGAGAGCTCCTTGACGAAGTTGTAATGAGTGTCATTTCTGAACGAAGGAAACTGAACTCCGGGGATGGCCAATATCTCCTTGAACACAGGCGGGTTCGGTTCATTAGTTTTGGTATAGTGAAGTACCTTGATGATAGACGTTGCGCCAATAGTCGAGTCGTAGTTCCAAATCGAAATCAAAGAACCAAACGGATCAGCTTTGATGCCGTCTTCAAACCTGACAAAGGCCTCAACGTGCTGGTTGGTCGTGCTAGCCGGCCAGACGCCTGTACCTCCCCAGAAGCTGTCTTGCGCGATGGTGTAAAGGTCGAAACGCGTCACAATGCCAAAGTTGCTCGAGCCGCCCTTGAGCGCTTGGAACAGGTCCCGTCGCTCTTGGTTGTTCGCGTTCACGATGGATCCGTCCGCAAGGACGACCTTGTCCGGAGTCAGTCTCTATCCTGTTCTGATGGTCGATCAGTGCCATACCTCGAAGTTTGCAACGTTATCGCAGGCGAAGCCCTCACGAGCCGTGAACAAGGAGTTGCCGCCTCCAGTTATAAGTCCAGCAACACCAACATCTTCTGCGCGACCACCGACAACGGTAACTCCAAACTTCTCGAGTGGCGGATACACATCGCCCCACCTGCTGCCTGGCTGGACTTTGGCAAACTTGCTACTCGTATCGTAGGAAACTCCACGCATCTTACTGAAGTCGATGGTGACGCCATTGTCAATATTGTTGCTGCCCGCCGCGGGCGTGTGGCCGCCTCCACGAACTGCGAACTGACAAGATCCCTGAACAAGCACTTTGACCGCCGCAGAGACATCTTTGGCCGACGCTGGCTGGAAGAGGCAGTTCGGAGACAGCTTAGCCTGGTCCGACCAGTATGACTCTATCGACTCCTGGTAGGCCGCATTGTTGGGGAAGATGGTTTTGTCCGCCGCGAGGGCCCGCAGAGCCTCGCACTGTGGCTGTTAGCGTGGCACCATTGAGCATATGGCGGATCAGACGACATACACATTGTTCAGGAGATCCAAACTTGGAGTTCGCACTGAACACGCCTTCACGACGTGAGTAACCTCCATCATCCGGGGACGCAAGAGCCTGCGCGGCCAACAACGCCACCGCGGCAAGCTTCATTGAAGACATGGTATAGCTGGCGTGCATCTTGCTGAAGCAACAAAATGATATCAATGACCACAGGAGACTTTTTGAGTGCGGTATCGTAAGTGGCCATTGTGAAGGGACAGGCTCGCGCCTTTATAACGAGATCGCAAACTGGGAACTCGCTTTTTCGCATGCCTAATCTCGCATTAGGAAAGAGAAGTCGTCACAAAAACGGTGCGGCGTGGTTTCTCGAGCTAAATTGGGAACGGAGCCCTTAGAGCCCTGACAAAGAGCTGCAGGAGCATTTTATCCGAGCGCGCGGACCGTCACGTCTGTGCCACCTCTTGCATGTATGAACGCCGCACTTCTACATCCAAGTCTGATGCCCGTCTACGAGCCGGCAGGCCGCCACTCCGTTCGGCTGCAAACCTCGATTCTTGGACCATGCCCGCTGACAGGCGAGCTAGGCCTTTGCTTGCTGTCGCATCCATAATAGCGAGCCACATGTTGCCGGTTATAGATGAGCGAGCATAACCCGAAACTTTGTTTGGCGGGCGGGCGGGCGCGTGGGTGTTGACTCTATTCGGGATTATCCCATCCCACTTATGCCGCACACTGTCCGGGCAACCTTAGAACCGCTGTCAGTCATCTGCGCGAGTTCGCCTCTTTGCGCACATTGAAAGGCCGGTCGATGTTCTCGGTTACTCGGCATTCGCGACGAATTTGCAATCCGCATTGGCCGCCTGTTCTTGTGTGGGGAGGGAAGTGATATCTCCGTGTCCGCATGCTCGCAGTTCCTTCGCTCGGCAAGCCCTCAAGTGGAAATTTCGCCAGTGGACATCTACATTGCCGACCCACCCTCGCCGAGAGGGTAGACGTCCTCCGTGCTTGCGTCCAGCCAACAAAGCGCTTCATGCCATAACCCTACTCGCTGACCTTTGCCTTGTCTCATGACTCGCAGTTCTTCTTGCTTGCCGGTGGACGTTCGAGCAATTTGCGCTACTAATGACCAGCATTAGGGAGCGAAAGATGCCAGCTCGCAATTGGTGATTGCTGAAGATGCCATGATGAGGAATACGGAGTACTCCGTACGAGCAACCTGCGGCGTCCTTGGCAATACTCGCGCATGAATCTTGATCACGATTGAAAGAGTCAGTCAAGCCTCCGTCCGGGGATGCCGGGCGAACGGCCGATGATGGTGTGACCCGAACATTCGATGACCTTTCCTCGGCTCTTGATATGCTCTCCAACGTTGTGACCGGACCCATCACCTTGGATCAGAATCTGGTGCGTCAAGCAGGAAGACAAAATCGTATGCTCCCTCCATCTCTCCTATGAAAAATAATGAGACCGTGGTACGGGCTTCTACATCGAATGAGCCTCCGATCGTATGCGAATTGGGACAGTTCCCTTTCGATAAGCGAGAAGGGAAGGATCAATGGTTCAAACGCCAATTTGCGGGGGACGTGCAGCCGCAAATCTCCCGAAGACCAAGTGTGGAAGTCCTGCAGCTTCGTCGTCTTGCATTGGAGCCACATGTTCTAGGAAAGTCCATGCCGTAGGCAATGCTGTTGATGCACTGTCATCGACACATGGCAAGCAGCGGCGTTCATGCTGCCCCTCTCCCATAACTCTGAGCAAATGTCCAGGCCGTTATTACGTGATGGAGCCACTCTGGATTCGTTTCAGCGCACGCAGACTGCCAAAATCCGGCACGTGCTAGGCAGGTCGCAACAATCTGGATGCTGTGTATAAAGTCTGGTACCGAGAGAATGGGCCCGCGAAGAGACAGAGCCACCAGAGCCTCGCGATCGAATGCCTGTCGCAAGCCGTCCCATGTGTAGCCTGACGACATGGATACACCCAAGCAGAGTTGAGTGAACGTGTTTCAGTACTCTGTGCAGACCGAAAGGAACACTCGTGCGAGTCTCCTGCCCAAAGCGGTCCCGAAAATGTCGTTCCGCAAAAGGAACGATCCAGGGTCGAGCTATTCCATTCGGTAGGTAATACCCGCAGTCTGGTAAGAGACAGTTCCTCATTAGTCCTGCGACATTGCAGGGCAATAATCTGCTGGGATATGGTGACACTGTCCGCTTTTTTCCAGGTCTCTAGGCGGACTCCACGGACAGCGCTCCAAAGATCTCGGTTCCCTTTACTGAAAGAGTAGATCTGCTCAGGTCCGTCTTGGCCCAGATCGTTTGGTGCACAAAGTTGGACGATGAGCAAATGGATGTACAATGATCAATGCATGTGTTTTTTCTTCCATGATGATATGGCAACGACAGAATTGCATGCCTCGATAGAGGCCAATATGCTGTAGTCTAGGGATTGCAATCCTGCTGAGATAGAAGGCGATCGAAAGCCAGCGAAGACAGGTTACAGATTTCCCGGAGCATCTCAAGCTTGATTGTTGTAGTGTACAGGCCTCTTCTCTCCAGCTGTATCGCTCCAGGGGTTGGGAGATTGAACCAGTCAACAAGCCTAAACTTTGGAGCCTGGATAGTAAAAAATGGGTCTAGTTTTCTCCAGACGCACGTCTAGCCGATCTATTTCATAGCTTCGCCGGACTGGTTGGACTCTTCTTCAAACTTCCCTCGCCTTTTGTGTCGCACCAAAAATACCCTCCCACACTGATTGCCAAGGGTTCTTTCTTATTAGGAATATGCCTAACCGGTCGCCTGCACGCGCGTCTGCGAGCTTTCGACTCCTCAATGATTGTATCCAGTATCACAGCAAGAATTTTTGAGGCAGTGCCGGCCCAAGGACGGTCAGCGCAAGCAAATATCATGAATGCTGGCGCTGAGACAAGCCGGAAGAGCAGGCGCTCGACCGGAACGTTCCTTCCAATATCCAAGGGGTACCCAGACCGTTGTGATATGTACGGAGGATGAGACACCTCATAACAGGATTGCTGTCGCCAGCTCGTCTTCAACTTCAATGCTGGTCGCGTTGTTCGTCGAGCCGGATTGCAAGTAACACCAGCTGTTCAGGCCCTCGTTCTCGATGCGGTAGACAGCATGGGTGCACATCCTGTCCAGCGGTGTGTCCGGCGGCAGCTGGGCGCTGAATGATGCGCATCTGGTGATGCAGTCTTCTATTGACGACTCGTTCGCGATGCGCTGAAGCTCTGTGATGTGCAGATTGGTCGCTGACGAGGAGGATGCATAGTTGATGGAGCAGAGAATCTGGAATTCCAGGGTCTTGCCATCTGCCACAAAAGGCTCGTCTGAGTCCCGATTGTTCACTGGTGTGTACTGTCGTCGCTCTCTATCGCTTTCACAGCCTGTCGAGTATGTCAAGACGGTCGGTATCGATGACGCTGCGCTTGTAGTCGCCGTTGAGACTGCATTGGTCGATGACCCACTGGGTGAAACTCCAGTGCTCGACAATTCACCTCTCCGAGCGGAAACGCTGTCGTTGTCGCTAGCGGCTTGAGTGATATCACTAAGTACGGTCAGAACAAGAAGCCACGCTGGACACTCCTTCTAATGTAAAGACGCACCTCGGATCATCCGACCGATTTCTGAGGCCGACTCCAAGGCCGGCCCCCAGCGCAAAGACCAGTAATAGTATCAACAGTGCGAAAAACGCAATCAACCAGAACCGTCTTGACCGGCGAATACCGCAGAGTGTGAGCCTTCGCCGCAGGTCCTGGCCGTTCTCTGCTTGCACCTCAACTTTAGATTCCAGAACCTCCAGTCCCTCGTCCCTGTACACGACCTGGGGCGCATCACTCCCATCCGACATGCCAGGAGCCATATTTTGCAGTATCCAATGTCAACGAAATGGCACAGTGTGTTTTTGGCTGTCGACACGGTAATAGCCCAGTACAATTTCATACGGGCGGACCGACTTTCTCAAGCTTACAGACGCTTGGCCCGAAGGCCTGAAACGGCCTCTCGCTGCCTTGGAAATCATCAGTGATCGTCGTAGGATTCAGCTGAATCTATTGTGCGAGCCAGTAAGCTTCAAGAGAGCGCTTTCCAAGGTTGTTGTAGGACTGCGCCTCTATCACTGCGCCCCAGACATTACTCGCTACGACCGAATCCTTCGAAGGCTGCCCCTGGGCTCGCGGAACCTTGCCAGATCTGGCCAGCTAGAGGTGGGAGCTACTGCACATAGCGAGCTCAAATAGATCAATGAGAATAATAATAGTGATAACTTCTGTAGTCAATATTGTGAGGAAATCTGTCTCTTTGTGGACGTATCATCTCCGCCCCATAAAACGTCATCCGTGCACCACATCATCTCGTCCAGTATACATGCGCGAGCCAGGCACTCCGTCCGCAATCGGCCCAGCGGTGACTAAAGTCTAAGCAGGTAGGCCACCATAAAACAGCAAGCGAATCAGGAAAATGCCCATTGCATTCTGATACGGACGTTGTGGACCGCACTGAGTTCACGCTTGGTGCTGCTTGAAATGTGACTGCGTGACGAGGCGGCCGCAGGCCTTGCGCTTCTGACCAGTACCGCGCGGCACGATTTTGAATGAGTAAGCTCCATCGGACCTCTTACTGAGGTGGGCCAGTCCCGCCTTGATGGAGTTCTTGGTCACAGTCATGCCTGCATGAACGCCGACGGCCCCGTTGAACACGATCTTCTCGAGCTGGGATTTGAAGCACATATCTTCACGTAGAATGGCGACCAGCTTCTCAAAGTTAATGTATCTGAAATAATACTCGGGTTCGCCGTTGCGGTAGTCCTCAAGTATGTCCGCTAGCAGAACCCATGCCATGTTGCCGTCGCCTCCTTCGCTCCGCTGAAAGAATAGGGTTGATCGATGAAATGTATCATTTGCAGAGCATTTGGTAGATTCAGGTGCGGTGGTGAACAATATCCCGGGATCCACACGCGTCCATGGCCCAGGCGACGCGACCGGGAGTGACGCCATGGTGAGGGTGACCGGCGTGATAACCGCCATGCGGCTGGGTAGAGTGTGTAATCCGAAGGGCTCGCCAGGTACTGAAGAGGATGTGTTGAGCTCAACCGAAAGGCTTTCAGGCTGCAGTGCGTTTGTAGTAAAAGCAAGTGAAGTGGTGGTGAGACAGCATCGTTGGTGGGGGGAGCCCCTTCCGGGGGTTTCGACGCAGAAACAGTCTGAGCTGGTTTGCCAACATACGGCTTCTTGCACGCCCGAGTCGGATCTGAAGATTCCGACCTACGATGCATGGTAGTTGCATCGTTCCGTAAAGCTGATACGGGAAGACCCTGCTGCTCTGCCCAAGAGCAAAACCCGGTCCAGAATTCCGGATACGCCCACTGCAGCCCTGCCACGTAAGCGATAATACGCGGGAGGAAGGGTGCGTCAGCAGGGACTTGAGGGAACCTTGGTGCTATCTTCTGCCAAATATGGTAGATAAACTCATGCTGCTCGCTCGCCAGCGTCTTCGATCCAAGCGACCCAGCCCTGAGTTCGGTATCGATCACCACCTGAAGTGGCCCACCACGTGTTGTCATCCATGCGCAACGCTCTCCGGACGACGGCAGGCTGCATAAGTTTACAGCCATACCAATGGACGTCTGACATTTGAGGAGTCTACGTCAGTCTGATGATCAGTGAGTGTTAAGAATAGGAGAAAATTAAGCAAGGAGCTTGGTAAAAGCTTGCAGATTCTCTGAGATGCTAGAAGCTACTAGTAATTTCAGCCTTCCGTTAGAGCAAAGTCTTTGCCAGCCGTCAGAGTAAGCAACTCTTGCACCGTCAAAGAATGTAAGAGGGTCTTTTCAATGCTGGCAGACCGTGTTCGCAGAATTGATAGCAAGACTAAGATGGCTCCAGCAGGTTCATTGCATCGCCAATACTACCTCATGAAAGCTTGCTGAAATAATGGTGACGCCTGAATCTCCAGCAAAGGTGAAGCAAGCATGAGTGAAGCAAGCATGAGTGTAGCGATCAATATTCTGGGGACTGAGATCATATGGTCCTTCATGGAACTAGTACGGGAGAGGAGAAGAAGTACAAGAAAGAGACTCTCAGAGTCAGCATTACTGCACCCTGGAGTCGATATACGGGTCAATCATACATGAGAGAATCCTAACAAATGGATCCCCCGCGGTTCAACTTGGTTGAACCCATGATATCATTCCACTTTGATGGCAATGTGGAGCCCTTTCGGGAACGAGAGTATCCTAGTAATCATGAGCTTCGGATGGCTCGGAGGTATACGGGCAGTAGCGTTGCCAGAGACCCTATCTCTTACAACAGCATTCAAGTCGTGTTGAAGTGTCGAAGTCAGTTTGATGCCTCAGATGATAATATTCCGCTGCGGAAGCTCGGGCCACCCGCGCTAGTCTATTATCATTTTAGGCGGCCGAGCATTGCAGTTCCCGAGGCCTCAGGTCGGCATCGTAAAACTTGGAATCTTGTGTTTTCCATCTCCAACTTTTAGCTAATATTTCGCGTCTTGTTTGGAAACAGGTTGACGAACTTCATCTTAAGGTGTAGTTCACGTCGAACGTGCTCGACCGTTTCTCTGCTAAACAAGACCTTCCGTCTGACCTTGGCCACTTGCTTATGCCTCGTCATTCCTCGAGATCCCTACGCTAGAATGGCCGATAATGAGAACCCAGAACTGGAATACCTCTCACCCTCTTTCGATCCGAAATCTGTCACAGTCCCTCGTCTCCGCTCTATACTCGTGGCACACGATGTCAGCTATCCATCATCCGCCAAGAAACCGCAACTGATTGAGCTGTTCAACGAGCACGTCGCGCCACAAGCAAGACGCATTCTCAACGCTCGGTCACGCGTCAAACGCTCGACTCGGGGTATCATCGATGTGCCATCGAGCCAAGAGCAAGCGTCTACAGAGGCAGATAGTGAAAGCGACGATCTGCCCTCCGAACCTGTTCCACTGCCAGCAAAGCGAGTATCCCGACGAACTGTACGATCAACACCATCCGAAAATACTGTCAGGCGGTCCGAAGTTGGGCCAGCGTCGAGCGAAATGCCAACAAGAAACGTTTCGATCAAACATGGAAGGACCTCGGATGCTGAGCTCGAAGAGCGCCCAGCACCGAGGCGTAGTCGGCATAGCACTGCTCCTCTCCGTGAGAGACTCGAGACCACTGAGCCAGAAGCCTGGCGCAAGCAAGGAGATGAGAGCCCATTTACATCAGACAATCCATTCCAGAGCGGAAGCTCGCCGCCCCGACAGTCCAGAAGCCCCGGCGGAGAGAGGAGACGCAGAACCATGGGCCCCTTGGAGCACAAGGAGAAACGCAAGAGCAACGCCAGTGCTGCGCGTCGCAAGACCGACTTTGTGACGAGGCAAAGGGATGACGGGGTTGTGGTGCCTTCGTCCAAGACGTTTGAGATGCCGGTGGCGCGTCTTCCACAGTACGGCCACAACAATGGCGACAGCCTTGAGCCTGGTGAGGAGTTCACCCCTGAAGAGCAACAAGAACTGGCGAAGGTGGAACAAACCGAAGGGCGGCGAGACCTAGTCGCTCCCCGACGCCCTCGACGGCAACAGCGGTCCACCGGCGTGGCTCGTATCGCGCCATGGGCGGTATCGCTTGCCATGCTTGGCGGTCTCGCAACCGTATGGAGACAAGAGAAGCTAGAGGTCGGATACTGTGGAGTCGGACGCCAGTCCACCTCTTTGGCTGGTGTCGAGCTGCCTGACTGGGCATCTTTGCTTCAACCGCAGTGCGAGCCATGCCCGCAGCATGCTTATTGTTACGGCAGACTCGAAACTGTCTGTGAACCGGACTTTATTCTCAAACCGCACCCGTTGACTATGGGTGGACTTATTCCTCTACCCCCGACATGTGAGCCCGATGGCGAAAAGGCACGCCGAGTCAAGGCAGTTGCGGATAGAGCAGTCGAGGAGCTGCGGGAACGGAATGCCAAATGGGAGTGTGGCGAGCTCCTCGATGAATCTGGAAAACAAGTTCCTTCAGTGGAGTTGGATGAGCAGGAACTCAAACAGGAGATGGCAAACAAGAGGCGAAAAGGCATGTCACAAGAGGAATTTGAAGACCTCTGGAAAGGTGCCATCGGTGAGATCTTGGGCCGCGATGAGGTCGTCACAGGCGTCGATGGGTAAGTTGAAAAGATCCGTCCCCACACACCGTACACTTGTATCACCCCTGTGAACATGTATATTCTGACGAGTTGGAACTAATCAGATTCGGTATCATTCCAACAGAAAGCGCGGAAGCAGAACCCTCGTCTCCACCTCCCTCGCCAAGCTCCCCCTCTCCTGTGCCATCAGAAGATCCATCCGACTTGCGCTGGCAAGATATTTTTGGCAGATTGTAGGTATCCTCTTAGTCATTGGTTCAACCGGTTATGCCAGGCTTTCTATCGGAAGCAGCCGTGCAATGGAAGCCAGGGCAAAACAGCTCGCATCGTTCGCTCTTGACAGACTGGCGACGCAAGCAGCCTTGAACGCACAAGATCCCCGCGCATATCCCGAGACTTGGATCAGCATGGCACAGCTTCGTGACGACATATTACGCGATGACTTTTCGGCCAGCAGGAGGCAGAAGTTGTGGGAAAAGGTGCAGAAAAAGGTCGAGCAGAATTCCAACATTCGACCGATGGTTCGCGAAGGGAGGAGCGGCGATGTTAGCCGTGTCTGGGAATGGATCGGTGCCGTCGGCGCCATCGAAGATGGTAGGGGCGGCGAAAGTCGTCGTACTAGCTCACGGTATAGCTTGGGCCCTGTCATTGGGAGCAGTCCGGCACAGCTCAGTCCTATCAGGAATGGCGATGAACAGCAGGACTTGATGCAGACGCGCAAATGGGATGAGGGCCGGCCGATTTATTGATTCGTCTCGGAAACAGCCTAGCCTGCATCTGGTTATATCAATGGCGTTCAGCTGCTTACTCACGAAACGAATTACTGTATGCTAGCAATGTCTGAGTCCGCTAACATCATAATTACATCCGCGAGATATATCTCTGAAGACATTGATAAGGCATGAGGGTGCATTGTTGACTACAATCATCACGTAGTAGCGGAAAAGCATCTCCTCACACGCCGCAAGTCAGAGCTAAGAAACACACGCTGTGACCATGCGCTCGTACACGGTGAAGATAGGACTTTCAACGCTTGAAAGTTCGTTGATAAGGTCAGACGATTTGAACTCTATCCATGGCATGTCAAGGGGATGGGCATGCCGCATGCGACACTCCGGACCCGACCCGCGCGCGAGGCCCCGGGGTCGGATGGACTCGGGGGAACGATTTTCCTTGTCGCCTATGGACCAATCACCGCTAATGCTTCAAACTCGCACATCGACAATTCATCTTCACGATCCCACGAGATTGCCGAATAAAACATCCAACGAGAGTCTTTCCTTTCTTTCAAAATGGTGAGTGGAATCATTCTCTTGCATGCTATGGAATACCGGGATCGACTTCCATAAACGGTCCTACCACGGTCTCGACATAGATTGAATCTCAGCGGAGCAACGCCTACGTTGGGCATCAAATGGCTGGTTCAAGGGCCCAAAAATACACAAAAGGGTCCTCTCTGGGCAGCCGTTGCCACTCAAGCCGTGCAGATGCCTGGAAACTCACGGAGCTCTGCGGAGCCTCAGCCGAATGTCGCCCTCGAGGATTCGTTATGACTGGTTGAGGGACTCGATTGCGAAGCGTATCTACAATCAGAGAGCACGAGCGAGGGTTTTGGGCAAAGACTATGCGCAGGGTGTGTTCATGTCACTGATCACCATTGCTATCCAGGTCAACATTCCGAAGACTCGACGCACTTATTGCAAGGGCAAAGACTGCAAGAAGCACACCCAGCATAAAGTGACGCAGTACAAAGCCGGAAAGGTTCGCTACTTTGCCTTCATGGGATATCTCCAAGGCCGTCGGTGGCTAATGTCACTATCATAGGCATCCCTATTCGCACAAGGAAAACGCCGTTATGACCGCAAACAGTCAGGATATGGTGGTCAGACCAAGCCCGTCTTTCACAAAAAGGCCAAAACAACCAAAAAGGTCGTGTTGAGACTGGAATGCACAACGTGCAAGACCAAAGCACAGCTGGCATTGAAACGATGCAAGCACTTTGAGCTTGGGTTAGTTTCAATCCTTCATCAGTGCATCAAAATTATAAAGGCATTTCTAACCCAATTATGCAGTGGTGACAAGAAGACGAAGGGTGCGGCTCTGGTTTTCTAGGGGTTGTGTTGCTCTGATGGACTTTATGTACTCGATTCGACGGCGAATACAGTTGCTGGAATGGCATGCAGGGGGCGACCTATTTCGCCTCGGTTTGCATGGTTGATGGAGACATGCTACTGGATCTCATAGCGCTCACACAACTATCACGATTCACACTATAATCACAAGACTTGTCACAAGGGTGATAGGCTCAGGGATAATGCAGCAAGCGTGAACTCTTCCCCAAATGCTCGCTGATGTGCAAGGTAGTGGGATTCAGCAAAAGTACAACCTGATCTCATCGCCCGTGTCACTCCATCCTTATTGGTAGCTGACAGCCCTACTTGCGTAACCAGGATGTGAACCAAGCTGAGTTGAGTTCATGAGCAAGAAGCAGTCGTGTAACAGAGAGAATGCAAGAAAAAGTCGAAGGAATGCCGTATCTACTCCTTCTTCTCCTCTTCGTCTTCTGCGGCCAGCTGCATCCTCTTCTGCGTGACACGCTCCTGTCTCCTCTCGCGTGCAGCCTTGGTCTTGGCCCGCTTCGCGTTCATCTCGTCCTTGAGGATCCTCTCGCGTTGTTTCTCTGCCTTCGCCTTGTGGATCTGCGGGGTGTTTATCAGCATGACGTGGCTCGACACAAGAAAATGAGCCTTGGTGACTACGTACGTGCTCGACAAGAGCTTTCTTGTGCTTGAATGTATTACCCTTGCTCAGGTGATACAGCTCGTGGTAGAGATGCTTGTCGATCTTGCCGCTGGCGCGGTATCTGACGAGCAAACGACGCAGAACCCGGAGACGACGCATCCACAACACTTGGCTGCAAATGAGAGTCAGCATCACGGAACAGGTGGCTTGCAGAATCGCAAATTCCGTGACTCCAAAATATCCGTACCTTGGCATGCGAGCATCTTTGGTACCCTTTCTCTTGCCGAAACCTCTGTGTCTGCCGATCCTCCGAGCCGCATTCAGAGCTCGTGCCCTGGCACGCGAGTGCATAGTGACGGGTTTGCGGATGATGAGGCCATCGGAGACAAGCTTGCGGATCGTCTGCCGGGAGTTGGCGTTGGATATCTCGTTCACCTCGTTGGGATCAAGCCAGATCTTGCGCTTTCCACAGCCGACAACTGATGCGGCCAGTCGCTTCTGCGTCCGGAGGTTCACCCTTTGATGAGAAGAAAAGGGTTAGCTACTAGATTGAATCCATTCCGGACTGTAAGGTCCTCTCTATTGCATGAACAGAGTAGTAACCATATGTTGTCGGCTAAGCGACATGAAGAAGCAGTAGGCCACTTACATCTTGCTTCAAGTTGAAGGTGTCGATAGAATTGAACTATTCCCAAGTGAATGGTCTGACTAGGTTGTTGGCTGAGTTCAAATGTTGACGAAACAGATATCGCTTAACTGGTGGGTCATGTGGGATTTGATTAGATAAGCCGTTGTGGCACGTCTGGCTCTTGTGGGCAGGTGTTACGCCTCAGAAACCCTCAGAAAAATATCAAACGTGCAATGCTCTTGAACGCTTTTCTATAATGACCGTTCGGAATTCGTCTTCACCGTCTGGGTAGAGATTAATGAGAGCAATCTAATACCGTAGCGATCCGTTCAAAAGCCCTACTCAGATGCATTGCATAACTTTTACATTTACGGTCCATTTGTCCTAAGGACTATCCGTTCCTGAAATTGGCTTCTCCATGGTCCACCATACCTACGCTCCATACCTCTCTCTCATCTTCCTTTTCATCACTGGAGAGCCCGAGGCCACCATAGCCGCCTTCTGCTTCCCTTCGTTCCCGTGCCTGGCCCCCTAACCTGAGTGCCACACGCTTGAAATAATCTTGCATGCTCCGCTTCAGGTTCGGCTGCAAGTTGGCCCCTTGTGAGGCCATATATTTGTCGAACACGGCGCTCTCTTCATCCATGACCGAGAAGATCGTGAGGAATGCGGCTTCGGCCGAGAGCTTGACGGGGATGACGGGATCGCGAACGCTGGCAAAGACAGGCGGAACAAGAACGGACAGATGGGGTCGTACTAGCTCATTTTGATGGCGACTGAGTGTGCGTATGACCACCAAGGCTAGACGTCGGACGTCCACGGGCTGGCCTGGCTGTATCGCTTGTGCTAAAGCCTCGAACATGGATTTTGTTACTTCAAAAGTCTTCTTGCTGCTTTCCGTTAAGAGATACTTCCCCACCGCGAGTACACAGTTCTCGGCCACAGCCGGTTGCTGAAAAGCGTCAGCCGAGGATCAACACCAGAGAGCCTAATACGTACACTATCGCGGACGCCTTGTGAGATGACAGAGACTGTCTCGTCGGGGTAAACCCCGGTCAATGCCTCTGGTGACTCGACCAGAATCGAGTTCAAAGCGAGTACTGACGCTACGGTGAAGTGCGTCGTGAGTACGCGATTCCTGACGAGGAGTTAGCATTGAAGCCATCGAGATAATGGTTCGAATTAAAAGGGTGAGGTGTGAGAGTGTGCGATTAATCTAACTTACTTGAGGATGTCACTCGCGACATTATTTGATAGGTGCTTGAGCAAGGCGCCCAGTAAGCGGGCAACCGTGATGTCCATTGTGTCTACATGAAGCTGTTAGTGACATCAATGTTGATTTCTTACGAGTACTTACCGTCGAGATCGCCTAGCCCGCTGTGAATCAAGGTCAAGATGGAGGTCTTTGAGGTGTCATTCATGTTTCCGCCGGCTTTGCTCACGACTTCGTACAAAGCCTTGAGCATTGCATTCTTCACGCCAGCGTCAGATGTTTTCGAGCCGGTGACAAGTTCTAGATTTACTGAGTTAGACTGCTTCAAGGCCCTATAACAGTGTAGTTGCCTACCTGCAATGAGAGGATCTATACGAGGGGTGAGGGTAATCAGCGTGCCCAGGGCCTTCGCAGCTCGCCTTCTCAGGACCTCGCTCGAAGGATCAGCAAGTGACTTGGCAAACGTCCTTTGCAGCTGTGGCAGAAATGGCTTTAGTAAAGTCGGTATTTTCTCCAACAGATTCTTAAGCGTGAGCACGACGGCAGCTGCGGATCTCGTCAGCGATTAAATATGAATAAACCCTCGCAGGGATGGCAACCTTTCACTTCTGTAGACCGCTCCGACACCACACGAATAAGAGGACCAGTTATCTGCGTGACGAACGGTCGGAGGCTTTCGCCATCCACACGGTCGATGATATCAGATATCGCCAGAGCAGCCTCTGTTCTCTGCTCGGCGGTGCCATTCATCAACCCCTGAAGGAATATAGGGAGAATGGCGTTGATTCCTTTTGGTAACTGAAAGCCTGGTAGGTTATGTCCTGGAACGCCTACTTGGCAAAGGATCTGGCGGGTTGAGATGACAAGTGACTCCATTTCCTCTTTGCGGAGCCGCTTGGTGAGTTCATGCAGAGCAGACCATGCGGCCTGAACGACATCAGGGTCGCTATCGTCGAAGGCAATGAGGAGCACACGGATCAGATGCTGATGATAACGCGATATATCGATTTCGGCCTTGGAGAAGAAGTTCGCAAGATGAATGTCTGCCGACCGTCGTTTCCTGTGATCGTCGTCCTTGACGAGAGCAAGCATAACACTCATTACCGTGTTCAGGCCGTCAAATTCGTCGATAGATAACAATATCGCATCGAAAGCATTATCGAGTTCCGACCGTAACTCGTCATCTTTGCAGATTACCAGGTTGTCCATGAGGGCGTTGAGAATGTTGGGTAGTCTTCGAGTCATCGGCGTGCTGGCTACCTCCGCCAGTGATGCAATGGCTCGTGCATTGAATGCAGAAATCGGAGAGGTCAAAAGAGTGGGCAGAAGGTTCGGCAAGATGATACTTGACCGGGAGTTGTCGGTGAGTAACGTTAAAAGCGCACACAGAGCGTTGTCCGCTTCATCCTCTACGCGTAGTAGATTCAAGAGGTGTGGTAAGATCTGGTCAACGGCCTTCTTGCCTGAAATACGTTGAAGTGCATCGAATGCTTCGGCGGCCGCCTCCCGGACCTGTGCGCTTGGATCGACAAGCGCGGTCCGCACGATCGATATCAGCGTCTTGTCATACTCTTCCAAAGTCTCAGAAGCGGCAGATGCGATGAGTTCGCGCAGGGCGATGCATATGCCTTCCTTGGAGTCTGTGTCTGTCGACACTCGCAATCCCTCCTCCAGAGTAGGCAACAGAGTAGCCAACACCCCCTCGCCAGCTTTCCGAATGAGTTCCCCGAGCGCGTTACCAGCAATAACTTTCTGCTCCATATTGGGGCTTGCAAGCCGACGAATGATGAGCTGCGTGAGAGTGGGAACCAGCTCTTTCAAAGTTCGGGGAGAGGCGACCAATGCTTTCCACACATTAATAGCGGCTGTTCGGACAAGCCCTGAGGTATCGCAACGGCAAATATAGATTGCGGATAGGACCTTGTTTCGTCTCTCTTCTCCCAGGATGCTAAGCAGGGATTGTCCCGCTTCATTGGCTCCCTCTTCTGCTTCGTCCTGCTCCAATCTTGCACTGATGCCCGTGATGTTGAATAACAAGTCTCCAACGAGCTCAACAGAGCTCAGTCGGATACGGTGATTGTCGTCAGCTAATCCACGTTCGAGCTCAGGCAAAAGCAAGTCGATTGCGCGGGAAGCAAAGTTCTTGACCAGCAGACGACCGGCGCGCAGCGCAGTCTCCCGAATAGACTCCACATCATCAGCTAGTCCAGATAGAATAGAAGGTATTATCCTGCTCAAGTAGCTTGCGAAACTGTTACCAAAGCAGGCTGGGAGGAATATGAATAATGACATGAACCCCTCACGAACGGCAGACTTCGCGCTGGCTACATTTTGTAGTATAGCGGGCAAGGTCTCTTCCAAGCGGCTTGTTCCTAACCCAGCAAGAACCTCGCTGAGCGCTTGAGCCGAACCCAGCCGGTCTCCTGCTCCAGTGTCTGATCGAAGAGTTGACATGAGACTTGGAATAAGGTCTGGTAGGGCATCTTCGCCAAGCTTCTCGATCAAGGAACCCAAGGCTTTGGACGCGGTCGCTCGAGTCGTAGGCACGGGGTCGACTATCGCCACTCGAAGCCCAGCTACGAGAATCGGAAGGTAGGCGATTAGATCTTTGCGTTCCGTCAGGTGTGCGAGACTTCCTATTATTTGCGCGGCCTTTCTCTTTGTGGCTGACCGGTCCCCCAGACCTCGCTCAAGTATGCGGACCACGAGCGCAAGTGATGGGGCGTCAAGATAATGGATGAAGGAGACTTTCAACAATGCATCCAGGGCGTCGTCAGTGTATTTTGTTGGATCACTCAGCGCCTTCAGAAGCATGTTGACCACGCTCTTGATTTCAGGATTGCTGATGACTTCGCCAAATCTTTGCAGACTGCGATTAGCAGATGCTCTCACTTCTTTGTGACTGTCGTTCAGGACGTTCGTCAACGGTGGAATAATATCATGAAGACTTGAGGCGAGCTGTTGGGGATCGAGATACGCCATGGCCCCCAAAGAATCGCATGCTCCTTTCTTACTTCGCCATTGTTGCTCCTCCAGGCCTTCAAGCAACTTTGGGAGGATCTCCTTCACTCCATATGAGCTCAAGCTTGCGAAGCATGTCTTGGCCGCGTCAAGACAGGCTTCCCTGACGTCTGCGCTGGGATCACCAAACCCAGTGAGCAGTTGGGGTATAGCTTGGATTATGTACGGCTCGAAGACGCGGCCAAGAATGAGCGAGAGGATCTCGTAGGCCAAAAATGCACCTTGTCGCTGATTCTGGTCTTTCTTGTTCTCAACTGCCCCTCTAAGTGTCGCCATGACGCGCATATCGCGGAGTGCATTAAGACCCTTTCCGCGAACAATACCGGCCAGACCATAAGCGGCGCCTCTTCGGGAGGCGTAACGATCAGCATGTAGTAGCTTTTCCATCATTTTCTGCACATAACTCGAGGTTTCTTCCGCTGATGTCTGCACTAGCGGAGGGAGACAATTGGCCACGGCGAATTGCACACTTTCTGAAGGCGTACTCAGAGCAGCGAGCAGTCTGTGTACCACTTTGGGTACTCGACTGTCTCCAGCTTTGAGATGACGAGCAACAGCACCATATAGCAGTACGATTGCTTCGTTCACGCTATCGTATGTTTTCGATGCCCTGTTGGGGTTTTCGAGGGCACTTTCAAGCATTTTTATCAATTCCTCGGTTTTTGACTGGCCCCGACTCGCAATAACCACAATTGCGGCCTCCACCATCTCATCGCGCACGCTCGAGCTCTTGTCACCCAATGGGCCTTCGTCCACAAGGAATCTTACGAAATCCAGTATATTCGAAGGTGGGAAGCTGGCGGCAAGCTCTTTGAAAGCCAAGGCAACGCCGTGTCTTGGCTCCCACGGATCTGCAATCTCGACCTTGCGAGGCATCCCGAACTTATCCAACTCCGGAGCTCTCGGCTTCGCGTTTTCCCTGTATATGTCCTCGAGCCTGCGGACTATCGCGGAAAAGGAGCCCGGGTAAGCGGTAGCAATGGCAGCCAATGCCCGTGCGGCGGCCCGTCTGACCTGCCCGTCATCGCGGCCAAGGTATGGCAAGATTTGCTGAAAGGAATCCTCTTGGATACTGAGCTCGTTCTCTTCCCAGATGTTTTTCGCTAGCTCAGCATTCTCCTCCGAGTCGTCATGAACAGCAAGCCAGATCTGTTCAGCAAAATCCATGTCAGAGAAATCAAGTTCTGCATCGATCGCTTGAAGAACAGCGTTCCGAACAGGGATTTCGGGCATGATACTGCCTTCCAGAAGTACCCGAATCTCGTCGTCGGTACAATTAGGAGCGATGCTGCGAGAGATGTCTGAAAGGCAATCTTTTATGACCTTGAAAGACTGTGTGAACCTTCGCATGGATGAGACCAAAATGGATAGGATCTGTACGCGTGGCAGTCGAGGATCGGAACCTTGTGAAGAATCAGCGTCAAATTGTATGGATAGTCCTTATGAACTTACATGCGTCTGCGTGAAGCGACAGAAACTCAAGGGCAAGTGTAATCTGCTCATTAGCTTGATCGACATCCGAAGTTCCGATTCCATGTTGTTCAAGTACTAGAAAGACAAGAGGAAGCATATACATGAGGGAAACTGTATCGAACGGCCTTTGTTCGCTAGCGAATCTGAGTCGGTAGAGGATCCGTGTAACAAGATCTTTCGCAGAGTATTAGTTGGAGCTACAGTCTAGGAATTTGATGACTCTTACCATTCAGAGGTTCGAGTGTTAGCTCCTGCGGTAGATGCACCTCTCCCATCCCTCGGAGCGAGGCAATCCCTACGAAGCGCCTCAAAGCTCCCAATCTTGATGAGACCTGCTGAGCGCAATCCAGATAGGCTAGTTCTGCGGCGTCGTTGAGCAAGAGTGCAACGCCCTGGCTGATGTTCGAATGCAGGAGCGCTACTGCTGTACCAAACCACGAAGCAGTGTCAGTGGGCGGCCCAGTCGCGAGACTTCGAATTATTCCAACGCCGCGACGCAGTTTGCTTGCAATCTCTTTGACTTGGCGGCGTATAATTTTCTCCTTGTCGATTTGAGCGGCTACCAAGGACTGCTCCTCTGCGGTCAACTTTCTGGACACCCCCTTTTTCTGCTCGAGGGTGGCGCGAACTTCCTGCTCCCATTTCAGTGTATCATAATCCCGTGAGTTCTTAGTTAATATCGGACTGCTGCTTTTCTTTGCCAAAACATCTACATATGGAGTACCCTCAGGAGTCCAAAAAATCGCGGCCTCTGTGGGGCCGATGTTTGCGAGCTGTTGTGTGTCAAGGTCGGTCTTTAATTGCTCAATCAGCAAGCCAGTCATGTCGCCCGGAGCCACGAAAGCCAACTCAGCCGCTGCATCATAAGCTGCCCGGCGGACCGTATCCAGAGGCTCATCCGGCTACTCATCAATTAGTTTGAAGCAAGGGGGGTTCAGGGATTAAAGCCATACACTGGTGGCCTGAATGATTTGATCAAGACATTGCGTTGACTTGCTCTCAGCAAGCTTTCCAGGGTCGACTCCACACTTTAAACACAATTCTATCCACGATACTTGAGGAACAATCTCCGGTCGACATAACACGAGCATGCTTACGAGCTGATTTTGCAAGTCTTCCTGGTTGATTGTTTTTCCTCGCATTGACAACTCTTCCGGGGCTAGGCAGATGCTTTTCAGAACCGTGGAAATTCCCGATGTGCCGCTTTTTGCAGAAGAAGCCGCGTTATCCTTCTCGTTCATCTCAACTGCCCGATACCAGAGCCAGACCCCGTCTATAGCGATCCGTCCAATTTCTCGGGGATGATCAGCGTATACAGTGGCAAACTGACGCCCTGCCTGACTTCGAACTCTTGGAGATATGCCGGAGGCGGTCATGAAATACAGAAAAGCCTGCATCCAAGCTGCCTTGACGCCAGTGCTCGTTTCGTTGCCACAAACAGATCCAGCAAACGCAACTAAGGCACGGATGCCCCACAGGATGTCTTCCTGGTAGGTTAACTTTGTGTATACACGGTAATTGAGTAGGAAGGACGGTTTCGGCTCGTTCACAAGAGTGTGCTTGGTGATTTCCGCTTTTCGTATAACAGACAGTATGCTCTCGTCACCCGTGCTCTTCAGTTTTGCTTCGATCATTGAGGTGAAGATGTATGCAATCACTAGAAGACCGCTTTGAGCGGCTGAGATTGGGTTCGCAATGATTTCCGACCATGCGTCATGCATCTTTCGCACTGCAGCCCGCGCAAAGTGCAGAGCTTGAGCTTGGTGAAGTTGCTCTTGGGTCAGATGGATTAAGATCTCTCCAGCCTGCAGCGCCCACAAGCGACGAGCTGAAACTCTCTTATCGGCAAGGCCGCGTTCGAAGGCTTCCACGACGGCAGCCGAGGGCCAAACTTGGCTGGACAGTCCGCACTGAATGTGCTTCGCAACTGCAGACAGCTCTGCGCTCAAAGCGGAATCGTTTGCCTCCTTCAAGGCTACTGGCGCAAGCCCCTCGGGGATTTTGGCTGCCAATTCGGACGAGCCATGCAAAGCAGATAGCAACTGCGCATGTATCATCTTCTGCTCCGGTGTTGACACCTTTAACTGCTTCATCGGTTGAAGTATTTCTTCAGCGATCTTCTGAAGCGTTGCTACGTCGTGCGAGCGAGAAGCGAATGCCTCGAAAGTTGAACGTACACCATCTCTCACGGCTGTGTTTGTTGACTTTATGTTTGCCATCAACGGCTTGAGGAGACGGTCGTAAAGAGGTCGTGATAGATCAACATCAGATGGCATTGCATTGACCATTTGCGAGATGATTCCATTAAGCACGATTTCGGGAGCCCTTAGCAAGGCTTTCTCTATCGCCGGAAGAATATAATCGCAAAGGTCCGGCAAGGTGACAAAAGCACTGAAAAAGTCGTCCAGGCCCGTTGCTATGTGGTGAGCTATGATGGTCTTGCTACCTATCAGTTCTCGAACGTAGAAGTCGTAGAAATCCTTTCTGTACTCAGCCAGCAGAGGCTTCATATGAGGTAACCGCGCGCTGACTCCTGCAACGACTCCCAGCATGACTGCGTTCTTTGCATTTGAAGATGATGATTTCGATGTAAGTGCCTTCACAACGTCACCGACAGCCCGTGACCCAAGTGCTGCGGAATTGAACAGCCTACGAAGGCCGCGTCTGGAAACAGTCAAGGCCGATCGCTTGATGCTGTGACGGGTCTCTGATGAAAGGCATGTTTCCAGCGCATGCGCATTCGCAAGAGCTACATCTATGCCCCAAATCTTCCACAGGTCCGGCTTGGAAGCAAATTGCTGATTCAGAAAAGAGCACCATTCGGTAAGAACCAATGCACTTGTTGAAGCCAGACTCGACTTTGAGGCTTCGTTTCGGAGAGCTTTGATAAAGTTTACCATATAGTCCTCTGCATGATCGCTCGCGAAGACCGCTTTCAGGCAGCGTAGTACCGCTTGCCTCGATGGCCGGTCGACGTAAAATGCATAGGTGTCGAAGAGGAGCTTTAGTAAATCACGCACATATTGCACTGACAAGTCTTCGAAAAAAAAACTGGTCAGCGCGATTCTGACTTTGAAGGGGCGACTATCCATTGAGCAAGTGGCACCCACCCTCACTAACGAGGCGGTCATGCAACGCATGGAGCTCAAATACCCTCCGCTTGGTAGAGCTCGTGAAAATGCCACTGTGGACATGATCACGTCCGGCATTGTAGCCGTTCTCCTCCGAGTTCGCGGTCATCAACCGATGCTGACGGATTAACCGTTGTAACCCTTTTTGATGTATGTTGTAAGTGTTGACCCACGGATGATTATTTGTTTGTTGTCTTGGAGCGAAATATTTTATTTTACATTTCTTGGCACCGGCAGCACATTGAAAACCTACCTCTTGACTCAGCGACGAAGAACTCAAACTTCAGGTGTACGTTAGAGACCCCCAGCACACAGGGCCGCAAAACTAGATCCACATGATTCTCACCTAGACTCTCGTGATGCCGAAGAAAAAGGGCAAGAAACAGCCCGTAAATCCCGCTAGAGGGTTTGCAACTACATCAATAGCCAGCAAGTCGCAGTTGCCCACAGAGGCCAGTGACAGCCCAGAGCATCAATCTGAGGCGCCCTCAACAATAGTCGCCGGTCAGCCGCGCAGAGAAACTAGAGCTCAAGATGAACAATCCTCGAAGGAATTCCTGCCGCACACGCATCAGATCAGTCCCCAAGAACTCGAAGAACAGCTTGAGAATGACGAGCTCCAATTACTCCTTGAACGCCATAGCCCAAGAGTCAGCAAAGAGTCCTCACGACATGTCACAAAGTTTCAGACCGACTGTAGACTTTTGAGAGCTCAGAGCTCCATTCTATACTCTCGTGATTGGTTACCAACGCAGCTACTGGATGAAATACTGGATTATGCTACGCAAGAGACTGATCACCGCACTGTAACGAACGAAGTTGGACCTAGATCAAGCCATTCGAATCTGGAGATGGTTTCAATCAACCTTTGGATTCTGTATGAGATTCTGACCAAAGTCGGATTACCCGAGAGTCGAGTTCGGCAGTGCTTCGATTGGCTACTGAGGTTTAGATTGGACGTCGATATGGAGGCACAGCCCTGGGGTCTCCGGGAAGCCCTGGACTGGCTTGCCCTCAACTCTGATGAGGCTGAGTTACCGGCTTATGATGGGCAGAAACATGTCAAACTGGCTTCGCCTGACTCGCAAATAGGTAAGAAATCCAATTACTCTCCTGCCGATTTCGGACACCTCTATAGCTTTGCAAACGTCAGCGCAATAGCGCTTCTCGAATCCTTGCACGTGCATCATGACCTTACATAAAGTGAGCTGCGAGCTGACATATTTCAGCCACGCAGTTTGCCGACTCGAATTTTGATGAGAACCCACAGGTCAAGGAAATTACAGAAGCGTGCTCGACAGTGGAAGAAAAGAGCATGACCAGTTCCTCTGTTCCACTCGTCGAAGATGTTGAGGTAAGTGACCTTGATAGCGACCTTGAACCTGACCAAATGATTTCCACATACCTTCAAAGAAAGCTACGACTACTTCAAATAGAGCCGGATGGCCTCAGCAAAAGTCGTGCCGGCAAGAAACGGAATGGAGAAGCGGATGCCAACTCCATTAATAAGCCTCTATCAAGTGGTATTAAGAAGTTGCGTGACCAATTAGGGAAGATTGAGTCGGATATACTCTTCGACAAAGATGAGGCACAACAGCAATGGATTACTATCCGTAACCAGCACGAGCAAGAAGAAGCCGCAAAGAGACGACTGGAGTTACTGACTGAGAAGGCTAATGGAGTGAGCAAGCGACAAGAATTTTCACCCGAAGACATTAAGAACCTTCCCTTGAGCGTGGGTGACGAGGAACAAGGGATTGCAAAGAATTGTCCATCTGAAGAGGATCACTCCGACTCTGAGAGCCTCCTGGGGGCTTTTTTCGCAACGAATGGAGATGAGACAGCCCGTGACGAAAGCCACCAAAATGAACCAAACGGAGATCAGTCAACGTTCGTGATCCGGGAATTCCCAATGAGCGTGGGAAGCTTGAATCCACGCCGCGCGCTCGAAGGGGCTTGTCAGGCAAGGTAGTCCATGTCTACTCAGGAGCGATTGCATACTTGTTTCGACAGGAGAGGAGAGCTGATTGGCCATACAGAGACAAGAACGTCAGAATTACTTATAAGCGCCTTTCGTCTCCTTCTTTTTCCAGCCGCCACGCCGTTGAGATTTCTTGGTCGAGAGACCAGAGTCTAACGTCTTTGTCTCTTCCGAGTATTGTTTACACAACCGAGCCGAAATTCACAAGTTGTGCAATGACAGGGATTGCAGCTCCTAACCCGTCGCAAAGCGAAGGATTTGTCGCTACAGCCGCCCTCTTTCTCGTTGTCGGTCCGTCACAGAAGGAAGACAAGATACACCTTCGTCTTCCCGCGTCATTCAAGGATCTATGGACAGAGTTCTTGAATGCCAAAAAGGAAGAAGTTGATGCCGCTCGCCGAGAGAGACTGAGAGAGTTGCGCGACATGGTAAATGGGCATCTGGAGCGTGAGCAGGAAGAGGGCATCGTCGTAGCAGCCAGTTTCAGAAAAAGAACCGGGCAATCAGCACTGCTCACAGATGGAGAGGCTGTGCAAAGACCAGAAAGCTCTTCGACCCCGATGGATGCAGACCAAATCAAAGCTATGTGGCTTCAAAAAACTTCCACAGCTGCCTATCAGCGCATGTTGTCGATCAGATCGGGCTTACCCATTTTCAACTTTCGCCAAGCGATCGTCACCGCTCTGGACACGAACCAAGTGATTATACTATGTGGTGAAACTGGTTGCGGCAAGAGCACACAGGTCCCATCATATCTGCTGGAACACGAGCTCTCTCGAGGGAGACCGTGCAAGATCTATTGCACCGAGCCACGTCGTATCTCGGCAATCTCGCTCGCACACAGAGTAAGTGAAGAGCTGGGCGAAAGGCGTAGCGATCTGGGTACGAACAGGTCGATGGTCGGATACGCAATTAGATTGGAATCGCGAGTCTCACCTCAGACCAAGTTAATCTATGCTACCGTAGGCATTGTGTTGCGAATGCTTGAATACCGACCCGAGCTGGATGATGTTACTCATTTGATTATCGATGAAGTGCACGAGCGAAGGTAACCAAAGCATTTAAACTTACAACCCCATGTATTTGTCTGCATGCTTATTCTGCGGCAGTATTGACAGCGACTTTCTTCTCATCGTGGTGCGGTCATTAATGTTACGCCGGCCTCAGTTGAGGGTCGTGTTGATGAGTGCCACGGTGGATGCACAACGCTTCTCGAGCTACCTTTACGCCGCCCCTATCCTCACGGTGCCTGGCCGTACTTTTCCAGTCCAGACAAGATTTCTGGAAGATGCCATTGAGTTGACCAAACATACGGCACACGGCTCGCCTGACGCGAAATCGACGGAAGAAGAAGATGTAGATGAAGGACCAAGAGACAGAAAGCTGCCCAATCTCGAAACACTTCGATCCTATTCTGCTTCCACGCAGCGGACAGTGCTCAGCTTCAACGAGTACCACATTGACTACGATTTGATCGTAAAGCTGATTGAGAAGATCGCATTCCAACCAAAATACGTTTCTTACAGCAAAGCCATTCTAGTTTTCCTACCTGGCATGGCGGAGATCAGGCGGTTATATGATATGCTCGTTAGCAACTCATCCTTCAGCGAGGGATGGTATCTGCACACATTGCACTCTGCCATTGCATCTGATGAGCAGCAGCAAGCGTTTCAAGTCCCCCCACAAGGCTTCAGAAAGATTGTTCTAGCAACCAATATTGCGGAGACGGGAATCACGATCCCCGACATTACCGCAGTAATTGATACTTGCAAACACAAAGAGATGCGTTTCGACGAGCGCCGTCAGCTGTCGAGACTAGTGCAGTCATTCATCTCTAAGGCGAATGCTAAGCAACGTCGAGGCCGCGCTGGGCGAGTTCAGGAGGGCATTTGCTTCCATCTGGTTACCAAGCATCGTCACGACGAGCTGATGGCAGAGCAGCAGACGCCAGAGATTCTCAGGCTATCACTTCAAGATCTGGTAATGCGCGTCAGGATTTGTAAGCTCGGCGATATCGAACAAACGCTGTCAGAAGCGCTGGATCCCCCTTCTTCGAAAAATATTCGTCGTGCTATCGATGCTTTGGTGGAAGTCGGCGCTCTTGATGTGGCCGAGGAACTCACTCCTCTGGGGACACAACTCGCCAAACTGCCCTTGGATGCTATATTGGGGAAGCTGGTGGTTTATGCCGCCGTTTTCGGGTGCGTCGACGTAGGTCTGACGATAGCCGCCATCTTATCGTCGAAACCGCCCTTTCTGGATGCCGTGGGCGCAAAACAGCAAGTTGAAGCGGCAAAGTTACGTTTCAAAAGAGCCGAGTCAGAACTGATCACTGCATACAATGCTTACGCCGCTTGGAGGAGGGTTTGCGGCACTCCGGGTGCATCTGAACTCGACTTTTGTCGACGGAACCTCCTGAGTTCTCAGAATCTTAACGCCATTGAAGATCTCAAGGGCCAATTGGCCGCAGCTCTTGTCGAAGCCGGATTTGTGGAGAGAAAACATTATGAGCGACTATCTGCAGACAGGTAAGCCGCTCTTCCCTGGCAAACACTCACGAGTATTACAACGAAATACTAATAATCATTGATATCAGGTCGCGCCAGGCGGTTCGCCAACGCCAGTTCGTCGCCATAGACTCGTCTTACAATCTGAATAATGAGAACGACCTTTTGGTCACGACCGTCATCGCATGGGCGTTCTATCCAAAGCTCCTTGTACGTGACGGGAAAGGCTGGCGCAACGTGTCCAGCAGCCAATCTGTCAGTCTGCCTCCCACGTCCATACTGAAGAGCAGCACTTCGGCCAAGTATCTCTCGTATCATCATATCATGCAAGCCAGCAATAAGTGAGTCCTACTGCTTTTAGTCCGCTCCGTTTCGGTCTATTAACCGATGTAGGTTCTATAATGCCCACTCTACTTCGATCGTGCATGAGTTACCCCTGCTTCTGCTGGCGGGTGATGCAGAATTTCGTCTTCATGCAGGTGTCATTATTCTGGACGGCAATCGGCTCAAATTCGCAGTCAAAGATTGGAAGACAATGATTGCGCTGAAAACTCTCCGGCTGCGAGCAAGGGAAATTATGGTCAAGCTGCTCAAGTCTCCGCATAAGCCACTCAGTAGCCGACTAGAGAGATGGAAAGACATTCTGGTAAAGCTGTTTCTGCGAGAAGATGAGAACGGTGCTGGCAGGTCTTGAAGCGAGATGATTCGTAATGGTAAGTATGTTACGGATTGCACAAGCACCACCACGTGTTTGACTCGGGGGCTGCAACTTTGAATTTATAGATGTTCGTGAGCCTCTCACGGCAAATGAGCTAGAATGTGGGCGAAATGAATAGACTGGTAGGAACCCGGCACGACTTTGGAGTGGCGTCACTCTTGCTCGCTGCCTGGGTACTCTATCATTGAAGGCTATATATGCGCGTTGATAAACGATAAGACCACTGATTGCGGAGCTGCTGTGACGCAAGATTATGCATCTTACGAGCCGTCTGCCAGCGTCGACTGCATCCCCCTGGGGTCTCGAATCCCTGCGTGTTGGCCCTCTTGCACTCTCTTCAGCGTCAAGGCAGCAATCAGAGCTGCTCCAACACCAGAGCCGTCCTCGGCCGCTCGGATGTCTATAGGATCGCGTTTCCCCCGGGGCCAGTCAAAGATTTCGCGGAGGGCTTGCGCGCCACGCGCTTTGAAATGTGGGTATTTGTTGAAGACTGACCCGTCAGCTCCGACGTGGCATGAATCCCAACCTTTCTTCTTGCAGATTGCAGCCACGCCGCAGGCAGACAGGCGAGCGGCACGAGTCCCTATCAGTTCAGCAAGGCGGCGACAGAGCTCGAGCTCCGGCTTCGTGGCAGTTATCGAAAGCTTGTTCGCAAACAGATCACCGGTCTCGTGCAAGTTCTCGAAGGGGTCCCTATCACTTGTGAGCTTTGCCAAAGATAGCGAGTAGGCTTTACAGACTCTTCTATAGCAGAGAGAAAGGACGAGTCGAGCGAGTAGGGTTTCTGCAGCTTTGTCACGTCTTGACTTTCGAATATACAGACCTCCTTGTTTTCGTGAAGGTCCATCAGAGCGAGACGAAAGAGTTCGCCAAGGTATAACCCGGACACCATCTTCTCAAACGTCTGTTGGCCGGGTCGTGGCGAGTCTTTGTCGATGATAACATCGTACGGTGTCCGCGGTAGGACTTTATGCTCGTTATCGAAAGCACCCCATTCGCAGTTTATAGCCATTGGTGAGTCGGGTGGGAGATTCATGTGCGCGAGCTTTGGGATGGATCCGCAGTCTTCCATGTACGCTGCATTGCAGCCGGTCCCAAAGATACATCCGATCTTGACTTTCTCATCCGTGTACGCAGACGCGATCAGAGTACCGGTAGTATCGTTGATGAGCGCGGTGAGTTTGATAGGACAAGCCTGACATATGTTCTTAGTGAGTGTCGATATACAATTGACCGGGTTTACAGATGACGCACCCTCTCTCGGAGCGCCTTTTCGAACATCGGCACAACATCCTTGCCTTCCACGCCCTCTATGTCGAATCCTTTGGTCCATCGTTGTAGAACACCATGATCGATGTAGTCCTGTGTCGCAGGATATGAGAACGTGAAGCCCAAAGGCAGCTCACCTATATCTTCGTCCTCATGGTGATATTCGATGAACTGCTGGATACAATCTGCGATATAGCCCCAGAGTTCGTCGGCCGTGCCTGTCTTGAGTTCTTCGGGCATACGGTACTTTGATTGGATGATGTCGAATTCCCCTTTGTCTTCTGGTAATAGAACTTCGCAAACGCGTAGGTTGGTGCCACCCATGTCCAGCGCCAGGAATGTTCCGGTCTCGAAGCCTGTGGGGAATCCCATGCACCACGTCGGGTTCATGGGCTTGAAACGTCAGAAATGTAAGATCAACGTGACCACGTCTCTCAGCGGAACGTACGATAGTGCCGCCCTCGACAGTCAAGCCTATATTGTTGTCAGTTATGGGAATATATCAACGAGGGTTCGGCTTAGGGCACCCTTCGTCAACTCCCCGACAAAATGATCTGTAATCTCCTTAAGTTTGTCCTGAGGTATTATGAAGAGCTCCTCGAGGCGATTGATCTGGGCTAGGAGGTCTTTTGGCACATCGGCCATAGACCCTTTTCCACATCATTTAGCAAGAGGAGCCTATACATTCGCCGTGCTTCCTCACCTCTCCTTGAAGGAGGCTTCCGAGGGAGGACCATTTTGTCTTTGTTTAACTTTGTAATCGCTAACGACAAAGCAATGTCAATGATCTCAAAAGAAATGCTTTGGCCGAATGGCTGAACTCGATGTTGCTCGTGATGGTGAAGGCGATGGTTTCGACGCGGTCTTATCTACGCGTAACGAAGCGTTCCACAGCAGTCAGTCAACGCCAAACGTCAATCTAGGGAGCTGCTAATCAAGAAGCTGGTGAGTAGCTGCTTGTCAGGCGATTGCAGCTGCGATGTCTAAATACAAGGTCAAGCTGCTAAATTGCAAGTGCAACCCTTCCGAAGGCTATGTCAGCAGCCATAAGCTGACCAAGGTTTGGCTTTCCGTATGCAACTCTGCTCAACATTTATTTCATCCCACGCTCCCCCGCATTTCGGCGGCCTCCGGCCAACGTTAATAAGTGGAATTTGATAAGGCACAGCGTTCTCTCATGCGCTAGTTGTTTACCATATCTGTCATCAAGATTGACTTTGCTACTCCGAGGTTCAAGAGGTCAACCATCGTGCATATGCATCACGAGGATGCCAGTCCGGCGGTGGGAAAGTAAATGATTAATCCATCACTCAGCACTGAGTCAACGACATCAATATGTCTCGTGCTTTCTGAACTCAGTAATATTGGAGAAGGTTTCATTAGTCCAGACTTGCATAGGCACGGATTGCCATAGTTGCTAGCTCCACAGACTCTTGAACGTCTTACATGTGGCTGTGAGGTTTCTGGTGGTTTGAAAACCTTGGAAAGGAACGAAAGACGATCATTAAGATCCGAGGCTAGAAAACCAAGGCGGGCGTTCTGATTGGCGCGCAACGACCGTTCATAAATTCACACATTATTCACAAAGCTCGTAACTCACGCTTGCTGTACAAGCTATCCGGTAACGGAGCCCGACACGCTTCACAACACCTCCTTTGGTCTGTCTCGCTTTAGAGAGTCTCGGCTGCCTATTTTCAACCGAGGAGAGCCGACAAGATGAACAACCAGCAGTTCCGACGTCTCGTCCTCGACACGCCTGCAAGAAACGACGGCAGCTCAAATGGCTCACTCAAAGCAAGCTCACCCGCGACCACAGCCCTCGGCTCGCGGTTGCGCTCGAGGTAAACCTAACATGCCTCCACCTTATTTGCTACACTCCGCTTACCACGCCAAAGCATCCCCATGACCCCCCGCACCGTCAAAGGCAACACAGGCGTCGACTTCGCCCGGCAACTCGCCGAGCTCAACGCCTCCTCTCAGCCACAGAAGAAGTTCCGGGCGTCGGCGGCACCGAAAGGCACCAAGCTCGCGGCAGGCTACCATGACCGCACGCAGGACCGGATCGAGGATGACGAGGACGACAAGTCGCGGCGGGTGAAGGCGCTCGAGGAGTCGATGAAGCTGGGGCAGATCGACCGGGGGACGTTCGAGAAGCTGAGGGATGAGATTACCGGAGGGGATATTGCGGCGACGCATCTGGTGAAGGGGCTGGATCGGAGGCTTTTGGAGCGGGTCAGGCGTGGGGAGGATGTGTTGAGTGGGGATGGGAAGAAGGCTGGAGAGAAGATGGCGGAGCCGCAAGTGGATGAGGAGTTTGAGAAGCTGGAGGAGAAGGAAGTTGCGCCGCTCGTCAAGGAGAAGGCTGTCAAGAGAGGGGAAATGGCACCTCCTCCCCCAGTCGCCGGCACCAAACGCTCCCGTGACGCCATTCTCGCAGAGCTCAAGGCGTCACGAAAAGCGGCTGCCGAGGCCCAGGCGGCTGCAAACCCGCAGCTAGGATCCAAATTCCGCAGGATTGGCGAGAAGAGAGAGACATCGCGGATCGAGATCGACGCTCGTGGCAGGGAGGTGCTCATCATACAGGATGAGGAGGGCAATGTGAAGCGAAAAGTAAGAAAACCAAAGAGCGAGAAGCAGAATGAGGCAAAGGCGCTTCAGATGCCTGACAAGGACGCGAAACCGCTTGGCATGGAAGCCCCCGAGATAGCGGTGCCAGCAGCTCCGTCAGACGATGACGATGATATTTTCGAAGGCATCGGTGCGGCTTATGATCCACTTGCTGGCCTTGACGATGGCAGCGATTCTTCCTCCGAGGATGAAGAGACTGAGAAGCAACAGAAAGCAGAGTCATCGTTGAAGCCGGCTCGAGGCGAGCAAGAGAACGCAGCGCCGACTCCGCCAGCATCAGCTACTGCTGCTGCTGCTGCTGCTGCTGTGGAGAATGAACCGACCGAAGAGCGAAGTACCGCACCAACATCAGTGGCTCCATCAACAACGCGCAACTATTTCAACGAGAAGCCATCTCAGGAGCAGCACACAGCTCCAATAAACCCACTCAGCGATCCTGTCGTTCTCAGCGCGCTGAAAAAGGCCAGCACGACTGATGTCCTCAAGAATGCATCGACAGACCAGTCGCCAGATGATTTGGACACTGAAGAGCGTCTCAAGAAGCGTGCAGCGATGCTTGCTGACTCAGACCGCGATTATGAGGACATGGACCTGGGCTTCGGATCAAGCCGGTTGGCGGACGAGGAGGACGCGGAAGGTGGGCGCATCAAGTTGTCAAAGTGGAGTGGAGGCGGAATTGGCGACGAGGAGGATGGTGAGGGCGGGCGGGACAAAGAAGCGAAGAAGAGGAAACGGAAGTCGAAGAAGAAAGGCGACAAGCACAGTGCTGCTGATGTCTTGAAGGTTCTTGAACAGAGAAAAGCGACAACGTAGGGATAGTCTCGGCTCACACCGAGGTTACTGAGAGAATACATTGCTATAACTACTATCACAAGTTCTAGAAACTACAGGATCTGTCAAAAGTGTCCCTTCCTACTCTACACTCGCCGTACTGGCCTCTCCACTTCTCAGTTCAGGTCCGCGGTGACGTTGGAGAACTCGCCCTTCTCCAGCTTCGTCTTCCAGAAGATTGGGTTGGTGTCGTTGAAGCCATGCTTGACCCAGCCGTCCTCTTTGACATGATACAGGTTGATGAAACCGCCCGAATATGCGTCCCTGTGGGTGGCCGCCAGGATGCTTCTTCGCCCAAGCTCTAGCGCCTCCTCGGCGCCCAGATCATAACGGTACTCCGCGTCCAATACACCGTACGCAAAGGTCTGACCGGATCCGACGCAGAAGAGGTTGCCGGACAAGCGTGTGCCATCGCTGTCGATGTAATACAGGGCTGGCCCTTCCTGAGGCGTGACGCCGGCACACATGGTCCCCTTCCAGAAGTAAGCACTTTCAGCATATCGATAACAGCGCGGCGTATTCATACCATGCTCAACCCCATCCCTTTGTACGAGTATACGAGGTTCGCCAGGATCTTCGACGCCGCCGCTACCGAGATTCTCCGTTTGTGCCGAAGCTCGTGGAGGCGACACTGGATTCCCAAGTATGCGAGCCAGTATTGACAATCCTGCCATCCCACGTACGTCAGTACCTCCGAGCAAATATGCCGATGTCAAACTGAGGTCGTGTGCTTACGGCTGCGCCACCCGCCATTGTACCCAGGAGACAGTTGTTGATCTCAATAACTTTCTTGACGGTCTGGCTCGCTATCCAGCTTCCTGCCGTCGCTCGCGAGTCGGTAGCTACGATTATGCCGCCTTGGAATCTGAAAGCGAGTGTTGTGGTGCCGTGAGCAATCTTGATCGGACAGTTGGGGTTGGAGCGGTCGTCTGTCATCGTCCGAAGCCATGCTGAAGGCTGAGTGGCGATCAGAGAAGTCAGTGGGATGCTGCATCAAGCATGATGAGACTGACCTGAGCTATCGGAGGCAATGCGAACTTCAAAGACAGTGGCGGCGTTGTTTGTGCAAGCTCTTCCTGATCCTCGTACATGTGTCCTTCACGACAAAATGCCGGCCTGGTGTATTGCGCGACCAAAGTATCCATTATGAAGAGGTAGGAAGGAAAAGTGAGGTCGTAGAGAAGAGAAGCTGAAAGAGCGACAGGAAGGTTGATGAAATGGGTTGATATGGCTGACGTGTAGATGGAGCTTGGTGAAGCTCCGGTTTAGGCACGGCCATTCGCGTCAGATATGCATATCACGTGAGTCATAATGTGAATGCCATAAATATAAGGCAACAAAGTTTTGAGACTGCAACACCAACACCGTCCCGATCAATATCTACCTCGAGCGAAAGTGAACGCATTGGCTCGCAAAGCTACCTGAGTGCATCTCTGCAAAATTGGTATTTCTTGGGCCGCTGAAAACATGTGAAATGATCTTGCCTTCCAGGGCTGCGGAGAAGCATCCATCAAGCATCTACTCACGACCGTTAGGGCAACCTCGATTGGCCAGGCTTGTCAAGTTCACGCAACATCAAGCAAGGAGCACAAGGAGTTCATATCATGAATGTGAGCATTCATGTTCATCGCCGAGGTTTCACAGACAACCTCCAAACTTTAATATGGTCAGCAGCCCTGTCGCGACACCCAGTCAGCCTTCGCGATGTCGAGACGAGTACTCCGTAGTCCGTATACATTGGCAGCATCAGCGGCATTTCACGATGCCGCAAGCCATATGCGGGCTTGCCGCGTGATGCAGTCATTCAGCGCAAGGGGCCGGGCGGGAGGCAAGCACAAAGTGCCATTCTGCCATCGACGGCGCCTCTTGGCAGCATCGCAGTCGCCTGGTCTCGGAGCCGTTCCTGGAATGGGTCTCGGCCGCTCTCGCTTCGTGAGCTTGAGGGTGTCCGGATCCGGAAGCCTGCCTCTCATACACCATTACGCACGGAGAACGGAGAAATCGTCGAGGGCAAACATATGAAGTTTTACTTCTGAAAACATCATGAAGCACATCCGCCAGAACCGTTCAGTCACTATCAGATGGAAATTCATCGGTAGCATGTCAGTGGCGTACTGTGGATAGTTGAAACCGCCAGGCGTGCTTCTAAAATTTGGAAGTTTTAGCCGCCGTCTCGA
>QQTW01000215.1_pt1 | contig 34453 bp, 33 predicted proteins | sample 1904831 | NCBI WGS metagenome assembly QQTW01 (sample SAMN09435610, study PRJNA476489) | Subsurface metagenome, whole genome shotgun sequencing project.
GTCTTTCAGGACGAGACCTACGCGGCGCAGCTCTTCACGCAGGCGGCCGACCTCGGCCACGCTCAAGCCGCCTTCCGTCTCGGTCGAGCCTACGAGAACGGCGAGCTGAATTGTCCGCGCGACGCCGGTCTGAGCGTGCACTGGTATAACGTCGCCGCTCAGCGTGGACACGACGAGGCCATGATGTCGCTCTGCGCCTGGTACCTGGTCGGGGCGCCGCCGACGATGGACAAGGATGAGAACGAGGCGTATGAGTGGGCCAAGAAGGCGGCCGATCTAGGTAAAATTTCCACTCATCCCTCGCCTCACGACGTGTGAGTGTTCCGGCTAGCTTGTGGACTGACCATGAAATGAACAGGCATGGCCAAGGCCGAATATGCCGTGGGATACTTCACGGAGATGGGCATCGGCTGTCGACGCGATCCGCTCGAGGCCAACGTGTGGTACGTCCGAGCGGCGGATCAGGGCGACGAACGTGCGAAACATCGACTGCAAGTCATTCGAGCCGCTGCCTCGGGGACGCCTGTGCCGCCGACTCCCATTAATGCTAAGGGTAAAGGTAAAGATGGGAAGGACGAAAAGAATTGCATCGTGATGTGAGGGCAGGGGCATCAAGGCAGCAGTCCGCGGGGATGCGGATGTTGCCTCGGCATCGGGGGGTTTGGTGCGTTGACCAAAATTAAAACTCATGGGCGGCGCTTCTATTATAGCAGGCATGGTTCGGGTGCTATTGCTGTTTCGTGCTTAGAGAGCTTCTTCCACGCTCTTCTTCTTTCTACAGTATGGTCATCACCGGTAGAACTAGTGGTGGTCGTAATAATTAGCATTTGCTCCGGCGAGGTTCTTTTCATTCTTTCTGTTTATTGGTCCCTTGTTCTTTGTGTGTCACCTTTAGCTGCCCTTCACGGGAGAGAAGCGGTTCTAGAGCAGTAAAATGATATACAATCGACCGTTGCTAGAAAACATACTCACTTCCAGCAAACGCCTTCGTTACACCACAATCTCTTCTTATGCAAAAAAACTGGAACTGGATGATTCACGTCTGAAGGCGGCATCAAGTACTCCGCCGGTAAAACACGCGTCACTCGCACCAGTTGATTCAAACTTCAGACCTTCTATATGGATCTCTCAACCAACGACCACCAAGCACAACAGACTGAAGTGTACCGCACCTCGCTCAACACCCCATCTTCATCCGCTAACCTACCAACACCACAATCTCGATCCACTTCTCATCCAAGGACCCGGTGATGATCAGTTCGTTGGACCGCTAAACATGTCCTCCTGGCCTTCCCGCCCGCAACTCTTCCTGCTGGGCGTCTCGACCCTGATCGCGTTTCTGAGCTACTCCTCGCAATATCTCTTTCGTTCTCTCGAGCCTCCGCTCGAAAGACGTTCTCTTTTCGTCTTCAATCTTCTCGTCGCCTGTATCTGGATCTGTTACTACCGGGCCTGCACCACGGACCCGGGAGGGATCCCTCGGACCTGGGATGATGCTGCTGGTACTGGAGACGAGCCCGATACCTCGTCTCACAAGGACGTCCATGGCGGCAGAAAAATATCCAATCCACAACGCTGGTGCGCCAAGTGCGAGATGTATAAGCCCCCACGAGCTCATCACTGCAAAGAGTGCAAGAAGTTCGTTCTTCGATCCCATATATATAGTTTCTCTCCTCGGATACCGGGAACATGTCCAGGACTAATTCGGATTACGTTGGAATCATAGATGTATCCCCAAGATGGACCACCATTGTCCCTGGACGGCGAACTGCGTCTCATATACGACCTGGCCCCACTTTCTACGGTTCTTGTGCTACGCCGTCGCGGCCATGTCCTACCTCGAATACTGGCTATACCTGAGGGTGGCGGTCATCTGGGCCAATAGACATCTTCCTAGTGTAATAACTTTTTCTATATATCTACCTCTGAACACATCCCCCTCTGTTGTGGTTTTCTTTCAACATACATACACACCCCCTCCTCCTCTTTTCTTCCTTTCATGTCCACCGATCTAGTACTCACTCGAGGGTGTCACGTTAGTATCTCGGCCCTAGCGTAACGCAGTTATCCCACTTATTCATCCTGGTCATGACCAACTCCCTAACCCTCTTCGCCGTCTCGACCATGCTGGTCCGTTCGATCTGGTCGTTGGCGGTCAACACGACGACCATCGAGGGCTGGGAGATCGATCGCCATCATGCCTTGCTCCGACGAGCTCGTACCATGGGCGGTTTCGTATATGGTCCGGATGGTACCAAGGTGCTCATCCGCAGGCAGGAGTTCCCCTACGATGTTGGCATCTGGCGGAATATCACGCAGGGCATGGGGACAGCGAATGTAGGTAGTTGCCGGTGGTTTGATCTATATAAATCCACCTTTTCCCCTTCTCTTTCTCCTTCCTCTTCCTCTTCTCTTCCCACTCCACCTCCGCCTTTTTCTCCTCCCACCAACTCCGCTACTTCAGTTTCCTCCATCGCAACTACCATGACCATCTCCCCTCGTTGCCATCATCATCACCATCATCTTCTTCCGTTCATCATGAACCTGCTGCAAGTCCTTCACCACATCATAAGTTGACACATACGCACGAAATTTCAGATCCTAAGCTGGTTCTGGCCCTGGGCCGCTACACCCTCCATCGACAGCGGTGTTCGTTTTCCAGTCAATGATTTCGAAGGTAAGTTCCACGCGGTGGAGTCCTCTCCATTGGTTGTTGTGCCCTTCCCAGCCTTGGTCTAAACATCCGGCTAGATCCGTCGGTGCACTGGCCACCACCAGACCCAGAACGCATGGCACGACGTGCCCGGCCACCGCCGGAGTCTCGTCCAGCGTTCACCTACAACGAAGGTCACCTCTCGGCGCAAGAACAAATAGCCGCCTTTCGACGACGTCAGCAGCAAGACATGAGCCGGTGGGCAAAGCCGGTTACGCAAACGCCGTCAATGGACGACCAGTCCCGGGTCGAAGAGCTGAGCGACAGCGACTACGACCCGGACTTGGCGACCGCCCTGAACGAGGGGCCGTGGACCAACCGAGAAGGAGAGCGACTGGGAGATTTCGGGGTCGATGAAGATGAGGAGCGATGAATTGCGGTCCCATGATAGGAGGCTCCTGGAAATACATTGTGGATAAGATGGTGGGAGGATGGGCCCGCCTGCACGCAGCTCGTGCAGGCGGGTCCGGAGCAGTGGAAGAGCGTCCGGGTTCCGAAGAGCCTTGACGACTCAGCGCTGAGTCGTGAAGCGTGTCTCCACCATCGTGAGCAACCTGCTCACGATGGTCACCTCTCTCACCCCTCTCACCATCAACCTCTTCACCAACGCCATCACCACCCTCACAACCACGGCCACCACCACGACTACCAGCATCCCCCTCCCCCTCCCCCTCCCGCTCATCATCATCACCACGACGACCCTCACCATCGTCGTGGTGGCCCTGACGGCGGCGGCAATGACAGAAATCATTGCCGCCGCCGTCTGGGTGGTCTGGGCATGGCGCCGGCGCGAAACGCTGCGCCATCCCCACCAGGAAGCCGTGGAGCTGGAGCCCCCGCCGAGTCGGGTAAGTGACATCGTGAGGTGTCGACGCGTTGCGGCTCTCGTCACGTGTTGGCCTGCAGAGCCGCGACGCTAAGTCATCTCTGATTCATTATGAAACCCTTCGCTAACGTCTCGGTCTTTCTTCTCGGCAGGGGCTCCAGTTCCGTCGAGAACGTCAGCACGACCAATGCCTCGCTGAACGTTGCCGGCCGCGGTCTGTTCTGGATGGAACTCGAGCGTGTGATGGAGCTCTTCGACACGCTCTAACTCAACTGGAATCGGGATCTATACCCACACCAAGTGCATGTCCATTATCGATGGACTGGCTGACGCTGAACGGTGGATCTACACACAGACGCCGGATGGAACCGTGGAGACTCCGCGTGCAGGCCCAAGTGATCGCATCCAATGCGGTCACTTGGGCCACCTGATGGCGTCGTCGGCGGAGCAGCGGGAGGTGGACGAGCTGAAGAAGGAGAAGAACCAGAAGAAAGAAGACGACGCCGCACCAGATGAGATGAGATGAACGCGAATCAGGACGAGGTGCGTTGTTTCGGAACGCTTCGTCTGATTTTTTCCCTTCCGGGTTCGTGCCGTTGGCTTCTTGGCACTTGGCACGCGCTCGGGATTGGATTTGATTGCATTTTCATGAAATTTCCCCCATCTCTGCCTTCTGATTCGTCTATCACCGCTTCGTTTGCCCATTTTTACCTTTTTCATTTTACATTTCGGTTCCGGGAAACGAGAGGAGATTGCAGAGATTGGCGCAAAGCGCACGGATTGGCAAAAGATGTTCCTGACGCTAATCCGTTTTAGAGATCCTCAAGATGGAACCAACGCGGCCAGGGCCGCAACCGCCAACTCAGCCCCCCCTCCCCCAACATCTCATCCCCCTTCCCTTGGGCGCCAACCTTGATGCCCCCCTTGGGCCGTCTCTCTCTCTTCTTCTCCTTCATCTCGTCTTCCGGTCGATCTTTTCATTCCCGCTGCTTCAGTCGCTCATTCCTTCGTTGGCCGCGCCTCCCGTCCCTCTTTTTACCCCCCAGATTTGCCCCTTGTTGTCTATATCCCCATCTCTTTTCCCCCTTCTCTTCTGTTGTCTGGCGCATTCACTAGCTCTCGACGAAACACGCTCGTTCAGGATCGCGACCACCACATTCATTCTTTCGCTCGTTGCCTGGACGTGCTTGCCACGCTTCCATCGTCGCTCCTTTGACCGTCGTCGCGTTGACTGTCGCGTGGGTTGTTTTGTGAATCGTCTATCTGTCTATCGGTGGTTGATCTGGTTACCCGCCTCTTCTTCACCATTCTTGGTGTGCTCCCTCTACATCTTTAGCAACATGCGTTCGTGGATCACCGCCGTGGGCGCCGCCTGGTCGCTGGCCGCCACCGTCGTCCACGGAAAAGAGTTCATCGAGGGCAACTGGTATGAAGCCGAGCAGAAACATCTTCAGTATGACTTTGGCAAGTCCGGCAGCTACATGGAGATTACGAGCATGGACAAGGAGTCGGGCAAGTGCGAGTCGAAGAAGAAGGAGTATGGCGGGCCTCTCGGCGTCTTCGGCGAGGAGGTATGATATTCCACCGTGAGACTGCGAGAAGACCAACGAATGGTGATCTGACGATGATGTACAGCTGTCGTTCCACATCCGTGGTCCGATCAACTTCGTCAAGTTTGCCGTGCTCACGCCGAACTCAAAGGGTAAGGGAAGCGGCGGCTATGCCAAGCGCGATGTCGCCCCGCATCAGCACCAGCACCAACACCAGCGTCGTCACGGCCATCATCATTTCCACAAGCGCAGCCGTGAGGTGGGCGAGGTGCAGAAGCGCGCCGAGTGTGGGATGGCGACCGCCACCTTCAACGGCGAGGTGAAGACCTGGGCCAACTCGTACAACTGCGGTGGTGGTGCCGGCCCCACTCCGGTCCCGGACGCCTCGGGCTCGACTCCCCCTGCCCAGGACAAGTCCAAGGAGGAGAACAAGCCGAGCGGAAACGGTGGTGAAGAGAAGAAGGACGCCAATGCCAATAACGACAACAAACCGAGTGGCGGCGAGGAAAAGAAGAAGCCCAGCGAAGTGGACACGTCCAAGATGACCGGCGACTGGGTGCGCACGGCCTACTACGACGCCGAGTCGCAGACGGCCGAGGGGTTGGTGTTCCTGGGCAACCACGGTGGCCAAGGCTCGGGTGTATTTGACTAGTGAGACACGACGATGGTACCAATACGCGAGACGTGATGCTGATGATAATATAGCAAATTCGGCAACTCGTTGGCGTATGCGTCCTGCAATGCCCAGAATGGCGCCAAGGCCCCGGAGATCCTCGAGAAGGACCTGCTCATCCCTTCGAACAAGGAGGTCATCATCTTTTCTGACAAGAAATGCAACGGCGATTGCGGCTTCGTCCGTCCGGGTGCCGTTGCCTACCGTAAGTCATCTGTGTCTCCGTTCGTGGGTACCCGTGTTGATATCATATAGACGGCTTCGGAGGTGACGAAAAGGCACTCATCTTCCGCTTCAAGATGCCCGATGATGGCAAGCGAGGCAACAAATTCGAGAACCCCAGCATGCCGGCCATCTGGCTGCTCAACGCCAAGATCCCGCTGACGGGTCAGTATGTGGCCGACAAGAGCTGTTCATGCTGGGACTCGGGCTGCGGCGAGTTTGATCTGTTCGAGGTGCTCGATCCGGGCAACAAACGATGCATCTCGGCCGTGCACGCGAAGCCGCATTCCGACGGGAACCCCAACTTCTTCCCGCGACCGACCGACAAGTTCATCACGGCCGCCGTCGTCTTCACCGGCGGCAAGGGTCACATCAAGATCTTGGATGATAACTTTGACTTTGCCTCCAACCTGAGCAGCGAGGAGATCAAGAAGATGATTTAAATAAGGATGTGATCATCCCTCGACTCAGCCATCGTTGATCCGTCTTTCTTCTGGCGGCTGGTTGGATTATTGTCATTCATGTGTACCTTTACGTGCGAGCCTGGGCTGCTTTGCTTGTCTTTCTCATCGTCTTGGATATCTGTGATTTCCTCTCTGTTGCCCCTCGATTCGTCCATCACATGTGACATGTTACATGGGGGTTGTTCCCTACCCGACTCCTTCTTCCTGTATCCTCATGTACAAATAAGTAGCATTGTCAATGATCATCAAGCTGTGCATGTCCCGATACCGTGAGTCGGAGAACGTAGTACTTCTTGCAGGTGTATCCGCGAAGGGTCTTCATCTGACGAACCCAGGGAATTAAAATCTCGAGCCGAGGTTCAGCATAACGGCGGCCCGAAATGCGATGCGATGCGATGCGATGCGACGACATGCCGTAGTTCTATCCCCGCCACCACCAACAACAGCCCTATGAGATAGACGCTCAGAAAAATACACGCTCACCAGATCAACATCAAAATAAAGTCATCTATTACGCCCCATCTGGCCCATTCTGAAATTTCAATCATCCTCTATCTTCGTGAAGCTTCCTCGGTCCATCTCGGCTGATTCAGACTCATATCGGGTCATCCCGACGCGTCGACCATCTGAGTCCTGACTCTATTAACTCAGTCATCGGCCACACCCTCTCTCATCAACCACTCTCTTTCTCTCAGCACTGCATCACGGATATATCCTCTAGATGAACGCCTCTACCCATAATTCTTTTCCGTTGATGGATGCGCCCTAGAGAATCTAGGAACTCTCCAAGATGTCGTCCCCCTCGCCGCCCAAGCCATGGGAACGAGCCGGGACCGCACCATCTACAACATCAACGAGTGAGCGCATCTCTCTTTCTCCATCAATTTCTACCTCGCCCGCATCTGCCCACGATGGTCATACTAATTCCTATTGATGTAGACGTATCCGACCTCCGACCTCTCTTTTCTGCTCCCACCTCTAACGCATCTAATCTTCTCCCTCCCGCTCCTTCTCGACCCGCACCTTCGAGTCGTAGCACCAGCAGCAACGCCATCTCCAGCGTTCAACCTCGATCTTCCTCATCATCCGTCCCTCCACCTCTCCCTAGTCGTCCACGTACGCTCAACTCCGTCGTCAACCGCACCGCGGCCAACTACGGTCCCTACGGTCCGGGTGTGAATCGTTACGGAACTGCGGCTGGGGCAGGATACGGCTATGGATCCGCCTACGGGAGCTATGCATCCCCATATTCCCGTTATGGAGGAGGGGGGATGTACGGCGGTTACGGTGGCGGGGGACTCTTCGGCGCAGGGGGTTACGGTGCCTATGGCGCTGGACCATATGGAGGAGCGGGGGGCCCATTCCAACCGGATCCCAACGATCCGAATAGTTTGACAAATACCCTCGGTCAGAGCACGCAGGCGACTTTTCAAATCATTGAAAGTATCGTGGGCGCGTTTGGAGGCTTCGCTCAGATGTTGGAGAGTACTTATATGGCAACTCATAGTTCGTTTTTTGGTCAGTCTTTTTTATTCCCTTTCCATTGATCCATTCCTATCCTACACCAATCCTCTGGCGTTGCCATGCATCTACGCATGTCCTCCTTCCTGACACCTGCCTACGATTCTGTCCCCCATTGCATCTTTGAATGGATTGATCTATACACTAAGAGATGATTGACCCCTACCCCACTCTATGTCACAGCATACTCGGTTCCCCTATATGTATACTGACAAAATACAATAGCAATGGTCTCCGTCGCCGAACAATTCTCCAACCTCCGCAACACGCTCGGTTCCATCTTCGGCATCTTTGCATTAATTCGCTGGATTAAATCCATCATGAACAGCATCGGCATCGGCATCACCAGCAGCTCTCGTTCATCATCCTCTTCAACAGAAATTACACCCTCGGGCTTCGCATCCTTTGAAAAACGTCAACGCCAGCGTACATCCCGCGGGCATCGCTCCTCCTCAACGATCACACCAGATATGCACGACATCCCTCTCCGTCCTTCAAAAAAGCCTTTATTGGTATTTCTGTTAGCGGTCTTCGGAATCCCGTATCTGATCAGTCGTCTCGTCCGCAACCTCTCTCGACAGAATCCATCATCAATAATATCATCATCGGGGGATCTCGTCCCAGCGAATGCAGCAAACGGAGCAAGAGGGATGATCGATCCAAGCCAATTAGAGTTCTGTCGAGTCTTATACGATTTCAATCCAGAATTGGTTGGCGGTGGAGGCACTGGGGCCACAAAATTAGCGGGTAGTAACAATACAGAGCTGAGTGTGAAAAAAGGAGATCTTGTGGCGGTTTTGAGTAAACTGGATCCAATGACAGGTGGACCGTCGGAATGGTGGAAATGTCGAACGCGCGATGGAAGAGTGGGTTGGTTACCGGGTGTGTGGATGGAAGTGATTCCTCGACAGACGAATCCTGCGAGCGCTTCGGCGACGAGTGCAGCGGGGGAGGTAAAGGCAATTACGAACTCGACTACCAGCCTAAGTGGAGACGGAAGTGGCAGTGGTGGTGTTGATGGGGGTGACGGGATTACCAACGGAATGCCCAACGGCAACGCTCCTATCAAAACGAGAGAGGAAATCAGAAGTGCTCTTCGGAATGGAATCAATGAGCGAAGAAAACGAGAGGGGAATACACGTACTCGTGAAACGGGTGCAGACAAGGGCAGAGAAGACAAGGAAGGTAGAGATACGGATATCGATCAACAACGAAGAGATGAAAAAAGGGAGAGGAAGAAAGAGGAATTATATCGCGAGTGGAGAGCGCTGAAGAAACGTTCGGCGGCGGGCGTTGTTGCTGCGTCTTCTCCTGTAACGGTTGATGGAGGGAGAGATGATGGTGCGGTGAATGGTGGATTGTGGAGCGGTGTCAATGGTAACGTCAATGGTGGTGTCTTCAACGGCAATGGCACTGCTACTGCAAATGGTTCTACAAATGGGTCTACCAACAGTGCGAGTAAGGGTAGCGGTGGAGGAGAAATCTCCGTGGATGGGTTTCGAAAGAGTTCTTTCTATAATCAATCGTAATCATAGCCATAACCATAGCATATCCTATCGAATGGCACCTCTTGAAACGTCCATTCCATTTCAGACATCATGCATCTATTATGCTCTCCAGTCCGGCATCTACTATATTCAGGAACTAATAACGCAGCCCAGCCCAGCCCATTGAACCCAGCTACGGTACCGTACGAGTCTCACTGCTTGCTTCATTGAGGTAGATGCTACGGTACGTTCTAACATGGTAGGATGGAAATTACATATCCTTATAATACCGCCGTTATTCAAGCCTCCTCCTAGGTTTTCTAGCGCCCTCCACTTCAATATCTAAGTAGATTTAGTTAGTCCTATGATGGAAATATTAGACTACGGTACTAGAGCTACCACCAAGCAACAAGCAAGTTAGTAAGTAAGTAAGCAGCCCTTACCTTCAGTCCCTTCAGTCAATCCCTCTTCCTTTCTCTTCCCCCCTTCGTTCTTTATCCCTTCCGTTCCCCTTGGATGTATATATGTTGATATATATCATTTACGACTGATATTCATTCCTCCTCTACCTTCCCTTTTTCACCCATCGATGTATCTAGAGTAGCGGGACGATGAAGCAAGCAAGCAAGCATATGACCACTAACTACCGCCGCCGGTCTTGACTGCTGTCAACCCCTCTCTAGTCCCCTTCGCCTTCCCCTCCGCCTCCTTCTCTTCCATCTCTTGTAGAAGTGTAACGATATAAATCCAGACTACTAGTGCTCCTCCTCTACCCCCTTTATGGTATTGTATCTCCTATCGATGATCCGTCACCTGGATGAAAACGGGGTAGGTACGTTTATATGTCCTCGTCCAATTCGTCACCTTAGTCCTACGATACGACAGAACTACAGACTTCGACCAGCACATAACTTCATTCCCTCAATCCCTTCTGTATCTGACTCCCTTCCTCCTCCCTCTATATCCCAATCCATACTCTATCTTCCATTACTAGCGTGAATCAACACATACAAACACACACTCAAACCCCTCCCGCTCCAACGTCCCCTTCCCTCCCTCTTCCTCCTCGATCTCCGTCTCCATCACCCATCAAAGTAGGATGATAATTCGCCGAGAAATTACTAGCACAAGCCAATAAATACTTACAACACGTCAACGTATACTTACATGCCCTCGTCCAATTCTCTTCGCTAGCGTGCGTGGTAGCGAATCCTAGCTTGATGCTGGCGTCCCCAATTTTATCTTTGTAGATGGGGTAGGGGAGTTGAATCCTTCCCTCTCTTTTTTGATCTCGTTCTCTTGAATTTTCTCTTTCTTGGTGTCTGTCTTCGATTCCTCTCGGACCACCTCCACTGTCTCTTCCACGTGAATCACCCCGGCCTCCACCTCCTCCTCCTCCTCCTCCTCCTCCTCCGCCGGTTGATGATCGAGGTAAATGACGCCCAGAAGGAGATGCCGATGTCGACGATGGAGGCGGTGACGACGACGACTGGTGATGTGAAGGAGAAGAACCATAACTATCTCTCACGAAATCACCCAATTGAGCTAAACAGTCCAAAAAAGCGACCATGGCTTGATCCAATTTGCGATGAAGAAACATTCTTCCCAGAGGTAAATCGCCGGAAGAATATAATTCGAGAATCGTCACTTTTGGGTTGCTATTATTCTTTGCATCTTTTCTCCTGGCATCGTCTCTTCCTCTATTCGCATTTGTTGTTGTTGTCGTCATCGTCGTCCTCCGCCCATCATCACCCCCGGATGATACCTCCGTATCGCCATCCACTTCCCACTTCTCAATCCGACTCATACTCCCCATCGGTCTCAATCGATACCCTTTAAACACAAACCCCAATTTCTCCGCCACGGTTTCCAACAACAGTAACGCCTGACCCCAAGCAGCATTTATTTCATTCCACTCGACATGTTGATTCGGCAATCTCCCCAGTCTCAACCCATTAATGGTTCCAAAGAACCCATCATGTCCGATACAGAAAGTATCATTATAGACATTCGTGCGTTGCAATCGATCGAGTTGTCGTGCATCATGTTCGTACTTCGTTAATGTACTATCTCGATCATCTTGGAAATCGGCCAACACTAGTCGAAACTGGTTTCTGTCACGCCAGAAGGTTTCCTCGACGATGTCTAGCTCCGCGGATTCTTGCTCGAGTTGGGCGATTTCCGCGTCGACTTGGGCTTTTTCAGCTTCGAGAGCTAAAAGGGAGGCGTATGCTTTTTGTTGTTCGCGTTGGACGCTCGCTAGAGCACTGGCTGCCGCGTTGGTCTCTTCGGAGGAGGGGATGTCGGAGGTTACTTGTTTTAAGAAATCGAGGAAGGCATCCCGTTCTTTGGTGGCGCTCGTGAGACGATGCTGTAACCCTTCAATGAGGAGGTCGGTGCATTCGATGCAGATGGGGTGGTCGATGTCGGAGCGCGCAGAGAGGATTTCGAAGAGTCGGGCGGTCCGCTCGAGTTGGTGAGAAATGGATTGTTGCTTGTTGGAAGTGATGGTGGGTGGTTGGCTGGTGGTAGTAGTGGATGACGACGGCTTGGATGGTAACGATGGAGGAGGTACGACTTGTGATTCGGTGAGCATGACAAAGGACATGCCCGGGTGGTTACTATTGTCGACGGGTGGTGGCTCGCGAGAGGTGGGAGCAGACTGGGCCGAGGCACGAGAGGAGCCATCGTTCTTTGATGAGGTGCTTCGTCCATGATGATGCGCCACCACGCGGTCATAGAGCTCCTTGCGTTCAGGTGGGTAGGACGCCGTATGTGGTTTGACCGGTTTGGACAGCTGTTGGAGGCTGCGCGAGGTGGATCCTAGATTGATATAAGAGTATTAGCAGTGAAGAAAGGACGAAGGGTGGTGATTGATAGAGACAGACGAGTGAGTAGGTCAAAGGCTGCTGGACTGAGGTCTTCGAGAGAGCTGTCGACTTTGAGCGGGGCGCGACATTTCTGGCAATACATGGCGCTTGGAATGGTGATGCTGGTGGTGATCAAGGTTGCGATGGTCCGATGGTAGCCGGCGCTCGTGGATGTTTAATCGGACGTCACAACGGCGGGGCACGTGCGACAATTATACTGTAGACAGCATATAAATATAATTATATATTGCTCTCAGCTCCTAGTACATCCTGGATATCAAGACTCTGTTCATTCCCCACTGGCCCTACATCTTTCCAGAATTTCGATAAGTGTCGATTCCCGGAATCGCACAGCACCGTCACTACTCGATGGCCAGGTCCTAATGCCATTGCCACTTGCACTGCCGCTACACCTATCCCTTCGATATCAGTCTCGAAAATGCAGGATCATGAACTGGAAACACCATACAATTAACACAACTGCTGCTACCAGCAAATATTCCGTCCTTTTCGACCAACCACCGGGCCATGGCTTTCGCCTGCGCATCGCTGACTCGGATGGCATCGATAATGTATTCCATGCCCGCCTCGAAATTGGCCGTCACTCGGTTGATTCCAATTCCCTCGACGATACTATCCACTTGATGTCGTCTTCGCGTTCCCTCTCTTTCTTTGGGATCAAACATGACGCCATACTTGACTTTATTGTACAGTCCACTTCCCTCGGGATCCGCTAGCACGATCTTCATCTCCGGCAGTCGAGGCTTCAAGAAGCGGGCCACGCCGGTGATCGTACCCCCAGTTCCTGCACCTGCCACAAACGCATCCAGCTGGCCATTCGTCTGTCGAAATATCTCTGGTCCGGTCCCGTCATAGTGCGCACGCCAATTGGCCTCGTTCTCGAATTGGTCGGCAAAAAAGCCGTGTCCGGAGATGGATGGGTCTGCAGTTCTTTGGGCTGCCAGAGAGCGAGCAACGTTGACATAGTGGTTTGCGTCTGCGATGGGTGCTGGACGTACGCGTTGTATTTCAGCACCCAGCTTCTCAAGCAGATCTGACTTTTCCGTTGATTGGTCGTCCGGCATGCATCTGGAGATGGTGAGCGAATATACGTCTTGGTCGATGAAAGATAGACGCACATGTGTGCTAAGTACCCCCTCGCACGACACAGCGTGGCCAGCGAGATCCCCGTTGATCCTACGGTCCCTTCATAGATGACGTCTCCCGAGTAAGGTCGCAATAGACCCTGCTCTTCAGCCTGACAACCCTCTCAGCGTACGTACTCCCCGACCAGTAGTGGTCTCGGTACCGTCTTGATAATTTTCAGCGCAACACGGTCCTTGGGACTCCCTCCGGCGCCATTGAGGAGCTATTGCATGTCAGTGTCGAGTCATATATATATTCATGGACGAGACGCACCTCGGCCTTGGCTAGCACCTCGCAACCCGTAACTTCCGACAATGACTTGATCTTGACCAACGGCGTGTTGCCAACGCACCCCTCGATACCTTCTCGGATATCTGTCTCTTCTTTGGTGTTTTCATGTTTACAACTTGATGTTACGTCCTGTGTCGAACCTCCAAACAGTCGTCGATATAAATCAAGTCGGTCGAAAAAAGTGACTGCAAGGACACCAGCTACGTAAGCAGCTGTTAGACCTACGAACATACGTCGTTCAGAGATATTGATATATCTGGTCATATCGGGTTCGAGGATATGTTAAAAGCGCGGGTGTTGATCCAATTGCCCGATAGTTGAATCGGAAGAAGAGGCTCGCCGTAGCTAAGCTAGAGCTATCGCACTGAAGTCAAGCTCTCTCCCACACCCGAACATCGACATTCAACCATGGATGCCACCATCAGTGTCATCTTTCGTCAATTATTCCACCGTCGAGCTTGGGATTGTCTACGAAGACCGTCACTCTCTTCCTTTCGACCACCAAGATTGCAGTCCATCCAAAAACGACACATCTTCACCGACGATGACGACCCCAGCCAGCGCGAGAGCGACTGGCAGCAACGGACGAGCTTCCTACCACAGCTGCAAAAGGATTATTCGACCGAATTCAAGCACTACCCGATGGTCACGGCGGAGCAGCTACGACGACAGAAAGACCGACCGCGACGGGTGAAGATGCTACTACGAGATTTTATTGACGGTGAGCGATCCTTTTATTACTGAACATCTTTACACCCGGGCTCGTCAATATACCACCATCAATTCTTGCACTCCAACTCATATATATCACAGACAGCCTGTACAATCCTCAATATGGATATTTCAGCAAACAAGCCGTCATTTTCAGTCCCGGCTCGCCTTTTGAATTTTACAAAATGAAAGACGAAGCGGAATTCCACCGCCAACTAGGCCAACGTTACGCCGCCTTCGAAGACCGTCTAGACGCCAAATCGCCCAACGAAACGCGTCAACTTTGGCACACCCCCACGGAACTTTTCCGACCATTCTACGGCGAGGCCATCGCGCGGTATCTCATCTCGAACTACAAACTCACTCTGTATCCCTACCACGACCTGATCATCTACGAGCTCGGGGCGGGAAATGGCACCCTGATGCTGAACATTCTCGACTACATCCGAGCTATCGATCCGGACGTGTATGCCAGGACGCAGTTTCGGGTGATTGAGATCTCGGCGTCCCTTGCCACTCTACAACACAGGGCGATTCATCAATCGAATGCCACCAAACAACATCAAGACCGGATCAGCATCATCAATCGCTCCATCTTCTCATGGGACACGTACGTCTCCTCGCCATGTTTCGTGCTGGCATGCGAGGTCATCGACAACTTCGCGCATGATGCCATTCGATACGATCCGATTACCGAACAGCCTTTGCAGGGGACCGTGCTGATTGATTCCCATGGGGATCTGCACGAATTTTATATTCCGACCATCGACCCCGTCGCGGCACGATATTTGCATCTCCGTCGGACGGCGTGTGGTGACACCACATACCCCCACCCCCTACGCTCCTCGCGGTGGTTGCGACGATTACGTGCCCGTCTCCCGTTCGCGGGCAATCTGACCGACCCCGAATATATCCCCGTGAGATTGATGCAGTTCTTTGATATCCTGAACGAATATTTTCCGAGCCATCGATTGGTGCTCAGTGATTTTCATTACCTCCCAAATGCCGTCAAAGGAGTGAATGCACCGGTCGTGCAGACGAGATATAAGAGACAGGTGGTACCGGTTAGTACGCCGTTGGTAAGTTACTGTATTCCTTTCCTTCAGCATTTAGCTGCATTCTCGCAATTCCTTTCAACCCAAGGCGTATATATATATGTGTATATGTGTATTTGTAGATATTAATAATAATATAGGTCCAACAAGGATTCTTCGACATCCTCTTCCCCACCAATTTCAGAGTCATGGAAAGTATTTACAGGGTACAGACCCAGAAACTGACTCGGGTGTTAAGTCATGAAGAATTTCTTAGTCGATGGGCGGATGAAGATGATCTGGAGTATTCGACACGGACCATGAATGGGGATAATATCATGTTGGGATGGTATCGGAATGCGAGTGTTTTGACGACACTCTGATGTATCACATTATATCATTGTCATGTGCCTGATCCATTCCAATGCAGCACGACAGAAACCGTCGAGGGCCACCGATCTACTCAAATCTCGACCGATGGGATTATCTCCATGGAGCATCCCCATCAAGGCGGTCGCAGCATGGAACTTGAACGGCTGATGGTGAAGATCGCGTCCGTGTTCATGGCAGCCAATCATCGACGTCGAAGTCATTTCGAGCGTGACTCGGATCGGCTTCAGCAGCAGTAACTGGGGCAGCATGGGCCAATCGGCGTTGATTTGGTGACCACGTTTGCTTTAGAGGAGTATGAGAAGTGCCTACGGTCTTGGGGCATTCAATCGTGGTATATTGAATTTCCACTCCAGCAGTTCGGATGTGAAATGATCACTGATGGGTGCAGGTGGTGCCACGAGGGTCGGCGGTGTTGCTTGGAGTGGGCTGATGCGGAGCCGATCATCATCATCATTCCATGCGGGCCGCATCAACATGCTCAAGTTCAAAAATCGATGTATAAGGCCCGACCACTACAGGAAATCTAAGCCAAAGTGGATCGAAGCATGCTCTGCAAACAAACGAAATGAGTGGACAGCCCCAATAAAAAAACAATCCCAGGGGCAAAAAGGGCGCAAGGAACCAAACAAAACACGCGAACTCCAACAACCGCCGTCCTCTCTATGCTCAAGAAAGACCACCCGCAGACCGCGCGCCGAAAGACCGGCTTCCCCCACTCATGCAATTATCAACAAAACACCAAAACCGAAATGAAACCCAAAGATCACAAAACCAAAAAAGAGATCCACAAATGAAAAAACCGGGCCGGAAAAGGGGAAGTGACACGCCGTGATACCTTCCTCGACACCAATCTTTCAGGGTACCAGCAGCAGCAGCAGCCCAAGTGATGGATCGACTCTCTCTAACCGAACCAAATCTGACAGAAGACATGGCAAGCGGCCTCCGAGCCCGTGGAAGCGATCCAGCACGCCTGCCTGGCCGGGGTGCCTTCGGGGATACCCCGACAGAATTGCTCAATCGTATCACCGCCAGCGTCACAAGCAAGGTCGCACTGGCTTCTGGTGAGGCCCGTCGCGAGGCGGATCCCGTTGCGGCTGCTGTTCGGGACACGGCCAGCGCTGCCAGTAAGACCGCTGTTCGGGAAACCGCGAGTGCTGCCGCGGTTCTGGAAACTGCCAGTGCTGCCGCTGGTCGGGAACTTGCCAGCGGTGGTGCCGCTGTTCGGGAAACTGCCAACGGTGCCGCGGTTCGGGAGACTAGCAATGGTGTTGCTGTTCGGGAAGCTGCCAACGCTGCCAGTGGTACCGCGGTTCGGGAAGCTGCCAGTGGTGCCGCTGTTCGGGAAACCGGTTGGGGGACGAGTCAAGCTTTGTGGGCTGCGAGCTTCGAGCCGATCGGGGCCATTCGAGTCGACGGCGGCGTGACCAATATCGACGACGGCGTCGTCAACATCTGCGATGGGAATGGCCATCACGGCCGTGAGGGGGGCGAGAAGAGTGATGATGGTGGAGAACTTCATTTTGATTCTGGGGGTAATCGGGTATGGTTAGCACGCCGAGAGAGGATTCAAGTGTGTGATTCGGCTGGGTTTTCAAGTACCTGTTGACGCGGGTCTTGAATTGATGTTGAGTTTGGAGAGGAAAGAAGAGAAGATGGACAGGGTCGAGTGCTGTAAGTTTGTGGAGTTGATGTGAATGGTCAAAAGGCTTTGGCTGCTGGAGATCTTGACTGAATGTTCTGGATGGTCCTGTTGTTGCTGTTGCGATGATGGAAAGAAGACGGGGAGAGGACCACGGTTTTATATCCATCGACACTGTGCTATCCCACTGGGCAGCTCACCATCTTGCGATGCTCCTCTTGCATCGCAAGAGGTGGCATCGCCAGAGGAGCCTCGTCGTCCGAGTTGCCATTCTAGGAGTCATCTCTGTCTTGGTCCTACCTCCTTGCACCGGCAACAGGTGAGTCGTCATCAGGATGCCTTCTCGAAGTAGTCCGTCATTGTCTTGTTTCTCGTTCTTGCTCTCTTCCTTCCATCTTGGCTCCCAGCATCCATATCCACCTGTCTTTCCTACGTCACGCGTATGCTGCCAAAGTGGAACCTGGTGCTGGCCGAGCCACGGACGAACACTGAGAGCGGGTTTCAAAGACCAAAAAAAGACGGCCAGGTTCGTCGATCCATAGCCGATACGCTACGCCACGCTCGATCATACAGACACTCTGATGTCTCCAAGGCATTCCGCCATAGCTGAATCTCTGTCTCTTCTTCCCGTTCCTCTCTTTCCTCTCTCGAAGCTTAGGGTGTTAGGAGAAGGGAGAGAGAGGGAAGACGTTGTCTCATTGACCAGTCGAAGACAGACGTCAAAAGAAGGTGGACTGTAGCCCCAATGAAGAAGCTACATAGCTGTTGTTTTCGAAGGAAGGATGGATGGAACACTCACAAGGCTTTCAAGGAGGGGCTTATTCGAGCCCGAACAGGCATCTATCTTTCAAGCATAGCCTCGACCACGCTGAAACCATCTTTCTCAGAAGGGGGGTAGAAGACGTTGTGATCAGCTGGTCATAACAGAAACATCACACTCCACTTTAGAACATAAAACACACGTCCGATGAACACAACAGCCGTTCTATTGTCTCGGGCCGATGATGCTAACAGATGGTTCGTCTCAGGAAGGATACTAGACAAGGCTATGTCACCTCCAATAGGGAAGTTGGAAGAAAGAAAGTCACATGGGCCGGTGAGGTGTTCTTCTAAAGGGACGCGGGAAGGGTCTACTGTACTTCCTGCCCGGATAGGTCTATAGAACTCCAACTAACAAGACATAGTTCTCCACATTGGAACTAGTGGCCCATCTACCTCATGACCACCCCAGGTGTTCTTCTCTCGCCTGATTCTGATACACGGAACGAAAAATAACCGTATTTTAGATGTCTCAAACAAACATCAACGGTCTCAAACAATTCCTTCGAAATCAAGGTGGATAACTCAAAATGTGAATCATATCTTATCCGACTACGGTAGGTAGGGAACGTGCCGTGCCACATAAACCTGAACAGACGGCACGCTGAGCTTGACTTTTGCAAGTACACTCTGGTTGGTACGATCGATCAAAAATACCTGTGCCGTGTGTGGCGCTGGTTTTTGGTGGATTGTTCAGCTTTATGTTTCTAGGCACTGGAGTGTGACGCGTTACTATGAATAGGTCATCATATGAGCTTCTTCATCGAGATTAGTTCGGTGGATGAGCGATGCTGCTTAATTATCACCAAGAGAGAAAATGCTCGGTCCTGGCCGTTGCAGACTCTCATGATGAGGGTCGGTCTTATCGTGGCCGCATCGCCGAATTCTCAGGAGTGGTCGGTCCGAATCGCGGCGGTCCAGCAATGTGAGCTGCACAGGTTTGCAATTTTGTACTAGTACACTATCTGGGCCGTAGCCGTACACCATATCGTGCATATCTCCCGTAGTTCTAATCGAACTGTACATACTTAATCTTAAGCAGGAGGAGTCTACTCCGTTGGTATATTGTATGTATGTGTGCCGTCGGTATTTAGGCGAAGATGTACACTTCGTGAGTGGATTAATCAATTTGCGGAATGACCCATAGCACTTGATGAATAGAACGGCTTTCTGAAAGGGCTGTTCGATTGCAGGAGAAGATGAGCATGAGCGACAAGCCTGAATCTACTCACCACCGTTATTTCAGCTCGGCCGTGGCGGATATAGAGGACCTACTCATTTGAGGACATATTCATTTGGTCTTGTGGACCGTACGGTGCCAGCTTCATCAATTGGGGAAGTATGCAGGATTGGCCATTTGTTACGGGTTTGAATCCAGATATCGAAAGAGAGCAGAAGAAGAGGTAGCACTAGAGCTATGCCGTGCTACCGGGAGAACTTGTACTGTACGGTAGATACATAGTTCTTTAGGAATGGAAACATCTCTTTCAAGAAAGCTGTTCACTTCCTCAATCGATCAACCCATTCACGAAGTGTAGATCTTCGCCACAATCGACAGCACACAAGCACCAAAACCCCAAGGACGGGCTGGCGTACGAAAATTACATATATATATCTAGAAGTGTTACTTCAAATTTACAGGCTATGAGATTACAAGACTCGACGATGAGACGCAATATAAAAAGGCCCAGTGTGAGCGACAAAACAAGAGAAGATAGGAGAGTTGACAAGCAGAGAACCAAAACGAGAGAACGCCATTCGATGCATAAATGCTGTTTCCCACCACTTGCAAACTCTTCCCAGCTAGAGCAGACGATATAGGTCAGGAACACGGATGATAGAAAGACATAAAAGAAAATAAACACCATGCTATGAACAACTGAGAACAAGCATATCCCCTTTTCATCCAACCAATTTTCGAGCTTTTTTTGCTTTATCAGGTTAAAGACTAGACTGGATCGACTACCTGCATCTCTTCCATCTCTACAGTATCTGTCCGAGACTATTCATCCATATTACACACTTTCTCTTCTCCGCCCTGAGGCCAGCTTATCTGTCTGTCTGTCTGTCTTTCTTCATTCTTAAGAAACGGATAATATACAGGAAGAAAAAACGAGAGAAAAGAGCTGTCCCAGCAACGAGTCTGTCCAAGATGGTCTATCTCGTCCTTATCCGTTCTCTTCCTATCTAGGTCGGACGGAACAATCCTCGAAGAAGAGCCATCGAGCGCAGCCTCTCAAGAGAACTGTATATCACGATTTATCAGTATCCGATCGAAAGGGTGAAAATCACACATGAGAAGAACAAGGGAGGGGGAGGAAGAGACGAATAGGAACCAAAAATACCTTCCATCTATTCCCGCACACCTGACATTCACAGAACGTCGTCATCGGTTCGTCGGCACTACGGGTCTGGGCTTGACTATAGCTGACTTTCTTCTGGTTACATTTCCCACAAGTCAAAGCGGTCGACACGCTCTTCTCGGCCTGAGCGACCATGGCTTTATTCATGTTCTCCTGTTTGAGTTTCTCGTCCTCGGCGCGACGTTCGGCGGATTTGAGTTCCTCGTGGGTCATGACCACGAGACGCTGGGCCGTGATTTCGCCGGAGAGAACATACTTGCGGAGTTGCGGGTTGCTCTTGTTCTTGACGTTGAAGTGCAACGAACGTGTCTTCTGGCGGTAGCCCCCGCTCGTTTGATTCGCTTGGTAGTGCTCGAAGACAGCCTTTTCGATGTCCATGGCGCGTTTGAGGACGTGGGTTGAAGCTAGGAGGCTGTTGTTAGCGAGGTGGGCTGGTGGAATTTGGATGGAATAACGTATCTACTCACCCTCGTCTCCACCATGCACGAGCCCATCGTAGAGCAGCCCAATGGTGGCGTTGCGAAGTCTGTCTTCCGTGCGGTCGACGTCCACCTTGTCGCGCTTCCAGCTGCGCTCGTTCAGCGGGACCCCGTTAACGGCGGTCGGCTTGGTTTTGGTCGTCTTCGGAGACTGATTCTCGGACTTGATGTTCCCTGGGTCTGTGGTCGGGGTATCGGCTCTGGTAGCCGAGTTCTCGCGGTCAGTCAGCTGGCTGGACGAGTTGCCGGCGGCCTTGGCAGCTGCCGCGGCTTCAGCCGCCTTCTCGGCTTTGACGGCTTCTTTCCAGTGATTCACGATTTCGTTAGCCAATTTGGCAACCTCCTTGTTGGGATGCTTGGTCTGTCGATTGACGGCAACACCCGCCTTGGTCGACTGGGGTCACGTGAGGTTAGCACAAGAATGCGCAGAACAATGACAATCCACGCAAAATTGGGATTGAGAGGGTGAGATGCAGTGGATCAGGGCGAAGGGATATTGGGATAGATAGAGACGGAGAAAATTGAGATCGGAAAACTCACCCGGAGGACCTCATCCGTCGCCTTGACCTCCGTCTTGAAGCGCTGGAGGATGTCGACGAGATTCTGGGCCGGCTCTTTGCTGGCGGCCGCCTTGTTGAGCGCTTTGATGAGCACCACGACCTCGGCCTTGTTGGTGGCCATGTTTGATGAAGATGAAAAAGACAATATTGAGAGCAAGAGAGGTGTTGATTGGTATGATCCGTGAAGAGATGGTAAGTGGTGCTCAGCGTGTGGAGAGGACGATGGAGGAAGAGGAGAGGAGAAGGAGAGAAGGAGGAAGCCCAGCCCTTTAGGCTGGGATCACATGTCCTGTGAAGGAGATCACCGTCAATCGACGATCCGGTTGTTACCGGGTAACTACAAGAGCGTCAACGTCAGTGTTTATGTCTAGAAGGAGAAAGCCGATGAGGTATATGCCGGGTCGAGCACAGAAGGAGAGTGAGGTCAGCCCCTCTGCTGAGGAGAGGGATAGAGTAAGAAGGGAGAGACTGTCTTCTGAGTAGCAGTAGCAAACTTCCGACTAGCCACTCGAACAATAGCTTGCTAGATGAAGACGACTCTTGGCAGATACAACGATCTTTCTCTAACGTCTAGCACTGTGTCGCGCCTAGGCGAGGAGTGCGTCTCACCGTCGCTAGCAACGACTGATGCTTGAGCACACCGAGAAAATGGGTACCATACCTGTCGAGAACAGGGCGCAACTCCTCCTGGTTTAGCTTCCTTGACGACCTCTCCGGACATGCCAGTCAAACTGGCAGCCCTGCAGGAGCCCTTTGTCGACCTCTTACTGAACTGTATAGCTGCTTTGTGCAGCTGGGTATGTGATGGATAGTCGTCGCGAGCGATTGCGACCGGAAGAAAGAACGGGCCGAAGGGGCGAGAGAGTTCAATTACTTAGGCAGCTTGACGCGAAGCCCTAACTCCGAAAGAGCCTCATGGCAGTCGTGCCGAATTGCCCTTTTGGGACGTCATCACTTCGCATTGAAGACTCAGCTGCTGGAGGCTCAACTGGACCTGTCGATCTTATCTGCCATGCACATGGGATTGGAAGGACGATGATCGTTTCACTGCGAATCTGAAACCGAGTTGAATACAACGGTTTTTCCATTTCTTCGACTGCGGCATCCGAGCAAGGACAGTACAAGGAACGGCAATTTCGAAAGACTAGTTTTTCAACGAGTCATTACTCCAGCACCACGAGGGTATAACGATTCCCTGTTGTCTTACAGCTCCTACGAAAAACTTGCCCTCTTAGAGGTACGTCTGATGCCTGATATCGTCTCCATTGTTGATGATCATTAATTCATATGCTTGCCAGCGGTAGGCATACTTGATGGAGGCACGTGGGGGACAGAATAAACGAAAGAGCTCAGCAGTAACCGCAAGTAGAAGAGGTCCGCAATCATGATCAGCATCGTCATCAGTGCGATGAAGGCTGGGTACTCTTCATCATGAGTCCCACGAAAGGCAGGCTACATCGACATCGTGAGTGATGAAGGCTAGGCCATTCGTCATAAGTGTAACGAAGGTTCCTTCGCCGTAAGAATGATGATGATGATATCTTCGTAAGGGTACTGAGGGTTTTAAATTTATCGTAAGCATGACAAATATCTCTTCGCCGTAAGGATGATGATGATGATGATGATGATGATGATATCTTCATAAGGGTGATGAAGCGGTTCCTGCTGAGCAGTTCCGTTTATTTTCTGGGAGACCAATGGACACGTGAGTTCTTTACGGAATAACTGCTCTCCGATTCCGGACGCTAACCTGTTCCTAGCCTAGATCACGGTTCAGCAGGCTCTTATCTAATCAACCCCTGGAGCTTATTTCAGCCCTGTCGTCACTGGCGTCAGGAAGCGCGGACCTTCGGTTGCAACGGTCATGGCTCCATATCAATCAACAATGGCACGATTTATTGGGTACGCCTCTACTGGAACTCGGGCAGAAGTGATCCCTAGACCCTCAAGAACAATGGATATATCATGTGGCGCCACTTTGACACTGTCCCGCTGTCATCTCTCTACTCTGACCTAGATGAGACGCTTCGTGTCTGGGCGAACCGCGCGGGCTGGAGGATATGAAAGCTCCCCCTATCGACGATGCTCCTGGACGGTCACATCGACCGTCATGAGCCGCCCGCTGCAGACTCGTCGCAGTTCTATCGTGGGCGCCAGTAACTAACAATCCTTGATTTCGACAATCTAGTTTTTTGCCCGTCGTTTATCAAGCTCGCTTCTCCCCCTCGTTCTTAGAGTCTATCCCCACATTCCTTATCCATAATCTACTACGTTTCTCTTCCACCTCTTGACGAGGACTGCCTGCTGGTCAGAGCTTTGATTCTTTGCGTTTACAGCCTAGTTCTCCCCCTGGTCAACGCCAGGTGCACGAATATTTACTTTCCCGCTGGACGGATCTCTATGACACAATTAGTAATGAGGATCTCGACGTTGAGCGTCCTATCGTCGTTATTGGCGGTCATTCAGGTAAGCCCTAGATGAGTTGAAACCGAGAGCCGTTGTTGACTGTTTCCAGGCCCAAAATGCGACCAGCACCTGCACGGATGCCTCGACGCCTTCGAGCGAGACTGCCGGTGCGGTCGTTCGCATCTATGGAGGAAAAGGTCAAGGGCAAGCGGTCGAGATTGGCGCCGTTGACGCGCCGGTCATCGAGGTGAAGCAAGTTGGTGGGAGTGGTCATGGAGCGTCCCCGAACGTTCAAGTCGGAATGACGACGATGTATGAGATCGGTCCCCCTCACGCGGATGACCAAATCAATGGCGTAGCCCAGCAGCAGCCCCCCGACCACCCATCAATGGTTTTCATCGTACTTATACAGATGAAGATTTTCGTCATACTGGCGATGATGATACAGCTTCTCTCACCACCCTTACGATGAAGGTTGCTTTTGACCATCGTCGCTAGGGTGGTGATGATGGTTGCTGTTTTGGCAATTATTGCTGGGCTGCGCCAATTCTTTTGTCACTCGTGTGTCCCTCTAGGTGATCTACGCTGACATGAATCAGGACGGAATTGTTGATGTCAACCGTCCAAAATACGGTGACGATGACGGAGCAGCAGCGCGTCACTGAGACGACAACGCAGATACAGACGCAGATGGCGACCACGCTAGTGACGGTTCCCACTACACAGACACTGCTCTCGACCGTCACTGCCGTTGAGTCGTTGACTGCTTCCTCGCTGGCCAGTAGCGTTTCATCAGGGATTGCGGTGACTCCTGCCATCAATGTCGCGTCTGGAGTCAACGCCACCGCTCCAACGGTGGCCGTCAACGTTCAGGTGAGTGGTTTCGTGACAGCGGCACGAGGGTGAACAATGAATGGAACAACAGCGGTAACCGCTTCATCATCCTTGTGACGAAGATGGCACCATCATTCTTATGACGAAAGGGAGCTTCATCATCCTTACGATGAATAACCCAATCATCATCAGGATGATGACGGTGATAGCCTCTCTTTCTTCGGACTGATGATGAAGATTACCAGCCTTCATCGCGGTCACTGCTGAACTGTTCCGTTTGATTTGTTACCCGCGTGAGTGGGTAGGGTAATATTAGCTAATTAATATCAGACGTCGCTCCAATCCATCGCTGCACCCAGTGGTAGCGCTGTTGGTCCATCAGCTGCTGCGCAGTGTCCATGCTCCTGCATCTGTCCCCCAGGCGCGTTCGCGATGGTGCCAAATGCGCAGATCATGGGCACGGCCGGTCCAAAAATCAACATGGTCAATCACACATTTTCGCCCGTAACAGCAAACTCAACCTCGGTCGTCTCAAGCGTCGTTCCAGTGGTGCAAGCATTGTCTTCCGAGACTGCCACCAACTCCACCGCTGGAGTATCGATGCTAGCGAAGCAAGCACTGCCCTCGGAGAGTACTTCGACGGACGTGGTCTCCTTTATCACCAGCACGATCGCATCGCCCATTCCCCTGCCAACAGCCTCGCCTCCGCAATCTGACTCCACTGCTTTCGCGCCGACAGAGTCATCGTCGACAACTGCAGCAAGTGTTTCACCGTCGACTTCCGAGGCCACCTCAGCCAGCGCGTCCCCCACGAGCTCTCCTTTGGAATCGCCCTCAATCGAAAATAGCTCTACTCTCTCCACCGACCTGGCTGCCCTAGGCACACCTTCATCCTCCACCGTTGCCTCTTCAACATTCATTTCGGTCTCCGAATCAATTCCAGTGTCGAGCGCCTCGTCAATTGCAATCAAATTGGCGGACCAGGGGGCGCCGATCACCAGCGATGGTTCCTCCAGTACCAGCTTATCGACCTCCGTCGCTACTCCTCCCGTGGAGTTGATGACGGCGCTGTCCTATATGCTGGGCAGCAACGCTCAAGCCACCTCGGCTTGAGAGATCTGGCTGTGGACCGAGTGCTTCGGGGCGGAGAAGGGTGTAGTACGGTACATGGCTTGGAGGGCGGCGTTTCCAGTGCTCCCGTCTCATAGCTTTCTGCCTTCTGTTGGGCATGACGGGGCATGGTTGTACATTTAGGTTTTCTGATTTGCATCGTTCGACGAATCTGTTCTGTCTGCCATCGCTATATCTTTCGATCCATGTGCTCCGGCGGGCGATACCTCCGCTGCTGGATTCGCATTCGCCGCGGCTGCTGCTGCTACCGCTACTTGCTCTTTCCGCGCCTTCTTGGCCTGTCGCCTCGACAACGGCATTTCGGCCTTCCGTTTGCCATCACCAGCGCTCTCGGTGAGCTTCCCATCATCTGCACCGGTCTTCTTCTTTGGCGGGGGAGCATCACCACCATCAATCACGTCGATCACACCTCGCCAGCTAGTCCGCTTCATGTCTGCCATGACCACGACGGACCGGGCTTCACGCTCGACGGCCTCTCGGCCCTTCTCACTGCTCAGACCCCACACGGCCGCCAAGTTGACCAGATCAATGGGTCCACGCAGCCCCGCCGCTGTTCGGGCCTCCGAGCTAATGATGATCCCCTTACCCTTGGTCGCGCGAATGAGCTGCGTCGCATTGCTGATCAGATTCCGACGCGCCGCCGGGTCCGACGACACAATGCCTGGCGTGTAACAGATCTCGAAGCGGATGCCGCGCGCGACGGCGGAGCGCACGACTGAGCGCTTGAAGTGAAACGGGTAGCGCGCGGTCAAGTCCAAGGAGATGAGAGCGACGTCGAGCGTCCGGCAGGCTTGCTGGAGGGCCCGCTCCGTCGCGGGTCGTGCAGCGACGAGGTCATAGTGGTTGGAGAGGGATGCGAATCGGTGATTCTCCGAGGGGTCCGTCAGGATGACGGTGCAGCGGGTGAGGATGCGCAATCCCCGTGGGACTCGGAAGGGTAATGGGGAGGGAATTGGACTCGTCTGAACATCATCGTCAATCGTGTGATGATCTAGTGGATGTTTGGTAGTGGCATACTAGGTCGGTGGGCAGCTTACCAGATATCGTATGACTCACGGCGACTACATTGTATCCTACTAAACAAACACAGAGCGTTAGTGGGTGTTTCTTGTAAACAAGGTGGTATATCTGGAACTGGGCATGACTCACACTCTTCGGAGAAGGCGAGGGTTTTCTGCAGCTGCAAGATATCGGTCGTCCATGGGATATTGAGATCATAAAACATCATGAACGTCTAGACCAGTCATGAAGAGGACGATCCGGTGATTCCAGATATTTCATGATGCCTCCAGTACGAAGGTATAAGAAGTCACGTGGGCCAGGGCTATGGTGGACCGCCAAGGCAGATCCCACGATCCATCCATCACCGCCCCGATGCGACTCCATCAACCATGTCCAGCATGATCATGAAACCCCTACGTTCATCACCACCACGTTGACATATTGTTCCGGTGGCTTTCGGCGAGAGCTCTCGTCAGTGAGCGGGTCTTCCCACCGTCCCACTCCACCGCAAGCAATATGGCGCGCGTCTACGCCGATGTCAACCAGCATATGCCCCGGGCCTATTGGGACTACGATAGCGTCAATATTGCCTGGGGGGTGCTGGAGAACTACGAGGTCGTACGCAAGATCGGTAGGTAGCTTATCTACCAGTTCTACTCCACTTCGTTAAGCGTCCACGTTCTCCTTCGCATACTGATAGTGAGAGACGACAGGGCGGGGCAAGTACTCTGAAGTCTTCGAGGGCATCAACGTCGTCAACTACACCAAATGCGTCATCAAGGTGCTCAAGCCGGTCAAGAAGAAGAAGATTAAGCGAGAGATCAAGATCTTGCAAAACTTGTCGGGTGGACCCAACGTCATCGCTCTGTTGGACGTTGTGCGAGATACTCAAGTGCGTAGCGATGTGATCTCACTTCCGATTCTGGTGGTGGATGTGACCAGCGCACGCCGTTGCTAGGTACCTTAAGAGTCAGGCCAGCTAATGTCGCTTGGGATGCTACAGAGCAAGACGCCGTCCTTGATCTTTGAGTACATCAACAATACCGACTTTCGGAGTCTCTATCCCAAGTTCTCCGACTACGATGTGCGCTTCTACATCTACGAACTGCTCAAGGTTCGTGACTGTGGTATCGGATTTCTCAGTTTTGGGCTGACCCCCACCTTCAGGCGCTCGACTTCTGCCACAGCAAGGGCATCATGCACCGAGACGTGAAGCCCCACAACGTGATGATCGACCACGAGCGACGAAAGGTATGGACCAAGGATGCTCCCTTGCGACTGATCTGACTGACATTTCTCCAGCTTCGATTAATTGATTGGGGTCTGGCGGAGTTCTATCACCAAGGCACCGAATACAATGTGCGCGTCGCCTCGCGCTACTTCAAAGGCCCCGAGCTGCTGGTGGACTACCAACTCTACGACTACTCCCTCGACATGTGGTCTCTCGGGGCCATGTTCGCCTCCATGATCTTCCGCAAGGAGCCCTTCTTCCACGGCAACAGTAACGCCGACCAGCTCGTCAAGATCGCCAAGGTGCTCGGGACCGATGAGCTCTCGGAATATCTCCGCGAATACCACATCGCACTGGATCCGCAGTACGACGATATCCTCGACAAGTATCCTCGAAAGCCCTGGACCGACTTTGTCACGCCCGAGAACCAACGCCTGGTCAGCCATGAGGCGCTGGGCTTCCTCAACGGGCTCCTGGTCTATGATCACAAGGTATGCATCTCTTTGATACTGATGGTTAGGTTGAATAATCCATTCAGTATGTTGATGACCGAAACAGAAGCGATTAACGGCCAAGGAAGCCATGGCCCATGCATACTTCAATCCGGTGCGCAACGCGAGCACTCGAAATCATGTCGCATCACGTGCCTATGAGTGACGGGGCGGCCGGACAATGATGGACGATTCCCAAGCGGAAGAATGGAAGAAGGGAAGAATATCCGGGGTTTGAAAGATACCCTTAAGGTCGGTTGCGGTTTTACCGGTTAGGCAGGGGTGGTCCTAGATGCAGATGATCCAGCGGCAAGGGGCTGCTCCGGTAGGGCCTAGTCTACATACTTAGAATTATTTTCGTTTTCTCTGTTCCAGAAGCGTCGGCAGCAGCATCAGAGCATCAGAAGGTGTGGGCTGTTGATCAGCCAGGATATCAGACCTGAAAGGAGCAGGAACATGACCAGTGTCCGCATAACTTATCCGTGGTTGACCGGTGGCCAGCTACACCGGTTAGAGCATGCTTGAATATGAACAGAATGGTACACTAGTGTCTTTGATTGTATTCCAGGATGCAGACGATGCAAAGAGAACGTTTTACCTATAAAAGAATCGCCTTTTGGTTTCTGTGGCGCGTTGAGTCACGTTGCAATATTTGCCGTATCGGAAGAGCTCTCCTTTCAATGCTCCATCTGCAACCATCGTAGTTCGGCCATTGTTCAGTAGATTAACTGGTAATTGCCTACAACACCCAAATTCTAGAAAAACTGTACTAATTACTGTAAGACTGAAAGTCTGCTCACCCTCTACTCGAGGGTAGTTGTCATCATACTTCGAAGGGTGCTCTTCGTAGGCGCTCCTGTCTATGGCCGACTGTGCTTAAGGCGATCAATCATTATGGCGAGCAGCCCAGCATTGCCCACTCAGCGTATGCCTCCAATGCCCCCATGGAATTCCTCGAGTACTATCATATTCACAATAGCTGGATGTTCTGCTCAATAACCCAATGATGCAGGCTCCGGCAACGAGGCTTCACAAGCATCTTCCACAACGGCCACAACGGAGACGAGAATGGACGGCTCGGTTGACAAGCCGCAGGCTGCTCAAGATGCGGTCAATGGCGCCGTAGCAGAAAAGAAGCCCAAGAGCGAGAAAGAGCGTACGTGAGCATTAGGATATACAGGAGTGGTTAGCCAAGGAAATCGCTGATGGGTTGATACAGTCGAGAGGGAGCGGAAGAAAGCCCTGAAACAGGAGATGCTTGCCCAGAAGCAAGCGGCCAAGAGTATGAGAGCTGAGAATGCCAACGCGACCTCCAAGACAAAAGAGAGGAAGGCGAAGCAGGAGGCCGTTAAGGGGGATGATGTGCCGGAGTACCATGACGAGACGCCTCCAGGGCAGAAGAAGAGTGAGTTGAATGTATAGAAACTATACATGGGATATATCTATTCTCTTTCCCCTTCCCTTCCTCTCTCCACCACTTCGTCTATATCTGTCTTTACGTTCTATCCTCAATTCGTTTGACGTCACAAGGCCGGATCTGATATAAGTGACAGTTTTAAAGCCACTCGACGACCCGGTCATGAAGTCATACAACCCAAAAGTGGTCGAGTCGGCATGGTACGATTGGTGGAATGCCCAAGGCTTCTTTACGCCCGAATTAGGACCAGATGGCAAGGTGAAGAAGGAGGGCTATTTTGTGATTCCGGAGCCTCCGCCGAACGTTACGGGAGCGCTGCATATTGGACATGCCCTGACGGGTGCGATTCAAGACACGCTGATTAGATGGTATGCTCTAACTATTCCTACATAAATACAATGACCTTTAACGGCTCCAGGAACCGCATGCGAGGACTGTCGACTCTGTGGGTACCCGGGTGTGATCATGCAGGCATTGCCACTCAGACGGTCGTCGAGAATATGCTACGAAGACGGCAAAACAAGACACGACATGACCTAGGCCGGCAGAAGTTCAATGAGCTGGTGTGGGAATGGAAAGAAGAGTGAGTACAAACATAAAATGAGTCTCTTAGCCTGTTCTGATTTCGTTAGATATCATACCAAGATCAATAACGCCCACAAGCGAATGGGGGAATCGTACGACTGGACCCGAGAAGCCTTCACGATGGACGCAAACTTGACGGCGGCCGTCACAGAGACATTCGTCCAGTTGCACGACGAGGGCATCATCTATCGTGCTAATCGCCTCGTCAACTGGTGTACCAAGCTCAACACGGCGCTGTCCAACTTGGAGGTCGTGAACAAGGAGCTCGAGGGCCGGACGTTGCTCGATGTCCCCGGCTACGATCGAAAGGTCGAGTTTGGCGTGCTCACCCACTTTCAATACGAGCTTGACGGTTCGGACGAGAAGATCGAGGTGGCCACGACCCGACCGGAGACGATGCTGGGCGATACCGGCATTGCCGTCAACCCGAAAGATGAGCGATACAAGAAGTTCGTCGGCCGAAAAGCGCGACATCCATTTGTGGACCGTCTGCTGCCCATCGTGGCGGACGGCTATGTTGACCCCGAGTTTGGTACCGGTGCGGTCAAGTTGACGCCGGCACACGATCCCAACGATTTCAACCTGGGCACACGACATAACTTAGATTTTGTCAACATCTTGAACGACGACGGGACGCTGAATGGCAATGCGGGCAAGTTCGAAGGCACGAAGCGGTTTGATGCGCGGTATACCGTCGTCGAAGAACTCAAAGCGAGAGGTCTGTGGGTCAAGAAGGAGAATAACCCGATGAAGGTGCCCCTGTGCGATCGGTCCAAGGATGTCATCGAACCCATCATCAAACCGCAGTGGTGGATGCGCATGCGAGGGCTCGCCGACGCGGCCATCGATGCCGTCAAGCGCAAGGAGATCATCATGCGACCGGAGACGACGGAGAAGAGTTACTACCGCTGGATGGAGGACATCAACGATTGGTGCATCTCGAGACAGCTATGGTGGGGTCATCAGGCGCCGGTGTATTTGATCAAGTTCGAAGGTGAACAGGCTGAGGATAGCGCAGAGGAGCAGTGGGTGGCGGGACGTACCCAGGAAGAGGCGCAGGAGAAAGCACAAGCCAAATTTCCCGGACGAAAGTTCACGTTGACCCGGGACGAGGACGTGCTCGATACCTGGTTCTCGTCGGCCCTATGGCCCTTTTCAACGCTCGGCTGGCCCAAGAAGACGTCTGACCTGGCCAACTTCTATCCGACTTCGGTTTTGGAGACTGGCTGGGACATTTTGTTCTTCTGGATCGCTCGGATGATCATGCTGGGTCTGAAGATGACGGGCTCGGTGCCCTTCCGGGAGGTGTACTGCCATCCCTTGGTGCGCGACTCGGAAGGACGCAAGATGTCGAAGTCGTTGGGCAACGTGATTGATCCACAGGATGTCATTGATGGCATCTCGCTGCAAGACTTGCATGCCAAGTTGTTGACGGGCAATCTGGATCCGAAAGAGGTGGGCACGGCGACCAAGTTCCAGAAGACGACGTTTCCCGATGGGATTCCGCAGTGTGGAGCTGATGCTCTACACTTTTCTCTGGTGTCATACACTACGGGAGGTGGGCATCTCAGGCTCTTCACCTGGCATTGCACTTACTGACGTCATAGGTGGAAATATCAATCTCGACGTCAAGGTCATTTACGGCTACCGCAAATTCTGCAACAAGATCTACCAAGCCACCAAGTATGTCTTGGGCAAGCTCGACCAAGGCTTTGTCCCGTACGCTGTCGGCGAAAAGGTGCATCCAGTCTCGCTCGCCGAGCGGTGGATCTTACATAAATTCACCATCGCCGCCAAAGAGATCAACCAAGCCTTGACCGACCGCGAGTTCCAACGCTCGACCATGATCGTGTATCAATTCTGGTACAATCAGCTTTGCGATGTGTATATTGTGAGTCTGGTCGCCCTCCACTGAGCTACAGAAGTGCTGATGCAATCTCTAGGAAAACTCCAAGTCTATCATCCAAGAGGGAACAGAGGAGCAGGCGCACTCGGCCAAGAATACGCTCTACACTGCTCTCGAAGGCGCCCTGACGATGATTCATCCCTTCATGCCATTCATCACGGAGGAGCTCTGGCAACGACTTCCTCGTCGACCGGGCGATACTACGCCATCGATCGTCAAAGCTGCCTATCCTCAGTACGATGAGTCATTCGATGATCCGGCTTCCGAGGCTGCGTACGAGCTTGTTCTCGATGTATCCAAGGGCGTGCGGTCGTTGATGTCCGAGTACTCAATCCGGGAGGATGGCAAAGGTACCATTTCCCCCCTCCCAATTCCCTCTCCTCTAGTATCACACAAGCTCACAGCAAGTCAGTGTACATCCAAGCCTTCGACGACGTCAGCTTCGGGACAGTCAAAGAGCAAATCCAAAGCATTCGATCTCTGTCCGGCAAGGGCATCGGTTCCATCGAGATCTTATCAGCAACCGATGAGCGACCAACGGGCTGTGTCGTCTTTGCGGTCTCCAGCCTCGCTGCAGTATTCTTACACGTGAAGGTGAGTTTCTCTCACTTCATTACCATCTGGCATTAACCATCTTGCATTCAAATCTCGAATGACTAATGATTGGGAATAACAAACAGGGCCGCATCGATATCGACAACGAGATCAACAAGCTCAACACGAAACACAAGAAAGCCAGCGATGGTCGAACGCGTCAGCAGAAGATCTTGAACGACCCCGCGTACCAGCAGAAAGTGAGTCAGGAGTTGCAGGAAGTCGAGCAGAAGAAGTTGCGCGACTATGAGGCTGAGATGAAGACGTATGAGGAGAGTATTCAGCAGTTTGAGAGGCTGAAACTGGAGTAGAGAAAGAAGGAGGGGAAGAAAGGGTGAGGTGATTTCGAGCCGGGTTGAAGCTGAGTAGTAGGAGTGAATTAAATAGAAGCTGGTTATAAAACACTTGTGTGATCGAAGTATGGGTGTAGCTGTGTTTTACCATGAGGAGCTTGCTCTGATTTGACTGCCTACCTACGAAGGAAGTCTAAGCTGCAATGTTTCAATGCTAACGGACGAGACAGAAAAAGTCGTATGATAGAGCTAAATGGGATAGTCAATCGTCAAAAAAAATCATCGAACATCCGAAACCGCAGATCTCTCTGAAAGCGTTTTCGACGTGGATTCAAAGTCACATGACATGCATGGCCATATAATCGTCGAACATCCACGACGCAGAATTCTCTGAAAAAGCGTTTGCGGCGTCGATTAGGAGTCATGTGACTTGGTAGTGGTCGGAAATTTATCGAACACGCGAAGACGACAGGTTATGACAGGTTTTCTGGAAATGGAAAACAGCTTTAACGGCGTCGATTGGACATTATGTGACATAGTCAAAAATTCGTTGACATCCGAAACGCAGAATTGTCTGAAAATCGAAGAGGTCATTTTCGACGCCAATTCGAAGTCATCTGTCATGGTCAAATTTGCGTCGAACATCTGACAGACAGACAAAATTCTCGAGGAGAGCACTTTTGACGTCGAATTAAAAACTCACGTGATAAGGTTGGTTGGTGGTTACACCTTTACAGTGAGGTGACAAGAGTGTTGGGAATTCGAATTTTGGGAATACGGCACTGTTAAATGTTTTGGCCTT
>QQTW01000216.1_pt1 | contig 34337 bp, 41 predicted proteins | sample 1904831 | NCBI WGS metagenome assembly QQTW01 (sample SAMN09435610, study PRJNA476489) | Subsurface metagenome, whole genome shotgun sequencing project.
TCGTTGAGGAACGGCATCTAACTCTTCCTAGAAGGATATCTATGCGCAGGAATGCATCTATACTCCACCCGGGGCTGCCAAGGCGAGAAGGTCGTCAATATATACGCCCTCGGAGGCACCTCTACCCATCTTAGACCACTACTGAACATGGGAGCTCGGTTTTGGTCATAACCTCAACTTGTGGAGAGGAAGAGAATATAGAGCTGAGCACGGCCCTGGATGGCACATGGGGGTGCATGGGTATCGAAAAATCGACGCGTCGATCGTTCGATTAATCCGAAGATTAACCGGCGGCACGATTAGAGCAAATTGCAGCCTCTTCAAAATGGCTTCGAAGCTCTAGACTTGACAGGTTTGTCCTTATCCAATTACTATCTGTTTTTATATTGGTCTAGTGATATAATATCAAGTATACGTCTTTTTTCCACTCGCGGTTCACGATTCTCTTGAATCTTTTATCTTTTAGAGAAAAAAAAGGTGACATAGATCCTGCGCGGCTGATACTCGGGTGACATCCTGCAGGATCACACATTTGGTATGGAGTACTCCGAACTTCAGCCCTGTTGGCCCCTTACTTTGGAGCGCAGGGTCGGACAAGAACAGACACATATACAGTAGCAAATCCCACGAACCACTTTTGGTGGGCATACTTGTCTTCATGGCTCACCCTTCGTTTTGAAAGTTTTTGGATATCACAGCGTGGAAGCATCTCGAGACGTTGAGGCTGTTCAGGCGCAGCAAACGAATAGCATCGCCATGGAGACACAGTCTGGCGAGCATGGTGAAAACAACGGCTCTCCAAAACGTCACTCTGATGCTACCCGCTATTCGCTCAGAAAGCTCCTCCGCCGTCCCTCGATACAATATTCGCAACTACGGAAAGGCCGCGATCGCTCCCCCACAGATTCCAGACCGGCTTCGAAACCAACGAGCGTCGGCCGGTGCTCGCGGGGGACAGGGGCTTGGACATGGGAGGTGGCGAGTGGTTTGGTCGCGGTAGCATGCCTTGCAGCAATTGTGATACTGCTGCTGAGCGTGAAAGACAAGCCCGTCGCGAACTGGGCGCCCGGAATAACGGTCAACGCCCTCCTGTCCGTTTTGGTGACAGTCATGAAGGGTGCAATGGCAGTTATTGTTGCCGAGTGTCTTTCTCAGCTAAAGTGGTCTTGGTTCAGTCGAGAGAGGACGTTAAAGGATCTGGAGATATTTGATGAAGCAAGCCGAGGCGTGTGGGGAGCGGCGACCCTTCTACTGACCCGGCGATCATGGTTCCTAGCATCCTGGGGTGCTTTCATCTTCCTTGCCGGCTTCATCATCGGCCCAACGATTCAGCTGACTGTCGAATTCGTAATACGAGAGATTGAGATACCATCACAAGCGGCTTCGGTTCCGGTTTGCAATGCTACCCATTTCGACATACAATCAGACACCGCAACGCATCTAGAAACGTTTCCACTCGACATTATTGGTGTTATATATAACGGCCTTCTACAGACACCAAAAAGCAACACGTTGACCCCTTCTTGTCCTAGCGGGAACTGCACATTCCCGACGTATCAGTCGCTCGGGTTTTGCAATGAATGTATCGACATTTCTGATAAGATGAGGTTCTTACCATCAACGGAAGACGGAGCCTGTCCGACTACTGTCGACTCGACGTTACCCTTGGCCGAATGGCGGAACATGGACCGCCCGTGCATGGTCGAGCTGCCCGAATATGGCCTGAGACTCGACAGGTTCGGGCTGATGAATACAACATTCAGGTACTTGAGGCAGGACCTCAATACCAGTCCCGACGGCACCTTGGAACCCCCAGCGGGCGTGTTGAGCGCAATTCTCCGCAATGGAAAGGACGAAAGCCAGCCTTACACTTACTCCGCGGTTGACTGCTCGCTGCGACTATGTGTCAAGACTTATGAGGGTGCCGTCAGACTCGGTAGCTTCCACGAGAGGATCTTGTCAAGCACATGGACGAGTACAAAAGGGGGGCCAAAGCGGAATAGCTCTCACACCTTTGAGGTCCAAGCGGACACTTGCTACATTGACGGCCACAGGATAGCGCTACCATACACCGAAGAGCAGTATGCCAAGTGCATGTATAATGTCGATGCGGCCAGCTTTGGTACTTTAGTGGACGTGCTCGATGAACTCAGTGGTGATGCGAGCGAACCGTTTGGCGCGCCGAAATGGTCGAGCTACGGTATGACGGCGCTATGGGGCCTATTCTCTACAGAAGACTGGTACAGCCCAACCTCCGGCACGCTTCAAAGCGTGGACAAAGCCATGACTTCCATGGCCCACGCTCTCACCTATCTTGTGCGAAGCTCGCCGTCAATATGCGCGGGAGCCACCGTGCAGGGCATACCGTTGTCGAATCAGCCGTACTTCCAAGTCAACTGGATCTGGCTGGTTCCGACCGTCGCTGTGCTCGTTCTTTGTCTTGCATTCTTGGCAGCAGTCATCTTCAAGTCGTGGAATAAGACAATATGGAAGGCATCCGTATACCCATATCTCATCTCCCGGCCTCGTGCTGGGGAGGAGCTTACAGCTCAGGAGATGCTGCACTGTGCAGAAGAGCAAGCAGAGTCGACAAGGCAGCCGGTTGTGGCGCTGGTGCAGAAGGCTTGCGGGGAGATGAAAGTCACTTGGGATGCGGCGGCAATTCGGATTCGAGCGCCTGGTGATAACATATCAAAAGCAGGGTAGTCCTGCCCGTGACTAAACTGGACCTCCATTGCGGCGATTCGGCCTGCTTGGAGATCGCGGCCTCTAAAGCAGGTTGGCGGGTGGCTGCTTGAATCTCTACCAACACTCCTTTTCATTTCGAGACGCAGCACAGCGAGAGAACTCTTGGTTCTGATATCCGATAATTTTTTATCTCGTCTCTATATGTATCCTGCACTTACCCTCTTCAAAGTCGAGGGTCACATCTGGCTTATCATCTTATATATTGATTATCCTTCTCGTGCTACCTTCGTAGATCGGTATGGTATGGGCTATGAAAGTATGATGTTGTAGGTGCTTCGATAAGCTACAGTCCGGGTCTCAAGTAAGTCTTTAACTATTAATCTTTGGAAATCAACTTGTCTTAGTCTCGTGTGCTCTTCTCAATTACTGGCTTTCTCTAGGCGAAAGCTTTCTTCACACTTCGATACTATTCTAAAGTTTGGAGACCAAGTATTCGGGTATATCATTCTGATGTGGTGATACATTATGTGTGTTATATATATTATGCGTGTCGTGCGTGCCCAGTCCTATATAATACTACCAAATATATTCTAATTATAGGCTTCGCAGGAGATGCAGAGGGTCGCACAACGAGTAGCGGATGATAACAGACGAATGAGACTCTTGCTCGCAGCAAAGGGCGTCTCCGAGGATGAGATAAGCACTTCGTGCGAGTCCGACTTCTTGGTGTCGATGCCAAAAACGAGGGAGGCATTCATCAGAGAGATCGGAAGTGCAAATCTCGGTGAGCCCCAATCGTTACAAGGAGCGGTCCTTCAGACGGCCGCCATTCCGGCTTAGAGATTTCGAGCCATACAGACATACCTGCGGCTGCTCAACTTTGGCGCAGCCAGGCAGGTTGCGAGGGAGATGCATGGCAACTTCCCCGGCGAACATCCTATATCACTCGACTCTCTACTCTAAATCCGCGCCGGCCATGTCCCAGACTAACAGGGCGAAGGACGACGGGACGAAAGACGACAGACCAGGGTCCTTGAGGAGAAGCATGCCTATATTACCTATGATAGTATCGATGAGTTGATCACTGCTCTCTAGAGCGACCGTCGTAACAGCGGGTTTGAAGCGGAATACGTTAGTTCCCCAAGCAGGCGATTTGAGAGCCGGAGCACGCTCTACACCTATAAATCGATGGTCAACTCTTGGACGCCCTTGATACACCCCAAGTAGATTTGTCGACTATCACAATTCGCGGATTTGTACGAAGAAACAAAGACTCGACGTCTTGAGGCGTGGAAAAGGAGGAAGTACCAAAGTACCGATCTTCGGCGTAAGTCCGGATTCGTTTGCGACGCGACATGGGTATTGGGCACATGCATCATGTAATTTGCATGTTGCATTGCCACTACGCAATATGGGCGTTGAGCAGGGCAGCTCACACTTGCACCCGATGATTGTCCAAACACCATACATCACCTTGGTGAATCCATCCTTCCACTTGCCCTTCCCTCACATCGCATCAGTCGCGTATGAATTCCATTGAGCATGACGACAAGTCTGGCCGCGATGCCATCGCGGTCCTTCCACGTGCGGATGATGCAATGCCACCACCTAACGACACGACCCAGCAGAGGGCAAGAGCCCCAGCGGAAAGGCCAACGTTGGCCGCAGGCCTGCCGAGCATACGACTCTCACGCTTCCCTTCTGCCATTGTCATCCCGCAATTGAACGTGCCGCAAGAAATCCCAGAGGTCTCGGAGGCTGCAGAGGGCTCGACGCGACGGGGCCGTAGCTTCTCAGAGCCTCCGCAGATCGGCTCCACTGACCAGCTTACACCGAGACCGGTCACACCAGTCTCGTTGGCACGGAGCGCAGTGCCAGAGACCTCCGAGGCGGTGTTCGTGGCGAGACCAGGCCTGGCTCCACCGGGGCAGAATGGCGGACGGCTACGCAGAGTCAGCGTTGCGGCGAGGTCAGCGTTGGGGCTGATGCCGATGTCGGGGAGCAAAGCGTCCGCGTCTATAGCAGAACGTCAAGAGTACGATCCAGAGCTCGTGCATTTTCTGGACATTGTCGGTACGTTGTTGCCTCAGGAGTGGTACTGTCACAGAAGGACTGACGTAGACCAGACCCAGAAATAGCCACGCTCTCCACGCTCACGAACGTCCAAAACTCTCTATTCGTCCCAGATCTCGGCACCTTTCTAGAGCGCAGGCCCACTTATATCCTCACCCGCCCGACAGCATCCTACGCCGTTGCGAGCGGCCCGAATGAGCCGGTCGAGGCGGAAAAGGCCGAGAGGCCTGACGCTATCAAACGGGCGCTGACCCGCGATACCATCACTTCAAGAATGGACGGGAAGCACTACGCAGTGTTGCCGCATGGGGTGTCTCTCGCAAACTGGAGCGAAGAGGATAAATTTGAGCTTAATGATCATGTTAGACACATGCTGCATTCGCGAAGAGCCAAGTTTAGGCGCGGCTTAAAGGGGTTTGGACAGTATGTTCGCCGACGTAAGTGTGCACTGAACCTGCAGGAGGATCAAGCTAAAGCGTAATTCAGCACTTGGTTTTCTCATCACTTTATATGCGACATTGATAACCCTTTTCGGTCTTGCTTGGGTGTTGTTTCTGATCGGTAAGTGCTATAGCACTTTACCCAGACTGCTTAAAGGCAATGCCGTCAGAGTGTTGAGCTAAAGGTGTGCAGGCTGGATTAAAGTCGGCGGGCGACAGCTCTACATCATCCACGTCATCGACCTCGTGCTCGTCGCTCTCTTCGCCGTGGTCGGCGACGGTCTTGCTCCTTTTCGAGCCATAGACACCTACCATATGATCTTCATTGCCCACTACCATCGCCTAACCTGGCGACTGCGGCGGGAGCAGCATCTCCCGAAGCTGCAAGACAAAAACGACCTCCCAACCGATGTCGGACGCGATCCCGATGTTGAAAAGGCCGCAGAAGCCGACAAGCACCAAGAACTCAGTATCTTGACACCAAAGCAGCAACAACGCCTTACGCACCATCAGAACAAATTCGCCAAGTCTCACACCTTCTACAAGCCGCATGAGACCACAACTCACCGAGCTTTTCCTCTAAGTCTCCTGATAACCGTCGTCGTGCTCCTAGACTGCCATTCGCTTCTCCAGATTGCATTGGGGACTTGCACGTGGGCCATCGATTACAGAGTGCGTCCATTCGCGCTCACGACAGTGATTCTATGCTGCTCCATCACCTGCAACGTTGGGGCTGGAATTGCAATCTCGGTCGGGGATCGCATGACCAGAAAGAAGGACGTGGTGGAGAAGATGTTCAGGCAACAGTTGACGCAGGAGGCGATGGATAGCCTGGAACGGAAACGCGAAAAACCGAAGGAGAGCAACAAGCTACGGAAGAAGATGCCACAAACCGAGGCGTCGTAGCTTGTTAGCAGTCTGTATAGTGAAGAAGCATGTCCATAAAATTCATGAACTTGAAGGCCAGTTTGATAGCGGCGCCAAGCAACAGTCTCAATTCCCTGCATGTCTCGTGTATCTTCACTGAATTGGGGCATCATTCACGGTAAAAGGTCGCAGTGGAAAGGGGTAGCCTATCGCGATCGAAAAAGACAATGGCTGGTATAAGACAGAAGAGGAGCGGCGGGCAACAGGTGAGTTTGACCTGAACTGACAACTCAATCGTTCATTGACAGTCCTCAGCAGCGCTGCACATCCTTGCCCGATCAGGACAGAATGTGACTGATGAAATCGCCGGGAAAAGGCCCACCCTCTTCCAACAGCGCGCGGAAATTCTCATCCACCGATAGCTGGCGGACCAGGAACCCGGCAAAGTGGACGAAACCACCCTTCAATCCTTCAGAGCGTGGGTTGGAGTATGCGTACCGCAGCAAGCCCACGATGTCCAGAACACGGTCCTCGTACAACTCAAAGTCCACCAGTGTTTGGTGGATATTCTGACTGCAGAGCTTCGACAGCATGCCGATCCCGTACTCATCTGCGAAGACCAGAAGGCGCGCGTGTGCAGTGAGGATGCTGGTGACATCCTCGCGAACATCTAGTTCAGAGTCGGGGTTCAGCTCAGGCTCAAGGTACCTCGTGTCTCTTCTCTTGAAATCATTCCACGCTTCAGACTCTACCATGTCTCTCGGTAGAGGGTATGCTCGTCTGGTTTGCTGTTTTGGTGCTTTGTGGAGACATGAATACGGGTACTTTTGGTGTGAAGAAGATTCAGCTGCGCGATATGATCCATAGTCATTAGTCATGAAAGGCTTGTTTTGATTGCGGTCTGATGATGTCTGTGCGTACCGTCATGTCCTCTTTCCCTCAGATTCGTCGTTTCACAACTCTCTGCAGCATTGGTCGCAGCAGCCGGATAGCTTGAACAGATTTCCGGCTTCGGCACGTGATATATTCCCTTATATGCATATTCACCGAACCTCGCAAAGGTCTCCTCGTCAACATCGTCTATTGTGGCCATGCCCTCATTTTGCTGCCCATCATTTGCCACAGCGGCCAAGTGTTCCGCAACGGAATTGATCAAGCCGCTATGCAGCACGAATGGCTTTTTGCGTGGCCCAACGAGGAAAACAACAGGGCTCGAGTTGAGAATGCTACAAATACTAATGGTCAGTCTGTTGCTTGCTAAACGAGGCAGGGGGGGAAATACCTCGCGAACGGTGGCACACCAGGGCTGCTCTCTGCAGGAGGAGTGGATGACATGTTGGATTTTGTGATTTGTTTCTCACAGCCTGGTCTTTCGTCGTAGCTCAAATTCATCAGGCCCATCCATGAGTAAGTCGAAACGGAATCAGGACTGCCGATGGCGGTGGTGTTGTAGCGTGTAACATCCGGAAATTGATAAAGGACTCCGGATTTGGCAGGGTTTCGTTTGGCATGCCTCGCCGATGTGAGTGATCAATCGCACAAGGAACGCTCCCGAGCCTGAGCAGTTCAAAGGCCATCGCTTCATGTTCTTTGAGAAGAGTTTCCATTAGTGCATAGCAGTATTAGGATCCATACGGACGCTGCTAGCGAAGCCCGTCGAGGCGGTTCTGCGACCAATATGGATAAGGCATGAATGTTTCCTTAGCTCCCACGAACAGATATTCGATGAGCCTCATTTCCTTTGAATCGGGCTCAAGTGCGAATGACTCTATGTTAACATCATCAAGTCCGACTTTGATATCTAGAACGATTACTGTATTGGATATGGCTCCAAGCGATGGGCATATTGGATGTCTTGAGGTTTGTCTCTCACAGTCTGGTCTGACTTCCTATCTCGCATTGGTCCTTCTATCCGTGAGTACTAATGAAATGCATTTGGTATCAAGATTTCTCGATTAGCCGATTTGAGGTGCAACGTATGGAAGCTCTTAGAACCGAGAGTTCGTATTTGCAAGTCATTTATCGCAACCCTCGCCGTCACATGTGACCGAATGCACAAGGAAGACTCCTGAACCTTATATAAGCATTCTTGCGCATCCCTATGGAATTCGTTGTGCAGTTTATACGCGATGCATGAATTTCCGCAGCGACGATGGATCTCATCGGCTATAATTCTGCTGAAGCGCACAAGCTCACGCATAAGGACATTCAAAGTGAACCCTTACAATGACCAACCAGCCAGAAGAGGTTATATTTAACGAGGAGGACTTATAGCGAAGCTTTCAGTTTCCCAGACGAGGTGCAGCAGTATTACGGAAGCATTGGAGGAAGATCACCACAAACCTGTGAGCAGCAAGGTGATTAGAAGCGAGATATCAGTTAACTTTCTTCCCTGTGCTCCTTGGCGAGATTCTCAAGAGAGTGTGGCAGCCTATGGAAGTCCCATGCGGGTCCTATCCAATGAAGCAGGTTTCCTTCGTTACACACACAAACGCGCATAAGTACACCGGTATACAATGAGCTTCATTTCCGTTGCACTAGTTGTACTGCGCAAGTTCACTTACAAGCTCTGTTGTGATAACATCATTGACTCTGACTTGCACATTCGCAATACGTACCTGGTTGAAAATGTCTTTCAACCGTTCAAGCGACTCTGATACTCATGTTCAGTCGTCCTTTGAAAAGTGAGTCAAACATCACTGATGTTAACCGTAGACATGGGGATTGACTGAAGACACAGCATTGTATCCTCGAAGCCGTTCAGCTTCATTGTGGGACCCGATAAGAGGAAGTTCACGATCCATTCGGCCCTTGTTGCACACCACTCAAAGCCGTTGGCGGCAATGATGGAAAGTCCTATGCAGGGAAGCAAAAGTAGATCCGTCGACATTGCGGACTGTGATGAGCAAACATTCATCAGGTTCAGCCAGTATGCTTATACCGGAGACTATGTCGCTGCAACCTCGGAGATTCTCCTGAGCTCCTTCGATATCGACACCGCGAACATCGGTGACACAGACGGGAACGGCAAAGGAACTGCGGATACGAAAATTGGAGACTCACTTGCGCGTGTGAGCTTCGCGCCCGCTCCTGAGGAGGTCATACCCGCCCCTGACGAAGTCGCACGCGCCCCTGAGGCAGTCATACCCATTCCTGACATCCAAGAGAATTGGGGTATGGGACATGCACTTGCTTCTGAGTCCCTGTGGAATTCGTCCTATACCTCGAGAACGCCCACGAAGAAATCCAGTAAGAAGACAAAGGTTTCAGTGATGACAGAACCGGTCGAAGCGTGCACGCAAAAATGTGTAAGACACTGCGTCAAATTGTATCCTGCCGCCAAAATTCGGCAGACTTTCGTGGACAGGCATTATTCCATCACAAGCCCCATCTTTAAGGCCCAGGGCAATTCTGAGGCATGCGAGAACTTTACTGAAGTGTTTCTTTGCCACGCTCGTCTCTTCGTCTTTGCAGACAAGTATCTCATCACGGCCCTTACCGGGCTCTGTCTGCATAAGCTTCATCAGACGTTGATCGAATTCCACTTTTACGACGAACGTGCAGGAGACGTCGTCGAGCTGCTACGTTATGCATACAGTGGTGAAGGTTGGGGCGATTTGCAAGCGTTGGTCGTGCATTACGCCGCATGTGTTATACGCAAGCTTCAGAAAAATGAGGACTTCATAGCGCTGCTGGGGGAGAGGAGCTCGCTGTCCGCTCATCTCATTGACAGGTTGCTGTCCGACGGTTGTCCCAGCTTCTGAGCCACGCCAGTAAGCACCGTGGCCTTCCAGAGTTCTCAAAAGTTGGTACTGATCTTATTGTGTTCAAGCATCTATTGCCAGCAGTCATGCTGAGTCCTCTTTGCGATGGTGTTTGTTATGGCACTCGCAAGGTAGAGGTGATGATCCTCAAGGCCAACCTTGGAATCATGGCACTTGGCCATGCAAAGCTCATCACTCGGCCTTGCTTCTCATTGGATCACTGTATGACAATCCGCAGGACACAAAACTTTGCGATATGCCTAGAAAACTCTTAGTTGATTGGGAGAATCTCTGACATCCTTTCGCGCAGCGTGAGATGATTACAATTGATGAAACGAAAAAGCCCAAGTGACAGAATCATCCTGCTGTTATTCTTGCTGACCTTTGCGCACGCCTCTAACCACGTTCCTTCGCATCGTTTGTTCGTACTGTTTTGACTCTGCCATCGCCCTAATTCTAAAGTACTCCGTACATTCGCCGGCTGTTGTCATGGACGCCAAAAAATCGAAGAAATCCGAGGGTACTTGAAAATGGCCGCGTCTTCAGAGATACGGGACCTTGGAAATCACTCACAGTATAAGGCCTTGGAAGTGACTGTAGCAGAATGATACGCCACTACTCCGTACTGCATACGGAGTAATCAAGGAGAAAGCTCGGAATGAGATGTCGTCTTCCGCTTCTTGATTCCAGGCTTTGGTGTCAGGCCGCCGGTGGGGGCCGCATATGTGCTGCGCCACGGTACCGCCACCTCCAGGGCCGCTTGGCACACCAGCCACAGCCGGTAAATTCCAGCACGAGGGCGGGCGGGAATCCGGTTCCAGAGTTCCAAGGCTGTCAGTGGAGAAGAGCCGGGTACGTACCGCGAGCGGGGACTTGGCAGAAAAGGGATAGGCGCTACCTGCCGACTGCCTCATCACTTCGTCTGCAATAATCTCGCGACGATCCTCCTGTCATTGATCGCTTCTCCGCCGACTCTGCAATCTCTCCTCAATTTGCCCGTTCTCATAGGCCCTGGCTGCTGCAGCTTCACCTTGGTCGCATAATCCAGGTTCTGCACCTGCTTGCTCCGATTGCGCAGCTTGCCACCGGGTCGTCAGAGGAGTATAATAGTCTGCGAGATATGCCTCAGTCGTTGTCCTGAGACCATGCAACTCCTTCCTCAACCGACTACCCTTCAACCGCCCTCCTGAGTTCCGCGAGCTGTGGGAGTGGGCGTCAGAATGTCTCGTCCCTATCAATTCTCCCCTGAGACCACCAGGTCGCCTCTGTGAGTCTTGATATATTTGTGCTGTTTCGAATGATGATGGCCTAACGAGCTTCTGCACAGTGACCAGCAACCCCCAAACCCGTTCCCGGCCGGTCAGCCGCCGTCTTTCAAGACCAACGTGAACCGCGCCAAGACGAAGCGCTGGGTCGAGGCAAAATCGTACAGCTACGACGGCGACGACTGGGGCGAGTACGACGAAAACGACGAGTACGGCGTCCGCGGCAAGACACCCCCTCCACCTGTGTCCAAGCCCACGGGCTTCAGGCAAAAGGGACAGGGCATTGCTGCCGGCGCAGAAGGTAGCAGGAGCGCTACAAACCCTGAAGTGGACAGGCCGGAAGCTGTCAATCGTCCAAGGTCATTCGACAATGGCGATGAGAGACGAGCCTTCTCTGCAGGGACAGGGCCCCCACCTGAGGCTGCCTTTCCGGCCGCACCGGTTGACAGGCCGTATCAGCCTGTGCAACCTGTAGCGGGCGCCAGCTATGGGGATCCGACTATGCGTGGGCAAGTGTCTCGTACTCCTCAGGAGTTCTACACTCCTCCAACGAGCACGACTCCGCTACATGTTCGGACTGACGTCGCACCGTCTGCCGACCCGGCTTCCGGGAGCCGGCAACCTAGCGGCTCCAGCTGGACTCAGTCGGTTGGGAGTGACGCCACGGATTCTACGGTACACTTCCAGAATCGCAGAGATTTTTCACCGTCTGCCGTACCGCAGCCGCTTCACACGAACATATCACCGATAGTTCAGCGCTCGGCCGGCTCTCCGGCCAGCGGCTTCCCAGCCCGCAAGAGCAGCCTTAGTCAGGGCACTTCGCCCCTCAGTCGAGGCCCGGTCGCACCGGAATCCACGCCGGCTGAAACCTCCGACCGTGCACGCTCGTCCAGCAACGCCTCGAAGCCAATGGCGTTTGTGCGTCCGGCTGACATCTACAAACGTCTCGAGGAGGAGCGCTCCAAAGAACGCAAATCGCAAGACTCGGAGCGACGCAGTTTTGAGTCTGTGTCTCGTCCAACTAGAGACACTTCCGACAAGCCAGGTCAGAGGCGCGCGGCAACCTCAAATAGCCCTGATCCGGGTGCGAGACGGAGCGCGAGTCTTGAGCGTGTCGAAGACGGTCGTCAGCAGGACTCCGCGTTGAAGTCTTCTCTGACGCCCGTTGCAGAGAGAAAAAGCGAGTATGGATTTCCTGGCTTCTCCATGGATGGCCAGGATCAAGCAACACCAACAGGAACAGTACCTCAGCAATCTGCTGCGAACGCATCAGCGGTGCCAAGTAACATTGGACCTGCAGACACCGCTGGCGTTGCGGGCCCAGAAAGCCCTCCGGGATCATTCTTGCCGAAAGTCAGCCGTTTCTCAGGGTTCGGGACTGATTTCTTGGACACAACTGCCTCCTCGGATCACCCATCGGGAGTCAAGGATCAAGCCTCCGGCGTGTCTGATGAATCGAAGTCGGTACCTCGAGCTCAGCAGGATCCTCCGCGTCTCCCACACCAGCCGTCTCTCGGATTTCGTACAGTCGTCAATCAAGCCTTCGAACGTACCGACGACCGTTCAGTGCCTGATACCCCACTATCTGCAGAGGCCAGCGGCGTTTCACGGAGCAACACCGACAGCACCTCTGGTATCAGCCCCATCATGAGCCGCGTTCCGAGCGCCGCAACTGCAGCTGCCAGATTGAAGGCTGCAGAGGCTGCGACGCCAGCGATTGCCGAGGAGTCGAATGACGCTTCCTATCCAAGGGGACAACCTGTTTCTGCGCCTCGACAATATCAGCCGGCGGCCAATGACCCTTCGACCCCACGTAGTCACTCCCGCAACCCGTCCGCCGAGGCTGAACATCTATCCGACAGCACTCCCCGACGGTCGCCGGTTGTTGAACGGGTTGTGAACGCACCTGAGGCAGCCGTCGGCCAACTGGACACTGCAACTCCCACGTCTGGATCTGCTGCTGGTCAACTGTCAGGGGTGCTGCCTCGATATGAGCAAGATCAAGGGCAAGCTTCCGAGGCCCCCATCTTGAAACCTCTGGCTTCTTCCAGTGGTGAGAACAGCAGCTCGCAGGCAGCTCCTGCTTCGTCCACACCAAGATCAGACTCGCCAACCAAGTCGAGAGTTCGCGATCTTGCTGGCAAGTTCAATGAGATTGCAGACTCGAGACGCAACTCGGCGCAGTCGGTAGGCTCGAGGAACAGTTCCTCGTCCCCCACCAAAGCCAAAGGTGATGTCGCGGGAGATCGCCCTTCATCAAAACAAGGAGGCATTTCCGGACCTCAGACGCCCACCGATGGGCAAAGAAGCCATTCGCAGGAGGCCTCAACCGAATCAGATTTCAGGCCCAAGCTGCCGGGTCAATGGGAGTCATTTGCCACAACTCAAGGATCCTTAACCCCGCCAGCTTCAGATATCAACGAGCGGCTCCCATTCGCGCCTTCTGCAGCCAAGGTGCCGGAAGAAGAAACACCCGCGGATGCCGACAGTGATGTCGACTTCACTCCGACCAAGCGGAAGCCTCAGCCTGGCTCGGACAAACCATCGCTCACGACTGATCCGTTGGCCGCGGTTGCTGCCGCCGGCAGTGCGGTAGCGGAAGCCATCAAGAACTCCGTGGGATTGAACCAGGGCACCGGCGACGACAAGTCTCCAAGGCACGACGACGATGATTCACGTCGGCCGAAAGGTCGAGACCACGGTGACATCTATGCACGACCTCTGGGTCCAGAGAGGATGGAGTCTTCTATCACGAACACGTCAAGCTTCCCGCCCACGCCACCTCCCAAGGAGGGACCGTTTCTCCCGGGCGATGGTCAGACACCGGGACAAGTGCAGCCATTGATGCCCTCCAAGGGTAAAGCTACTGCTCGCGCTGCCGAAGAGGACGACGATGACCAGTCGGCACGTAGGCCGCCAATGTTGCCCCACATGAGCACTCAGTCCTCGCTCGATGAACTGGAGAGTGACAGGTTGAGACGGGAGATTGTCAAGACGCTCAGTCCGTTGTCAAAATCGGAAAATGCGGACTCCGACTTTAGGAATAACCGCGAAAGCGGAGTTTTGCCTAGAGAGTACGAGCGGTATTGGGCTGGCGGCGACGATAACGATGACAACGACGACGACGACGATGATACTAAGCCACCGCCAAAAGCGGTCCACAAACATCCCCTGACTCTGCCTGCTATAACGGAACCGGCTGGAGACGCACGGGTTAATGATGAGGCCCGTCAGGCGCCGGCGGCGAGTTCAGAAACTAAGAATGACGCACCGAGGACCGTTGTCGATGCAAAGCCAGCACTACTGGACCACCGTTTCAGCTGGGAGCAGCCGGCAGCAAAGCCGGAGGAACTGGTGCCGCCTGTAGGGTTGATGCCGAACATTTCTACGGACGCCTCCGCGCAGGAGGAAATCTCTCCAGCCACTACGACGACCCTTTCAGACATACCCTCGTTCTCGGTTACCAATCCGGCGCCGGCGACGCCATCTTCGCAGAATGAAGAGAAGCAGGTCGTGGAAGGAAGCCAGGGACCGTCGGAGTTGAACGTCGACAAGTCCCACAAGTCGACAAAGTCAGGCGCTACCGCGCTGTCCGATGCCTACACCATGGACGGCTTGCAAGTCGTCGAAGCGGAGCCGGTCACACTCCGGCAGTACTCCAGCGCAGAGGTTGCTCATCCGCCGGACCTGTCGCAGTTTCCTCCACCGCCGCAGCATCCCGCTGTCGTTCAACAGCACGCCGCAGCTGCGCACCAGGAAGCCGCATCTCAACCCGCACGGCTGCAGCCGTTCCGCGAGATCATGGCCATGAAGTCTCCGCAGGAGCGCATCCATGCATTCAATCTGACCCGAGACCAGTTTGCTAACATGTCCACCGGCCTGTCGAGCTGGGTGGCGGCGGTGAGTACCGCCCATCCGGAGCTCCTCACCTCTGGCCCCATAACACTGGCAAGTACTGTTCCAGCCGCGCCAGGAAAGTACAAGACCTCTCCGGCAGGACGACGGCTCTCGAGACAGCTGTCAGGGTTCGCACTGCAGACTCCACAGACATCTCAACCTCAGCGGAATATCGAAACACCTCCGGATGTTTCTGTGCCGTCGACTTCGGCAAGCTCCAAGCCCGCACACTCGTCATCACCGAGCGGGACTGCCTCCGGTCGGCTCAGCACGCATCAGATGCAGGCAAAGGGCAAGGACCTGCTGCAGTCTGCGAGTGTCTTGGGTGGGAAAGCCACCACGGTTGGAAAGGGACTGTTTGCAAAGGGACGAAGCAAGCTCAAGGGGAGCGGTGGAGGCTCTGACAAGGTAGATAACTGATTATTTTTCACTCATGTTGCATGACTTTACACTATGATTTTGGCTCATTCCTACAACATGTTTCTTTGGTCTTGTCGAGTTTTCATTCGATGTACGATGAGTGGCGATGCTTTGGCGCTGTTGACTTCTGCCTCGAGTGTCAGATTAGCGATCACGGTCTTATTAATATCAATCCTATTTCTTTCTCTCCGTCATGCTCGGAAACGTGCAGAGTGCAATGTTGATCTTGTCCTGCGTCCTAGGCCGCCTCCGCCGTCGACCCGCCCATCAGGCGCGCCTCCACCGTCGCAGGCCGCGCTGCCCCTTCTCGACAAATGCCAATGTCCTCTGTCCACTCCTCCACCTCCTCCTTCCACCGCCGCCCGGGCGCTCCCGCCAACACTGCCGACACCGCCAACTTCGCCAACGCCCCCAGCGCCGACGACGACCGCCCCACAGGCCGCGCCAGCAAACGCAACAGCTTCGCCTCCATACGCAACCTTCTCTCGCGCTCGCGCTCCCGCTCCAAGTCGCGCACGCGCGAGTCCCGCCCCTCGAGCTTCTTCCTGCCGGGCTCGTCGCGGTCCCGCAGCGATGCAGCGCCTCCGCTGCCGACCAACCACCGCGCCTCGCTCGTGCCGCCCTCGGTGCGCAGCGGCTCCACGGACAGAGCGCTGCGCGAGCAGTTCCAGAGCCGCGCGCGCCCGCTCTCGCTGCCTGCCGGGCTGGCGCCGCCGCCGCCCTGGGACGCGGCGGAGATGCCGCGCGACCGTTCGATGTTCAGGCTTGGCGTGCTGCCGAGTCCGAATGTGGAGGGGTTTGCGGAGGGCGGGGCGAGGGCGAGGAGTGGGGTTGAAGGGATGGCCGGGGGCGGAGACGAGGCTGGGAAGGTCAAGAGCGGAAGGGGTGACGTGGAGGGCGATGAGTGGGTTGTCGTCGCGCGAGAGGACGCCCCGCAACAGACGCGAAACGGCGCTGGAGCAGAGGAAGCGATATATTTAGCAAGCGGCGGTGAGGGGACCGCGGCCGAGGTTCAGCCGAGCCAGGCGGATCCTCAGCTTCTGGATGCGAGTGCAGCCAACGTCGAGTATCCGGAGCAGCGACTCAGCATGATCGGGATCGCGGTCAGCGAGGACAACAGCAACGTGGACGATGTCGGAGACGAGGGGCAGGAGGAGGAGCCGCAGCGAGACGGATCTGATGGAGAGCGAGCAGACCATCAAACAGAAACCGATGCCAAGGATCGCGACACGACGGAAGGATTCGCTGGCGTCGCTCAGACTAATTTGGACGAAACAACTGAGGATGCTCAGGAGGCGCCGAAGCCAGACGTCGCAGTGGAAGAGCCGGATGTGCGGCGTGAGGAAAATGCAGCTGTGCAGGAAATTTCGGCCAGCAAACCAACTTCAACTTCTTCACCCATACCAACACAGGATGTTATGCCCGGTACCTTCATAGAAGAACAAAACGAGCAAAACACGAACTCGAAGATGTCTAGAGGTCTGGATGAGCTGAGAGCGCCTCCGTCGACATTGCACAATGGAAACAAGAGTCGCGAGGCTGCGCCGTCGACTGTACAGCCCAACACTGAAAACGGTGGAGCTCCACCACCAGTACCGCCGACGGACCACGAGAATCACAAGAAAGAGCCCGGGGCAAGGTCCATAGCAGAGATGTCCGAGGTGTCGACAACAGGACAGCTAGGCCCTCCGGACGGTCCATCCGACTCAGTCTCGAGCTTTGCCTCGCGAACATCTCATGGCCCGCAGGAAGTCAACTCGACGCAGGCCGACTTTGCAGACCGAGAATACATCAGGCCCGACCCATCACTCCCCCGCCCTCTGTCTTTCGAGGAGCTTCCCAAAGGGCACGTGGCGCATCTCGCTCAAGTACACGTCCATCCCGGAAAAGCCATCATGCAGGACATTTCTCGAGGCCGGCGCCAGCCAGCGACGCCGATGCGCCAGCGACCGCTCTCGCAGCCTATACACCCCACCCGTCGAGGCGCGCATCGCTCGCGCTCCCGTCCTCGCTCTCGTCCGCATTCGCAGGTCGGTTCGTCTCCGGAGAGGCTGTCCGAGGAAAGCCTGACGGCTGGCGAGGACTCTGAGCCTCCGCCGCTGCCGCCGCCAAAGGATGGGCTCTATCAGTATCAGCAAATGCGGTCGACGCCCCCTGCGAACGATCCGCGCCAGCATTCCCCTGAGAACAGGGCGTCTGGCCCAGGACCCGTACCAGATCATGCGGGCACGGGCCCCGGATCCAGGCCGGCGTCGATCACTGCCAGTCAGCGCTACTATCGTCGACAGTCTCCTGCAGCTAGCGCGCAGAGAAACAGTTCGCAGCAGGCGGCACCGGAGTACAGTCGTAGCGTGTCGTACGCCTCGACTGCAAAGGGTTCCGAGAAACAAGCAAAGAAACCCAGGTCTGGATTGTTTGGGACGTTCAGTCGCGACTCGGCCCGCCAGTCGAGCCCTCTTGGAAATCCGCGGCGGGCCGTGACTGAGCCGTTGCCTCCGAAACCCTCGCAACAGGCACGTCCAGCAGCGCCAGCAGCGCCAGCTACACCGGCGCGAGCACCAGCACCCGCAGCTCCACCACAGCCTCGACCGAACCCGGCTCCACCTGCCTTCAGCCCTAGAAACGAACCGCCGCAGCGAACAGAGACGTCCACCAACGACCAACCGAAGAAACGCCGGTTCTCCGGCTTCGGCAGCATCTTCGGCCGGTCCAGCACGACAGCCGCAGGCAGCAAGGCAAAACGGCTGTCCAAGAGAGAGCAAGAGCCTCGTCCTCAGCCGCAACCACCGCAACAGCCAGCTCCCCCACGGCCCGATCTCACCCGCAACAACTCGTCCGCATACGAAGCAACGCGCGCCGCTCTCGCCCAGCCGGCCCCAGCGCCTCCATCACCCCCTGTCCCCCGGGGCGTCTCCCTGAGCCTGAGCGCGCACAACACCTTCCAGGGCGTGCCTCCCCCACCGGGGGGCTACTACGCGCCCGGGAACTGGACCGCGACGGGCGAGCCTCAGGCCCCGGCTCAGCTCAACCCTGCTGCTGCTACTCCTCCTGGCCCGCATGTGCATGAACACCCCGATCATGCCCGTGCGCGAGCGCCGTCTGGGACCCACTCGCCGGCTGCACCTCGCGTCTCGCCGGCCAGCTTTGAGCCGCATCAGCTCGCTCGCAGGACGGACTCGTTGCCCGGTGCGCAGCAGCAGCACATTGCAGGGCAGTACAATGCGCGTCGGTCGTCGGTGCAGCAGCAGCAGCAGCAGTCGTATGCAGTGTATCGCCCTGCGCAGGAGGACTATGATCTGTACGCAAACGACGGCCCAAGAAGACAGCGTTCTGAGCCGCAACGCGTGCACGACAACAACGCCCGTCACTCCTCGTTCTCACCGGTCCGGGCCATCACAGTCACAAACCAGCCTCCTCCTACCCGTCCCGTCGTCAACACTCAGCCACCTATCCCTCAGCACGTCCGAACCGTCCCCTCACAGCTCCCCCCAACCCCGCAACCGCCGCACGCACCAGCCCCCGACCCCGTCGCCCTGGCCGCGACCATCCCTCTGCCACGCTCGCCCGTGTCCGCCCCGTCGACGGCGACTCCTCTCTCTGCGGTCCTCGCGCCGCTTCCGCAGGCTCCCGCCTCGTCGGGGAGACAGCAACCGGCCGTGCTCAAGAACACACTTACTAATGATAAAATCGAGCAAAAGATCCCTGCTGCCAGCGCGCCGCCGTTCGTCGCGGAGCTGGATGGCGACGACGCGCCCATCATGCGGGGCGCGAGCTATCCTGGCATGGAATGGACCCCGCAGTGGGACGGTATGGATGTCTAGATTGTTGCAGGGATCGTCGATGATTTGCCCTTTCAACGGTAAAAAGAAAAGAAAGAGATACAGTAATTGTGAGATTTTGATGTCTGTATCTAGTTACGGGCTGCATATACCCTTGCTCTGTGCCGGGCAATTGCCTGTTCTCGAGCTCTTCTAGTGCCAGGCTACCCAGGTATGCCAAAAGCTTCATGTATGTAACCGGCTCCGTGCCTGGCTGCCGCTTCTCACTGGCCCACCGAATTTGATATTATCCGTATGTATGCGCACGCTCTATCGATTATCAAGCCATGGCTACAATCTCTGCATTGCTCACAGTCACTGAGCATGTTTTCTTCAGCCTCGAACGCAGAAGCTATCTCATGCTTCGTAGCCATGTATTCTCTCAAGCCTGATCAGCTCATGGCGGAAAGCATGTACTGCACAGCGTACCCGTGAATGCACGAATCCGATTCGTGCAATTAAGGTTTATCGCCAATAAACCCAGCATCCTCTCGTGCGGAGAATACTGTCAATTGACTGTTTCTGTAGGCCTTCCAATTGAACATGATTGACTGACTCGCCAGCAGCTGGCCATGCATTCTTTTCTCCCACCATGCTCTGACGTTCCTTTTCGCCCCTCTTGCACCATCGCGATCCACGCATCGCCGTGCGCGTCAGTCCAGCTTATTTTTAGTCACGCACGAGCGGGAGCGCGCGGAAGTGGCGCACCGCCTTGACTGAATAGGGCTGGGCAGAAAGATTTATCGATTGTGAATTCGTAGTGCGGTGTAAACACGTTCAAGTACCTGCAGAGACTTCTGTTGAACCATGATTACAAGCTCGTGATAGCTTGCTGTCGTCCCAGGATGGGATGGAAGCGACGGACTACCGTTCGTGCGTGGTTGGAAGGCAAGAGATGAGAGTTGGGGAACGATTTCACAGTGCACTCGGCAGATCATGCTTTGAATGGAATCTCTTTGATTGTTGTACTCGGGATTACGAGATACACATCCAAGAAAAAAATGAGTGTCCACAGCTCAAGCGTTCCCTCGCCCTCTCCTCCCACCAAGCCGTCGCGTTGAACACCCATCTACCCCTAAAAATAATGATAGGAGAGACAAAGGAAGAGGCGTGTTAGCCCTGATCCGAAGAATGCGAAAAGATTCATATGCCATTACATAGTCATTACCCTCGTAACCCAAGAAGAGCAGCCGCAGGAGCAAGCGCTGGACAGCAGCCAGACACTCACCCCAACCGTAGCGAAGCTCCGGCGGGCTGTGAGACCAAAAGCATCTAGTCGTCCTGGCAGTCGTCCTTGTTGTTGCAGTCCTTGCCCTTGTTGTCCTTCCAGCCCTTGTTGTCGTCCTTGTCCTTCTTGCACTTGGTGACGGTCTTAGTCTTTGTGAAGTAGCTCTTGCTCTTGTCGGTGGCGGTGACGGTCTTGGTCACGGGCTTCTTGGTCGTGATGGTGGTGGGTACCTCGACCGTCTTGGTGACGAGGTTGGTCTTGGTGACGAGGATGGTCTTGGGCACCTTTGTGACGACGTGGACGGTCGTCGTCTTGGGCACCTTGGTCGTGATGACCTTGGTGGTGGTGACGGGCACCTTGACGACGGTCTCGATGACGGTGGTGAAGGTCTTGGTCTGCTTGATCGTCTTGACCTCGGTGCTGACCTTGGTCTCGGTGAAGGTCTTGGGCACCTCGATCGTCTTGACCTCTTCAATCGTCTTCTTGACCTCCTCGACCTCGGACTTGGTCTCCAATTTGGTCACGGTGGTCGGCTTGTGCACGGTCGAAGTGACGGTCTGGTCCTTCTCGACGGTCGTCGTCAAGGTCTTGGTGACGGGGACGTACGTCTCCTTGACCTTGAGGACATACTTGGTCAGGCACTTGTCCTTGTCGTCGTAGTTGGGGAACGCGGAGACGAGGGAGCTGATGGATGTTAGTCGGCGTTGCCACTGGGGAGTCAAGCTGAAGGCATGTGGGTTGGGACTGACCTCGAGGCAACGAGTGCCAGGACGGCAGCGTTGAGGGAGAAGAGCATGATTAAGGATTATAGAGTTTTGGTAAAGGTTTTCAGCGAATGAATTGAAGCAACGAGTGATGAGAGCGAGGGTGATGGGAGTCGGTTGCTGTGCCTCTTTCAAACTTCTTGGACAGAAAACATGGGAGCTTTATAGATTTCACGAGCTCTCTCCCACCGCCCCTCCCCCAACATCCCACGAGCCCTGCTGAGCTCCGCATGAGCGCGGGCGGCCTTGAGCTGTCTGAGCAGCTAATCCCGTTCAGCTGGAGTGCGCCTTGCTGGTCCAATGGCCGCGATCGACTCGGCCGAAGCTTCGGGCTGTCCGGATCCGACATGTGAGTGACGTGGAACCATCATCAGCGATTCTGGACGGTGCCTGAAGGGCTCGCAGAGACTCAATAAAACCCACATATGCAGCTAACGCTCGGTGACCTGAACGAGCAAGTCAAGAGCGCGCGCGAGGCAGATGTGGCGCGGATCTCCGCCTGCGCAGGCGTACCGGAGAATGAGGTGCGAGTGGGTCTGTCGCCCGCATCCTTGGAATTCTCTTTGACAACGGCCTTACGTACGGCCTCTTCCACAAGCGGGAGGCTGTTGCATGCTTCAAGCGAGCTTCCAAGCAAGCTGATGATGGTGAGAACGGACGGGATTGGACGGTGAGAGCGAACCCGTCGCCATGCAGACTGTAGAAGATGATTCTAGAGCGTGACAAAAATAAATCATTAATTCGCATATTTGCAACGAAGATCTGTCCGTGGATTCAATAGCCAAGGAAAAACGGACTGAACGGCCGAAAATATAACAATAGCATCATCAATATCATCACAAGAACATCTGGCTGGCTTTAAGAAGCTTCAGTGACGTTGCGCACGTTGTTAGGCCCTATCGGATCCTTCCTGGCGGCCACCGACGACAGGACGCCTGCGGCTGCATATTCATGCCAGACCTGGTGTGCGGCGGCGAACGGTGAAAGGTGGCCAGCCCTGGAGTGACGGGCGCGTTTCCAGTCGTCCGCATGTGGAGACTTCCTGATGAAGAACGAGCCCTGTGCTGAAAGAGGAAAAGCTGCGACCCAGCTTGACAAGGCCAGCAGGTACGGACTACTACTTTCGGTTTTTCCCACCACTCAGCATGAGACTCTGAACGGCCATCTCGTGGCGATCGTCTTGCTGTCTTGCGTCAAATCGCTAGCCGGAAATCTGCTCCGTCGACTAACTCTGTGGCAATCGCTTGCTCGTTCCTCACTCTTCGGTCTTGATCTGACTCGCTGAGACTGGCATCCCGTCCTCTCTGCGCCGAATGCGCATAGCGCTTTTTCGATGTTTGCTGTACCAAACTCGCAAACTTGGCATACCTTGCGCAAGAACAGATGCAGAACGATCGCCGACCAGGATTCTGAATTGTCACATCCGAACTTCCGGTCAAGCAAGCATCTGCTTCGTGTATTGAGAGGACAGCATGCAGCGTTCAGGGATCCAACCAGTTAGGGCTGCAGGGTGAGGGAAGTGCTATTTCTGCTGATGCCTAGGAATATTGACACGGTGCGACGGCGTCGAAGCTCTGCAGAGGAAGCTGCTGGATTGAGAGGATGCAGCTGGCGGCTTGCAGCTTGCATCCTTGCACCTGGTGGGTCATCATGCCAGAACATGCCATGACTGGGGTGAGGGAACGGTCTCTGCAAACCTTAAGCAGACGCCGTCTGTCTTGGTGAACTTCGCGGGTTGCGAGGTAGGCCGGATCAAGCTCAGGTATCCGGAATTGTAGTCATGGCGTTGTGTCCGTCGTCAGTTGTTGTCTGAAGTCTGAGGTTGAAGTGACGCTGTTGGTGGGGGAAGCGACATGTCGTCTAGCGTTTCTGCAGCCGAGATCCAAGAATAGGCGCGGGATGTCACGTGCGCGCTTAGTCACGATCGAGCTCTTTTTTGCTCTAGACTCAGAGCTCCAGAGTCCATAGCTTTTCCTTGGTGCTGACTCCAATACCAAGCCATTGAGCTTCTGGGCACGACTGGCGTCGACATCTGCACGCTAGCCCTGATCTCACTGCGCTGCAACATCAAGCTGTACAGACACAAAACAGCGGAAGGCCCGGAGGTGTTGACTTGACCAAGTGGAAGGGCCCATATCCGATGCTCCGCGAACCCGCCTCCAATCAGTCGACGTGTACCTTGGTACGCGACAGCATTGCATCGACTCGATCCTGCGCTACTGGCCGACTCTACCTCCAGCTCACCTCGTGGCAAGGGCCGCGGTCTCCGTTTCGATCCAGCGTTCAGCATCATGGCCCTCTCTCAGCGCGAGCCAGCGCCACCGGCATCGACCGACGAGGAAACCGGACTATCGATTCCCTCTGCCACGACCACGACCAGCATGGACGACGCAGGCGAGCAGTCGCTTGGCGCCTACTTCACGTCGGCGCGGTCGCGGCGCCAGCTGGGCCTCTTCGTGGGCGGCGCGACGTTCGTGATGCTGTCAGCGCTAATCACGCGCCGTGCGCTTGTGCGTCGCTACACGGCGTCCATCCCGCCCTTCTATCAGCCTTCGACCCGGCCGGGGCGGCAGGTCAACGGCGCGTTCGAAGCGCTCGAGGCCCTCAACCTGGCCACCATCAATGTCCTCAGCGTGGGGCTCACCATGACCGGGGGGCTGCTCTGGGCGTTTGACATTTCTACACTGGATGACCTGAGGAGAAAGGTCAGGGCCAAGATCGGCACGGATGGCTTGGAGGGCAGGGAGGAGGACGCCGACGCGGAGATGGAGAGCTGGGTCGCCGACATCCTTGCGAGGAGGGAGGAGAAGGACAAGGACAAGGACAAGAGTGCAGGTGCAACGAGGAACAAGCCCAATAGCTGATCGGAGTGCTTCTCTGTCTCTGTCTTTCAATATGCAACGCACATCAGCCGTTCAGCCCTGACCCGACTGAGCTTCTTGGTCAGAGCCTCGCCGAGGCAGAATCACACATCACACAGCGGCTTACGGAGTACGGAGTACATTGATGTGTTTCCACGCTGGCGATGCGGCAATGCACTTGCCGATAGGCCAGTGAGCCGATGTTCGCCAAACTCGCAGTGCGTGCCTTTTCCGAGCGGGCGATTGGGAGGCTGGGCTTGCCTACATACCTCGTACTGGCATGAGAAGCGCCATGTGTGCTTTGTAAAAACAAGGATGCTGAAAGTTGGCAATTAGTTGCATTCGCTGCGAGCGATGATGTACTCAAGTGCTGTCCGGTACTGCCCGGATCTGGCCCGATCACCATCCTCGTCATTATGTACGTACATGGTAGGTATCTGCTTGATTTATTTTTGGCTTCATTTCTTTTTCGCTGAGTCGCTCGTTGCTGTCAATATCTGAGCCGCGCTCGGGAACTAAGCTAATCGTCTCGGTTAGCACGCCATACCCCTCCTCCTCCTCCACCTCGTCCATCGACACCGTTGGCGCCATCGCCATCGCCATCGCCATTGCCTTCGTCTTCGAATTCCTCGAGCTTCCAGATCTCGGCCTTCTTCTTGCACTCCTCCAGCGCCTCCTCGCCGGCCCGCCACGCTGCCTGTCTGTGCGCGGCCGACACGGCGATCAGGATGCTCTCCTCGCCGACCGGCACGACGCCGAGACGGTGGGTCACCGACACGGCCGTGAGAGCGTGCTTCTGCTTGACGGCGCTGGCGATCTCGTGCAGCGTGGCCACAGCTCGCGGCACGTAGGAAGAGTATTCGAGCTGTTTCACGGGCTGGCCTTGGAAATTGTCTCTTGTGGTTCCTGCGCGCCGTCAATTCCAGGCAGCGGGGGAATGTTGCCTGAAGCTGAAGAGGATAAGGCTGCTCACCAGCGAAGAGGACGATGGCGCCGGCCTTGGGGCTCTTCACTCTTGAAATAGCAGCACTGGCGTCGAGGAGCTCGTAGGTCAGCTGTATGTGTATATCATCTTCGTCGAGCCTCGTGGTCTCGTCCGCCTTGCCCGGTTCCGCCATGCTGGCTGGTCTCCCTTCGAGACGCGGATGAAGCAAGACACTCTACCTAGGAGATGGACCAAATAGTGACACTTAACAAAACATTGCGAGCCTATGAGGCATTGTTGAACCAAGACTGAATCACCAAGGGTGAATAGAACTCCAGCGCTGTTCTGTAGAAGCATCCAGCTTGAGCTGTTACCGACCGAGGCATGCTCTTGGTGTTTGCATCCGATGCAAACACATTCCTTTCGTCAACCTCCGCACTCACAACATTTTCACTCCTGCCTTCACAGCTTCATATTCATCAGACTATCACATATTTCCGCCAGAAACATGGCATACAACCCTCGCGACCACCGCAACCCAGCTCCAGAGAGCTTCCGCGCACCTCCACCCTACCGCCGCGACGACAGACCCTACACCCCGGAAGACGCGTCGCACGCCCACCCGAGACCGTACCACCGCCGCTACACGCCGCCGCCGCCGGCAGAGCGTCACTCCCCGCCTCAGGGTACTTTGAACGATGGAGGAGCCATGCCTCTGCTTTGAGCGTCGTTGGGCTAATGGTTGTCGTGTCTGGAAGATACCTCTCGCAGCCCGCCGCGAGGCCCCGGCAGAGCAGACGGCCGACGTGAGTGGGGCGGTCGCAGGGACCGGGATGGCCCCAGAGACCCCCGGGAGTACCACGGCCGTGCCCGTGTGAGGTCGCCCTGGCGCGATGACAGGGCTGCGACGTACCGCGACAGAGACAGAGACAGAGACAGAGACCGTGAGGAGTACGGGTCTCCGCGCTACGACGACGAGCGCAGCCGCAGCGACAGCCGGAGCAGGACTCGGAGTCGGAGTAGAAGTCCTGTCCGCAGGAGGAGCCGGTCGCCGCCGCCATCGCGCTATGCGGGCGTGCCCAGTCAGGAGATCATCTTGGAGGGACTGCCGGTCGAGATGACTGATGAAGACGTTGGCCACCCATTACAGCCCATCCCTTAATTTTCTTGAGATGATCACCCTAAGTGCTCTCTCGCGTCGATGTCGTGCGGAACTCTGGCTAAGGCTTAGGGACGGCTCCGTGCGTGGGACTACAGATCAGAAAGGAACTTGAATCGTTTCACAATGTCGGAAAACTGGACGATGTGAGGGTCATTCGTGACAGGAAAACGGGTGAGTACATCTGTTTACAGCGTGTGGATGTGAATTTTATATTGATAACAATACAGGCGTGTCCCGCCAGTTTGGCTTCGTCAAGTTCTCCGACGTGGAGACGGCTACTGGATTTGTTGACCGCAACTTCCCCAGCGTGTACCTCTATGGTAACAACAGTTCAGATGGAGATGATCAGGGCACGAAAGTGCGGGTGGCCTTTAGTCGCCAGCGGGATGATCGGGAGCGGCCGAGGGAGGATGCCGAGTGGAAATGCGGCAAAGTAGAGAATCTGTTCGGTGTTGATGGCGAAGCTAACTCTCTCAGTGCGGTCTTCCGAATTACCCACGTCGGGCGGAGTGTTTTCGGTGTCAGGCTCCGCGCTCTGGTATGCTTGTGAGACGACCGAGAGAACATTACTGATGCGTGCAGATGCCACATCCACCGGGCAACTGACCCACAGCAAGCCCGCGCAGTTCACCAACGTCGGCGACAGCGACTCGTCTCCGGACTCGACGCCGTCGCAGTACCTGCTGGTCCGTGGGCTCGAGCCCGGCGTGACGGGAGAGATTCTCGCCAAGGCCATCTCCAAGCTGTACAAGAACAACGACAAGGAAATCTCTTCGGCCAAGGCCTCCATCAAGCAGTCGGGAGCCAAGGTCGTGTCGACGACGGCGGTTCCGAATCTCGGTGCTCAGGAGGGCAGCTTGCGGCGGGTGTTTGTCGTCAGGGACAGGCGCTCGGATGAGAGCTGGAGATATGGCTTTGCTGAGTTCCATACGGTTGAGGTGTGTTGAGAAGCACATCGTTGCGCCCTTCACTAACGCAATCAGGACGCCCAAGCCGCTCTGGCCAAGTTCAACTCGGTGGACAGGTTCACGATCTCGTCGAAGCCCGTCATACTCAGCTACATCCACGCAGGAGTATTTGTGCCTGTCCTGAACGCGAATGAGAGTACTGAAAGGTTCTGTTTTGGCGCGACTGCGAACCCCTCTCTCAGACTGGCGTACTGGGACCAAGACGCGTACGCAAGGGAGTTGATGGTGTCAGCCACGAAACCGGCAATCTCTGCGGCGCCGCAGCCTCCGAGTGCGATCATCGGGTCGTCGTCCGTTGACAAGGCGGGGCTGATTCAGCCTGTGAAGGAGAGCGAGCTGGCGTCGAAGAAGCGGAAGGCGGAAACTGCTGCTGCTGCTGCCTCCAAGAAGGTGAGTTATCCACCTCAGTAATATGATCATTCCTAACTCTAACCACCACAGACCGTCCCGCAGCATCTTCAATTCTGGCGCAACCGACACGCCGAGCTCCACGGAGGAAACCCATCGTCAGATGGCTCCGGAGACGCAACCAAAGAAACACCCTCAGCACCAGGCGCAGCCCCATCCGACAAAGACGAAGCGCCGCCCCGCTCCTACGCGGACCTGAGCAGGATGTGCTGCTACCTGTGCGCGCGCCAGTTCAAGACGGAAGCAGAGGTCAACAAGCACGAGCGCCTCAGCCAGCTGCACAAGGACAACCTAAAGAGCGACGACGCCAAAGCCAAAGCGCTCGCCAAACTCGCCAAAGCCGCGGGAGCGGCAGCGGCAGCGGCAGCGGGACCGGCGGAGGAAGGCTCCGAGTACCGGGACCGCGCGAAGGAGCGGCGGGCGGCGTACAACCAGCCCAAGAAGCCGGCACCTACATCAGCAAAGACGTCCGGCGCCGGCACAAGCGCGGCGGAGGACAGCGCCGAGCCCGAGAAACCGACGACGACGACGACAACGTCCAAGGGCGCGGCGCTGCTGAGCAAGATGGGCTGGAACGCGGGCCAGGGCCTTGGGGCGCAGGGGACGGGGGCGACGGCGCCGATCGCGACGGAGCTGTATGTGCAGGGCGTGGGGCTGGGCGCGCTGGGCGGGAAGGTGGGGGATGCGACGGAGGAGGCGAGCAGGAACACCAAGGGCAGCTATGATGTGTTTATCGAGAGGACGCGGGATAGGGCCAAGGAGCGGTTTGAGAGGATGGGGTGATGGGGATGATGGTTGATTGGAGGGATGGGGTGCAGAAGAGCGTTTTTGACAGCGCGGGATGGAAAGAGGTGTCATTGAGTCTGGAGCATCAAGACTGCAAGGCTGAGAATGCGAGTTCTGCTTCTGCTGCTACTGCTGCTATTGCTGCTGTTCCAAATGCACATACAGTATGAGGTACTGACTGGAATTCATTCGCTGATTTCAATGTATCGTGAAACCACCACCAACAACACCCAGATATCGCACCCATCAGCAACAACGACAGCAATCGGTCAATGTGCATGTCGTCCTTTGATCCGGATTGCTGTCTCCTGCGCATATGTCATCAGCTGAGGGGAAGCGCATGCGTTATCGTGGCTCACCTCGAATGCCTTTGTTACGCCAACCCCCAGCCCTGGTGATGGTGATTGGCAGGGTTCCAGCCTCGACGGGATTTGCCAGCGATGATCTGCGCCTGGCCGTCTTGCAGGATCTGTAAGCCACTGGCGTCGAAACACTCAGGGCTGTTGTTTGGCGGCGGGTGTTGGCTTGAGTCTTCTCTGTACAGTATCATGAGTATGCACAGTCCCGCTTGACGGCTCTCGAACTGACGATATTGAGGTAACTATTTCGAGCCATCTCAACATCATCATCTCATGTCAACAGCGACAACACCTGCGAAACCCAACTTTAGGCATCCTGTGATACTGCAGATGCTATTCTCCGCGACTCCGCGACTCCCCTCAGGCACAGTCTCCGCTCATGCGGCGATCCGCATCGCACAACGGGTCTGCCGTCCACTCACGAGAGGCCGTCGTTGTCGAGAGCAACAAGGGCGGAACGTTCTACCGCCGCCGGGATGCTGCCAGCCGTTTATCAAGAGCTCGAACAGACCGAGATGAGGCTCGTCCGCCCGATCGTGAATGGCTCGTCCCCGCATTAGCCTCGAGGCTACGCTACTTCCCACCCGCACGCACACACGACCGACGGGCACTTGCGGGTAGCTGGGCCGAGCCCGGAGCGGAAGACGAAACCACCGCCCCCTCTTCGCTTTCTCTTCTTCCTCTTCTCTTCTCTTCGCTATCTCCATCTCGCTCTCGCTCTTCTCTCTCTTCGCTCGCTGCCTCTTTCGTTCTTTTCCTCTCTCTCTTTCTCTCTGCATCACTCTCGCGACCTCGCGCAATAAACAGACATCCATACGCCGCCATCAGATGGCCTGCGGCCGCGCCCCTTCGCGAGAGCTATGAGCTACATCACGCCTCCGGAGCACCAGGGATCGGCGATGACGGCAACGGCAACGGCAACAGCATCGGCAGCGACGGCCTCGTTCGCCATTGAGCCCGGCCAGCTCGACGGCGGAGCAGGCGAAGACTGGTGGGTGTCGCCCGACAGCAACGGCCACGACAGCAGCGAGGCCGCCAGCACCGGCGCAAGCCAGCACGAGTCCGGCGCCGTCCAGCCTCCTGATCCTGCTGCTACCACGATTACAACTACGACTACCAACACAACTACTGCTGCGGCAGCCCAGAATGGCAAGCAGTCATCAAAACGACGCTCCTCCGCCGCCGCCGGCAGCTCCAAGGCCGCCGTGTCGGTGGCGTGCATCTCGTGTCGCAGCAAGCATCTCAAGTGCGATGGCGGCGTGCGCTGCTCGCGCTGCCAGACCTACAACCTCACCTGCTCGTACGTCAAGTCGCGCAGAGGCTTCAAGGGGCCGCGCAGGGTCAAGGCGCACACGGCGGTGCCGGCCGAAGCGGCGCAGCAGAGTAATGATGCTTTTCGTCTCTGTTTGCGACTCGCGACTGACGCTCGCTCCAGATCCGCCGCCTTCCGCGATGCTGCCGTCGCCGACGCCGTCGAATCAGTCGCGTAGGTCTTCTTGTGGTATCGACGGCTTGAACGAGAAGAGTTTCTGACATGGTTCCACGTTCGAAGCAGTTCCATCCGACTCAGTCGGCACCATCGACCTCTATCCCTCCGGCGACGCGGCATCCAACACCAGCGTCCCGACCCCCGACATGACCGTCTTCGGCCAGGTGCTCGCAGGCGCAGCCGACATCGCACCGGAAGCCGCAAGCCTACTACAACTGACGCCGCCGAGCCACGGCGACCGGTACGCGCCGACGACGGTCCCGCCCAACATCCCCAAAGCCTTCGCCGGCACCCTCACCGACCTGGCCGCCTTCTTCACCTACTACCAGCCCGCGCATCCCTTCCTGCCGCCGCTGCCCCGCTTCCAGGAGCTCCTCGCCACCAACAACCTGCTGCACGTCTGCCTCGCCATGCGCTATCTGGGGTCTGCCTTCATCCCCGGCATGCGCTGCCAGGCGCACGAGGACGCCGTCGAGCGCTGCCTCTTCCACCAGCACCAGTCGCAGGACGGCTTTGCCGTGTGGGCCATGCTGCTCTACGCGCTGGGTCTGCACGCCAGCGCCAACCCCGTCCGCGCCTTCCAGGTCCTGCAGGCCGCCATCGACCTCGCGCTCGCCCTCGGCATGCACCGCCGCGACTTCGCCACGACCTATGGCGAGGCCTGTCCCGTCCTGGAAGAGAGCTGGCGTCGCACCTTCTGGGAGCTGTATGTCGTCGACGGCATGTTTGCGGCTGTAACGCAGCGCACGGCGTTTCGCCTGCACACGGTCGTTGCCGACGTGCCGCTGCCGTGCGAGGAGAGCGAGTACAATTCTGGTGTGAGTGCAGAGTTTCTGGTGGTGGTGAGCGCGTTTGCTGAAGGGCTCGGCAGAATATCCCGGTCTTGCGCACGCTGGCCGATTACGACGACGCCATCTTCGAGTCGGACGAGACGGTCTTTTCGTCGTACACGTATCGCATCGCGGCGATACGGAATCTTGGCAAGGTGCTGCCGGTCACCGACGGCGATAGTGTGGATCATCAGGCGATCGATCTGGCGGACGCGAGCATCGTCAACTGGAGTCTGCATCTGCCGGCGTGTAAGAAGGATCCCGTCACACGCGACGGCCATCTCGACGAGATGCTCTTCCAGGCGCACATGGTCTGCATGGGGTGAGTCCGCCCCAATCATCTTATCCTACAAAAAGTAACTCTAAACCTCTCAACAGAAGCACCATCCTCTTGCACCGCCCACGCTCCTACCTGAGCTGCAAAGAGGTCAAAGAAGTCACCATCTGCGTGTCCCCCGACCAGTCGCTGCTCCCGTCGCAGGCGTACGAGGTGCACACGGCGCGCGCCATCCGCGCCGCCGAGCACATCTCCAAGCTCGTCACCCTGCCCGTCGCGCTCAAGCGCCACTCGCCCTTCTTCACCTGCGTCGTCACCATGTCGTCCGTCGTGCATCTGGCGTACTGGTCCTTCTTCGTCGCGGACGGCGAGGATAGTCTCGTCAAGGAGCAGATCAGGCTCAACATCGGCGCGCTCAAGACGTATGCGGATCTCTGGCCCGTGGCCAAGTGTGTGCTGGGCCAGGTCAGGGGTGTCGCGCAGGAGATGTTTGCGAGTAAGAAGATGGAGTCGTTGCAGTATGTCGACTTTGTGATCGGGGAGGAGTTGCTCAGGGGGATGATCGAGGAGGAGGTCGCGAATACGATGGCCGTTGCGAGCAGTTTGCCCGTGACGACGATGTGAGTTTGGAGGTGGGAATGGGTTTGTGCGGTGGATGGCGTCTGAGTTGGGCATTCCGGCGGGGTTGTGTCTTGGTTTTGGGTCTGGTCGGATGTGTTTATGTTTATGAGCTGGCTGGGAAAACGAGTGCATATGGGTCCGGGGGATATGGCTATCTCTGTCAAAAATCTTGATGTGTACGGGGTTCTTGTGGCATCAATTGGGTCGTTTGACCGATGTCGATGGGCGTCTTGTCCGTTCATACTGGGTGGGCCAAGGGTTTACCGCGTCTGGGGTCGTGGGCATGGAGGATATTAATGGATGGGCTGGTCGGAGGTTATCCGTGTAGGAAATCTTGCTGGCATCTGCTCTCAACTAGTTGATGAGGTTTGCAAGTGTGCGAGGGTGTGTTTGGAGTGGTGAAGCAGCGAGTGAAGCAGAAAGCGGATATGCTGTAACAGGCTGTGATTGATATTGATGCCGCTCCAGCGTATGCTAGAGCAAGTCCCTTGCCCGGGATTCAGGAGGCTGCTGCTTAGAAGGAATTTGTAGCCGTCCGGTCCTTGAAAGGCATTGTCCATCGACTCGTCCTGTATTCCAAACTCGAGGTGAAATGTAACGAAGACAAGGACGGACCAAAGACAGCAATCCATACACATTTCCACAGAGGTTGGAGAGCTAACAGCAACATGATAAACCAATCCCACCTTCTGCCATCCAGCAAGCAACCATCTCAATCTCCACCCTCCACAAGCCGCAACATACTCACCATCCTCGACCTCAGTATCAACCTCAAGCCTTGACACTCTGCAAAACAGCAGGCTCCTTCTCAAACTCGTACTCGATCTCACGGAGCGGCCCTTTCCGCGACGCCCGCTTCGCCGACTTCGCCGGCTTGGACGGACGAGCCGGCGCAGGCCGTTTGCGTTTCAGGCCGGCCAGTGCGGCTTTCAGTTTGGCGTTCTCGTCTGCGTTTTCGTCGTCGTCGGCTGCATCGGCGCCGTCGTTCTGGTCAGAGGCTGAGGCTGAGGCTGAGGCTTCGTCGTCGGATGCGTGTTTGGTGTTGGTGTCGTCGTCGTCTTCGTCGGTGCCGGGCTCATCAGCGCCAAGCCAGTCCTCGAGATCATCGACGTCCAGGTCCGACTCGGTCCCGATATCACTAACATACTCGACCTCGCCCTCGCCCTCCATCTCCTTCTCCATCTCCCACTCGCCCTCCTCCTCCTGCTCCTCCAACCCCTCCCCCTCATCCAGATCCACATCCCTCTTCCCCTCCCCTCCCCTCTCCAACCCCCTAAGCACCCTCTTCCAGACCCCCTCCTCCACATTCAACGGCTTCTCGCCATACGCCCCACTCCTCAACCTTTCCACCAGCTCCCGCTCAATCGCCCTCTCCACCCTCGCCGCCGCCAGCGCCTTCCTCTCCCTGCCTTCCTCGCGCCTGCGCACCTTCGGCGCCAGCCGCGGCACGACCCGCTCCCCGAGCCGCTCCTCCTCGCGCGCCAGCCGCGCCGTCCGCAGCGCGACCTGCGTCAGCCGCGTCAGTCGCTGCTTGACCCGGTGCACCAGCAGCGGCGGCCAGTATGCCAGCTGGGTGTCGAGTTGTGCGAGCGCTTTCGTGTAGGACGAGGACAGCCGGATGCGTTCCCACCATTTTGAGGGCGTGTGGGAGCGCTCGACGGTCTTTATGAAGAGGTAGAGACGGGAGGTGGTTGGGTCTTGGCGGATCGTGGCGTAGCGGCTGTTGGCGAGCGGGCAGGACGAGCGCGAGCATAGCCCGGAGACGTTGTATTCGTTGCGGCAGAAGGTTTGGTCTTTGGTGGTTCTGAGGGAGGGAGGTTAGTAGGGATTGGTGGAGGGAGGGTTGGGAGGTGGCGGTGAGAATTGGAGAGGAGGCTTACTTGAGTTTGAAGGAGCAGAATTGCTGGTTGATGACTTGCCAGACAATCTCGTCAGAGGCCATGGTGGCTTGAGAGTTGGTTGCGGAGAGGGAATCTTTTTGTTGCAAGAATCAAGATACTGTTTCTATGGATGGAGAGCCGTGAAAAAGTTGAAAAGTTTCGTGGTCGGTAAACGGCGTGCGGAGGAGCCGGATGCATATTAATCCGTCTCAGGGTTGATTTTCTTCTCATCTCGATCTTGAGATTTCGAACTTCCAAAAATGTGCAGTTGTATGCGCAAGAGCTTGGGAATTGTCGAGAGCATTCAAATGCCAGTTCAATGCATTGATGTGGACTCAATTGCAGCGAGTGTGACATTCAACCGCGCAGACTCGTTAAGATTAGGTCTCTACTCGTACATACAAAATCCAACGGACGAGACATAGCGATAGGAGTAAATGGAACAATATGTACAATCAACATCCTCAATCCAACATCTCCATCCAAACAGAATCCACTCTACTCCGCCGCCCATCTAATACCTCTTCCCCACGGCACAAACATCCAT